>Ga0075418_10006227_pt1 | contig 13458 bp, 11 predicted proteins | sample SoiMetdeltSBSDD2_FD_81776 | JGI IMG/M metagenome (GOLD analysis project Ga0075418, IMG submission 81776) | Bulk soil microbial communities from a Populus tree surrounding site in Tennessee, USA - Soil MetaG P. deltoides SBSDD2 | ecosystem: Environmental > Terrestrial > Soil > Tree plantation...
AATGGGCATGACCCTGACGGAAAAAATCCTGGCGCGGAAAACCGGCCAGGCGAAGGTCAGTCCCGGCGATCTTGTCACCGTGGGCGTGGACACCGTGGTGTTTGTCGACACGATGTTCGTGCCGACGCGCTGGCGGAAGATCAGGCGGCTGGATCACCCGGAGCGCATAGTCGTCGTGCTCGATCACCGGGCTCCGGTCCCCGACAAGCAGGGCGCCGCTACGCACCAGATCGCGCGTGCCTTCGTCGAGCAGTTCGGCATCGAGCGCTTCCACGACATCGGCTACGACCAGGGCATCAGCCATCAGCTCGTGGCGGATCATGCCTACGCCCTGCCCGGCTCGCTGCTGGTATGCAGCGATTCCCACACCGGCAGCGGCGGGGTATTCAATTGCCTGGCGCGCGGCGTCGGCGTGCCTGACGTCTTCTATGCCGCGACGCACGGCGAGACCTGGTTCATCGTCGGCGAGACGATACGCTACGAGCTCGAAGGGAAGCTGCCCCGTGCCGTAACCATGAAGGACGCGTTTCTCCAGATCGCGGGGAAGTACGGGGACCATACCAATATGAACGTGGAGTATGGCGGTTCCGCCCTCCCCCATCTCTCCATCAGCGCGCGCAAGACACTGACGACCATGTCGACGGAGCTGTCCGCGGATTTCTCGATCTTCGATCCGGACGCGATCATGGTCGACTGGATACGGGCGCGCACGAAGGCGGAGTTCGAGTGCTTTTATCCCGATGCCGACGCAAACTACAAGGACGTCCGCAAGGTTGATCTGGGCGGCCTGCAGCCCCTGGTGGCTTTCCCCGACAGCGTGATCGAGAACTCGCAGCCGGTCGCCGCGGCGGCCGGCACCCGCGTCGACCAGGCCTTCGTCGGATCGTGCGCCAACGGCACGCTCGAGGATCTCGCGCTCGCCGCCGAAGTCGTCCGCGGCCGGCGCGTGGACAAGCACGTGCGCTTCATCGTGACGCCCGCTTCGCAGAACGTGTACCGCGCCGCAGCCGAAGCGGGCATCATCACCACGCTGGCAAACGCGGGCGCCGTCGTGACCAATTCGACCTGCGGCGCCTGCGGCGGCACGCACATGGGAGTGCTGGGGGAAAACGAAACCTGCATCACGTCCTCGACCCGGAATTTCAAGGGGCGGATGGGAGATCTCTCGGCGCGTATCTTCATGGCGTCTCCGGCCACCGTCGCGGCCTCGGCCATCCGCGGGGTGATCACCGACCCGCGGGAGTTTCTTAGCTGAATGCCAGCCACGGAAACACACGGACGTACACGGACCTCGCTGAAAGCGCATCGACTGTTTTGGATGAAAAATCCGAGAACCATGGCTTCACTCGTGCACTTTACGATTTGTGCTTTGCGTTTCCGTGTGTTTCCGTGTGATTCCGTGGCCGAAGGTTCGTGACATGATTTTCGAGGCTCGCGTCTGGAAATTTCCGGACAACATCAATACCGATCTCATCATACCGAGCGGGTCCATCTACCTCTCCGCGCAGGAGCAGGCGCGGCTGGCTTTCAAGGCGAGCCGGCCGGGGTGGGTGGACGAGATGCGGCCGGGCGACATCATGATCGCCGGCAGGAATTTCGGCATGGGCTCGAGCCGGCCCGCCGCAAGGTCGTTGAAGCTGCTCGGGTTGAGCTGCGTCGTCGCCGAGTCGATCAACGGTCTGATGTTTCGCAACTGCATCAACTACGCCTTTCCGGCGATGGAATGTCCCGGTGTCTCGGCTGCCTTCGCGGAAGGCGACATCGCGCAGGTGGATTTCGCCGGGGCCACGGTACGGAACATGAATTCAGGGAAGATCCTCAAGGCGCGCCGCCTGCCCCCCAAGCTGCTCGACCTGCTGGAAGCGGGCGGTATTTACGCCTTGCTGGAAAAACAGGGCATCATAGAGCCTGTGCAAGCGGCGACCGAAGGGAAGGCGTAATGGCGGCTGCTCAGAATCCAGGACCCCAGAAACTGCCGCTGGAGGGCGTGCGCGTCCTCGAGTTGAGCCACATCGTCGCGGGCCCCAGCGGCGGCCTGATACTGGGCGACCTCGGCGCGGACGTCATCAAGATCGAGCACCCGGTGAACGGGGACACCGCGCGGAGCGCTTCCGGCTCGGGATCGACGTTTTATTCGTTCAACCGCAACAAGAAGTATCTTGCGCTGGACCTGGGGAAGCCCGAGGGCAAAGCGATCTTCGAGAAGCTCGTCGCGAAATCCGACGTGGTGCTCGACAACTTCGCTCCCGGGGCTCTGCGCCGGCTTGGGCTCGATTACGCGTGGGGAAGCAAGGTCAACAAGCGCATCATCTACTGCTCGGTGAAAGGGTTTCTGCCCGGTCCCTACGCCGACCGCCCATTCCTCGACGAGCTCGCGCAGATGGCGGGCGGACTCGCCTACCTGACGGGATACAAGGACCAGCCGATGCGCGCGGGCGCGTCCATTACCGATATCGGAGCCGCGACCTACGGCATCATCGGGATAATCTCCGCGCTGTATCGCCGGGAGCAGACCGGCGTCGGCGACGAAATCCAGGCCGGTCTCTACGAAACCATCGTGTTCTGGGTGAGCCAGTACATCACCACCGTCCAGTTGACCGGCGTCAATCCGCCCCCGCGCGGCTCGCGTACGAGCACCATGGGCCAGTACATGGGCTGGGGCGTCTACCAGCTTTTCCCGACGAAGGACGGCCGGCAGATCTTCATCGCGGTGACCGGCAACCGCCACTGGACGGGACTGTGCGAGGCGCTCGGCTACGACGACTGGAAGAACGACCCCGCGTTCAACAGCAACAAGAAGCGCGGCATGCAGAAGCCGCTCCTTGCGGAGCGCATCGCGAAGACGGTCGAGCAGCTCGCCTACGACGATGTCGCCGAGCGGCTCTACAAGGCCCTCGTGCCCTACGCGCCGGTCAATTCCCCGCTCGACCTCGTCGAGGAGCGGCAGATGAACGAAGGCGACCGCTGGCTGCACCTGAACGTGGGCGACGAGAAGTTCAAGCTGCCGAAGCTTCCGTTCAGCATGGGGCAGACGACGGACTTTTCGGTGCGCCAGCAGCCCGGAGCCCTGGGCGAGCACACGGACACCATCCTTGCCGCGCTGGGCTATTCGGCACAGGAAATCGAGAAGCTCAAGGCAGCTCGCGTCGTGCTGCGCTCGGACAAGGTGTTGAACGTGGAGAAGCGCGAAGAGTAAGGTTTCTTTAACTGGAGGAACATCATGGCAAGACTTACCCCCATCACCAGCAAGGAGCAGCTACCCGCGAAGCATCACGCCGTCGCGGACGCCGTCATCAAGAGTCGCGGCGGCATCCACGGGCCGTTCTCGATGTTCATGCACTGCCCGAGCCTCGCGAATCACGTCGAGGCGATAGGCGGCTATGTCCGCTTCCAGGGTTCGCTCGACATGCGCGTGCGGGTGCTCGCGGCGATGGTGGTCGCGCGCGAGTTCGACGCGATGTACGTGTGGGGCGCCCAGACCGGCTCCGCCCGCAAGCAGGGCGTGCCCGAATCGACCATCAGTGCCATCCGCGAGAAGCACAGCCGCGGCGTGCCCAAGGAAGACGCCGAGATCATCGATTTCACGCGGACGCTGCTCACGAAGCATCGCGTCAGCGCGGAGAGCTTCGAGTCGATCCGCAAGCGCTTCGGCGAGGAGCAACTTCTGGAGCTGACGGGCTCTATCGGTTACTACGCGATGCTGTGCATGACCGTGAACGCCTGCGAGCTCGAAGCGGGTCAGGGGGCGGAAGTCCTGAAGCCCTGAAGGCCCGTTTCCCCTCCTCCGATGAGGAGGGGTGGCGCGCGAATGCCCGCCGGGGTGGTCAAGTGAACGACTACGCCGGGTCGAGCCCCTTCTCGCGCAGTACCTTCCTGGCCGGCTCGGATCTCAGGAAGTTCACGAACGCCTTGGCGGCCTCGGGCTGAGTCGATCCCGGGAACGCCGTAGCGCCGTAGACAATCGTCTGTTGCAGCTCGGCGGGCAGCGGATCGAGTATCTGTATGCCCTTGACAGGCAGGAGCTCGCTGATCTGCTGCGCGCCGATCTCCGCGTCGCCCCGCGCCACCACCGCACCGACCAGCTCGCCGGGCTTGGGCGCGACCTTTTTCGCGGCAACCGCCTCGGCAATGCCGAGGCGCTCGATCAGCTTGACGAAATGCATGCCGCTCGCGCCCGTGCTGTACGAGACCGTGCGAGCCGCGAGCAGGACGCTCTTCAGCTTGTCCGGCGAGCTGATGTCCGGTTTCGCGGCGCCCGCCCGCACCGCAAGCCCCGTCGTCGAGCGCGCGAACGCGGTGCGGCTTCCCGCCTGCAGCTTCCCTTCCTTCAGGAGCGGGTCGGAAAACTCTTCCGGCCCGATGAAGAGGTCGCCGCGCGTGCCCTTGCGGATCTGCTCCGCGAGGCCTGACCCACCCGCATAGGTGATGTTTACCTTGTGACCGCTCGCGTGCTCGAACTCGGGCACCAGCTCGATCAGGGCTTCCTTCGCGGAAATCGTGCTGAAGACGACGAACTCCGCGCCCTGCGCTGCCTGGCTCATGATCATCACTCCCAGTGCCGCGGCCGCGGCGATTCGTGAAAAACGCATTCTGGCTGCTCCGGGATTCAGGATCAAGGATTCGGTATCCGCCAATCAGGATCCGGGATTCGGGATTCAGAAGCAAGTCGCGAGGATTCAGGATCCGGGATTCACAAGCAAGTAGTAGACTGCTGACTCCTGACGCCTGATCCCTGACCTCTGACGCCTGACCCCGACGCGATGCCTCTGCCAATCCATCTCCTTCCCACCACCGTCGTCGGCAGCTATCCGCAGCCGGACTGGCTGGTGAATCGCCAGATGCTGTCCAAGGTCGTCCCGCGCACGCGCCTGCGCGAGATCTGGCGCATACCGGAGGAGCTCCTGGAGCAGGCGCAGGATGACGCCACCCTCCTCGCGATCCGCGATATGGAGCGCGCCGGGATAGACATCATCACCGACGGCGAGATACGGCGCGAGAGCTATTCCAACCGCTTCGCCACCGCGCTCGAGGGCCTCGATATCGTCAACCCCGGCCACGTGAAGGCGCGCTCCGGGATGACGTCCGTGCCGCGCGTGGTCGCCAGGATACGCCGCACGCGCCCGGTCGAGCTGCGCGACATGCAGTTCCTGCGCGCCAACACTGCGCTCCCCGCCAAGATCACCCTCCCTGGCCCCTTCACCATGGGCCAGCAGGCGAAGAACGAGTTCTACCGGGACGACGAGGAGATGGCGATGGACTTCGCGGAAGCCGTCAACGCGGAGGCGCGCGATCTCCAGAATGCCGGCGCCGACGTGATCCAGCTCGACGAGCCGTGGCTGCGCAACGACCCGGCAGCCGCGAAGCGCTACGCGGTCAGGGCGATCAACCGCGCGCTCGAAGGCATCACCGTGCCGACGATCGTGCACCTCTGCTTCGGCTACGCGGCGGTGGTGCCGGGCGAGACCAAGCCCTCCGGCTATTCCTTTCTGCCCGGGCTGGCGGACAGCATCGCGCAGCAGATCTCCATCGAGGCGGCGCAGCCGAAGCTCGACCTCGGTGTCCTGAAGGACCTTTCCGGCAAGAAAATCCTGCTCGGCGTGCTGGACCTGGGCGACGACACGGTCGAGACCGCGGAGCAGGTCGCGCAGCGGATCCGCGCCGGGCTGAAGTTCGTCGCGCCCGGGAACCTGATTCCGGCGCCGGATTGCGGCATGAAATACCTGGCGCGCGAGGTCGCCTTCGGCAAGCTGCAGGCGCTCGCAGCCGGCGCGGCGCTGGTGCGCGCCGAAGTTCGGTGACCGGTGACCAGTGACCAGTAGCGAGTCGGACAGGATGAACAGATGAGCACCGAAATCACACCCACCGGCAAGTTCCGCGTCGGCATGAACGGCAGCAACGCGACCCACGTGATCCGCAAAGCGGACGGCACGATCAGCGGACTCTCGGCGGATCTCGGCCGCTTCATCGCGGGCCGGCTCGGCGTGCCTTTCGAGTCCGTGCTCTACGCTTCGTCGGCGCCCTTCACGGAAAGCTTCAGCAGGAACGAATGGGAGATCGTGTTGACGGGAAGGAATCCCTTCGCGGCGACGAAGGTCGATTTTCTCACCGACGTCTTCCTGATCGACTACGTATACGTGGCCGCGCGCGGTGACGCGTTTTCCGACGTTGCCAGCGTCGACCGGCCGGGCGTCCGGATCGCGGTCCCGCTGAACGCCTCTGCCGACGCGTTCCTCTCCCGCAGGCTCAAGTCCGCGGAGCTGGTGCGAGTCGCCGGAGACACCAACGAGGCGGCCGACCTTCTGCGTGCCGGGAAAGCGGATCTCTACGCCTCGAGCATCCAGAACGCCACGGAGATCGCCGACAGCATCCCCGGGTCGCGTGTCATCGGGGCATTTGAGACCGTGAGGTTCGCGGCGTCGGTGCCGAAGGGCACGCCGCCCGCGGTGCAGGCGCGCCTTACCGAGCTCGTGAACGAGGCGAAGGCCGCTGGCGTCGTCCGGAAGGCGCTCGAGAAACTCGAGGGCGTTCGAGTCGCCGACTAGAGGCCAGAGACTGGAGACTGGTAGCTGAATTCCGGTCCCTGGTCCCTGGTCAGCAAACCCATGGCAATTCCCCGCTACCGGATCGGCATCGACGTCGGCGGCACGTTCACCGATCTCTACCTGGTCGACCAGGCGACCGGCGCGGCGGCGCGGCACAAACTGCTCTCGACGCCGGGGGAGCCGCACATCGCGCCGCTCGCCGGCATCCGGGAAATTCTCGGCAAGGTGGGCGCGGCCGGCGGCGAGGTCGCATTCGTCGGTCTCGGCACGACGGTGATGACCAACGCGCTCCTGGAGCGCAAAGGCGCGTTGACCGGTCTCCTCACCACGGCCGGCTTCCGCGATCTCCTGGAGATCGCCCGGCAGAAGCGCCCGCATACGTTCGACCCGTTCGTGTCCAAGCCGGAGCCGCTGGTGCCACGGCACCTGCGCGTCGAAGTCGTCGAGCGCGTCGCAGCCGACGGCTCGGTGCTCGTGCCCCTCGACCGCGGCAGCCTGGACGCGGCCATAGTGCAGCTGCAGAAGGAAGGAGTCGAGGCGGTCGCGGTCTGCCTGCTGAACGCGTACGCGAATCCGGCCCACGAGCAGGACGTGGCGGCGGCGCTCCGCAGCCGCTGGCCCGCGAGCCATGTCTCGGTCTCCTCCGGCGTACTGCCGGAATTCCGCGAGTACGAGCGCCTCTCCTCCACCGTCGTCAACGCGTACCTCATGCCGGCGACGCGTGACTATTTCCGCAAGTTCGAGACGGAGGTGGGCCGGCTCGCCATTCCCGAGCCGCCGTTCATCATGAATTCGGGCGGCGGCATCATGACGCCGGACCAGGCTGGAGAACGCCCGATCGATACTCTTTTCTCGGGACCGAGTGGCGGCGTCAGCGGCGCGATACACGTGGCCACGCGGGCCGGGTACCGCAACATCATCACGTTCGATATGGGCGGCACCAGCACCGACGTCTGCCTGGTGCAGAACGGGAAGGCGCAGTTGAGCCACACCCGCACGATCAGCGGCTATCCGCTCAAGGCGGCGGCGCTCGATGTCCATACCGTGGGAGCGGGCGGCAGCAGCATCGCTGCGCTCGATGCCGGCGGAATGCTGCAGGTCGGCCCGGCGAGCGCAGGCGCGCGTCCGGGACCGGCATGCTACGGTCAGGGCGGCGAGCGTCCCACGGTCACGGACGCCAATGTCGTCCTGGGACGCCTGAACCCGGAATTCCTGCTGGGCGGGGCGCTCAGGATCGCCGCAGAGCGATCGCACGCTGCGATCGAGAAGCATATTGCGACGCCCCGTGAAATCGCGGTCGTGGAAGCGGCAGCCTCCATCATCGCGGTAGCCGATACCAACATGGCACACGCGGTGCGCTTCGTATCGGTGGAGCGCGGCCTCGATCCGGCCGATTTCATGCTGATTGCGTTCGGCGGTGCGGGCCCCGTGCATGCCGCTTCGGTCGCGCAGCAGCTGGGCGTAGCGGGCGTTCTGGTTCCGCCCGGCCCCGGCGTGCTGTGCGCCATGGGCGTGCTGGTGAACGATCTCCAGGCCGACGTGAGCCGCACGCGCATCGTTAACGAGATCGCCGCCGAGTGCAGCGCCGTCGCCGACCGGTGCTACCGCGACCTCGAAGAGAGGGCGCGGCTGGCGTTTGCGCGGCAGCCCGACGGCGCCCGGGTGACGCTGCACCGGACGGCGGACGTGCGCTACCTGGGACAGAACCACGAGCTGACCGTCGAAGCGCCTGCGGGCCTCTTCGACGAACCGGCGCTTGCGGCCGTGAAGGACAATTTTCACGCGGCGCACCGCGAGCTGTTCGGCTATGCGTCGCTCGACAAGAAGATCGAGCTGGTCACCTTCCGCGTCAGAGCGCGACTCGCAGGCGGTGGACGGGATTTCGCCGGCACTGCACCCGGTGCGCGGGCGGGTGACCCGCAACCGATCGCCACGCGGAGCGTATTTTTCGAAGAAGCGGGATTCATAGCCTGCCCCATATTCGAGCGCGACGGCCTGCGGGAGGGGGACAGGCTGGCTGGCCCCGTCATCGTCGAGCAGATGGACTGCACCACCGTCGTTCCGCCCGGCTTCACCGCTCGCGTGGACGCGTTTCTCAACCTGCTTCTGACGGGTGACAAGTGACAATACTGGTCACCGGTCACTGGTCACTGGTCACGCCTTCAGAGCCATGACACATGCCCAACTGGAAGTAATCGCCGCCGCGTTCGAGGCAGCCACGCACGAGATGGCAGCGAGCCTGGTGCGCACCGCATTTTCGCCGAACATCAAGGAGCGGGCGGACTGCTCGACGGCGCTCTGCGACGCCGAGGGACGGGCCCTGTCGCTGATGACCAACGCCCCGGCGCACCTGGGATCGACGCTGCGTCTCGTTCCGGCGCTCCTCTCCCGGTTCCCGCTCGAGACGTTGCGGCCCGGCGACGCGTTTCTCGCCAACGATCCGTACATCGTCGGCGTGACGCACCTGAACGATTGCACCGTGGCGACGCCGATCTTCCACGACGGACGCCTGGTCGCGTTCGCCGCGGCGGTGGCGCATCACTCGGACGTCGGCGGCCGCGTGCCCGGCAGCGAGGCGGGCGACAGCGTCAGCATCTTCCAGGAAGGCATCCGCGTTCCGCCGGTGCAGATCTACGCGGGCGGCGCGCGGCGCGCCGATATCGTCGAGTTGTTCCTGCTGAACTCGCGCATGCCGCACTACAGCGAGGGCGACTTGATGGCGCAGATGGCGTCCTGCGCGCGCGGAGCCGCGCGGGTGCAGGAGCTGTTCGCCAAATACGGGGTCGAGACGATGCTCGCGCGCATCGCCGAGATGCTCGATGCGACCGAGCGGCGCGTGCGTAACCGCATCCGGAGCGAGCTGAAGGAAGGCACGTACTCGGCCGTGGACTGGCTCGACGAGGACGGCGTAAGCGACCAGCGGGTCAGGCTCGCCGTCACGCTCACGGTCAAGGACGGCCATTTGAGCCTGGACCTGTCGGGTTCCTCGCCGCAGCTCGGTAGCGGGAAGAACGTGCCGCTCACGCACTCGTACGCGACCGCGTACTTCTGCTTGAAGTCCGTGGTGGACCCTTTCGTGCCGACCAACGAGGGCCTTTATCGCACGGTCTCGATCACCGCGCCCGAAGGACTGGTCGTGAACCCGGTGGCGCCCGCCGCCGTCAGCTCGCGCAACATGACTTCCATGATTCTCGCCGAGGCCATCAACAACGCGCTGGGCCAGGCGGCGCCTTCACGCGGCGTCGCGGCAGGCGGGCCGGGGCAAGGCTGCATCAGCGCGGGCAGCGACCCGGCGAGCGGACGCTACTTCATCAACTACGAGAATCTGGCGGGAGGGCAAGGGGCGCGCTGCAGCGCCGACGGCATGGACGTCGTGATGATCAACATGACGAACACCTCGAACCTGCCGATCGAGGCGATGGAGATCGAGTTTCCCGTGCGCATCGAGCGCTACGAGCTGATCCCCGACTCGGGCGGCGCGGGCCGGTACCGCGGCGGCCTGGGGGTCCTGCGCGACATGCGCGTGCTCGCAGACAGCGCGAGCGTATCGCTCCGGAGCGCGCGCCAGCGCTTCCCCGCTCCCGGCCTCGCCGGCGGACGTCCCGGCGGCCTCGGGGCGTTCATTCGCAACCCCGGCCAGGCGAACGAAACCCGGCTCGGCCTCACCACGTCGGGAACGCCGCTGGCGAACGGCGACGTGCTGCGCGTCATGACGCCGGGGGGCGGCGGCTATGGCGAGCCGTCGGAGCGCGATCCGGAGGCGGTCAGCAGCGACCTGCGGGAGGGAAAGATCACTGAGCAGGCGGCGCGGGAAATATATGGCCACGAGCCGCAGGCTCCGAGCCACGAGCCGGAACCGAACGGCCTCCAGCACGGAGCCCGAAGCTCGTAGCAGGCCGCCTGCCGGACAGACCTGGTCCGTCCCCGGTTTTTCTTGTTTCGTTTCAAACCTTGTCCATGGCCCGGTATCTAATTCGCGATACCGATCGAATTCCGGAGACGACCATGGCCACCATTCACAAGGAAGCTGAAATCGCTCGAAACGCGGACTTTGTCTGGGACGCAATCCGGGACGTGGGCGCCATTCACAGACGTCTCGTCCCTGGGTTCGTCGTCGACTGCAGGCTGCAAGGTGACTCGAGACTCGTAACCTTCGCAAATGGGATGGCAGTACGCGAAATCATCGTCGCCGTCGACGACAGGACACGCCGGCACGCGTGGTCAGCTCGCGGCGAGCCGCTAACTCATCACAATGCGTCCATCCAGGTCTTTGCGGAAGACAACGACAAGTGTCGGGCTGTCTGGATTGCGGATGTGATGCCCAACGAAGTTGCTGGCACCGTCGGCGAGATGATGTCGCAAGGGTTAACCGCAATGAAGCGGACGCTCGAAGGCACCCAGGCTGAGCGTTAAGTCGGCTCCGTAGGAGCGGATAGAGCCCCCTCCGCCAAGGGAGCACCGCTCAGAACAATCCCTTGGTGCCGCCGCCGTCGACCGAGATCGCCGCGCCCTGGATGTGACTGGCGGCCGGCAAGACCAGGAAGAGCGCCAACGCCGCAACGTCCTCCGGCTGGCCGAGGCGGCGCACGCCGGCTTTCTTCGCCGTTTCGGCTGCGACCTGTTCCACCGTCTTGCCCTCGGCCTGGGCCTGCTGTTTGACGAGCTCGGCATTGCGGTCGGTTTCGGTGCGGCCCGGGTGTATGGTGTTGACGTTCACGCCGTCGCTGATACCGAGGCCCGACAACCCTTTGCTGAAACTGGCCATGGCCGCGTTGACCGCGCTGCCGATCAGGTTGGCGGGATTGGGGGTACGCGCCATGCCGCCGTCGATATTGACGATCTTGCCCTGCGCGGCTTTCAGCATCGGCCAGAACAGCCGCGACAGGCGGACGGCGCCGAAGAACTTCAGTGCGAAGCCGTCCATCCAGATTTCATCCGACTGCTCGAGGAAGTTGCCGGCCCTGGTGGCGCCGGCCGAGTTGACCAGGATGTCGCAGCGGCCGTGCGCCCGCTTCACCGTATCGAACAGCGTCTGGCAACCTCCAGCCGTCCCGAGGTCGGCGGCGACGATGGTCGGCCTCGGGGCTTTTGTGGCCGCGATCTCTTCGGCGGTCTTCTTGAGATTGGCTTCCGACTTGGCGGCGAGCACCGTCTGCGCTCCCTGCGCGGCGAGGGCCATGGCGATGGCGCGGCCGATCCCGCGGCTGCCGCCGGTAATCACTGCAACTTTTCCGGACAATTCGTTCGACATGGACTCGTCCCTTCGTGAATTGCGACAGGCCTAATTCTCCAGGAACCCCGCCCCCGTAGCGGGCATCAAGAACTCCTTGCTGATTTCCCTGGGCGTGTTGATACCCAGCATCGCCATATCGCGGTCGATTTCGTCCATCAGCAGTCTGACGGCGTGCTCGACGCCGGGCTGGCCGGCAACGGCCGCCGCGCACAGAAATGGGCGGCCGATGAAACAGAAATCCGCGCCGAGAGCGAGGGCTTTCAGAACGTCGGTGCCACGCCGGAAGCCGCTGTCCATGATGAGCTTCATGTCACCTGCAGCTTCACGCAAGCCCGGCAGGACGCGCAATGGCGACACGGTGCCGTCGAGCTGCCTGCCGCCGTGGTTGGAAACCATGATGCCGTCGAGCCCGTGCTCGCGCGCCATGCGCACCACATCCTTGTGCAGCACGCCTTTCAACAGCAGGTTGCCTTTCCAGATCTTCCGCATGTGCGCGATATGTCTCCAGGTGAGCCGGTCGCGCCGGCCGTAGTTGCGCAAGGCGGTTCTCGAGATCAGCGGCGCGCGCGGCCCCATGTTCTCGACATGCGGCATGCCGTCCCTGATGAGCGTTTTCAGGAACATGCCGAACAGCCATTGCGGCCTGATCATGCAGTCCCACGCCAGACGCGGCGTCGGGCGCAGCGGGTTGTTGTAGCCGGCGCGCACGTTGTTTTCCCGGTTGCCGGCGACCTGCACGTCCACGGTGACCGCGATGGTTTCGAAGCCCGCTTTCGCAGCACGCTCGAAGGTTTCGCTGATGCGATCTTCGTCGCCCGGCAGATAGGCCTGAAACATCACGGTCCTGCCTGCGGCTCTCACGTCCTCCATTCTCTTGAGCGACGCGCCGCTCATCATCATCGGAATATTCGCCGCCGCCGCCGCGCGTGCGAGCACGAAGTCGCCCTCATACGTCGCGATCGACGTGCCGCCCATCGGCGCAAAGCCGAAGGGCGCGCTGTAGGTGTGACCGAAGAGCTCGGTTTTCATGGTGCGCTCCGTGGTGTCCACCAGCGGCTTGGGCACGAAGCCGATTTCCTCGAACACGTTGCGATTGCCGCGCAGCGACATGTTGTCTTCCACGCCGCCGGTGACATAGCCGTAAACCGGGCGCGGCAGGACTCTGCGCGCATGGTCGATAAAATCCTGCAATGCCAGATAGTTGCGCAGGCCGCGCGGCAGCTTGCGTTTGTCGACGAGCGAGAGTCCGCCGGCGGTATCGGGCTTGGGTGCGAGGTCTGCGGCTGCCGTGCTGACTAAGGGGGCTGTATCCATGGTATCGGCTCTCGAGTGGTGAGAAAGGGGTAATCAGGCGCGCAGACGAGGCTAAGCCGCCACCAGGGGCTGCCGCGTGACTTCGAGCCCCACGCCCTTGAGCGAGGTCCGCCGCAGGTCGCGCGTTTCCTGCAGGTCCCTGAAGCGACGGGCGCGGTGCATCACCGTGCGGTTGTCCCACATAACCAGGTCGTTCACCCGCCATTCATGGGCGTAGACGAATTGACGCTGCGTCGCATGCTCGGTCAGGTCGCGGATGAAGGCGCCCGCCTCGGGGACCGGCCAGCCCTGCACACCGCCGATATGCGAAGACAGATACAGCGACTTCCGCCCGGTCACGGGGTCGGTCACCACCAGCCTGTGCGGGAC
>Ga0075418_10006228_pt1 | contig 13456 bp, 12 predicted proteins | sample SoiMetdeltSBSDD2_FD_81776 | JGI IMG/M metagenome (GOLD analysis project Ga0075418, IMG submission 81776) | Bulk soil microbial communities from a Populus tree surrounding site in Tennessee, USA - Soil MetaG P. deltoides SBSDD2 | ecosystem: Environmental > Terrestrial > Soil > Tree plantation...
CCTGATGCGAGCCGTGACCGTCGACCCGGCCGAAGCCCGCCGCAGAATGGGCATCATGCAGCGGCATCTGCGTCGTCACGATGTCGCCGCGTGGGCCTCCGAGTTCCTGCATTCATTAGGGGATCTGGATGACGACTGATGTGGATCGCGACGGCTTCGAGCCGGCCATGCGTGCTGCCATCACGCAGGTGGCGCGCATCCCACAACTCCTTATCGCTTGCGATTACGACGGCACGCTGGCCCCCATAGTCGAGGACCCGTCGGCCGCCGCGCCCTTGCCGGAGGCCGTGGCCGCGCTGCGTTCGCTGGCTACGCTGCCGCAGACGACGGTCGCCGTCGTGTCCGGCCGGGCGCTTCGTGATCTCGCGGCGCTGTCGCGATTGCCCGCCGAAGTCCATCTGGTGGGAAGCCACGGCTCGGAGTTTGATGTCGGATTCGTGACTCGGCTCGAGCCGCATCTGGTCGAGTTGCGCGGCAAGCTCCTGGCGGTGCTGGAGAAGCTGGCCAGTGAGCACCCCGGGGTGAAGCTGGAGGCCAAGCCCGCCTCCATCGCCGTGCACACCCGCACCGCCTCCGAGGAGATAACCGAGTCCATCATGGACAAGGTCCGCACCGGCCCGGCCCAGTGGCCCGACGTGCACACCACCGAGGGCAAGGAGGTCATCGAGCTGTCGGTGCTTGCCCGGCACAAGGGCACCGCAGTCGAGGAGCTGCGCCGCCAGGTGTCGGCCGGTGCGGTGCTATTCATAGGCGACGACGTCACCGATGAGAACGCCTTCAGGATCCTGTCGGGCAAGGACATCGGGGTCAAGGTCGGCCCCGGCGAGACGGCCGCGCAGTTCCGGGTGGCCGATCCGCTTCAGGCGGTACGGGTGCTGGCGCTGCTTCTGGAAACGAGGCGTAACTGGCTTTTCGGAGAGCGAGCGGTTCCCATTGAGCGCCACGCCATGCTCGCTGACGGCAAGACTGTTGCGCTCGTCACCCCCGACGCCCGGATCAGCTGGCTGTGCCACCCCCGCGCCGACTCCGCCGCGATCTTCGCTGACCTGCTCGGCGGTGCGCCCGCCGGCCACTTTACCGTCGCCCCGCAGCGCGGCGGGCACCCGCTGGGCCAGCGTTACCGCAGCGGCACCATGACGGTGGAGAGCCGGTGGTCGGGGCTGAGCGTCACCGACTGGCTCGACGGCGACCACCTGTTGCGGCGCCTGTCCGGGCACGCGGTGACCGTGGTGGAGTTCGCGCCGCGGCCCGAGTTCGGCCAGGTGCCGGTGCGGTTGCAGGAGCTGGGCGATGGGCTTCTTGTCCTGGGTACCAGTGAGCAGTACTGCCTGTATGCCAAGGGTGTTGAGTGGGATGTGGTCAACGACGGCGGGCACGATGTGGCCCGCGCCGTCATCGACCTCGGCGCGATGGGCGGCGAGGTCCTGCTCGATCTGCGCATGCGCAGCCAGGACCTGACCCCGCACTTGATGGACGTCGCGGAGCGGCTCGACCGGGCCGAACTGCCGTGGCGCGATTGGAGCCAGACCCTGTCGCTGCCCACGATCGAGCCGGACCTGGTGATGCGCAGCGCCCTCACGCTCAAGGGACTGTGCCATGTGGACGGTGGCGGCGTGCTGGCCGCCGCGACCACCTCCCTGCCGGAGACCCTGGGCGGCATCCGCAACTGGGACTACCGGTTCTGCTGGTTGCGCGACGGCGCCATGACGGTGAAAGCGTTGGTGGACCTGGGTTCCCTGACCGAGGCCGAGGCGTTCCTGCGGTGGGTGGGGGTGTGCGTGGAGCGCACCGGCGGCCACCCGGAGCGGCTGCACCCTCTGTACACAGTGGACGGTTACGAGCTGGGGCCGGAGGCGGTCATCGAGAACCTTCCCGGCTACGCGGGCTCGCGTCCCGTCCGCGTGGGCAACGCCGCCAACAAGCAGCTGCAGCTCGACGTGTTCGGTCCCGTGGCCGACGTGCTCATGGCCGTGGCCGAGCGGCGGGGCAAGGTGAAGTACGACGAGTGGCGGGTGCTGGAGGCGATGGTGCACGCCGTTGCCCAGCGCTGGCACGAGCCCGACCACGGGCTGTGGGAGGCCCGCCTTCCCCCGCGGCACCACGTGTACTCGAAGGTCATGTGCTGGATGACGGTCGACCGGGCCATCAAGATCCTGTCCCGGCACACCAACGACTCGAGTCCGGAGTGGGAGTTGCTCCGGGATCGGATCGCGGAGAACGTGCTGACGCAGGGCTGGCACGACGGCACCAACGCCTACACAGTGGCCTACGGTTCGTCCGAGATGGACGCGTCGTCGCTGTGGATCGGGCTGTCCGGGCTGCTGCCCGACGACGACCCGCGTTTCCTGGCGACCGTGCTCGCGGTCGAGGCCGAGTTGCGCTCCGGGCCGACGGTCTACCGGTACAAGTGGGACGACGGCATGCCGGGCAAGGAGGGCGGCTTCCACGTCTGCACCTCCTGGCTGATCGAGGCCTACCTGCGCACCGGCCGCCGCGCCGACGCCGAGGAGCTGTTCGAGCAGTTGCTGGCGACGGCGGGTCCGACCGGGCTGCTGCCCGAGCAGTACGATCCGGATCTTGAGCGTGGGCTGGGTAACCACCCGCAGGCGTACTCCCATCTGGGCTTAATTCGCTGTGCTCAGCTCCTGTCGGCCAAGTAACTTCACAAGGTGGAAATAAGAGAGTCGGTAATCGAGGACATAGCGCGGGTCGATCCCATCCGGCGGGAAACCTTCCCCTGGCATGTCGCCAGCGTGGCGACGCAGGAGAACTGGTTCCGGCACAACCCGCCGGAGGGAAAGCCGTTGCGGCTGAGCGCCTTCGCCGACGGCAAGCTGGTCGGCTTCGGCAGCGCCTCGCTCAACGTGATGGCCGCCAACCCGGGTGAGGGAAATTTCTATCTCATCGTCGATCCGCGCTATCGCGGGCGCGGCATAGGAAAGCAGATACACGACCGGCTCCTGGAGCATCTGCGCGAGATCGGGGTGCACCGGACCCAGGCACACGCGCTTGACTCGCCCGAGGTGCTGGAGTGGGTGCAGCGTCAGGGTTTCGAGCTGGGCGCCAGCGAGCGCTGGTCCATGGTCGATCCGCGGGAGTTGCCGCCGATGCCCGATGTCCCGCCGGGCGTGGAGATCGTCGGCCTGCACGAGATCGGGCCCGAGGTGGCGCACGCGGTCGACACCGAGGCGTTCCTCGATGAGCCTGGCGATGTGGCCAACGGCGGCATGCCGTACGAAACGTTCCTTAACAGTTTGTGGAACGCGCCGGATTTCGACCGCGAGGTCAGCGTCGCGGCGCTCGTCGACGGCGTCGCGGCCGCCACCACCAACCTCGAGGTCAACAGCGCGACCGGCAAGGCGATGTCCTCCGGGACCAGCACGCTGCGGCCCTATCGCGGGCGCGGCCTGGCCAAGCTGATGAAATCGGTGTCGCTGCGGCGCGCCGCCGACAAGGGCGTCACCGCCGCCTACACCTGCAACGACTACACCAACGCGCCGATGCTCGCCATCAACGACTGGCTCGGCTACAAGGTGATCGGCGGCGGCCGCTCGGTGCTCAAGAAGGTATGACGCTGGAAACCTCGCCGATCACGACGATGGCCGGCGGGCGGAAGGCTTGGGAAAGCGCGGGCAGCTCGGCCAGGGTTGCCCGCGCCACCGTTTGGAAGGCTGTCGTGCCTTCCTGGATTAAAGCCGCTTTGGTACCGGGTGAGCGCCCATGCTTCAGAAGCGCCGCCACGATCGAGGGCAGGTGTTTGAGCCCCATCAGCACCACGATCGTGCCGCGCAGGCGCCCGAGCGCGGCCCAGTCCACGAGCGAGGCCGGGTCGTCCGGGGCCAGGTGTCCACTCACGACGGTGAACTCGTGCGCGACTCCCCGGTGGGTCACCGGGATCCCGGCGACCGCGGGCACCGCGATCGCGCTCGTGACGCCGGGCACCACGAGCACCTCCACCCCCGCCTCGGCGCACGCGACGGCCTCTTCCCCGCCGCGCCCGAACACATAGGGGTCACCGCCCTTGAGCCGCACGACAAACCGGCCTTGCTGGGCCCGGTCGATGAGGATCCTGTTGATCTCGTCCTGCTGCGCCGCCGGCCCGTAGGGCAACTTGGCCACGTCGATCAGCTCGACCTCGGGGCGCAGCTCGTCCAGGAGCAGGCCCGGCGCGAGGCGGTCGGCGACCACCACGTCGGCCTCGGCGAGCAGCCTGCGCCCTTTGACGGTGATCAGCTCGGGGTCGCCCGGCCCGCCGCCCACCAACGCCACTTTGCCTCGGTGGCTTCCCAGCCACATCGGGTTCGATTGCAGCGCATGGGAAATCTGGTCCCTGACCGCCATGGCCCGCTTGGGATCCCCGCCCGCCAGCACGGCCACCGTCACCGGTCCGTGCCTGGTCACCGCCGGCGTCCAGGCGCTGGCGGCGTGACGGTCGTCGGCGCGCACGCAGAAGATCCGGCGCGATTCGCACAGGCTCGAAATCTCGTCGGCGGCGGCATGGTCGTCAATCGCCACCTGCACCAGCCACACGCCGTCGAGATCGTCCGGCTCGAACGCCCGCTCCGTCCACAGTAGACGCCCGGCATCCGCGATCCCGCGCAGCGCCGGAGTAATCACCGGTGCCACCAACCGGACCTCGGCCCCGGCCGCCAGTAGCGCCGGCATCCGCCTGGTGGCCACCGCCCCGCCGCCCACCACCAGAACGCTTCGCCCATCAAGCCTGAGCGCCAACGGATACAGCTCACTCACGCCGCGTCCCCCTTCGCCCGCCCGGTGCGCCCGCCCTTGATCCGTGTGGCGCTCACCGTGCCGCAACCGCCTGCCACCGCATCGCTATGCCGGACGGCCCCCTCCCGCCCCGCCTTGATCCGTGTGGCGCTCACCGTGCCGCAACCGGCTTGGACCACTGTGAGCGCCACATCGATCACGAAGGCCTCACGATACGGGTTGCGGCCGATCATGCTTCGCTGACCCCGGCGCGGTCGAACGTGGCCATCTCGTGCAGGACCCGCACCGCCGAGGCCACGATCGGATAGGCCAGCACCGCACCGGTCCCCTCGCCCAACCGCATGCCCAGTTCGAGCAGGGGCGCGAGATCCAGCTTGGCCAGGGCGACGGTGGCGCCCGGCTCCACCGAACGGTGCCCGGCGATCATCGCCTCGCGGGCCAAGGGCGCCAACGCATTGGCGGCGAGCGCGGCCGACACCGCGATCACCCCGTCGAGCAGGACCGGCACCCGGCGGGCGGCGCCGCCGATGATGAAGCCGGCCAGGGCCGCGTGCTCAAGGCCGCCCAGGGCGGCCAGCACACCGATCGGGTCGGACGGGTCGGGGCCGTGCAACTCCAGGGCTCGCTTGATCACCTGGATCTTGCGCACGTGGGTCGCGGCGTCAATGCCCGTGCCGTACCCGGTGACCATCCCCGGATCGCGTCCGGTGAACACCGATATCAGGGCCGCCGAAGCTGTCGTGTTGCCGATCCCCATGTCCCCCGTAAGCAGGATCCCGGCACCGGAATCCACCATCTGGTCGGCCACGGTGATCCCCACCTCGACCGCCTCGGCTGCCTCCTCGCGGGTCAGGGCCGCCTCGACGCTCATGTCCCGCGTGCCGCCGCGCACCTTGGCGCTGACCAATCCCGGCCGGGGCTCGAGGTCGCCCACCACGCCCACATCGACGACCGTCACCGCCACTCCGGCCTGGCGGGCGAAGGCGTTGACGGCGGCGCCGCCGGCGAGGAAGTTGCTGACCATCTGAGCGGTGACCTCCTGCGGCCACGGGGTGACGCCCTGCGCATGAACGCCGTGGTCGCCCACGAAGACCGCGAGCGCGGCCGGGGCGACAAGCGGCGGTGGGCATCGGCCGGCGAGACCCGCAAGGCGTACCGACAAATCCTCAAGTTCCCCAAGGGAACCAGCGGGTTTGGTCAGACGCGACTGGTGTTCCCGCGCGGCGGCCATCGCCGCCTGGTCGGGGGCGGCCACGCGCTCGATGGTGGATCCAATCAAGTCGTTGTCGGGATCGGTCTTCACATGCCCACTTCATCATGCGCGATGTCGCGACGCCGACTCAGGTCCCCGACCGCGAGTCGCCCTGACAATAAGTGTGTTTTGTCCGACCTTGGTGGAGTGATCCCGCTGAGCCGCCATCACCTTAGGTCGGCCGCCACCATCGACCACACCTCGAGGTCGACGCGTCCACTGTGGACGGTGCCCGCGTTGCGCAGCAACCCCTCGTAGGTGAAGCCCGCTTTCTCCGTGACCCGGCGGGAAGCGGTGTTGCCCGGCGCCACCCGCACCTCCACCCGCTGGAAGCCGTGCTCCAGGATGAGGGCCAGCGTGATGGCGTCGACGGCCTCCGGGGCGACCCCGAACCCGCGGGCATCGGAGGCGACGGCGTAGGAGAGCTCGGTGACCCGGCCACCCCAGTCGGTGCGCCTCGTCCACAGGCAACCGACGAGCCGCTTGTCCTCCCGCCGCACGATCCCGTAGTGGTCGCCCTGACCGCTGTCGCGCCGCTCGGCCGCCATCTCGGTGCACCACGAGACGCCCTCGATCTGCCCGAACTCCTGCGGGAACGGCAGCCAGCGCTGGGTCTGCTTGTCGGCGAAGATCTGCGCCACCAGCTCCGCATCGTCGAACGTCAACGGACGGACATCCAGGCGCGGGGTCTGGACCGTCAAGGTCGGAAACCGGCGCACGGAGACATAGCCCGACATGATTCTCCCAAACTCGAGGGGGCACCGCGGCTCAACTTACCTTGGATCGGCGATCCCAAGCTGGATACTCGTTTGGGGAACCCTGGGAACCCCGGGTGATAGGAATCACACTCGTACACTTGGCGCGTGCTGCGCCTGTTCCTCACCCGCCGCTGGCTGGGCTTACTGTGCCTGACCGCCGTCGCCGCCACCGTCATGGTCTTCTTGGGCCGGTGGCAGTGGGGGCGTTATGAGCTGCGCAGCGACATCAACGCCCGCATCGAGGCCGGGACTTCCGCGCAGCCCGTGCCGTACACCGCGGGGGTGAAAGAGTGGACACGGGTTTACGTCACCGGTGAGTTCGACCCCAACCTCGAGATCCTGGTGCGCAACCGGACCGTCGAGGGCAGGAACGGTTATGAGGTCCTGACGCCACTCTTGCTCCCCGATGGCACGGCCGTGCTCGTGGATCGCGGCTGGGTACCACCCGATCCAAGGGGGCCGGTGCGCAAGCCGGAAGTGCCGCCCGCGCCCGGCGGCACGGTCACCGTCACCGGGCGGGTCCGCGCCACCGAGTCCAACCCGCAGGTCGAGTTGCGCGACGGGCAGTGGCAGGCGCGGCGGGTGGGCGTTCCGGAGATCGCTTCGAAGCTGCCGTACAAGGTGGCGCCCGCCTATGTGACGGTCGACGACGGATCGACGGACCTTGTCCCGATTCCGGTTTCGCGAGAAAACGACTGGCTCAACTTCGGTTACGCGTTCCAATGGTGGATCTTCGCGGCCGGCTCGTTCTTCGCCTACTACTGGTTGCTGCGCCGCGAACACCGAACTCTCACCGCACCGGTCGAACGGGATCCCGCCAGCCGTGAGGCCGACGAGATCCCGATCTCATAATCGCGTTACTGCGACGCGGCTTGAGCCACGTTACGCAGGAGCAACGCCTCGGCGAGGCAGACGCGGGCGAACTCGCCCAGGTGCAGGCTCTCGTTGGGCCCGTGCGCCCTGGCCTGCGGGTCCTCGACACCGGTCACCAGAATCGACGCCTCCGGGAACATGTCCTGGAAGGTGGCGATGAACGGGATCGAGCCGCCCACGCCGATCTCCACAGCGTCGGTGCCGTCCCACGCCTCCTTGAACGCGGCCCGGGCGGCGTCGAAGTACTTGCCGGTCGAGTCGATCACGCACGGGTTGCCGTCGTGCTCGAGTTCGAAGGAAATCCTTGCGCCCCAAGGGACATGCTTCTCGAGGTGGGCGATGAGCGCCTGGAAGGCGGGTTTGGGGTTGTCGCCGGGGGCGATGCGCATGCTCAACTTGGCCTTGGCCTTGGGCACGATCGCGTTGGGTGCGGCGTTGGTCGGCGGAGCGTCGATGGCGAGCACGGAGAGGGTGGGCTTGGTCCAAATCCGGTCGACCAGGCGGCCGGTGCCGATAAGCTGTACCCCCTCGAGCACGCCGGACTCGACGCGGAACCGGTCGAGCGGGTAGTCCAGCGGCGCGGCCTCCTTGTGTACCAAGCCTTCCACCGCCACATCGCCGTTGTCGTCGTGCAGCGTGGAAATGAGGCGGCACAGGGTCATCAACGCGTCCGGCACCGCCCCGCCATACATGCCGCTGTGCACGGCCGAGTCGAGAACTTCGACGGTGACGAAGCAATTGACGATGCCGCGCAGGGAGGTGGTCAGGGCGGGCACGCCGACATCCCAGTTGCCGGAGTCGGCGATGACGATAACGTCGGAGGCGAGCTCGTCGCGGTGCTTGGCGAGCAGCGCCTCGAGCGAGGCCGAGCCGAACTCCTCCTCGCCCTCGATGAACAGCACGACGCCGACGGGAAGGCGGTCGCCGTAGGCGCGCAGAGCGGCGATGTGGGCCATGATCCCGGCTTTGTCGTCGGCGGCGCCGCGTCCGTAGAGGCGGCCGTCGCGCTCGGTCGGCTCGAACGGGTCGGAGAGCCAGTTGCGCAGGTCGCCGGTGGGCTGGACATCGTGGTGGGCGTAGAGAAGGACGGTGGGGGCTCCGGGCGGGGCCGGCTTGCGACCGATCACTGCGGGATGACCGTCGCCGACCCTGCTGATCTGTACCTCGAGGCCCTCGGCCCGCAGTAGTTGGGCGACGGCCTCGGCCGAACGCTCGAGCGGGGTGAAATCGAAGCCGTCGAAGGCGATGCCGGGGATCCGGACGAGGGCTTCCAGGTCGGCCCGCACCCCGGGCGTCTCCCGAGCCATCGCGGCACGCAACTCATCAACACTGAGGGTCGTCATGCACCTGATACTAGGCGTAAGGTCAGCCCGATCAGGAAAGCCGCGGCCTGCTCGAATTCGGGCGGGAGTCGCCTTTGTACTCCACGTTGCCAAGACGTCTGGACGGATACCAGCGTGATCAACGAGGACCGACATTGAGCCCCCTGTCGCCGTCTTCATCGCCTCATCACGCATCGTCCGGCCGGCTGTTCGTCCGCACACGTTCATGAGCTTTGCCGCACCATCAGGGGTCGGCTCTCATGGGCTGATCCTATGACCATGTCCGCGCACCAGGCCGTGGCGTCCGCGCCAAAGTGGAGATCCTCGCGGTGGCGCCAGCGAGCCAGGTGGGTCTGCATGGCCTGGCCGTCGCGGGCAAGTGAGCGCGCCTCGCGAAGCGAACGAGGGGCGTCGATGAATACGGAGAGGCTGGCGAGGGTCCGACCCTCCGCGCGGGCGGCCCCGACACCCTCGACGATGAGGATCGGTGCGGGCTTTACGGCCACCCACTGACGAACTTGCCCAGCAGCCAGTCGTAGCGCCAGTAGCCGCCAGGCCGCCCCTCGGCGATAGACTCAAAGACGTTGCGCACCAAGCGTTTCCAGTATGTGAACTGGTCGTCCCAGCCATCGAGCAGGTCGTCGGTGTGCACCAGCTCACCCCCGACCGAGCGGCTCAACCCTTCGGCAAAGGTCGTCTTGCCCGCGCCGCTATGCCCGTCGATCAGAACAAGCTTGGTGGCGCCGAGCCGGGCCGGCGCGGCACCCAGCAAGGCCGTCGGCTCCCCGAGGCCGCCATTGCCGTCCGGCAAAACCAAGCCCGCCGCCCCGAGCTGTGCGGGTGCGGCGCCCAAAAGGGTTTCGGTCATGATGTGCCCGACGGGATGAAAGGAAGCCCGGCGGGGGCACCGTTTTGGACCAGGCGCCATAGCGCGTCGGTGTCGATGTGCTCCTCCACCATGTCGCCCAGCCGGTCGACCGTGGCGGTCCGCAGCGCGGCATAGTCAGTGTCCGGGGCGGTTTCGAAACCGTGTCGCCCCGCGATCCCGGCCGCGAGGGTGAGGAAGCGGCGCCGGAACTCGTTGCACTCGAACGCCCCATGCCAGTGGGTGCCGAAGACGTTGCCCGCGGCGGCACCCTCAAAACCGCCGCCGGGCAACGTGATCAGGCCGGGCAGGCTCTGATCGCGCCACACCACCTGCCCGTGATGGATCTCGTATCCGGTGACTGGCGCACCCAGGGCCACCCCGGTGGGGCGCGCGAGCGTCTTGGCGCGCCGGAACCCGATCTCGATGGGCAGCAACCCCAACCCGTCGACCTCGCCGCGCCCGCTCTCCACCTCGTCGTGGATCCGGCGCGAGAGCATCTGGAATCCGCCACACAGACCGGCCAGCGGCCGCCCGGCCGCGGCGTGAGCGGCGATCGCCTCCGCCAAACCGTTGCGGCGCAGCCACTCCAGGTCATCGACGGTGGCCTTGGTGCCGGGGATGACGACCAGGTCGGCGTCGGCCAGCTCCCCCGGCTCCACGGTGAGCCTGACCGCGACGCCCGGCTCGCTGGCGAGCGCCTCGGCGTCGGTGGCGTTGGAGATGTGCGGCAGGCGCACCACAGCCACCCGCAACCACTCGGAGCCGCGTGGCTGCCCCGGGCGGCCGAGCAGGCGCCCATAGGAGACCGCGTCCTCGGCGTCGAGCCACAGGTCGAGATCGAACGGAAGCACCCCGAGGGTGGGCCGTCCGGTCAGGGACTCCAGGGTGGCGATGCCCGGCTGGAGCAGCGAGCGGTCACCGCGGAACTTGTTGATGACAAAGCCGGAGATCAATTCCTGATCGGCCCGGTCAAGCAGCGCCACCGTCCCGAAGAGAGAGGCGAAGACGCCGCCCCGGTCGATGTCGCCCACCACCACCACGGGAAGGGAGGCGTGCCGGGCCAACCCCATGTTCACGTAGTCGGAGTCGCGCAGGTTGATCTCGGCCGGGCTGCCCGCGCCCTCGCACACCACCGCTTCGAACTCGGCGGCCAGCTCGTCGAAGGCGGCGAAGGCGGTGCCAGACATGCGGGTCTTGAGCTGGCGGAAGTTGGCCGCCTCGATGGTCTGGACCGCCTGCCCGAGCAGCACCACCTGGCTGGTGTGATCGCTGCTGGGCTTGAGCAGAACCGGGTTGTGGCGAACCTCGGGCTCCAGGCCGCACGCGATCGCCTGCAACGCCTGCGCCCGCCCGATCTCACCGCCGCGCCCGTGCTGGTCGACCACCACCGCTGAGTTGTTGGACATGTTCTGGGCCTTGAACGGCGCCACTTTGACGCCGCGCCGCCACAGCCAGCGGCAGATCCCGGCCGTCACCACACTCTTGCCCGCGTCGGACGTCGTCCCCGCCACCAAGATCCCACCCATTCTCAAAGCCTAATCTGTGAAGCCCGGCGCCCACCCATAGCCACCATTCGGACGGGCGCCGGGAGACTCTCATGCCGCCACTAGTTCGCGTTGCTCCAACTCGAAGCCCTCGCGGCGGAACTGCTCCTCGATGTCGTCGAGGTCGCCCTGGTCCTCGTTTTCGTCACGGCCATTGGCCATGGCGGGAGTGGCGTCGTCGGCCGCGTCGCCTGCCTTGATGGACTCGGGCACGCTGTCCTCGCCGCCCACCCGGCGCTCGGCCTCCTCGTCCTCGACCGCGCTCGTGGACAGCCGCGGAGTGTTGCGCTTGAACTGGGATACGCCGCGGGCGAGGTCGTGGCCGACCGCCGTGGCATCCATCTCGTAGACCACGCGGTGATTGCCTTGCTCGTCCAGCCAGTCGCGGGTGTAGAGCCGGCCGGTCACGATCACCGGATCGCCGAGGTGCAGGCTGGCAACGACCCCCTCGGCCAGCCTGCGCCAGCAGGTCACGCGCACCCGCAGGCTCTGCCCGTCGATCCAGTTTTCGGTGGACTTGTCGAAGCGGCGCGAGTTGGAGGCGACCCGGAAGGTCACCGCGAGCTGGTTGGTCTCGACGGTGCGCCGTGCCGTTGGGGCCACCAACACATTGCCGACGACGGTCAAAGGAGTATCAAACATGGGTGGAAGCGTGCGCCTGGCGACGGGTCGCCCGCGACCGCCGATCATGGCGTCCTGTGGACAACGGTGGGCCTGTGGATAACGGCGGCGGATCGGTTTTTGATCTGGTACCCGTACGTTCTAAATTTGGGGGGTGATAGTCGACGTCCTTGGTGAGCCCTTCGAGCAGAGGGTCATCGAGTTGCCCGACGACGACGAAGGTCCGGTCTTCGCCACGCTGGTCCTCCGGCGCGCACCGCAGCCGACCAGCAAGGCGATCCTTTACCTCCACGGGTACAACGATTATTTCTTTCAAGCCCACCTCGCCGAGTTCTTCATCGAGCGCGGTTATGACTTTTACGCCCTCGACCTCCGCAAGTACGGCCGAAGCCTGCGCCCCCACCAGACGGCCAGCTTTGTGCGCAGCGTGTCCGACCACTTCCCCGAGATCGACGAGGCGGTCCGGATCATCAAGTCACCGGAGGAGGGCGGCCACGAAACCCTTGTGCTGTTTGCCCATTCGGCCGGCGGGCTGATCGCCGCGCTGTGGGCCCACGCCCGCGCGCAGACCCAACCCATCGCCGGGCTGATCCTCAACAGCCCATTCTTCGAACTGAACGCGCCTTGGTTCGTCCGGCGGCCGTTCGCCGCGGTCGTCGGCCGCGTCGCCGCCTGGCGTCCTTATTGGACGCTCCCGCTCAAACCCCGCGGCATCTATGGCCGCAGTCTGCACAAGGATTTCTACGGCGAGTGGCCGTTCGACATCGCCTGGAAGCCGCTTGAGGGCTTGCCGTTGCGGATCGGCTGGCTTCAGGCGATCCGCGCCGCGCAGCGCCGGTTGCGCGCCGGGCTCGACATCGCCGCCCCGATCCTGGTGGCCCGCTCCTCGGCGTCATTTCACGGCTGGGAGTGGAGCGACGAGGCGCACGAGGCCGACGCCGTGCTCAACGTGGACCACATCGCCCGCTGGGCAAGCGTTCTGGGCCGCCACGTGACGCTCGTAAGCATCGACGGCGGTAAACATGATCTCACACTGTCGCGGGAACCGGCGCGCCTGGCGTTCTTCGCCGAGGCCGACCGCTGGCTGCGAACCTATGTCGCCTAGCGGGATGAGCCGGGCCGGTCGGAGGCGTTCTCCAGCACCCGTTTGAGGACGGTGAAAGCGGTGCGGGGCGAACGAGGTGTGCCGCCCGGCCGTGATACGGCCGGGCGGCACGAAACCTTGCCTTGTACTAATTCTGGGTGATGCGTACGTCGTCGACACCGCACTCGATGAGGCTGCCGGTGGCAGCGTCGGCACATTCGACCCGGATCCGGATGGACTGCCCGGCGAAGGCGCCCAGGTTGGCCGAGCCCGTGACCCAGGCTCCGGCCCGGTTGACCGCCGAACCCGTCTGCGTCAACACCGCCGTGGCGGTGCCGCCAGAGTTGACCACGCTGATCCGGAAGAAGTCAGCGCTGGTCGCGTTGTTCAGGTGGGCCAGGTACCA
>Ga0075418_10006229_pt1 | contig 13456 bp, 12 predicted proteins | sample SoiMetdeltSBSDD2_FD_81776 | JGI IMG/M metagenome (GOLD analysis project Ga0075418, IMG submission 81776) | Bulk soil microbial communities from a Populus tree surrounding site in Tennessee, USA - Soil MetaG P. deltoides SBSDD2 | ecosystem: Environmental > Terrestrial > Soil > Tree plantation...
ACCATCGGGCCGTGGGACCTGGCCGACGACAAGAAGTTCCTGGTGCTGGCCATCATCGTGCTGGTGGTGGTGGCGGTGGCCGTCATCCAGATCCGGGAGGGGACGGTGGGCCGCACGCTGCGGGCGGTGCGGGGCAGCGAAGTGGCGGCCGCGTCCATCGGCATCTCGCCCGCCCGGGCCCGGCTGGTGGCGTTCGCGGTGTCGGCCTTCATCGCGGGGCTGGGCGGCGCGCTCTTGGCCATGCACCAGGAGAACGTGAACTACACCGCCAACTTCGCGCCGTTCGTGGCCTTGTTCTGGCTGGTGATCGTGGTGTCGCTGGGCTCCCGCACCGTGGAGGGGGCGATCCAGGCCGCCATCGGCTTCGCGCTGTTCGACGCGATCGTGCTCAAGGGCGCGCTGTTCGAGTGGCTGCTGCGTGACCCGGACCGGGTCCCGTGGTTCATCCCGCTCTCGCCGGCCTGGCGCTTCATCCTGTTCGGCCTGGGCGCCATCCAGTTCGCCCGCCATCCCGAGGGCATGGTGGAGTTCGGCAAGCGCCGTGCGCACCGCCGGGTCGAGGGCTGGCTGGCCCGGGTCGGGGGGAAGGGCGGCGACGGCAGTGGCCCGCCCGCGGCCGCCGAAGAGCCCGCCCCGGTCGGGGAGACGGTGGGATGACCGCGCCGGTGCTGGAGGCGCTCGGGGTCACCCACTCCTTCGCGGGCATCAAGGCGCTGGACGACGTCTCGCTGGCGGTGGAGCCGGGGGAGCGGGTAGGGCTCATCGGCCCCAACGGGGCGGGCAAGACCACCTTCTTCAACTGCGTGCTCGGGGTGCTGCGACCCGATCGGGGCACGGTCCGCCTGGCGGGCGAGGACGTCTCGCGCCTGCCCGTGTACACGCGGGCCCGGCGGGGGATCGGCCGGTCGTTCCAGCGCATCGAGCTGTTCCCCGACACCACGGTGCGCGACCACCTGCTCATCGCCGAGCGCACCCGCCGGGGGAACGGCCGCCTGTGGCGCGACCTGCTCGGCCTGGGCCGCCCGGGGCGCGACGAGCTGGCCGCGTGCGACGAGGTGCTGGGCCTGCTGGGCCTCGCGGACCTGGCCGGCGAGCCCATCGAGCACCTCAGCCTGGGCCAGGGCCGGCTGGTCGAGGTGGCGCGGGCGCTCATGACCCGGCCCCGCCTGCTGCTGCTGGACGAGCCGTCCTCGGGCCTCGACCGCCGCGAGACCGCCGACCTGGCCAAGACCCTGCGGGAGGTGCAGGCCGACCAGGGCTTCGCCATCCTGCTGGTGGAGCACGACGTCGAGCTGGTGGCGGGCTTCACCGAGCGCTGCTACGTGCTCGACTTCGGCACGCTCATCGCCGAAGGCCCGACCGCCGACGTCCTGGCCAGCCCCGAGGTCCGCCACGCGTATCTCGGGGAGGTGGTGGACGCATGACCGCGATCCTGGTGCTGGACGACGTCCACGCCGCCTACGGTCCGTTCAACGCCCTGTTCGGCGTATCGCTCACCGTCGGGGAGGGCGAGGCGGTGGCCCTGCTCGGACCGAATGGCGTCGGCAAGACGACAGTGGCCCGCGTGGCCACCGGCCTGGTGGCCCCGAGCGCGGGCGCGGTGCGGGTCGCGGGCGAGGACCTGACCAGGGCGCCCGCCTACCGCTTCGCCCGCGCCGGCATCGCGCACGCCCCCGAGGGCCGCTCGGTGTTCGCCTCGCTCACGGTGCAGGAGAACCTGCGCCTCGCCTTCCGCCGCTCGAAGGGCCGAGCGGGCGTGCCCGCCGCCCTGGAGGCGGCGTTCGCCCAGTTCCCGGCCCTGGCCCGCCGCCGCGGCCAGGTGGCCGGCACCCTGTCCGGCGGCGAGCAGCGCATGCTGTCCCTGGCCCGGGTCCTGGTGGAAGCCCCCCAGCTGCTGGTGGCCGACGAGCTGTCGCTGGGCCTCGCCCCCATCGTGGTGGACGAGATCTACCAGGAGCTGGTCCGCCTCCGCTCCGAAGGCACCGCCCTGCTCATCGTCGAGCAACAGGTGACCCACGCCCTGGAGCTCTGCGACCGCGCCGTCCTCCTCGACCGCGGCACGGTCAGCTGGGAGGGCCCGGCGTCGGAGGCTCACCAGCGGGTGGCGGAGGGCTTCCTCCCGGTAGGAACCCCACCGCCTGGATAGCGGCCTGCGCGGCGCGGCGGGCGGCCAGGGAGGCGTCGCGTCCCATGCGGAGCAGGCCGGCGATGCGGCCGGGGTGGCGCGCGAAGTAGCGGGCGACTGCGGCCGGGTCGGGACGGCCGTCGGCGCGGGCGAGGTGGAAGACGTCGTCGTCGACGGTGCCATCGGTGGCGCGGTCGCTGATGGCTCGGACCACGGTCCACGGGACCCCCCGGGCCTCGCAGGCCTGGGCGATGGCGGCGGTCTCCATGTCCAGCGCCACCACGCCCTGGGCGCGCAGGGCCGGGAGCTCGGACGCGGGGGTGATGACGTCGGTGGTCCAGAGGGCGCCGTGGGACTCGCCGGGGCCGAGGGGCTGGTGGCGGTGCTCGCGCCCGGTGGCGTGGTCGATCACGCGGTCGGGGCGGATGACGGTGCCGATGGGGGTCTCGTCGTCCACCGCGCCGGTGATGCCCACCACGAGCACGTGGCTCGGGGTCATGGCGTCGAGCAGCCGTTCGATGCCCTCGGTCGCGAGCCGGGTGCCCATGCCGGTGACGATCGCCACCGCCGGCCGGTCGGCCACCGTGCCGCTCCAGCCCGGGCTGCCCGCGACCGTGGTGTGGCGGAGGCCGAGCCGCGTGGTCAGCGCCTTGGCCTCCATGGGCATGGCGCATACGAAGGCGATGGGACCGTCAGCCATCGCAGTGCTCCGGGGGCGGCACGTCGAGGGCGGGGTTGCGGTCGAAGAAGCCGCTGGGCACGAGCATGAACCCGGTGGTCTCCACCGGCATGACCGGCCAGTCCTCGGGCCGCGGCACGTGGGTGAGGCCGAACGTGTGCCACAGCACCACCTCGGTCCCCACCAGGGACCGGTCGGCTGCGGTCCACGCCGGCAGGCCCGCCCCGCCGGGATGCTGGCTGGGGAAGTCGCCGGCCGCCCGCCGCTGGTCCGGGGCGTAGGGCGTGACCCACAGGTTGCGGGTGGCGAAGGCGGCCCGGGCCGTCACGCTGGCGTCCTCGCCGGCCAGCAGGGTGGGCGTGGCCCGGGGGATCAGCCGGTAGGCGACCGGCTGGCCCAGCCCGTTGCGCACCGCGGGGTTCAGGATCCGCCAGGTGCGGCTGCGGGCGGGATCGGCCGACCGCTGCGCCTCCCGCTCCGACGCGAGGCGGGTGGCCGCCGGGGCGAAGCCGTTGGACCACGGGTTGCCGTCGCCGGGCGGCAGCGGCACCACGTCCACCTCCTCGACCTCGTTGACCGGCCCGTCCACCGCGGGGTCGAGCCGGGCGCAGAACAGGTGCTGGTGGACCGGCGCGGCCACGCCCGGGGCCACCAGCGGCGAGGCCGGGTCGGTCGCGCCGTCCGCCACCGCGGCGGTGGACAGGATGCCGGTGAGCTTGACCTCCAGCTCCAGCGAGCCGTCCTGGTACATGTACCAGTAGAAGCCGTAGTCGTAGTTGCCGACGGTCGAGATCGACGACACGACCATCCGCCGCCGCCGGCGCACCTCGGTGCGGCCGCCCACATAGTCGAGGTGCTTCCAGCCGATGCCCACGTCCTCCTCGTGCAGGCAGATGGCATGGGTCATCGTGTTGGCCTCGCCGTTCTCACCGGCCACCACCGCGTCGAGGTAGCGGATCTCGCCCAGGCAGTCACAGCCGAGGGTCAGCGAATTGGCGAGCCGGCCGAGGCCCCACTCGCCCACGTCGAAGGCGTTCTGCCAGCCGTGCCCGGGCCTGGGGTCGCCGTAGGGCACGACCATCTCGCAGATCGAGGCCCGGCGTAGCACCGAGCGGCCCCCGTAGGCGACGTCCCGCAGCACGATGCCCTCCAGCGGGTCGAGGCTGACGTGCAGCGACCAGCCCTGCCAGCTCAGCTCGTGGCCGTCGATCTCGAAGCCCACACCGTCGGGCTGGCTGATGACCAGCGGCGCCAGGCCCGGCCGGGCGGGGTGGTCCTCGGGGAAGTAGCTGCCGGGATCGGTCGGCATGGGGACGGGCCCGGTGTCGATCACCTCCAGCACCTCGCCGGTGGCCATGTCCACCAGCGCCTGGAGGCCCTCGATGGGCCGGGCGTAGCCGTTGTCGCCCTCGTTCTCCCGGTAGTAGGGCAGGCAGTGCGCCACCCGCCGGCCCTCCTCGGCCTGGTTGCCGAAGTTACCGGCCGGCCAGGGGTCGACCTGCACCTTGGACACGTCGTCGATGCCCCGGGCCGCCAGCGCGGCGACGAAGGCCGGGTGCTCGCGCACGGCCAGGATGGTGACGAGGCTCTCGCCGAACCCGAGCGGGGGCCGGACGCCGTCGTGGTCGACCCAGCCGGCCACCTCGCCGGTCCCGAGGTCGACGGTGGCCTCGACCAGCGCGGCCTTGGGCCCGGGGACGGCCACCACGCGGGCCCGGCGACCGGACACGCCGGGGCGGCGGGCGTCGTCGATGGTGACGGTCGAGAACCAGGCCCCGTCGCCCAGGTGCCCGTGGGCGCGCACTGCGGCCACCGCGGCGGTGATCTCGTCGGGGGTGAGCGGATCGAGCGGGTGGGTCATGGCTACCCCTTAGCGGGAGGGATCGAGGACGACCTTGACGGCGCCGCTGTCCGCCTGGTCGGCCAGGGCGGCGAACGCCTCCCGCCAGGCCGACAGGCCGAACGTGTGGGTGACGAGGCCGGCCAGGTCGACCCGGCCGGTGGCGGCGAGGTCGAGGTAGTGCTCGATGCCGTGGCGGCGCACGCCCTCCACCTCCTCGACGCCGAAGGCGTTGGAGCCGACCCAGCTGATCTCCTTGAAGTACAGCGGGCTCCACTCCCAGCGGCCGGGAGGGTGGACCCCGCTCTTGACCAGCGTGCCCCGGGCCCGGAGCACCCGCACCTCGACCTCGAAGGTCTCGGGCTTGCCGATCGTGTCGTAGGCGACGTCGACGCCGCCCGGGTGGCACATGGGTAGCCCGTCGAGGCCGTCCATGGTGGGGCGCAGCACGCCACCGCACCAGGCGGCGAGGGTCTCGACCAGCTCGGCTTGGCTCGCCAGGCGGAACACTGCGTGGGCCCCGAGCCGGTTGGCCAGCGCGGCCTGGGCGTCGTGGGCGGCCACGGCGCCCACCTCGACGTCGGGGTGCAGGGCCCGCAGGACGGCGACGGCGCAGCAGCCCAGCGCGCCCGCGCCCCACACCAGCACGCGGCCGCCCGGCGGCGGCGGGTGCCGGGTCACGCTGTGGAGCGAGACGGCGAAGGGGTCGGCCAGCACGGCCCGCTCGTCGTCCAGGATGCCGGGCACGCGGAACAGCATGGACGAGTGCGCCGGCATCAGCTCGGCGTAGCCGCCGGTGGCGTCGCTGGCCACCCCGGTGTGGAGGCCCGGGCTGATGGGTCCGGTGGTGAAGCTCCAGCACAGGCTGTAGTCCCCGGCCTGGCACGCAGGGCAGCGGGGTGTCACCCCGCGGGCCGCGCACGCGAGCCAGGGGTTGAGCACCACCCGCTGGCCCACCTCGAAGCCCCGCGCCTCGGGCCCCAACGCGACGACGTCGGCCACCACCTCGTGCCCCATGACCTGGGGAAACGAGCACAGCCCGCTCAGCGCGCTGTCGGTGTCACCCTCGAAGTCGCCCAGCACCTGCTTGGCGTCGGAGCCGCAGATCCCGGTGAGGCGGGGCCGCACCACGAGCCAGTCGGGGCGCAGCGGCCGGGCGTCGGGCAGGTCCCGCAGGGCGCACGGCGCGGCGGCCAGGCCGCGGAGCAGGCGATTGTCACCGGCGTCCGGCGGCGGGTCCCAGGGGTCGGGCCGCGTGCCGTAGACCAGTGCCCTCACCGCCGCCGCCGGTCTTCCGCCAGCTCCCGGGTGAAGCTGCGCCGTGTCCCCCAGCGGAACAGGGGCGGCATCAGGTGGCGGATCGCCACCGCGGGCCGGAACGCGCCCGGCACGTACTGCTCGTGGCGGTCGCCCTCCACCGCCCGGATGACGGCTCGAGCCACATCCTCGGCGGGCACCGGCTTCGGGCGGGCGCGGTCGTACGGGTGGCCGCGGGCGGCCCCGAAGTCGGTGGCGACCGGTCCGGGGTTCACCAGCGACACGCCGATCCCGTAGGGCTCCAGCTCGACCACCAGCGCTTCGGTCAGTCCCACGCCCGCGAACTTGGTGGCCGAGTAGATGGCCTCGAAGGGCGAGCCGATGCGCCCGGCGATGGAGCCGATCGTCACCAGGTGGCCCCGGCGCCGAGCCACCATGCCCGGCACCACGGCCCGCAGGGCGTGGACCGTGCCGAGCACATTGACCCGCACGATGCGCTCGGCCTCCTCGGCGCTGAGGTCGGCGAAGGCCCCGTACGCGCCGATGCCGGCGTTGGCCACCAGCACGCCGGTGGGCCCGAGGGCGGACTCCAGCCGGCCGATGGCCGACGCCAGCGCGTCGGGATCGGCCACGTCGGCCACCGCGTAGCGGGCCTCTCCGCCGATCCCCTCGACCACCGTGCGCAGGTCGTCCTCGTTCCGGGCGATCAGCCCCACCCGGGCGCCCCGGTCGGCGGCCGCCTCGGCCACCGCGCGCCCGATGCCACGCGATGCGCCGGTCACGATGGTGGTGGCGCCGCCCCACTGCACGCCGGCGACCGTAGCGCAGACCTGACACGAGTGTTAGGAACAGCGCATGGTGACGACGCCGCCGCTGCACGACCCGGCATGGTGGGCCGGGGACCCTTACCCGGAGCTCGCCGCGCTGCGGGCCGAGGACCCGGTCCACCGCTACGAGGGCGAGGCCGGCGAGCTGTGGATGATCACCCGCCACGCCGACATCCAGGCCATCGCCAAGGACCCGGCCGCGTTCAGCTCGGCCCGGGGCGTGCTGCTCACCGACCTCACCCGGCCGGCGCTGGGCACCTCGATCGTGAGCCTCGACCCGCCGCGCCACGGCCGCCTCCGCCGCCTGGTCAGCCCCAGCCTCAGCGTGCGGCGGGTGGCCGACCTCGAGGACCGCGTGCGGGCCATCGCCCGTGACCTGCTCGACGCGGTCGACCCCACCGGGGTGGTCGATGCGGTCGCGCGTTTGGCCAGCCCCCTGCCCATCATGGTCATCGCCGAGCTGGTGGGGGTGCCTCAGGAGGACGCGGACCGCTTCCACCAGTGGTCCGATGCCGCCATGGCCGCCACCGACGGTCTGACCGCCGAGGTCACGATGTTGCTGGGGGAGCTGTACGGCTACATCGCCGACCACGTGCGGGCCCGCTACGCGGACCCGGCGGACGACCTGGTGTCGGTGCTGGCCCACGGGCGGGTCGACGGCGAGGCGCTGAGCGACGACGACATCAACATGTTCGTGCTCACCCTGCTCGTGGCGGGCAACGAGACCACCCGAACGCTCGTCTCCAACGGCCTGCACGCTCTCGCCTGCCATCCCGACCAGCGCCGGCGGCTGGTGGACGATCCCGCGCTCATCGGGTGTGGGGTCGAGGAGCTGTTGCGGTGGGAGGCGCCCATCATGTCGTTCTGCCGCACCGCCACCCGCGAGGTGGAGCTGGGCGGCCAGACGCTGGCCGAAGGCGACCACGTGCTCCTGTGCTACCAGTCGGCCAACCGGGACGAGGCGGCCTTCGGGCCCACGGCCGACCGGCTGGACGTGGGCCGCGACCCCAACCCCCACCTGTCGTTCGGCTACGCCGAGCACTACTGCCTGGGCGCGGGCCTCGCCCGGTTGGAGGGCCGGGTGCTGTTCGAGGAGCTCCTCGCCCGCTGGCCCGACTACGAGCTGGCCGGCGAGATCGAGCGCCTGCCCAGCCGCCTGGCGCGCGGCGTCGTCCACCTGCCGGTCCGGCTGGAGCCGGGATGACCGTCACCATCGGGATCGACATCGGCACCACGTCGGTCAAGGCGGTGGCGGCGGATGATGACGGCACGGTCCTGGGGCGCGCCCGCGTCCCGCACGAGGTGCGGACCCCGGACCCGGGCTCGTTCGAGCACGACCTCGACGTGGCCTGGCGGGCGGGAGCGCTGGCCGCCCTGGCCCGGGTGGCCTCGGGGCGCGAGGTCGCCGCCGTCAACGTGTCGGCCATGGTCCCGTCGCTCGGCGCGGTCCGGGCCGACGGCGCCGCCGCAGGGCCCGGCCTGCTCTACGGCGACCGCCGCGGCGCGCGGCCCGGCGGCCAACGCACCACTCAGCCGGGCGACAGCGGCGAGCTGCTGGCCTTCCTGGCCTGGCACACCGCGCGATCGCCGGGCGCGGCCGGCTACTGGCCGGCCCAGGCCGTCGCCAACCACGCCCTGTGCGGCCGCGGCGTGATCGACACGACGACGGCCATGACCGCCCACCCGCTGTTCGACTTCACCGGCTGGGACGAGGCCCTGGCCTCGGAGGCGGGCGCCCGGCCCGACCAGTTGCCGGCGCTGGTCCCAGGAGTCGAGCCCGCCGGCGAGGTGCTGGCGGATCTCCCGGCCGCGGGTGCCCTGGTGGGCGGGGGCACGATCGACGCCCTGGCCGAGCAGCTGGTGGCGGGCGCCGACCAGACCGGCGACGTGCTGGTCCTGTGCGGCACGACCCTCATCACCTGGGGCGTGCTGGACCACACCTCGGCCGAGGCCCCGGGCCTGTGGACCATCCCGCACACCGCCGCCGGCCACTCGCTCGTCGGCGGCCCCAGCAACGCGGGCGGCCTGTTCCTGGAGGCGGTCCGCCGCTGGCTGGGCCCGGCCTCGCCGGCCGACGTCGACGCCGTGGCCCCGGACGACCTGCCGGTCTGGCTGCCGTACATCCGCGGCGAGCGCACGCCCCTGCACCGCCGCGACCTGCGAGCCTCGGTCGAGGGCCTCGGGCTGCACCACACCGCCGCGCACCTGATGCGGGCCGCGTACGAGGCGAGCGGCTTCGTGGTCCGCCATCACCTCGACCTGGCGAGCGAGGTGGGCGCCGTCCCCCAGCGGATCGTGGCCACCGGGGGCGGGACCCAGGTCCCCGTCTGGATGCAGTCGCTGGCCGACGTCACCGGCCTCCCGGTCCACGTGGCCGAGGTCCCCGAGGGCGCGGCCCTCGGGTCCGCCTTCATCGCCCGCTGCGTGGCCGGCGAGGAGGCCGCCATGACCGACGCCGCCCGCTGGGCCCGCACCGCCCATGTCGTCGACCCCGACCCCGCGTGGGCCCCGTGGGCCGAGGAGCGCTACGAGCGGTTCAGGTCAGGTACTCGAAGTGCTGCGTCTCCACCATGAGCGGGAGGCGGTAGCGCACGTAGAAGCTGTGGAGGCGGAGGAACCCGGTGTACTCCTCGACGCTGGGCTCGATGAGCTCGACGGCTTCCGGCTCGCGCTCCTTCCAGGCCGCGGCCCGGCGGGCGACGTCCTCGAACTCGGCCAGGCTCGACACGGAGATGCCGAAGTGGTCCATGCGCGGTGCGGTCATCGGCTGGTCGTCGGCGATGAGGTAGACGAACTGCTCGTGGCTGTGGGCCCGCAGCACGAGGCGCTTCCGGTCCTCGGTCAGCTGCGGGTACTCCTCGAACCCGAACACGTCGCCGTAGAACTCGGCGATGGCCGCTCGACCCGCCGCATCCAGCGCATCGGTGGGAAGGGACACCGCCACGTGGTTGAGCCGCGGCGGCTTGGCGAATGTGGGCCCACGCCGTGCATCCCGCTCCTGGCCTTCGGTCGGGCCGCTCGGGCCCCGCTCGCTGACAGGCTCACTCAAGGTTGCACCAGCACCTTTCCCGCCAGCCTGCCCTCGGCGAGGCCATGCATGGCGTCGAGGAGGCCGTCGAGGCCGACGCCCTCCGGCTCGATCAGATCGTCGACGGGCAGCGCGCCCGCTACCAGCAGCTCCAGGGCTCGCTCGAAGCCGTCCTGGTCGTAGCAGTTGGCGCCGGTCACCACGAGCTCGTTGAGCAGGATGCGGTTGGGGTCGAAGCGGGGCGACGCCATGCCCGCCCCCACCAGCACCAGCGTGCCGCCCGGGATCAGCTGGGCCACGCCCGCCTCCATGGCCGCGGCGTGCCCGGAGCACTCCAGCACCACGTCCACCGCCCCGTCCACGACGCGGCCCGGCTCGGCGATGGAGGGCACCTCCAGGTCGTCGGGGTGGCACACCGCCGTCGCGCCCACCTTGGCCGCCAGCGCTCGCCGGCGCTCACCCGGCTCGGCGCAGGTCACGTCGTCGACGCCCAGGGCCCGCAGCGCCGCGATCGACAGGGCCCCGATCGGCCCCGCCCCCAGCACCAGCACCCGTTGCCCCGGCACCACGCCCGATTGGGTGATGCCGTGCAGCGCCACCGTCAGCGGCTCGGTCAGCGCCGCGGCGCGCGAATCCAGCCCGTCGGGCAGCGCCAGCAGCTCGCCCTCGCCGACTCGCGTGTAGGTGGCGAACGCGCCGTGCTCCTGGCCGGTGCCGGGCGTGTCCCGGCCCTCGCACAGTGACGGCCGGCCCGCCCGGCACGCGCGGCACTGCCCGCAGCGCACCGACGGCCCGCCCACGACCGCGTCGCCCTCGGCCCAGCGGGTCACGTCCTCGCCTACCGCGGCGATCCGGCCGGTCCACTCGTGGCCGCCCCAGCCGCCCCGTGCGCCCCAGCCGTCCAGCACCATGTGGAGGTCGCTGCCGCACACGCCGCACCAGTCGACCGCCACCAGCACGTCGTCCCGGCCCAGGGTCGGGACCGGCACCGCCGAGACCTCCAGCCGTCCGCGTCCCCTCAGGACTGCGGCCTGCATGTGCTCACTCATGGGTTGTCCCTCATCCAGCGGTAGACGCCGGCCATGTCCCGGTTCACCCTGTCCGGCAGCGGGTGGATCGTCGCTCCCATGGTCCTCGCCCCCCACACGATCTTGGCGGTCCGCTCGACCAGCGCGGCGTTCCGCAAGGCCTTCTCCGGCGACGGCCCGCAGGTGACCAGCCCGTGGTTGGCCAGCAGCGCCGCGCCCCGGTCGGCCAGGTGGCCGGCCACCTCGTCGCCGAGCTCGGCCGTGCCGGTGCCCTTGTACCGGCAGCAGGGCACGTCGCCGCCCAGGTACACCACGACCTCCTCGATCACCGCCGGGATCGGCTCGTGCGCGAGGGCGAACATGGTGGCGTACACCGCGTGGGTGTGGATCACCGCCCCCAGCTCCGGGTAGCGGCGCAGGGCGGCGAGGTGCAGGTCCTTCTCGGTGGTAGGCGGGCGGGTGCCCTCGACCACCGTGCCGTCGAGGTCGACGACCACGAGGTCGTCCAGCGTCATGGTGTCGTAGGCGACCGAGGACGGCGTCACGCACACGAGGCCCGAGGCCAGCCGGCCCGAGATGTTCCCCGACGTGCCCTCGACCAGGCCTTCGGCCAGCATCTGCTTGGCTGTCGCGAGCACGGCCTCTGGTGTCGTCGTGGGGCCCTCAGCCACGGTCCAGCACCTCCGGGTTGGCCAGGTTGGCCGGCGCCTCGCCTCGCACCAGGGCCGCGAGGCCCTCGGCCATGAGCAGGGTGTGGTTGGCCTCGGTGTCGTACGTGGCCCCGCCGATGTGGGGCGTGAGCACGACGTTGGGCATCCCCACCAGCGGGTGGTCGGGGGCGAGCGTCTCGCCCTCGAAGTGGTCGAGGCCGGCGGCGGCCAGATGTCCCGAGGCCAGCGCGCTCGTCAGCGCATCGAGATCGTGCAGGGCGGCCCGGGCCGCGTTGACGTACACCGCACCCTCCCTCAGCGTCGCGAAGCGCTTCTCCGACATGAGCCCCACCGTGTCGGGCGTGACCGCGGCGTGCATCGACACGACGTCGGCCTCGGCCAGCAGGTCGTCGAGGTCGTGGCTGGCATCGGCCGCGTACGGGTCGCTGGCGATCACCCGCATCCCCAGGCCTTCCAGGCGCCATCTGGTGGCGCGGCCCACCGCGCCCAGGCCCACCAGTCCCGCGGTGCGGCCCGCCAGCTGCCAGGCCCGGTAGCGCTGGTAGGGGATGGAGCCGTCCCGATAGACCTCGCCCTCCCGCACGTCCCGGTCGGCCGCCACCAGGCCCCGGGTGGCGGCCAGCAGCAGGCCCACGGTCAGCTCGGCCACCGCGTCGGCGTTGCGGCCCGGGGCTCGCAGCACCGGGATCCCCGCGGCCGTGGCGCCCGCGACGTCCACGTTGGTGGGGTCGCCGCGGGTGGCGCCGATGGCCTCCAGCGGCAGGTCGAGGACGGGGCCGGCGCAACGGTCCGCCTCGCAGATCAGCACCGTGGCCCCCACCTCGGTCGCCCGGGCCGCCAGTTGCTCGGCCGAGTACAGCCGCAGCGGCTGGTGGTCGATCCAGGGGTCGAGCACGACCTCGCCCAGCTCGCGCAAGGCGTCGAGACCCGGCCCTCGCAACGGGGCGGTGGCGAGGATGACCCGCTCAGCCACCGACGCCGAGATCCTCACGGTCGGAGGGAAGCTCGACCTCGACCGTGGCCTTGGCCATCACCGCGTCGTCCTGGTTGCGCAGCTCGACGCGCACGGTGGCGAGGTGGCGGCGCTTGCGCTCCACCCGGGTGTCGACCACCTCGCCGGCCAGGAAGGTGGCGTCGCCGGTGAAGGCGGGGCTGCGGTACTGGGCCGAGGAGTGGGTGATGAAGCCCCACTCGCCGGCCCAGGCGGCCACGTAGTCGAGGATCCATGCACCCATCGACGCGCCGTAGCCGTAGCCCCGGGGCATGCCGACGTGCTTGGCCCAGCGGGGCTGGAGGTGGCCGCGTGAGGGGCCGTAGTAGGCGCCGTCGGTCAGCTCGGGGTTGAGGCGCTCCATGCGGCGGTCGCCCTCGTAGCCCGCCATCTCCTTGGTGTAGCCGAGCTCCTCGGCCCGCACCGTGGTGGGGCCCTTGGCGGTGGCGCCCCAGGTGGTCATGGGGAAGGCCCGCCACTCGGTGGTGAAGCTGGCCAGGCTGTGCGGGCCGAGCACGTGCTCGGCCAGGCGGTCGCCGACCGCCACCGACTCGAAGGTCCGGGGGTCGTGGCCCAGGGCCTGGATCTGGTCGATGAAGGCCAGCTTGCGCTTCTCCAGGTCCTCCAGCTGGTCGTCGCTCCAGTCCGGGTCGGTCGGCTCGGAGAAGTGCTGCTTCTCCTGGGCGGTCCGCACCTGGTACCGGATCGACGTCGAGCGCTGGAGCGCCACCCGCTCGCCCCGCTGGTTGATGTACAGCGTGTCGCCGCGCTGGAAGCAGGTCGGGCCGGCGAAGCTGGTGTCGGTGACCCGGTAGTCGAAGGGCATGCGGTGGCACACCATGTGGTCGCCGGGTTCGATCCGGGCGCCGAAGAACCACCAGTCGTCACCCCCGAAGATCAGGTGCGATCCGGGGATCTTCCCCACCTGCGCGGGCGAGGCGCCGTGGCTGGTGTCGGTGGCCACCGTGAACGACTGGGGCGCCACGATGTGCCCGAAGCGGCTCTCGGCC
>Ga0075418_10006230_pt1 | contig 13455 bp, 9 predicted proteins | sample SoiMetdeltSBSDD2_FD_81776 | JGI IMG/M metagenome (GOLD analysis project Ga0075418, IMG submission 81776) | Bulk soil microbial communities from a Populus tree surrounding site in Tennessee, USA - Soil MetaG P. deltoides SBSDD2 | ecosystem: Environmental > Terrestrial > Soil > Tree plantation...
GCCATAGAAGGGATGGATCTCCGCCCGGAGGCCCGCGGTCGCGACCGAGTCGGCCTGGTCGATCTCCTGGAGCGTCGCCAGGTCGTCCGACAGGACTCCCGGGTTCGAGTCGTGGCCGCCCGTCGCCTCCACGCGGATCTCGAAGAAGGGCAGGGCGCCCGTCCCGACCAGCTCGCCGCCCGTGCCCGGTGCTATCGCCGCGGACGGGACCTTCGGCAGGTCGGGCTCGAGGGCGAGCGCGCGCTCGGCGTCGGCGCGCCCTTTCTCCGAGTCGCCCAGCCGCGCCAGCGCCAGTCCGTGCAGGTAGAGGACGTTCGGGTCGTTGGGGCGATCGGCGAGGGCCTGCGCCAGCGTCTTCTCGGCGGCGGCCGCGTCGCCCGCGCGCAGCTGCGCCTCGCCGAGGCTGGTGAGGACGATCCCCTTCGGCGTGGAGGGCGGGCGCCTGGCCGCGAGGCTCTTCTCGATCGCCTGGACCGCCCCTTTCGCGTCCCCCGACCGCAGGAGGGCCAGTCCGAGCCAGTAGGCGGCGGTGCCGTGGTCGGGATCGAGGCGCACCGCCTCCTCGAAGCGCGCCACGGCCTCCTTGTCGTCGCCGTGGTTGAACGCCTTCAGGCCCCAGGCGAACGCGACATCGGCCCGGGGCCCGGATTCCTCCGGCGCGTCGGCATCCGCCGCGCGCGCCCGCGACGCCGCGGCCGGGATCACGGCGGACGCCACGGCGAAAAGCAGGGCCACCCGTCTCGACGTTCCAGATCGCTTCATGGTGCGGTCTCCTTGAGCCGCGAGGCCACGGACCGGAGGGCGCCGGCGAAGGCGTCCGGATCGTAGGCGGCGGGGTTCTTGAGCGTGTCGAAGAGCGCCTCGACCGACGCGTCGAGCGCCGGACCGGATCGACCGCCCGCCTCGATGAGGGCGCGGCCGAGGGAGTCGATGGCCATGGCGGTCTGGCCGGCGCCGCGGAAGCCGAACTCGCGGGCGGGGGAGGCGTCGCCCGCGAGGTCCGCGAGGATCGCGAGCGTCGTCTCGCGGCCGAAATCGGTGGCCGGCTCGCCCAGCTTGCGCGCCAGCTGGTCGGCCGCGCCCGACAGGCGGGAGGCCGGGCCCCGGGGGTCGGCGGGAGAGGCGGCCAGCTCGGCCGCCGCGGCGTCGATCTCCTTCGCGATCGACGGCGCGGCGCGGCGCGCCAGGGGCGCCAGCACCCGCCAGCGGGAGAGATCGAACGGCGGATCGCCCGCCCGGCGCCCGGCGTAGCCGCGGGCCTGGCGCCAGCTCTTCTGCACCAGCTCGTGGTGGCAGGAGCCGCAGTCGAGATCGGCGAACTCCGGGCGCGCTCCCGGCTCCCGGCGGGCCGCCCGGCTCATCTGGTCGCGCAGGTGGACGGCCTCGCCGACGGCCCAGAGCCGCGTGGCGAAGAAGGGGCCGCGCGCGGCCGGTTCGCGCCAGTGCGGCGGCATCGAGTTCGTGGCCCACTGCATCTCGAACACCAGCTCCGGATGCCCCGCGGCGAGGAGCGCGTGATCGACCTGTGCTTTCGCCGTGCCGACGTGGCAGCCGGAACAGGTCTCGGCTCGGACCAGCGGGTCCTTCGTGTCCCGCATCCCCAGCTCCAGCGACTGGCGGTGCTCCCAGCCGCGCGTCGTGTGCGGGCCGAGCCACCTCTCGGCCGGACCGTGGCAGCCCTCGCAGGTGACGCCGTCCGCCACGTCGAAGGAGCGGCCGCGTCGTTCCTGAGGCGCGTCGACCGTGTGGCAGGCGAGACAGCGCGGCTCCTTCTCGGCGCCCCCCTTCAGTCCGAGATTGCGGGCGATCGTGCGCGACCGCTCCTGCAGGAGGTGGGCGTAGGCCTGCGCGTGCTCGTCCTTGGTGACCCAGACGGTGTGCTCGTTCTGCGGGACGCGGCCGTCGGTCCGGGGTCGGAGGCTGCCGTGGCACTGGGAGGAGGAGCAGGAGCCCGATCCCGTGTAATCGGGATCCGGATCGACCGCGCGGGCGTTCGGCGATGCCATGACGGCCAGACAGGCCCACGCCGCCGCGACGAAGGGGATCCCGGCTCGCTCCAAAGGCTCCCTCGGCCCGCGGACATCCAGGCCCGCGGCGGATTCTGCACGACCACGCCTGAAGCCGTCAACAGGCGGGTGGCGCGCCCGATCGGTTTGTGCCATGCTTCCCGGCGATCCTCGAACCTCATTCTTGTGACGCGCGCACGGACATGCTGGACTTGGCGATCCAGATCGTGAACTTCCGTACCCGGCGGTACCTGCCCGCCTGTCTCGACTCGGTGATCACCGATCTGTCCGATTCCGGACTGCGGTCCGGGATCTCGGTCCTCGACAACGCCTCAGGAGACGACCTCGGCGACCTCCAGGCGCGCTACGCGGACGTCGCGTTCAAAAGGAGCGACACCAACCGGGGGTTTGGCGCGGGTCACAACCTGCTCGCCCGAGGGGTACAGGCGAAATACCTGCTGATCCTGAATCCGGACATCGCGTTCAGGGAATCCCGCACCATCGGCCGGCTCCTCGAGACACTGCAGCGGGAGCCCGGCGCCAAGGTGGCCGGCCCGAAGCTCTACGATCCCCGGGGCAACCCGCAGCGCTGGGATCACGCCCGGCTGCGCCCCTCGTTCCGCAGCCCGCCTGAGGCGGTGGGCGATCGCGTGGAGGCGGCGTGGGTGTCCGGCGCCGTTTTCCTGATCGACAAGGGGCTCTTCGACGAGCTGCAGGGCTTCGACGAGAACATCTTCCTCTACGCCGAGGAGATGGAGCTGTGCCTCAGGATCAGGAAGCAGGGCCACCGCGTCGTCTACGACCCGACCATCGGAGTGATGCACGTCGGGCAGGTCTCGGGGAGGAGGAAGGACTACATCTACACGTCCTACGACTATATCCTCGACAAGCACTACCGGCACACGCTGCTGTACTACCCCCTGAAGGCCCTCAACGCGCTGCTCCGCCGAACTGTCAAGCCGGCGGATTCAGGTATAGCGACAGGTCCCCCGGCCGCTTGAGATTCAGGATGGCCTTCCGATCCTTCCGGAGATCGTCGTAGGTCATCGCCTCGATCCGGCGCGGATGCGGAGGAAGCTGGCTCCGTAGGCGCACGCCTGGACGACCTTCATCCGATTCATGACTGACTTCGGATCCTCCTGGACACTATCACGTCCTCCTTCTGCTAGACTCCGCGCGACGTCCTGCGAGCGATGCCCGATCCAATCGCCGAAATCCGACTCGACCGCGGCGAGCCGCTCAACGCCGAGGAATTGTCGCGCCTGCCGTTCTTCCAGGGGCCGCAGGCGCGCACGCTGGAGAAGTATCCAGGCGCCGTGGTGCGGCGCCGGTTCCGCAAGGGCGAGGTCGTCTGCCGCGAAGGGGAGTACGGCTCGACGGCGTTCCTGATCCTGGAAGGCTCGGTCACGGTGTCGATCGGCGCGCCGATGGGCCACGTCAGGACGGCCGGCGGCGCTGGAGGGCTGGTGCGCCGGATCCGCAGCCGGTTGTTGGGCCACAAGGAGGACCCGCGCGCGGGCGTCGGAGGACGGCCGATCCCGATCGACGCCCCGGTCAACCTGACGACGGACAAGCCGGTCGCCACCCTCTCGGCCGGCAGCCTGTTCGGAGAGATGACCTGCCTGTCGTTCTACCCGCGCTCCGCCACGGTGGTCGCGGCCGAGGACTGCGTCCTGCTGGAGATGCTCCGGAACGTCCTGCAGATCCTGAGGAAGAGCCCCGCCTTCCGTGAGCAGCTCGAGACCGACTACCGCGCCCGCGCCATGGACGAACACCTGAGGTCCGTGCCCCTCCTCGCCGGGCTTTCGGATGCGTTCCTCGACCGGCTCCGATCGAAGGTCTCCCTCGTCTCCTACGAGCCGGGCCAGGCGATCTGCCGCGAGGGGGAGCCCGCGGACGCCTTCTACCTGATCCGGATCGGCTTCGTGCGCGTGGCGCGCTCCTTCCCCGGGGGGGAGGTCGTGCTCGCGTACCTGTCGCGCGGCGACGCCTTCGGCGAGATGGGCCTGCTAGGGGAGGGCGCGCGCGAGGCCACCTGTTCCGCCCTCGATCACGTCGAGGTGGTGCGCATCGCCGCCGAGGAGTTCCGCGCCATGACCGCGGAGTTCCCCGACATCCGGGCCCGCCTCGAGGAGACGGCCTCGAGCCGCCGGCGCGCCAACCTGGCCCGGGCGCAGCAGGCCTCGGGCGCGCGCCTGGACGAGTTCCTCGAGCAAGGGCTGATGCAGGCGCAGAGCCTCCTGGTGCTCGATCTCGAGCGCTGCACCCGCTGCGACGAGTGCGTGCGCGCCTGCGCCGACACGCACGACGGGGTCACCCGGCTCATCCGCGACGGGCTCCGGTTCGACAAGTACCTGGTCGCGACCTCCTGCCGGCAGTGCCGGGATCCGCTCTGCATGGTCGGCTGCCCCGTCGGATCGATCCGGCGCAAGGACTCGCTCGAGATCATCATCGAGGACTGGTGCATCGGCTGCGGGCTGTGCGCCCGGAACTGCCCCTACGGCAACATCAACATGCACCCCGTCCCGCTGCCGGGCGCCGCGGAGGCCGCCGCTCCGCCGGCCGCGGCCCCTCCGGCCGCCGCCCCCGCGTCCAAGGCGGCGGTCAAGACGACCCGCGACAAGGCGATCACCTGCGATCTGTGCGCGCACCTCGAGGAGCCGTCCTGCGTCGTCGCCTGCCCGCACGAGGCGGCGTTCCGCGTCCAGCCGGGCGAGTTCTTCGCGGAGCGAATCGGCCCGGCGTGATCGTCGACGCGACGCACCGCGGATGGATGCTCGCGACGGCGGGGCTGGCCGTGGCGGCCGCCGCGGCCTACGGTCTCGCCTCGCGGAGCGCCCCGGGTGGGGTGACCGGGGACAGCGCGGCGGGGCTCGCCTTCGGGATCGCCGCGGCCGGCCTCATGATGTTCGAAGGGCTCCTGGCGGCCAGGAAGCGCAAGCGCGCCTGGCGCCTGGGTCGCGCCGCCACCTGGATGCGCGGCCACATCTGGCTCGGGGTCCTGGCGGTGCCGCTCGTCCTGTTCCACTCCGGGTTCCACTCCGGAGGCGCCATCACGACCATCCTCCTCGTCCTGTTCGGGCTCGTCACCCTGTCGGGGCTCTTCGGGTTGGCGCTGCAGCAGGTCCTGCCCCGCGTGATGACGGCGCGCGTCGAAATGGAGACGGTGTTCGAGCAGATCCCGCAGGTCGTGGCGCAGCTCCGCAAGGAGGCGGCGGAGCGGGCCGCCAAGACGGGGGACCCGGTGATCGCAAAGGTCCATCGCGAGGCGATCGAGCCGTTCCTCCTGAGCGACGGCGGGCGGGCGCAGCGCCTCGGGGACGCAGGCCGATCCGAGGCCATGTTCGCGGAGCTCAAGAGGCTGGTCCCCCTGGCGCACCACGAGACGCTCGCCGACCTGGCGCACATCTGCGAGGAGAGGCGGCAGCTCGCGTTGCAGGCCCGGCTGCACCGCTGGCTGCACATCTGGCTCCTGGTGCACGTCCCCGTCTCCTACGCCCTCCTGCTGCTCGTCGCGGCGCACGCCGTGATGACTCTCCTCTACTGAGGCGGCGGTGGCGCGCGCGCGCACCACGAAGACCCTCGCGAAGCGGATCGAGCTGGACTATTTTCACAAGCCCCACGCCTTGCGGACCTGGATGCGGCGGTTGTCGTGGACGGCGGCGGGACTCGCGGCCCTCGTCGTCCTGCTGGCCCTCCGGCCCGCCGGGCGCATCGCCTGGTCGTCCGGGGGCCTGACGCCGCCGCATGCCCTGTTCCAGGCCGACTGCGCCGCCTGCCACGCCCGGGCCGCCGGCGGCCCGGTCGAGGACGCCGCCTGCACCGCCTGCCATGCCGGGCCGCCGCATCACGAAGGTGCTTCGAAGGCGCCCGCCTGCGCCTCATGCCACGAGGAACACCGCGGGCGGCCACTGCTGCGCGTGGACGACTCGCACTGCACGGCGTGCCACGCGGACTTGAAGTCCGTCCCGAGGCCGGAGCCGGCCGCCTCGCTGACAGGCTCCGCAGTGCGGTCCGTGGCGGAGCGCGTCGTCTCGTTCCCGGGGGGACACCCGGAGTTCCACGCCGTGTCGCTCGGGCGGGACGAGGGGAGGCTCCGGCTCAACCACGAGCTGCATCTCAAGCGCGATCTCAAGGGGCTGCGCGGTCCGGTGACGCTGGATTGCGCCTCGTGCCACGCCGGCGACGCCGAGGGACGCCTCATGAAGCCGGTCGACTACGAGACGCACTGTGCGTCGTGCCACCCGCTCACGTTCGAGAGCGGGGACTCGCTGCCCGCGGGCACGGTCGTGCCGCACGGCGATCCGGCTGAGGCGCTCCGCCGGCTCGTGGAGCTCTACGCCGGCACGGCCGTGGCCGAGGACGACGCGGCCCGCGCCGTCGATCCCGTGGCGATCGCCCTGGCCCGCCAGCGGGCGCGCCGCGCGCGCCTCGAGTCTCCGGCCTACGTGCCGCTGTCCCGGCCGCCCGGCACGGAGCGCGCGTTCGTCGTGGAGAGGGTCGGCCTCGCGGTCCGGATCCTGGAGCGGCAGACCTGCGCCCTGTGCCATGGTCCCGGGGGAGGAGAGCCGCTGCCGGCTGCGGCGCCGCCGCCCGACGGCGGCTCGATCCTGCCGGCTCCTCCCGTGGTGCCGAAGCCGGAGATCCCGCCCTCGTGGATGCCGCGCGCCCGCTTCGCGCACCGTCCCCACCGGGCCCTCGCCTGCACGGCCTGCCACCCCGCGGCCGGCGCGAGCCAGCGCACGTCCGACGTGCTGGTCCCGGGCCGCGAGGTCTGCGCCTCCTGCCATCACGCGGGCGGCGGCGCGCCGGTGACCTGCGTTTTCTGTCACGGCTACCACGTGGCGGAGGAGAACCTGCTCGGACCCGGGCGTCTCGGCCTGCCGCGGCATGGGCTCTGGATCAGGGGAGCGTCAGCTCCATCCCCTCCCGCGCCGCGCTGACCTCGATCCCACCCGGGGAGGCGAGCGCCTCGGCGGCGGTCTCGGCGGCGAGGCGCGCGACCGCCGCGTCGTCGAGGTCGGGGGCGAAGTGGAACAGGTGCAGGCGGCGGGCGGAGGCCAAACGGCAGAACTCCAGCGCGTGGTGCGGCGTCGAGTGCCCCCAGGTCTTGCGCGACTGGTAGCCGGCGTCGTCGAAGAACGTGTCGTGGATCACCAGGTCGGCGTCGCGCGCCGCAGCCACCACGAGGTCCCGTTGGCGCCGCCCCACGGCGTCCGGCCGGCCCTCGACGTCCATGCCGTCGCCGAGCAGCACGTCGTCCCAGGGCGCGGTGTCGCAGAGGTAGGCGAGGCGGGCGTTCGTCGCGGTTTCGGTGACGACGTAGCCGAGGGTGACGCCGGCGTGGTTCAGGCGCACCGGAAGCACTCGCGCCGCCGGCAGGTCGAACGGAACCCCTTCGTGGACGCCGTGGAACCGGTAGGCACGCCGGACCACGTCGAAGGGCACGGGGAAGTTGACCATGTTGTGCTGCAGCGAGACGACGTTGTCGAGGAGCGGCGCCCCCGAGGCGACGTGGTCGCTAGCGCAGACGTCGAACTGGTTCCCCGGAACGTACGCCGGCTCGAAGAACGGGACTCCCTGGATGTGGTCCCAGTGGCGGTGGGTGAAGAGGAACGTCGCGCGTCCGCGACCCGACGCGAACTCGGGGCGCGCCATGAGCGCGCGCCCCAGCGCCCTGAGGCCCGTCCCGCCGTCCAGGATCAGGAGCGCGCCGTCCGAGAGGGTGAGGGAGATGCACGGCGTGTTGCCGCCCGTAAGGACCGTGTCCGGCCCCGGCACGGCGATCGAGCCGCGCACCCCCCAGTAGCGGATCTTCAAGGGCACGCCCCACGATCGGCGTCGGCGGCTTCGCGGCGCGCCGAGGCCGGCGGCTTCCGCACGGGCGGCCTCCTGAGGCCCGGCTCCGCGCGGGGCGGCGGCGGAGCGGGGAGGGCGAAGGGTCGGGGCGGTCCCGGCGGGCGGTCGGTGACCGTGAACGGCGCCCCGTCGCGCAGATAGAGCCGCTCCATCTCCTCCCGGGTGAACGGACGCGCGCCGCGCCGGCCGAAGACCGCGAGCTGGTGACCCGTCTCGTCCACGGCCCGATCGCGATCGAGCCCCTCCGCGACCGCGAGCGCCGGGCCGTGCGTCGGGTAGGTGGCGATCAACCGCGGCGCCAGGGGCGGGGCGAAGCCGTAGTGCCCCGGCGTGTCCTTGGGGGACGTGAGCTGCACCACCCGCACGCCGTTTCTACCGTCGGCGACATAGGCGAACAGGCTGGTGTTGGTCATGGCGATCTTCACGTCGTGGGCGTCGTCGATGACGCCCCCGGCGTCGAACGCCTGGAGCAGACGCGGCCGTTCCGGCTGCTCGACGTCGATGATCGCGAGGCCCCGCCGTCCCGCCGCGACGAAGGCCGTGGTGCGCGACACGTAGAGACCGCGCGCGTCCTCGAGCGGGACCGTGGCCCCCGCCACGGGCACCGGCCGGTCGGGATGGGTCACGTCGAGCACCTTGAGCCCCTCGGAGTCGGTCAGGAACAGATAGCGGAACTGTACCATGGCGGCGCGCGGCCCTTTGAGGGCCGGCTCTCGCACCTCGCCCGTGAGTCGCGGGGCCAGCGGGTCGTCGAGAGACACCACGACGAGCCCGCGGTCGCAGAGCACGTACGCGAAGTGGCCCGCCAGAGTCAGGTTCGACGCCCCGCCGAGGGCGCCTTCGGGGTTGAAGGTCGCGGCCCGCGCCAGGAAGTTGTTGAGCGGATCGCCGTCGAGCAGCGTCCCCGCGCCGACCACGATCAGCCCCTCCTGCCGGTCCGTGACGTAGAGGTAGCCGTAGAACGGGTGGATCGGCTGCTCCTCGTTCTCCGGCAGCCGGGCGCGCGCCGGGTCGATGGCGAGCGTGCTCGGGGAGGCGACGGCCGTGGCCCAGGCCGTCCTGACGCGAGTGCTCTGACCGAGCGGCGAGACCGGCGCGGTCACGATGCGCTCGGAGAAGTCCTTGTTCTCGATGTTGGCGATGTCGTAGACCATCAGGCCGCCGGGGCCGTCGGCCGTATACAGGTACTCCCCCCGGACGGCGATCGAGCGCGCGTCGCGGGCCGCGTGGTGGTGCCCTTCCCGGAGGGCGCTCCCGCGCGCCTCGTGCTCGGCGAAGCGATCCGGGTAGGCGAGGGCGTGCAGGCGCGATCCGATGACCGCCTGCGGCTCTCCGAGCTCCGTCACCTCCACTGCCTCGACGCCGTCCGAGCCCAGGGCGACCCACGCGTACCGGCCGAGGAAGTTGACCGCCTTGGTCCCCAGCCCCAGGAGCTGGGCCATCGTCGCGTTGTTGTCACCGGCCGCCGAGAGATGGCAGTCGGTGCAGGCCTTCGTCTCGCGGGAGCGCACCGAGTGCGGCGCGTGCGTGTTGAAGACCTGGCCGGAGTACCCCTCCGCCGACACCGTCTGCTGCTGATAGTAGATCCAGGAGCGGTTCTGGTTCTGGCTCGAGACCACGACGGCCGACGAGGAGCGCACCGGAGCGACGCGGCGCCCGGTCACGGTCCCGTCCCGGGCCAGCATGTAGAAGTCGTCGCGCAGGACCTGGGGATTGTAGGAAGTCCAGTTGCGGAGCATCCGCCCGTCGTCATGCAGGAGGGGCGCCTTCTCGTTGGCCCGCATCGGCACGTGACAGCCGAAGCAGGAGGTCACGAAGGCCGAATGGCACGCGTAGCAGGTCATCGATCCGTTCGCGTGGGCCAGTTCTTCTTCGTCCTGCGGCAGGTCGCCCCAGGTCTTTCCGTCGCGCCGCACCGTCTTCGCCAGCCGCGAGCGCTCGTTGTAGTGGGGCGAGGCCGGGTCGAGGGTGTCGAGCACCTGCACGATCTCCCATTCCCGGTCCGGGTCGAGCATCGAGCGCTGGAGGACCCGGTCCCCCTCCCTCCGGAAGCGCCGGCGCCCCGACGGCGTGGAGTAGGCGGTGAGGGGATGGCCTTCCGAGGACGCGGGACCGGACGTCGTCAAGGTGGCGCGGCGCCGCGCCGTGCCATGGCAGTCGACGCAGTCGATCTCGATGGCGTTCCGGGCCTCGCCGTACAGCAGCCCGTCGCCGTGGACGTCCTGCTCGAAATGGCAGTCGACGCAGTGCATCCCCTTCTCGAGGTGGATGTCCTGGAGGTGCACCGCGCGGCGGAAGCGGTCGGGCGCGTCGAACGGCACCACCTGTCCCGAGGCGTCGAGCAGGCGGCCCTGGCGGTCCTGACGGTAGACGTTGCGGAACACCCAGCCGTGGCCGTGGTAGTCGGCGAACTGCGTGCCGCTCAGTTCGGGGTTGAGAGCGGAGACCTCCGCCAGGAACTCGGGGTCCGACCACAGGCCGCGCAGCGCCGCCTCCTCCGGATTGGCGTCGAGGAGCGTCCGCCGTTCTCCCGGCCTCCTCGAGGCCGGCTCGCGAGGGTACATCCTTTCGCCGTCGGTCTCCTGGTCCCACCACATGGTGCCGTAGTAGGCGTTGACGAACGACGCCCCCTGGTGCATGTGGCAGACCATGCAGGTGCTGGACGGGATCGATCGCGTCAGGGAGTGCCGGAGGGGGTGGCCGGACTGCTCCCGCGGCTGCGTCGGATCGTCGCTCGCGCCGTGCCCGCGGTTGCCGAAGCGGGCATACGGCCCCGAGTGGAGCGGGTCGCGATCGTTGGCGTACACGACGTGACAGGCGGTGCAGCCGGAGGAGCGGTAGTCCCCCGGGTGGTCGTTGGTGCCGAGGAACGACAGCATCGGGTCGAGCAGCCGCGTCTTCTGCAGGCCGAGGAACACCGGATCGGTGCGCAGCAGCGTTCCGAAGCCGCGGGTCGAGAGGCGCGGGTCGGGGCGCCCCGGCTCCTCCTCGCGGAGCGGCAGGCCGACTTCCGGCGTGAACCGGCCGCCGCGCTCGAACACGCGCAGGACGTTCCCGGGCTGGGTGATCTCGAAGCGGGGGAGAGGGTCGAGGAACGGCAGGATCCCCTTGGCGCGCGTCTCCTCGGGCGTCGGCGGCGGGATCGAGTAGAGCCGCCGCGGGCGGCCCAAGGCGTCGTACGATTCCCCGAAACGGTAGTCCTTCAGGGGAAGGGCGCCGTTGTTGTAGAGCGCCGCTCCCCAGAGCATGGCGCCCGTGGTCATCATCGATTTGCTGACGCGCAGGACCTCGGACGGATGGCAGCCGGCCGGACCACATGTCATGGGCGCCGCACGCAGGTCGCCCGGGTTGACGAAGCGGACGAACGCCGGATCCTCGTGGTTGAGCAGCGTGTAGGTACGCTCGGGGTTGGCCGAACTCGGCCAGGCGTCCGGGAAGCGCGGGCGGACGTGCGCCTTCTCCTTGTCGGCCGCGGACGCGTCGCCGCCGTGGCAATCGACGCAGCCCAGGCGGACCGAACGGCTGCTGTGCATCGGCTCGATGCCGGCGTGGCACCGGGACGAGGTGCAGCCGGCCGACTTGGCGCGCGCCTCGTCGTCGGTCTGGCGCGCCAGGTCGGGAGCGGGTGCGCCCGAGGAGCCGGCCGCGTCAGCCGCGGCGGCCCGCGCGGCCGTCAGCAGCAGGACGAGTCCTAGAGCCGACCAGGCCCGGCCCGCCGTCCTCCGATCCATCGTCGTGCGCAACGACGTCCGCGCCTCCGCCATCTCAGTACACCAGCGTGAGCGACGCAGTCAGCGAATAGAGCTGCCGGCCGGCATAGATGTCCTCGAACCCCGGTCCGGGGAACAGCGTCGAAGCGGTCCCGGTCACGATCATGTTGTTGTTGAGATACGGGCGCCACTGGACGCCGCATCCGAGGTCGGTCCCGATGAAGCGATCGATCCCCGGCTGGAACAGGAGCAGCTCGAGCGAGGCCGGGTCGTCGAACCAGAGCAGGTTGAGGTTGGCTCCCAGGCGCACCTTCGGCGTGACCTCCGCGTCGGCGCCGCCGCCCAGGAGACGCAGCCCCGGGTTGACGAAGCTCGCCTGTCCCTCCGCCTTGGAGGAGCGGAGCGTCGGCAGAAGGCTCGACGCGCCGACCAGCTCGACCTTGGTGCCGGTGAGCGGGATGCCCTGGCGCACCCAGAACGAGGTGCCGGCGCCGGCGAACTGGGGATTGTCGAACACCGCGTCGAAGCCCTCGGCGCGATCGTCGACCGGATCCTGGTCGCCCGAGGCCCAGAGGGCCTGGCCACGGTACCGCATCCAGTCCTTGTCGAAGGAGATCTCCGCCGCCGCCATCCAGGCGTCGATGTCGACCGGGCGCGCCGCGATCGGGTTCTCGGAATCGTCTCCGGAGGCGTGGTACAGCGCGTGGGTCAGGTTGAGCCGGCCGATGTGCCCCGATCCGACCCAGCCCAGGTAGGTGGCGTCGACGGCGTGCGGCTGGAGCGAGCCGATCGCCGCCGGGCGGACCAGGAAGCCGTTGTCGTCGAAGTGGACGCTCTCCTCGTCGCGATTCAGGTGCCAGGAGAGGCCGGCCGTGTAGCCCGGCCAGATGAAGTCCTGCCGGTAGAGGTTGGCGATATAGACCTGCTGGCGGCGGGAGTCGAGGTCGCTGGTGTTGAGCAGGGAGTTCGTGTCCTTCTCGTACATCTTGAAATAGGCGAGGTTCCAGGAGGAGCGGTTCGCGGCCCAGTTCCCGAACAGGCGGACCCCGGGTTCGTTGTCGGCGAAGATGAGGCCGCGGAAATCGGACAGGAAGCCCTGCACGCCGGCGCGCAGCGACACGACGTCGTAGGCGGGGGAGACATCGAACAGCTTCACCTCGACGAAGCCTTCCTGGAGCCCGACATGGTGGTCGGTGCGCTCCGTCCCCTCCCTCACGTCGATGTCGACGATTCCGTTTTCCTCGGCGTGCAGGACGTTGAGCTGGCCCGCCGGTGTGACGCGCACCCGCCAGTCGACCGGCCGGAAGGCCGCAGCGCCGTGGAACAGATCGAGCGACAGGAGGAGCGTCGTCGAGCCCTGGAGCTCATCGCCACCGCCGAAGAACTCCTCGCTCCCCGGGTCGGCCGAGGAGGCGCCGCTCGGCGCCGGCAGGCGCCGGGCGTCGGCCAGCGTGTCGGAGACCAGTGTGAGATTCAGGAAGGTGGCCTTGCCGGCGATCGGATAGTCCCCCTTCAGGACGTTCTGATGGTAGGGGTCGTACCAGTGTCCTTGCGTGTACGGGGCGGCGCGTCTCCGGCCGTGCGCGTAGCGGTCCCAGTCAGGGAGGGCGATGCGCCACCGATCATCGATCGGCAGGAAGTCGTCCGCAACGGCCGGCGCCTGCGCCCGAGCCAGACTTCCCGCCCCGAGCAGACCCAGAAGGCAGAGGGACGCGCGGGCAAGGCGCCGGGCCCGCGTCCGCGGGGGCGCGGGGCGATCCTCGGGCAGCTGAATGACGGGCTGTTCGATGGCAGGCCTCGCGGCTCCGAAGCTCGGACCGGCAGCCTACTACCACGGCCCGTGACCGCCGTCAATAACGTCTCAGTCGCAGCCATGGGCC
>Ga0075418_10006231_pt1 | contig 13455 bp, 9 predicted proteins | sample SoiMetdeltSBSDD2_FD_81776 | JGI IMG/M metagenome (GOLD analysis project Ga0075418, IMG submission 81776) | Bulk soil microbial communities from a Populus tree surrounding site in Tennessee, USA - Soil MetaG P. deltoides SBSDD2 | ecosystem: Environmental > Terrestrial > Soil > Tree plantation...
CCCGTCGAGTGCTGGCTCCTGAGCAGCTTGGAGGCCATCATCGGCGACAGCGTCAGGGCAACAACGCCCGAAACCACCACGGCGCCCGCCAGCGTGAACGCGAACTCGCGGAACAGCGCTCCGGTGAGCCCCGAGACGAAGCCGATGGGGGCATAGACCGCGGCCAGCGTGATGGTCATGGAGATCACCGGCACGGCGATCTCGCGCGCCCCCGTCAGCGCCGCATCGAAGGGCGCCATGCCCTCCTCGATGTGGCGGTGGATGTTCTCCACCACGACGATGGCGTCGTCGACCACGAGGCCGATGGCCAGCACCAGCGCCAGCAGGGTGAGCAGGTTGATGGAGTAGCCGAGCGCCAGCAGCGCGAACATCACGCCGATCAGCGACAGCGGAATGGTGACGATCGGGATCAGCGTCGAGCGCAGGTTGCCGAGGAACAGGAAGATCACGACCACCACGATCGCCGCCGCCTCCAGCAGCGTCGTCTGCACCTCCTTGATGGATGCATCGATGAACTTGGTGGCGTCGTAGGCGATGGCTCCTTCCATGCCGGCCGGCAGCTGCTTTTGAATGTCGGGGAAGGCCTTGCGCACATTGCCGATCACCGTCAGGGGATTGGAGGTGGGTGTCGTGAACACGCCGACGAACACCGCCTTCAGTCCGTCGAACACCGAGGATGAATCGGCGTTCTCCGCGCCCAGCTCGATCGTGGCGATGTCGTTGAGCCGTATCAGGGCGTCGCCGCGCGAGATTACCACCAGTTTGCCGAACTCCACCGGGCTGTTGAGCGCCGTCTCGGCGTTGATGGTGGTCTGCACGAAGTCGCCCTTCACCTGGCCCGCGGCGCTGGTGAAGTTGTTGGTGGCAAGTGCATTGCGCACGTCGAGCGGTGTCACGCCCAACGCCGCCATCTTGTCCGGATTGAGCCAGATGCGCATGGCGAACGTCTGGCCGCCCAGGATCTGCGCGTTGGCGACGCCGTCGATGGTCTGCAGGCGCGGCTGCACCACGCGCGTCAGGTAGTCGGTGATCTGCGAGGCCGAGATCACCTTGCTGTTGAAGGACAGGTACATGAGCGCATAGGGCTCGCCCGTCTGCTTGATGACGATCGGGTCCTGCGACTCCGCCGGCAGCACGCTCTTGACCTGCTGGATCTTGGACAGCACGTCGGCCACGGCACGGTCAGGGTCGGCATCGAGGCGCAGGTTGAGGGTGACGAGGCTCGTGTTCTGCTGCGAGGACGAGGTCAGCGTGTCGATGCCCTCGGCGCTCGCCACCGCCTGCTGGATCGGCGTGGTGATGAAACCCTTGATCAGGTCGGCATTGGCGCCCGGATACACCGTCGTGATGGTGATGGTCGTGTTGGACGTGCGCGGGAACTGACGCACCGGCAGGTTGAACGCCGACGCCAGGCCGATCAGCAGGATCAACAGGCTGACCACGGTCGCCAGCACCGGCCGGCGAATGAAGATATCGGTGAATGACATGGGCCGCTCCGCTACTGCTTGGGCCGGTCTTCGGGCCGCGTCAGCGGCTGGCTGTTGTCGATGCGGATCGACGCACCGGGATTGAGCTTGATCTGGCCGGTGGTCACCACCTCCTCGCCGGCCTGCAGGCCGGATGTGATGGCCACCCGATCCTCACGCGCCGGTCCGGTTTTGACGAAGCGGCGGTCGGCGATCAGGGCGGGCTCGGTCGGCTTTTGCCCGTCCGCAGGCTGGCCGCCGCCCTGCGCCTGGGCCAGCTGCCCCTCCTTGGCAGGCGCCGGCTTCACCACGTACACGCTGTCGCCGTACAGGCTGTAGGTCACTGCCGTGCGCGGCACCGTCACCACGTTGACCGGTTCGCCCGCATGCACCGTGACGTTGGCGAACATGCCGGGCAGCAGCCTGCGCTCCTTGTTGGGCAGGATGCCGCGCACCAGCAGCGTGCGCGTATCCTGCGCCACGCGCGCATCGAGCGACTGGACCTCGCCCTTGAAGACCTGGCCTGGGAAAGCATCAATGGTCAGGCTGATGGCCTGGCCGACGCGCAGCTTGCCGATGCTTTGTTCGGGCATCGGGAAGTCAACGCGGATCGGGTCGAGCGCCTGCAGCGAGGTCAGGGCTGGGCCTGCCGAGACGTACTGGCCCTTCTCGACCTTGCGAATGCCAAGGCGTCCGCTGAACGGTGCGACGATCTGCTTCTGCGCGATCACCGCTTCGACGCGCTTCACAGCAGCCTCGGCCGTATCGCGCTTGGCCCGCGCCGTGTCCAGGTTGGCCTCCGAGGTCACGCGCTTGTTGATCAGGTCGTTCTGGCGCTGGAAGGCGACCTCCGCCTCCTGCAGGGTCGCCTTGCCGCTGGCGAGGTCGGCCAGTTCCACCGCCACGTCGAGCTGCACCAGCTTGGCACCCTGCTCCACGTCCTGGCCGCTCTCGAAGTAGATATCGGTGACGACGCCGGCTACCTGGGTCGTCACGTCGACACCCTGCGATGCGATCAGCGTGCCGATCGAGGTCAGCCGCTCGTCCCACTTCTCGGTTTTGGCCGCCTCCGCCGTGACGGTCGCCGCCGGCGGCACCATCTGCGACAGGAACGAGCGGATCATCTGCGGCTTGAACACGAACTGGAACCATGACAGTCCGCCCAGAAGCGCGGCGATGATGATGCCGGTAATGATGAAGCGTCTGCTCATTGGCTACCCGCCATGCTTTGGTCGATGCGCCGTGGCCGGACCCCGCCGAGCAGATTGCGCACGTCTCCGATCGGCAGTCGTGGCCGATCGGCGACTTGCGTAAACCTGCTCACGGCTCCCCTGCTGACGGTCGCGCTTTGCGTTGAGCCCTCAATAACCAATTGGCGGGCGCGAGACAAACAAACAAACCGTGCGTATTCGTACGACTGGGCCGTCGCAGAACCGCCGCATTTGCGCTCGCGGCGCGTCACTTGGGCGGCCACCAGTTTGGCCGGTGTGGCCGATTGACCGCTCTGTGACAGCCCCGCGACGACGCCAGGTCCCGTGCCTCAGTACCCGCGGCGGCGGTCGACGACGTTCTCAAGCGGCAGGCCGTCGAGCAAGCGCTGGCGCTGACGCAGGGCATAGCGCGCGATCGACAGTGGTGCGCTTTCCGCCGCGTTGTGCGGCGTGATGACGACGCGCGGGTGCGACCACAGCGGGCTCGCAGCCGGCAGCGGCTCGGTCTCGAACACGTCGAGGGAGGCCGCGTACAGCTCGCCGGCCGCCAGCGCGGCGCCGATATCCGCATCGACCTGCAGGCCGCCGCGCCCGGCATTGATCAGCACCGGCCCCGGCAGGCGCTGGTCGCGGCCTTGACGCGACAACCTGCGGATCAGGCCCCGGTTCAAGATGCCGCGCGTCGCGGGCGTCAGCGGCAACACGCAAGCCAGGATGTCGGTATCGGCCAGGAACGCCTCCAGCCCGGCTTCCCCGGAGTAGCACGTCACTCCCTCGATGGCTTTCGCGGTGCGGCTCCAGCCGCGCACCTGGTAGCCCAGCAGCTTGAGGGGCGCGACCGAGGCCCGCCCCATCACCCCGAGCCCCATCAGGCCGACGCGTATTTCATGCGCCGCCGGCTCGGGCAGGTACTTCCACTCGCGGCGCGACTGCAGTTCGGCGAACTCGGTCATGCGCCGGTGATGATGCAGCACGTGCAGCGTCACATATTCGACCATGCGCCCGGTCAGGTCCGGGTCGACATAACGCACCAGTGGCAGGTCGGGCAGGCTCGGATCGTCGAGCAGCGCATCGACGCCGGCTCCGATCGAGATGATCAGCCGCAGCTTGGGAACCGTCTTCAGCAGCCCCGGCGGCGGCTGCCAGGCCAGCGCCGCATCGATCTCCTCGGCCCGGCCGAAATCAGGCGCCACCCGGACGTCGAGGCCGGGATCCAGCGTGCGCGCGGCCGCCGCGAACAGGTCGGCCCGCGTGCGGGCGGCAATCAGAAGCGCCATGTCGTGTTCTTCCGCTGGTTGTCGATCAACCCCGGTCTCGCATCAACGCGCCGCCGTTTCAAGACTTCGACGCCAGCTCCGCCAGCTTGGCAACCGTGTTCATGTTGCGTGCCGTGCCCGTCTTGGCCGCTGGGATGCGCAGCTTGGAGCGGCCCATGCCGGTCGGGTAGTGCACGAAGATCTCGCGCGTGCCGAGACACAGCTCCTCATCCTGCTGCCCAGTGACCCGTTGCAGCGCTTCGGACGGCGGCGGCTTATCGAGGAAGATCGCATAGGTGTGCTTTGCCTCAGTCTTGGCAAACGGATTGGCCTTCAGCACCGCCGCCATCTCGGCGGCCGTGCGGACGAGCACATCGATCGGCTTGCCCACATGGGCCAGCAAGCGCGCCTCCAGCTCAGCCTTCACCTTCGAGGCGGCGGCCTGGCTCTCCAACAGCACATTGCCGCTGGCGATGTACGTCTCGACGCGCGCAAAGGCGGCCGCTTCGCAAATGGCGCGCAAATCCGCCATCGGCAGCTTGCCGGTGCCGCCGACGTTGATGGCGCGCAGGAGGGCCACGTATCTCATCATCGGCCAGACATGGGTGCGGCAGACGCCGCGCCTCTATCCACCCGCGACTTCCTTGAACCGGCGCAGCTGCTCGATCTGCCCGTCGACCGTCTTGATGTCGTACATCGGGTACAGCATCACCATGTCGGCACCCAGTTTGCGCCAACCCTCGGCGGCGGCACCCCACTGCTGGGGATCGCTGTCGAGCATGCGCAGCCAGCCCTCGAGCCCGAACTTGGACGGATCGCGCCCGTGCGACTTCAGCTGTTCGCGCAACGAGCCAAGCTTCTGCTGCATTGCCGCGTCCGGCGCCGCGATCGGCATCCAGCCGTCGCCCAGCTTGGCCGCGCGCGCCACCACCGCGTCCGAGCTACCGCCGAACCAGATCGGAATGGGCTGCTGCACGGGCCGCGGCAGGATGTTGACCTCGCGCAGGTCGTGAAAGCGCCCCTTGAAGCTGAGCAAATCCTCGCACCACAGGCGTCGTAACACCTCGACCTGCTCGGCCTGGCGCGCGCCCCGCGTCTTCCAGTCCATGCCCAGCGCCTCGTACTCGACGTGGTTCCAGCCCACGCCGATGCCGAGCCTGAAGCGACCGCCGCACAACACGTCGACCTCCGCCGCCTGCTTGGCGATCAAGGCGGTCTGGCGCTGCGGCGAGATCAAGATACCGCTGGAGAGCTTGATCCTGTCGGTCACGGCCGCCAGGAAGCCGAGGGTCACGAAGGTTTCGTGGAACGCGTTCGTCTGGTCATAGAGCGGCGTCCACCCGTCGCGCGCCGTGGCTCCAACCACGTGGTCGGGCACCTCGATTGAGGCATAGCCCAGGTCCTGGGCCGCCTGTGCCCAGTCGCGGATCTTGGCGGGATCGGTGCCGATGTCCCGCGTCGGGAAAAAGGCGTTTAGCTGCATCGGACCGCCTCGTGGGTCAGAGACTCCGGGTCCAACAGCATAGCCCGACTTGCACGGTTTGGTGCAAGCCGTGCCGTGCATTGTTCTGCCCTGTCGTTGCGGCGAGCAGCGGCGACCGGCCCTCGGTCCGACGCTTGCTCAGGTCGCCAGCACGGCCCGCTCGGCAACCTTGAGGTCGAAGGCGGCCGCCAGCAGCGCCTTGGTGTAGGCGGCCTTGGGACTGGCGAACACCTCATCCGACGGCCCCTCCTCGACCACCTTGCCGTTCTTCAGCACCACCACGTAGTTGCTGAGCGCCCGCACCACCTTGAGGTCGTGGCTGATGAACAGATAGGCGAGGTCGTGCTTCATCTGCAGGTCGCGCAGCAGGTCGACGATTTGCGCCTGCACTGACATGTCAAGCGCACTGGTCGGCTCATCGAGCAGCACGAACTTCGGCTCCAGCACCATGGCGCGGGCGATGGCGATGCGCTGCCGCTGCCCGCCGGAGAACTCGTGCGCGTAGCGGTCCTGCGCGTTGGGGTCGAGCCCGACTTCCTTCAGCGCCGCCCCGACACGGCGGCGCCGCTCCTCGTAGGCCATGCCGGGACTCTGGATCAGCAGGCCTTCCTCGATGATCTGGCCGACCGACAAGCGCGGCGACAGGGACCCATACGGATCCTGGAACACCACCTGCATCTCCTTGCGCAGCGGCCGCATACGCGTAGAATCGAAGCCGTCGATGCGCTTGCCGACATAGGCGATCGGCCCCTGCGACGACACCAGCCGTAGCAACGCGAGACCGAGCGTAGTCTTGCCCGACCCGGATTCGCCCACCACACCCAGCGTGTCGCCAGCGCGCACCTTGAGCGTGACACCATCCACCGCCTTGATGTGGTCCACCGTGCGGCGCAGCAGCCCGCGCTTGATGGGGAACCACACCTTGAGATTGTCGGTCTCCAGCACGACTGGCGCCGCAGCGGATGCGTGCGGAGGCCGGCCCTTAGGTTCTGCCGACAGCAGATGGCGCGTATAGGGATGCTGCGGCCGCTCGAACACGTCGCGCGTTTTGCCCTCCTCGACCACCTCGCCCTTGCTCATCACGTACACACGGTCGGCCGTCTTGCGCACGATGCCGAGGTCGTGCGTGATCCACAGCATGGCCATGTGCAGCTCGCGCTGCAGCTTCTGCAGCAGCTCGATGATCTGCGCCTGAATGGTGACGTCGAGCGCCGTCGTCGGCTCGTCGGCGATCAGCAGGTCGGGCTCGTTGGCCAGCGCCATGGCGATCATCACGCGCTGGCGCTGGCCGCCGGACAGCTGATGCGGATAAGCACCGAGCCGCTTCTCGGGCTCGTTGAGGCCTACCTTGCGCAGCAGATCGAGCACGCGCTCGCGCACGTTCTGGTCGCCGAGGCCGTGGTGCACCTTCATGATCTCGCCGACCTGCTTCTCGATGCTGTGCAGCGGGTTGAGCGAGGTCATAGGCTCCTGGAAGATGATGGAGATGCGCTTGCCGCGAATGTCGCGGATCTGCGACGGCGGCGCCTTCAGCAGGTCCTTGCCGTCGAAGAAGATCTCACCGGTCGGGTTGGACGCCGCCGGATAGGGCAGCAGGCGCAGGATCGACAGCGCCGAGACCGTCTTGCCGGAGCCGGACTCGCCGACCAGCGCCACCGTCTCGCCCTTGCCGATCGTGAACGACACGCCTTTCACGGCGTCGCTGAAGCTGTCACCGGCGGTGAACCGCACCGACAGGTTGCGAACTTGCACCAGGGAGGGCGTGGAGGCCATCGGCGCCCTCATTTGAACGTCTTGCGCGGGTCGAGCGCATCGCGCACGCCCTCGCCGACGAAGATGAGCAGGCTGAGCAGGCCGGCGATCGACACGAACGCGGCCAGTCCCAGCCACGGCGCCTGCAGGTTGGCCTTGCCCTGCGCCAGCAGTTCGCCGAGCGACGGCGAGCCGGGCGGCAAGCCGAGCCCGAGGAAATCCAGAGCCGTCAGCGCCGTGATCGAGCCCGACAGTTTGAAGGGCAGGAAGGTCAGCGTCGCCACCATCGCATTTGGCAGCAGATGCTTGAACATGATCTTGGCGTTGGACAGCCCGAGCGCGCGCGCCGCCGTGATGTACTCGAAATTGCGGCCGCGCAGGAACTCGGCGCGCACCACGCCCACCAGATAGACCCAGTGGAACAGCAGCAACACGCCGAGCAGCGTCCAGAAGCCCGGCACCAGCACTGAAGAGATGATGATCAGCACGAACAGGGACGGGATCGACGACCAGATTTCCAGGAAACGCTGGAACACCAGGTCGACCCGCCCGCCGAAGTAGCCCTGCGCCGCACCCGCCGTCACGCCGATGATCGAGGAGAAAATGGTCAGCAGCAGTCCGAACAGCACCGAAATGCGGAAGCCATAGATCAGCCGCGCCAGTACGTCGCGGCCCTGGTCGTCGGTGCCGAGCCAATTGCGGTTGCCGATCGCCTGGTAGCGCGCAATCTGATCAGGCGGCGCCTCGCACAGCTCTAAGCGCGTCATCCACGGCGGCGGCCCGGGAAAACCCAGGCATTGCCCGCTGGAGTTCTTGACGCGCGGATAATCGCGATTGATCGAGTGGTAGGAGTAGCTGATCGGCGGCCACAGCGCCCAGCCGTTCTCCTTGATCTCATCCAGGATGACCGGGTCCTTGTAGTCGGTCACCGCCAAGAAGCCGCCGAACTTGGATTCGGGGTAATCCACCAGCACCGGGAAGAGCACCTCGCCCTTGTAGACGGCGACGATCGGCTTGTCGTTGGCGATGAACTCGGCGAACAAGCTGAACAGAAACAGGCTGAGGAAGATCCAAAGGCTCCAGTAGCCACGCCGGTTGGCCTTGAAGTTGCGCCACCGCCGCTGGTTGAGCGGCGTCAGCGAGAAGCGGCTGAACTTGCGGAACGCCAGCACCTGGCGACCCACCTCTTTGGACGGCAGCGGCAGGGGCGGCTCGTCGGGGACCAGCGTCTTCTGCACGGGCTTATCTTCGAGGCGCGTATGCAAGCTCACACCTCCCGCGTCTCGAAATCGATGCGCGGATCGACCAGCGTGTAGATGAAGTCGGACACGAGATTAACCGCAAGGCCCAGCAGAGCGAAGATGTAGATATTGGCGAACACCACCGGATAGTCGCGGTTGATGACACTCTCGAAACTCAGCAGGCCGAGCCCGTCGAGCGAGAAGATCGTCTCGATCAGCAGCGCACCGGAGAAGAACGCGTGGATGAACGCGCCCGGAAAGCCGGCGATGATCAGCAGCATGGCGTTGCGGAACACATGCCCATACAGCACCTGCCGCTCGCCCAGTCCCTTGGCCTGCGCGGTCAACACGTACTGCTTGCGGATCTCGTCCAGGAACGAGTTGCGCGTCAGGAACGTCATGGTGGTAAAGGCCCCGAGCGACATCGCCACGATCGGCAGCGTCAGGTGCCAGAAGTAGTCGGTAATCTTGCCGAACGTGGAGAGCTGGTGCCAGTTGTCGGAGGTCAACCCGCGCGATGGGAACCACTGGAAGAACGAGCCGCCGGCAAACACCACCAGCAGCAGGATCGCGAACAGGAAGCCCGGGATGGCGTAGCCCACCACCAGCACGCCGGACGTCCAGGTGTCGAACTTCTCGCCGTCGTGCACGGCCTTGCGGATGCCGAGCGGGATCGAGATGAGGTAGGTGATCAGCATCATCCAGATGCCGAGCGAGATGGAGACGGGCAGCTTCTCCTTGATCAGCTGCAGCACGCTGATGTCGCGGAAGTAGCTCTTGCCGAAGTCGAACATCAGGTAGTTCTTGAGCATCAGGAAGAAGCGCTCGTGCGCTGGCTTGTCGAAGCCGAATTGCTTTTCCAGGCTCTTGATGAATTCGGGATCGAGCCCCTGCGCGCCGCGGTACTTGGAGCCGCCGTCGCCCTGCGCCGCTTGCCCGGAAGCCTGCTGCCCGCCCATGTCGCCCTGGCCGCCGCCGCCGATGCGCGCGGTCGCCGACACGTCGGTGCCCGTGATCTGGGCGATGACCCGCTCGACCGGCCCGCCGGGCGCAAACTGGATGATGGCGAAGGAGATCAACATAATCCCGAACATGGTCGGGATGATGAGCAGGATGCGCTTCAGAAGGTACTGTCCCATCCGATCAATCGTGCCGTTCGAGTTTCGCCCTGCCCGCGCCAGCGCCCCTAACTGTCATGCCCGACGCCGAGCCAGGGCGAATGCCGCAACCGAAAACACTAGCGCGCCGCGAGTTTGGCAGCTTTTTCCGCATCGTACCACCAGGTTTCCGGGATGCCGCGGGCGTACTTCGGCTTGACGCTTGGCCGGCTGAATTTGTTCCAATAGGCAAGCGTGTGCGAAGCCTTGTACCAGTGCGGGACCCAGTAGTGCCCCGCGCGGAGCACGCGGTCGAGCGCGTGCGTGGCCGTCACCAGCTCCTCGCGCGTGCGGGCCTCCAGCACCTTGTCCACCATGGCATCGACCACCGGACTGGCAATGCCGGCGAGGTTGCGCGTGCCGTCCATGCGTGCCGACTCGCTGCTGAAGAAATCCTTAAGTTCCACGCCGGGCGTCAGGCGCATGCTGAACCGCGTGGTGATGATGTCGAAGTCGAGCGCCTTGACGCGCCGCTCGTACTGCGCCGAGTCGACCCGGCGGATGCTGGCGCGGATGCCGATCGCTCGCAGGTTGCGCACGAAGGGTGCGATGATGCGCTCGAAGCTCGGCTCGTTGGTCAGGAACTCCACGTCGAGCGTCTCGCCCTTCGCGTTGCGCACGCTCGGCGGACGCGGGTCGGCAAACGTCACGCGCGCCGCGCGGCAGACGACCCCGCAGGTCTGGTCGGCCGGGTCCTTGTGGTCCAGCGACCAGCCGGCCTCCTGCAGCAGCCGCTGCGCCTCGCGCAGGTTGGCACGATCGCCCCACGAACCTTGCGTGACCGGCGCCAGGAACGGGTCGTCGAACACCTCCGATGGCAGCTGATCGCGGAACGGCTCGAGCAGCGCCAGCTCCTCCTTGGACGGCTTGCCTTCCGCCTTGAGCGGCGAGTTCTCGAAGTAGCTGTTGGTGCGGATGTAGAGATTGTAGAACAGGTTGCGGTTGGTCCACTCGTAGTCGAACGCATAGTTGAGCGCCTTGCGCACGCGCGCATCGGAGAACTTGGACCGCCGCGTATTCATGAAGAAGCCCTGCGCGCCCGACGGGCTCTCATCGCGCAGTGTAGCGCGCACCAGTCTCCCGTCCTTGACCTGCGGAATATCGTACGCGGTTGACCAGTCCTTCGCCGTGAACTCCTCGCGCAGGTCGTAGGCGCCAGCCTTCAGGCTCTCCAGGGAAGCCGTGCGTTCGCGGAAATACTCGTAGCGCACCTCATTGAAATTGTGCTGCCCACGATTGACCGGCAGATCCCTTGCCCAATAGTCGGGCCGGCGCTTGTAGGTGACGTACGTGCCCTGTTTGAAGTCGCCGATCGCATACGGCCCCGAGCCCAGCGGCGGCTCGAGGGTCGTCGCGTCGAAGGTCCGCGTCGCGTAGTAGGTCGCCGACAGCACCGGCAGCGTGGCCACGATCTGCGGCAGATCGCGCGTCTGGTTGCCCTTGAAGAGGTAACGCACCGTGTGCGGGCCGTCGGCGATCGCATCCACCACATCGCGCAGCGCCAGGCGATATTGCGGGTGCCCTTTTTCCTTGAGCGTCTTCAGGGTGAACACCGGATCCTTCGAAGTCACCGGCGAGCCGTCGGCAAACTTGGCCTCGGGCCGCATATGAAACGTGATCGACAGGCCGTCGGGCGCACGCACCACCGAGCGCGCGATCAATCCATAGACCGCGTCCGGCTCGTCGTAGGCACGCACCATCAGGCTGTCGAACAGCAGCGGCAAGCCCTGGGCGCTATCGCCTCTGAGGATGAAGGCATTGAAGCTGTCGAAGGTCAGCGTCGCGCCGGGTCCCACCTGGGCGATGCGTCCGCCCTTCGGGGCGTCCGGATTGACGTACTCGAAATGCTTGAAATCGGGCCCATACTTCAGATCGCCGAAGGCCGACATGCCGTGGCGCTCAGCGCCATCAGCGGCCAACACACCAGCAGTCTGCAGGAGCACAACAAAGGCGGCACAAGTCCAGGTCCGAAATCGGCGATCGAATGCTTGCGAAGACGCAAGCTGCCTCATTGGCTGCGCGCCTCCCCCAGCTTCTTGGCCGCCGCATCGTCATACCACCACACGCGCTCGAAGCTGATCGCCCGCGACGGCAGCTTGTCGGGATGGCGGTACTTGTCCCAGTAGACGATGCGCTCATAAGGATAGTGCCAGTGCGGCACCACGTAGTGGTTCCACAGCAGCACGCGATCGAGCGCCTTGGTGGCGGCCACCAGCTCGGCGCGGTCCTTGGCAAAGATGACCCGGTCGATCAGCTTGTCGATGGCGGGGTTCTTGATGCCGATGGTGTTGGCGCCACCTTCCTGGTCGGCCGCCGCCGATCCCCAGAAGTAGCGCTGCTCATTGCCGGGCGATTCGGACTGCCCGAACGCGGCAAACGTGATGTCGAAGTCATAGGTCCGCCGGCGACGCTGATACTGCGCCGAATCGACCACGCGCAGCGTTGCATCGATGCCGAGCAGCTTCAGCTCCGAGAGGTAGGTGAGCGTGTGTCTCTCAAAGGTCGGCGACCCGAGCAGGATCTCCGCCTTCAACGTCTGCCCGGAGGCGTCGCGCAACAAGGTGTCGGTCGCCTTCGGATCGCGCTTCCAGCCGGCCTGATCGAGCAGGTGAGCTGCCTTGCGCAAGTTGGCGCGGCGCGCTTCCGGCGACGCGTTGACCGGGTTCTTATACTCGGTGGTGAACACCTCGGGTGGGATCTCGGCCTGCACCTCTTTGAGGATCTCGAGCTCGCGGCCCGTGGGCAGCCCCGACGCCTTGAGCTCCGAATGGTCGAAGAAGCTCTCGGTGCGGACGTACATGTTGTACAGCAGCTGCTTGTTGATGTGCTCAAAGTCGAACGCGAGGTTGAAGGCCTGCCGCACGCGCGCATCATGGAACTGCGGGCGGCGCATGTTGAACACGAAGGCCTGCATCGGCGCGACACGATCGACCTCGTAGCGCTCCTTCTTGATCTGCCCGTTCTTGACCGCGGGGAAGTCGTAGGCCGTCATCCAGTCCTTGGCGACGTTCTCGTTCCAGACGTCGAGCCGTCCGGTCTTGAAGGTCTCGAACCCGGCCGTGCGCTCGCGGAAGTAGTCGACGCTGATCAGGTCGAAATTCCACTGGCCGCGCATCACCGGCAGGTCCTTTGCCCAGTAGTCGGGCACCCGCTCGTAGGTGATGGCCCGGCCGGGCGCCACGTCCTTGATGCGATAGGCGCCGGAGCCGACCGGCGGCTCCAGTGTGGTACCGGTAATGTCGCGCGGCGTGCCGTTGGCATCCTTGCCCTCCCAATAGTGCTTGGGGAGCACATTGAGCTGGCCCACGATGTGGGGCAGCTCGCGGTTGCCCTTGGTATCGAAGGTGAAGGTGACCTCGTTGTCGCCGGTCTTCTCGGCTTTCACGACGTTCTTGTAGTAGTGCTCTGCCTGCCGGTTCGCCTTCTTCTGGGCCTCCAGCGAGTAGATCACGTCCTCGACGGTAATGGGCTTGCCATCGCTAAAGCGCGCCTCGGGGCGCAGCTTGAAGGTCACCGAGGAGAAGTCTGCCGGGTAGGACACCCATTCGCAGATCAAGCAATATTGGGTCGACGCCTCGTCCGGGCTGTCGACCATCAGCGCATCGTACAGGAGGCCGAGATCGGAGGCCTTCTGGCCCTTGAAGCTGAACGGATTGATGCTGTCGAACGAGCCTTCGGCAAACTGCCGCAGCGCCCCGCCCTTGGGGGCATTGGGATTGACCCAGTCAAAGTGCTTGAAGTCCGCCGCGTATTTTGGCGCGCCTACCAGCGACAAGGCGTGATGCTTGGCGTCGGATGCCAGCGTGGCACAACCGCTCGCGAGCAAGACTGCGGCCGCGGTACCGGCCAAGAGGCTATGGCGGGGCATGCGTGATCTGTTCCTCCCAAG
>Ga0075418_10006232_pt1 | contig 13454 bp, 12 predicted proteins | sample SoiMetdeltSBSDD2_FD_81776 | JGI IMG/M metagenome (GOLD analysis project Ga0075418, IMG submission 81776) | Bulk soil microbial communities from a Populus tree surrounding site in Tennessee, USA - Soil MetaG P. deltoides SBSDD2 | ecosystem: Environmental > Terrestrial > Soil > Tree plantation...
AAGCGCCGTTGGTCCCAAGCCGCTCCCGAATTTGGTCGCAAGCCTTGGCTACCACCGTGCAGATGCTGGCCGTGTGTGTTGATCCCGCAGCGAGGCCGCCGGGCGGCAAGTCGCTGTCTCCAAGCTCGACGCTCACCTGTTCCACGCCAACGCCAAGGCGGTCTGCAGCCGTCATGGCGATGACCGTGTAGGCGCCGGTGCCGATGTCCTGAGCTGCAATCTGCACCTTGACGCGGCCGCGCGCCGAGACACTGACGCGTGCCGCCGCCGCGCCAATGCTCGCGTGATAAGCCGCCGACGCACAGCCCCATCCCACCAGCCAGTCGCCATCGCGCATGGAAGCCGGCTTGGCGTCACGCTGCGACCAGCCGAACGCCTTTGCGCCGATATCGAAGCACTGCACCAAGGAGCGGCTGGTGTAGGGCAAACCCTTGATCGGCTCCCTTGGCGCATCATTGATGCGCCGGAGCTCGATGGGGTCCATGTTGAGCGCGACCGCCAGCTCATCCATCGCGCTCTCGAGGGCGAATAGATACGGCGTCTCCGGCGGCGCTCTCATAAAGCCCGGAGTATTGCGATCGGCATGAACGACATTGACCCTGGTCCACACGTTGGCAGAGCTATAGAGCCGCGATGTCGTGCCTGTGCCGGCAACATTGTAGTTGGAGGGGCGCGACGTTACCTCCCAGCCTTCATGACTGACCGCTTGCAATTTTCCATCTCGGGAGGCGCCTAAGCGCACATGATGGCGCGTCTCTGCCCGGTAGGTAGCGATGGTAAATCCCTGCGCGCGTGTGGCGACCAGCTTGACAGGGCGGTTCAGCCGGCGTGCGGCAATGGCAATCCAGGCCGTGCGTGATGTAACACCGCCTCGCGCCCCAAAGCCACCGCCGACATATCGGGACAGGACGCGCACGTTCTCAAGGTCCATTCCGAGTTGTCGGGCGACGCTCGCACGCAGGCCGTGCACGAACTGACTGGGCTCGTGAATGGTAAGGTGGTCGCCCGACCAGACGCAGGTGGTTGTGAACAGCTCCATGGGATTGTGGTGCTGTGTCGGTGTTTCGTAGCGAGCGTCAATCTTGACGTCGGCAGCGACCAGCGCAGCCTCAACGTCGCCAATCTGAGGGTCTTGGTGCCTTTTCTCCACCGCACTGGCGGGCTCTATCTTGACTCCAGGGCTGTCGAACGAGGCCGACGGCGTGTCCGCCTGATAGGCAACGCCGATTCGGTGTGCCGCCTCGCGCGCCGCCTCAAAAGTCTCCGCCACCACCACAGCGATGATTTGGCCGTCATGCCAGATCCGGTCCGTCTCCAGCGTCGTTGTCGTCTCCCCCTTGCCGCCCGGCGCATCCGGGGACTTGGCTTCGGTCCCGACATTCAGGTGTGTGAGAATGTCAAGCAAGCCGGAGACTTTGCGGGCTGCGTCCAGTTCGAAGCCAGCGATCCTGCCTTTAGCGATGGCGCTGGTAACCAGGTAGGCATACGCGGGATTGGGCACTGCTTCATCCGAGGCGTACTTGGCTGCGCCGGTCACCTTCAGGCGGCCATCGATGCGCAAGGTCGGTTGGCCGATGACGCCATTCGACACGGCAACCATTGCTAGATCTCCATGGCTTTGGCTTGCAGCAGCGCGCGCACCAGGGTGCGACGGCCGAGTTCAGACTTGAAGTCATTGTCGCCATGCGCTGTCGCCTCAGCAAAGGCCAGCTCGGCGGCTGCATGTGCAGCGTCTTCATCCAGGCGACGGCCCTTGAGTGCTTGTTCGGCGGTAAGCGATCGCCAGGGTTTGCTGGCGACGCCGCCGAGGGCGACACGCGCCTCTTGGACGACGCCGTCGGCCAGGTCGAGCGCTACAGCGCTGGACGCCAAGGCGAACTCATAGGATTCGCGATCGCGAATCTTGAGATACAGCGAACGCCGCGTCCACGGACCGGAAGGAACAACAAAGCCTGTGATCAGATCGCCAGGCTCCAAGCTCGTTTCAATATGCGGCGTATCACCTGGAAGGCGGTGCAGATCTTCGAACGGTATGCGGCGCGCACCATCACGGCCCATGATGTCAACTCTCGCGCCCAGCGCGATCAATGCCTGAGCGAAATCGCCCGGATACTGCGCGATGCAATGCTCGCTCACTCCAAGCACCGCGAGCTTGCGGGTAATTCCGCCGAGCGCGGCGCAGCCCGAGCCGGGGTTGCGCTTGTTGCAGGCCGTGTAGCTGGTGTCGCGAAAGTAGGAGCAGCGCGTACGTTGCAGAACGTTGCCGCCGAGTGTCGCCATGTTGCGAACCTGCTGGCTGGCGGCCAGCTTCAGCGATTGGGCGATGACGGGGTAGTCGCGCTGGATGGCCGGGTGCTCTGATGCTTCACCCATGCGCGCCAATGCGCCGATGCGCAGCCCATCGGTGTCGCTGACGATGTCGGAAAGCTGCGGCGAGAGGCCATTGATGTCGACCACGCGTACGGGCCGCATCACGTCAAGTTTCATGAGATCGACAAGGGTCGTGCCGCCGGCCAGGAAATGGGTGGCGGGTTGTGCCGATGCGCGTATGGCATCTGCAGCGGTGCCGACATTGAGATAGGCAAAGGGGCGCATGGGTCAGGTTTCCTCCATGAGGGCTTTGGCCTGCCCTACCGCAGCGACGATGTTGGGATAGGCCGCACATCGGCAGATATTGCCACTCATGTATTCACGGATCTGGCTATCGCTGCCGGCATGCCTTTCGCGCACGCAGGCAATGGCCGACAAGATCTGGCCCGGTGTGCAGTAGCCGCACTGGAACGCGTCGTGCTCGATAAACGCAGCTTGCATGGGATGCAGCGTACCGTCCGCCCCGGCCACACCTTCGATGGTGGTCACGCGTTCGCGCACACCGGCCGCAAGCGTGAGGCAGGACAGCACTCGTTTGTCGCCAAGGAGAACGGTGCAGGCACCGCATTGACCGTGATCGCAGCCTTTTTTCGCGCCAGTCAGTCCGAGTTCGTCGCGAAGTAGGTCAAGCAGGGTGGTGCGCGGATCGAGAGTTAGGGCATGCGTCTTGTCATTGATCGTCAGGGACGCGCGGACCAGATCGTCTAACTGGGGTTCTGCTGTGCCGGTCGATTGCGCATCACCACGGCGGGCCAGCAACGAGGTCGATGCCGTTGCCACGGAAGCGCCAAGGAACTTGCGGCGATTGATTCCAGTATCTTGGCCCACGGCACGCTCCACATGTTCACCACGCGTGAAACCCGCTGGGACAGGCGGCGTTCCAAGTGCGTCGGCGCCATCGTGGCGAGGCCGGTCAGCGCCGCGAAGGGCGGCTGGCGAGAGCTCGGCCATAGGTCGCCCGTGCTCGCGGTATCAGCCAAATTGGCCGGTTCATGATCTTCGCAAGATCGAAGTTGGGTCGGCCGATGGGAGCAATTGCCTTGCCCCGCAAGGATCACACGGCAGCGCTTGACCTGGATGGGGATCGGGCTGTTGCGAGCTTGCGGATATTCTTCAAGTCACGAACGAAATCGCGATAGGCCTGCTCCTTGGCGTCGGGGTCCGGCACGCGGAGCAAATAGGATGGATGAACTGTGATGAAGCCGGCGCGTCCTTGAAAGTCGGCCGGCCCTCTGGATCGTGCAATGAGAAGAGGCTTGCCGGCCAGCGCCAGCACGGCTGTTGCGCCGAGAGCGACGACGACCTTTGGGCGCACGAGCCTCAGCTCTTGCTCCAGCCACCATCGATAGTGTTTGACCTCGCCCGCGGTAGGTCTTTGATGGAGGCGTCGTTTGCCGCGCTGCTCAAACTTGAAGTGCTTGATGGCGTTGGTGACATAAACGCGATCCCGGTCGATGCCTGCCTCGGACATGGCCCGATCAAGCAGTTGCCCCGCGGGGCCTACAAAAGGACGGCCTTGCCGATCCTCCTGGTCGCCCGGCTGCTCGCCCACGAAGGCGATTGAAGCACCAACAGGCCCCTCGCCCAGCACGGCACGCGTTGCGCCCGGCACCAGCGGCTTTGACGCCGCTATGACGGCGTTAAGTATAGCAAGGGTCGCCGGTTCCTGTGCTTGCGCGCCGTGCGTCTTTCGAGTTCCGTGCGATGGCATGGTGGTCGGGCCGTTGCGTAGGAGTAGAAGGGGAACGCGCCTAGGGCATGCGCCGTTCGACATTCAGGGTGCCGTCCAAGTCTTGGGGTGCCGTCCAAGTTCGCATGACCGACGAGATGTCCATGGCGAAGAAGAAGCTTGCCGCGTATCGGGCCAAACGCGATTTCAAAAAGACCCTGGAGCCAAGTGGGAAGGCCCCCATCAAACGCGCCGAGTATCCGCGCTTCATCATCCAGAAGCACGCCGCCACCCGTTTGCACTACGACTTGCGCCTGGAGCATGAGGGCGTTTTCAAGTCCTGGGCGGTGACCAAAGGGCCGTCCTGCAATCCCCATGACAAGCGATTGGCTGTCGAAGTCGAGGATCATCCGCTCGACTATGGAGATTTCGAAGGCACGATCCCCAAGGACGAGTACGGCGGCGGGACGGTGATGCTTTGGGATCGCGGCTACTGGCTGCCCGACGAAGAGAACGCCGAAGCCAGTGCCGCGCTACGCAAAGGGCAGCTCAAGTTCATTGTCGCTGGCGAGAAGCTGAAGGGCGGGTGGGTGCTGGTGCGCATGAAGGCCCGAGAGGGAGAACGCAGCAAACGCAACAACTGGCTTCTAATCAAGCATCGCGACGAGTTCGCTTGCGATGACGCCGACGGTTTGCTGGCGCAGGACCGCTCAGTTGCGTCCGGGCGGACCATGGATCAGATCGCCGCCGGCAAGGGGCGTGGCGCCCGACCCTTCATGGCGGCCGGCGCCAAGACTGCTGATCCGCGCGCAATGTGGCATTCCGATCAGGTCGCAGCAAAGCCCCGCCGTTCCGTGGTGGCGCTGCAGGCCGCACGATCGACTAGGAAAAGTGCGAGCATTGCGAGGCCGGCAACCGACGCCGGTCGTGTTATGGACGTCGCCATATCCAAACCCGACAAGGTGCTATGGCCGCGCGCAGGAACGAGCAACGTCGTCACCAAACTCGATCTCGCCCGCTATCTGGAAGCGGTCGGGTCTTGGATGATCGAACACATCAAGGGCCGACCCTGCTCGCTGATTCGTGCCCCCGATGGCATCGATCACGAAAAATGGTTTCAGCGGCACGCCGGGCCCGGCATCTCCAAGCTGGTGTCGGAGACCGTTGTTGAGGGTGATCGCAAGCCATACCTGCAGATTGACCGGGTGGAAGGGCTGATCGCCATGGCGCAAATCGCGGCCGTGGAATTCCACCCGTGGAATTGCGCTCCTGGACAGGCCGACACGCCGGGGCGACTGATTTTCGATTTGGATCCCGCACCGGATGTGCCGTTCTCCTCCGTTGTGGCAGCCGCCAAGGAGCTGCGTGAGCGGCTGCAGCAGCTCGGCCTGATCGCCTTCTGCAAGACCACCGGCGGCAAGGGCTTGCACGTCGTGACGCCGTTGAAGGTGCGCAAGAATTCACAGGTTGGCTGGGATGAGGCCAAGGCCTTCGCGCGCGCTCTCGTTACCGCTATGGCCGACGACAATCCCGATCGCTATCTCATCAACATGGCCAAGAAAAAGCGGGCGGGACGCATCTTCCTCGACTATCTGCGCAACGACCGGATGTCGACGGCAGTCGCACCCTTGTCGCCGCGTGCCCGGCCTGGTGCGCCGGTTTCGATGCCGATCACGTGGTCGCAGACGCGCGATGGTCTCGATCCCACGCGATTTACCGTCCACAGCGCACCCGCGCTGTTGGCCAAGACCAAGGCTTGGCGCGATTACTGCGATGCAGAGCGGCCGCTCGAGCCAGCCATTCGCAAAGCGACCAGGCGGCGATAATGGGGGCCGCCAAGCGTCGCGCGTCGGCTCTTGCCAGGCTTGGCATTGCACTTACGCTGGCGCCGATGGAGGCGGCTCTGGTTGAAGAGCTGCCAAAGGAGGCTGGCTGGCAGTTCGAGCCGAAATGGGACGGCTTTCGCTGCCTTGCGTTCCGCGCCGGCAGCGAAGCGGAAATTAAGGCCAAGTCCGGAAAGTCCCAGTCTCGGTTCTTTCCGGAGGTGTTGGAGAACCTTCTCGCGCTTCCGACCCAGAACTTGGTACTGGACGGCGAGCTGGTGATTCCGATCGAGGGCGAGCTCTCATTTGACGCCTTGCAGATGCGTCTGCATCCAACCGACAGCCGCATCCGCAAGCTGGCGCGTGAAACGCCTGCAATGTTCGTTGCCTTTGACTGCCTGTTGCGTCGGTCGGGCATGCCCCTGCTCGCACGATCCTTCCACGAGCGTAGAAGAGAGCTTGAGACATTCTTTGCGCGCGATCACAAGGGTCTCTCGCTCACCCCCTTCACGCGCGATCTGCGCAAGGCCAAAAGCTGGCTCGCACGGCGGCAGCTTGCCCTCGATGGTGTCATGGCCAAGCGCCTCGACCTTATTTACAAGCCAGGCGAACGAGCCATGCGCAAGGTGAAACGCATGCGCACGGCTGACTGTGTGGTGGGCGGCTTTCGTTACGCGAGCAAAGAACGCCTTGTCGGGTCTCTGTTGCTGGGCCTCTACGACGATGCGGCGCTGCTGCACCATGTCGGCTTCACATCGGCGATATCCAACGACGACAAGCCCGCACTGACGGCTCGCCTCGAAAAGCTGATCGACCCTCCAGGCTTCACGGGTGACGCGCCGGGCGGACCGAGCCGCTGGTCCACCGACAGGTCGGCCGAATGGCAGCCCTTGCGGCCAAAGCTCGTCGTCGAAGTGCGCTACGATCATGTCACCAGCAACCGGTTCCGGCATGGCACCAGGCTGGTGCGCTGGCGCCCGGACAAGTCGCCGCGCCAGTGCACCTTTGATCAGCTGGCCAAACCGAGCGCAGCGCTAGCTTCGCTGTGGAAATAAGGAGCCCCAATCGTCTTGCGGCCATCCCAAGGTCGGCACGGATGAGCCGAGGTCGACGAAGGTCCCCGCCGGCGATGCAAGTTTCCAGTCAGCCACGACCGCGGCAGGCCGATCGGCATTCTCAATCGTGGCGGGCGCTGGTCGTTGGTCGGGATCACATCCTCCAGCACCATGGTCGGATTTTGAAGACGCAGCCGTTGCCCAGCTCCACGCATCGATCTGGTTGCCGTGTTTTTTGCTTGCCGCTGCCGGTTGAACGCCAGCGTTGCTGTTCTGGCAAAGCAACCCGAAGCCAGCGGCGGGTTCGGTTCGCCGACCCCGAGTGTTCGGCACTTTTTCAATTTTGCGACGTTGAGGCGGGTAGGACCTCCCTGACCCCGCTATCCAGCCCATGACCCTTTTCCAGCCCGGCTCCAATGTGTGGAAAGTCGAGCCCGCGAACCGCTTCTCCGTACTGATCGATGGGGCCGCCTTTTTTGCCGCAGTCCGACAGGCTGCGCTCAACGCCCAGCGTTCTATCTTCATCATGGGATGGGACCTTGATAGCCGCACACGGCTCGTTGGTGAAAGCGGAAAGGCTGGCGACGGCTATCCCGCGGAACTGGCGCCCTTCCTTGCGAGGCTGGTGCAAGAGCGGCCGTCGCTCAACGTCTACCTTCTGCTTTGGGACTACTCGCTCCTCTATGCGACCGAGCGCGAGACCTTTCCTAGGCTCGCGCTCGGCTGGTCGATGCCCCGGCGCGTGCATTTTAGCCTCGATAGTCAAGTCCCGCTGGGCGCCTCGCAGCATCAGAAGATCGTCGTCATTGATGATTGTGTGGCGTTCTCAGGTGGCCTCGACATTACCGGTCACCGTTGGGATACACCCGAGCATCTCCCGTACAATCCCTGGCGACGGGATACGCAAGGCAATCCCTACCGCCCCTTTCATGATGTGCAGGCAGTACTCGATGGTCGCGCAGCTCAAAGATTGTCGGGCATCGTCCGTGAGCGGTGGCGCTGTGTTACGGGTGAGAAACTGAGCGCCGGGGATGCAATCGATGATGTTTGGCCGCAGAATGTGCGGCCGGATTTCGCCGATGTGTCGGTCGGTATCGCCCGTACCCAGCCGGAGATGGATGAGTACAGGGAGGTCCGCGAGGTCGAGCGCCTGTTCCTCGACTCTATCGCGGCAGCGCAGAGCAGCCTCTACATCGAGAACCAGTTCTTTGCCTCTAGTGCAATTGCCGAGGCCATCGCGCGACGCATGCAGGAAAGGCCACAGCTGCAGACCCTGCTGATTGGCCCGAAAAATCACGAGTCCTGGATCGAAGCGCGCACCATGCGCAATAGCCGTATTCGGTTTCTACAGACCTTCGACCACGCCGGCGTGGCCGATCGGGTCCGCTTGGTCTATCCGCGCGTCGAAGACGGGGATGCCACAACCGATACGATGATCCACTCCAAGGTAATGATTGTCGATGATCGCATCCTGCGCATTGGTTCGGCCAATCTCAACAATCGATCCATGGGCACCGATACGGAGTGCGATCTGGTCATCGAGGCTGCGAGTGCTGGGGAACGCGCTGCTGTTGTTGCTGTTCGCCACCGCCTGCTGGCCGATCATTGTGGGCTCAAAGCGGATGAGGTTGCGAGCTTTTTTGCCAGTGGCCGAGACTTATTGGAGGCTGTCGAGAGGCTCAACGGGCGCGGACATAGCTTGCGATCGATCGCCGACGGCCCGCCCGACCCGGATGAGATGACACGCTATGTCGAGGCTATTGCCGACCCGGAGCAGCCACTCGGCGCCGAAGCCTTCGCGGCCATGGAAATGCGGGGGCTCGCTCCGCGCATGACCTTGGCGCGGCTGGCCAAGTTCGGGGCCGCTATCCTGGCTGTGACCATACTGACGTTGGCCTGGCACTTTACGCCACTCGGCGCGCTCATTGAGCCCTCGTTGCTTGTCGAATGGATTGAGGTTCTGCCGGAAAATACTTTGGCCCCGGTGTTCGTCATCGCGGGCTTCGCGGTTGGGGGCCTGATAGCCTTCCCGCTGGTGGTAATGATTGCGGCCACGGCTGCAGCGTTTGGACCGCTTCTCGGCTTCACCTATGCTTTGCTGGGTAGCGTGGCAAACGCTCTCCTGACGTACGCCGTTGGCGCCTGGCTCGGCGCACGCCTGTTGCGCGGCCTCTACGGCCCGAGACTGCATCGCGTTCGCGAGGCCATCGCGCGCCGGGGAGTTGCGGCAATCGCAGCCGTCCGACTGGTCCCTATTGCACCATTCACGATCGTCAATATGGCGGCCGGCGCCTGTCGCATTCGGCTTGTCGACTACGTCCTCGGCACCGTGCTTGGGTTATTACCGGGACTTCTTGTGATGTCGGCCCTAGGGCATCAGATGATCTCCTTCGTCGCGGCGCCGACCACTTCGAGTTTCCTTCTGCTCGTGGCTGGCGCTGCCCTCTGGGTCCTGGTGGTCGTTGGCGCGCAGCGGCTGGCACTAAGACCCGGGAGCAGAGCTTGACGGGGGTCACTGCCATCAAGGTGATGACGTGGAACATTCACGGCGGCATGGGGCCCGACGGCCTGCATGATCTCGACCGCATGATCGGGCTGATTCGATTGGCTGATCCCGATGTATTGGCCCTACAGGAGGTCGACTCGCGTCGCGAGCGAGGCGCAGAACATCCCCTCGCCCTGCTGAAGCGCGTGCTTGGCCATCACGGCGTGGCGGCTGCCGCAATCGTCACGCCCGACGGCGACTATGGCCAAGTGCTCATGAGTCGATGGCCCATGACGGATACGCAAGTACATGACATTTCGGTGTTGGGTCGCGAACCGCGGCGCGCCATCACCGCCGTCATCGATGCGCCCTCAGGGCGGCTTTTCGTGCTCGCCACGCATCTGGGCCTCAGATTCAGCGAACGGCGGCGGCAATGCTCCCAGTTGGAAGTCTTGCTTGATCGCTCTGACATAACGACCGTAGCATTGGGCGACTTTAACGATTGGATGTGGCCGGGCTCGGTTCAGCAGGTGCTCGCCGCCAAGTTGCCTGGCCGGACTCAGCACCGGACTTTTCCAGCTCGTTTCCCACTCTTGAAGCTTGACCGCATCTATTGTCGTCCGGCGCATGCTCTCATGGCGAGCAACGTCTATCCGGCCGGTGGTGATATCTCGGACCACTTGCCCGTTGTGGCGCAGATCAACCCGCGTCCGTGACACCTGTCCAAGGGTTTCTCTTGCAGCCCCGCTTAAGCTCGCGCCTGAAAACACGTGTTTGATTGTCTAGGTGCCGCGATTCATAGACAATGGCGTTCGCGGAGGGAGCGCGATGTGGGGGAAGCTTTCCGTTGCTCTGATCGTCATGCTTGCATTGGCAACGCGTGTCGACGCCGGGCCGGCTCTTCTGTTTGATGCAGCGAACGGTCACGTCCTCTACGCTGAGGACCAGGACGACCAGTGGCATCCCGCCTCGCTGACCAAAATCATGACCGCCTACATCGTTTTCGAGGCGCTCCGAGATGGTCCGCTCACGCTAGAGACGACGATCACCTGCTCTCAGCTTGCGAGCATGCAACCGGCGACGCGGGTGGGTATGGTCCCCGGTGCGAAAATGACCGTGAAGAAGGCACTTCAAGCTCTCATTCTCCACTCTGCCAATGATGTGGCGGTGATGCTGGGCGAGGCGGTCGAAGGAACCAACGAGGCGTTCATTGAGCGCATGAACGCCACTGCGGCAAAGCTAGGTATGACGCGGACAAGGTTCATGAACGCCAACGGATTACCGCATGAGGAGCAGGTGACGACAGCGCGGGATCTTGCCCGGCTTGCGAGCGCGGTGGTGCGCGACTATCCCGAGCACGCGGCGCTATGGTCGACGCTCGACGTGCATATCGGCAAGCGCCACTTTGGCACCTACAACGGCTTGTTGGTCAACTATGCAGGCGCGGACGGCATGAAGACCGGTTTCACGTGCGATAGCGGCTATAACGTGGTTGCAAGCGCCACACGCTCCGGACAAAAGCTGATCGCCGTGGTTCTCGGAGAAGCGACCGGTGGTCGAAGGACGGCCCGGGCATCCATGCTGCTCGAGCACGGCTTTGCCACCTCAGATTGGAAAAATCTGTTTCCATCCGAGCGGATCGACACGCTGCCGATGAGCGAGAAGGCAAAGGGTGTAGCGAGCATCCGGCACACGGTCATCTCCTGGGCGTGCGGCACGGCGAGGCGAATGGTTGCAGCGATCAAAGGCAAGAAGACAGCTGCCAAAGCCGAAGGCGGCGAGGCAGCAGTTCGCACCAAGACGGTCGCAAAAGCAAAAGGCGCTCCCGCCAGCACCTGGTCACCGTGGTAAGCCACTGGTGGCGGCATTGGCCTGGTTTGATCTTTGGCGCCGTGCAGGTTTCCTACCGCTGGCCCGATATACTTGACGAACAATCCAAGCACCGCCGTCCGCACGAGGACTTGATCAAGGCTACGCCATTAGCCAGGCCGCGTGACACCCGGCTTCACGGGTTCGGGCGGAGTGCCATCGTCATGACCGCCGCGGGCGAGCATTAGCACGACCAGGACGAGAAACACTCCGCCGAGACCGATTAATGCTAGCGTCGGGTTCATGCCACGGTAGTTGGGAAGAGCTCGTTGCCACCGATTGCGTGGATCGGGATCTAGGTTCATTGCAACCTCCTATGGCGCGGTGCCGCTGGGATTGCGAACGGGACCTTCTCGCCAAACGAAATATCCAACGGCCTTGATGCTTCGGATAACGGGCTCTGGGTCCATGGGAGCCGGTATGGCTTCGCGGATGCCAAGGGGAAACTCCGCCTGCAATTGCCAGCCTAAGTCACATTCTTGATCAGGTAGGTTGGCGCCAGACTTATCGAGGGTGATGGCGTAGCAATTTGTGAGTGGACACAGGAAAAGGTAGGCGCCGCTTGCGTCGGTTTCGCGCGCCGGTCCAAATGGCTGCTTCATCACCTTAAGCGCTACTTCTGCGGCGTGGTTGTTGTCGGCACGTCGGCCGGGCGCGGTGTTTGGTCCTCGGCCGACCAGACCATCGCCACGACCAGCCCGACCACGATCACAGCTCCCGCGATGACGGGAATGAGCCCGAACCCTTCTGTACCCCGCGCTACCTTCTCGGGGGTAAGCGGTTCGTTGGGACGTTCCGGATCTCGTTGATACGTCATTGCCGCCTCCGCGGTTGTCACCGTGCAAGCGCGAGAAGAACGGGAAAGTTCCCGCCACGCATGCAAAACGCCGTGCTCTAGCTTGTCCACGAGCAAGTCAGCCAGCGCCCAAGCATACCTGCTGGTCGCCATTAACCCACTTTGTGCGCGGATCAGTCGTCTCGATCATCCGTTGTCCTGTGAGCGCACACTGACCTCATGAGAACGCGATGCGATCAATTCTACTTCCGACCTCGCTGCTCTTCGTCCTGCAAATGGTCGTTCTGCAGATGGTGACGCCCGAACCGGCGGCTGCGGCAACTCGCAAGATCGACAAGGCAAACCGCAAAGTTGTCGCCCGGTCCCCGCACAAGACACTATTTCGCGCTAGGTTGCCAGGCAGCGGGCCAGGCAGCGGGATTGCGTCGTTCTATTGGCAGCCACAAAAAGTGTCGGCCGGCGGGACTTTCAATCCTCAGGCCATGACCGCTGCGCACCGAACATTGCCATTTGGCACGCGCGTCCGCGTCACGCACGCCCATAACGGGCGGTCTGTAGATGTAAAAATCAATGACCGTGGTCCCTTTACCGCCGGCCGCATTATCGACCTATCCAAGGCGGCCGCAGAATTGATTGGGATGACGGCGCAGGGCATTGCTCGCGTCAAGATCACCGTGCTTGGACGCTAGGGAAGCCGTCAGTCCACTCCCAGCACCTGCGAAACACGGTCCTTCGTAATCGTCAGGATGATACGATCATTCTCAATGATTGCCAGGTTGCGCGGTATCAGCACATGACGGATACCCAGCCCCAACGTAAGGCCGACCTCGCCAACCATCAAGCGTTGGCCCTTGTACGTGCCTATGTTGGTGATCTCGCCGATTTTGAATCCGTCGGACGTGTAGATCGGCCAACCGATTATTCGACTTGTCGGTCGGGATGTCGAGGTCTGTGCATGCAAACCGGATGCGATTGCCAGGCACGCCGCGAGTGCGAGTACTGCGATTTTCATAACGGTGCCTCTGACACCTGTCCAAGAAGAACTAGTAACGACACGAGACATTGCCAATTCGTTGCAACAGGAACCCGACAGCTGCGGGCGAAGGTCGGCAACGGCGACTAAGACTTGGCGGGCAAGGCGGGCGCTTGCAACGAACCACCGCCCAGCTTTGAGCCCCAACCTGCGTTGACGCAGAGGATATGCCCCGCCAGACGACCCGAGATGCCCGGCCAGTGAGCCTGCCGCATCGCCATACTGTTGAGGCCGTCGCCTTGCAGAACAGCACCGAGCCGCATTCGCCACAGAAGGCCGCGCCGCGCACTCGAGAGGCCGCGCTGCACTTGGGTCTGAAACAGTCGTCGTTGACAGCTGCCGACGACATGTATG
>Ga0075418_10006236_pt1 | contig 13449 bp, 9 predicted proteins | sample SoiMetdeltSBSDD2_FD_81776 | JGI IMG/M metagenome (GOLD analysis project Ga0075418, IMG submission 81776) | Bulk soil microbial communities from a Populus tree surrounding site in Tennessee, USA - Soil MetaG P. deltoides SBSDD2 | ecosystem: Environmental > Terrestrial > Soil > Tree plantation...
AGTGCGAGACCGCGATTCTGTGCAGACCATGCTGCAGAAGCAGGGGATTGCTGCAGGAGTCCATTATCCCGTCCCTCTGCACCAGCAGCCGGCATACAAGTATCTTGAAGTGCCAGAAGGGTCGCTGCCGGTGACAGAGCGAGTGGCGGCCCATGTGCTTAGCTTGCCGATGTATCCGGAGTTGAGCCGGAATCAGATCGAGGTTGTAAGCCGTGCAGTCAGTGAGGCTGCCTCGGCCGAACGACAGGAGGCTGGACGTGCATGCGCTTTCTAATCGTTGACAGTGATTATCCCGCGTTCCTGAATTGGCTTTATGCCCAAGAGGCCGGTCTTGAGAATGAACCCTATGAAAAGCAGATGCAGGCTCGGGTGGAGAGCTTTTTTGCGTGTGGAGGAGCTTATTCTAGTAATCTCAGGAAGCTTGGCTATGAGGCACATGAGATTTTTTTCAATAATGAATACATGCAGGCAGCGTGGGCACGCGAACATGGGCTGAAAATCGATACGGCTCCGCAGTGGCACTTTCGGCTGAGAAGGGGATGCGTCCCATGGCTTTCACGATCGCAGGACACACGCTGGCTTTATGAGATTTTAACCGCGCAAATTAAACACTATCGACCGGATGTACTGCTCAACAAAGAAATGCGTCTAAGCACCACCTATTTTCAGCAAACGAGGCCTTACTTGCGCTTGCTGATAGGAAGCCACGGGGCCCCGTTACCGGCGGAACGAGATTTGGGCGTTTACGATTTGATGCTTTCCGTCATCGATAATTTCGTTAACTATTTTAGGCTGCAGGGCCTCCATAGTGAGCTACTCCGGTTGGGCTTCGAACCCGCAGTGCTGCAAAGGCTCGCTGGGATGGAACGTTCCATACCTGTTTCATTCGTCGGCCAGCTCACCAACTCTCATGCTTTCCGGCGACAGTGGTTAGAGTATGTCAGTCAACGGGTTCCTCTACAATTATGGGGACCTTCTGATGGTTCCCCCGTGGTTGATTGTCACCGAGGCGCTGCCTGGGGTTTAGAGATGTACAAGATTTTACGTAAATCGCTGCTGACTTTGAACCATCACATTGACATCGCTGGCGCTTGTGCCGGCAATCTACGCCTCTTTGAGGCTACCGGTGTCGGAACTTTTCTCATCACTGACTGGAAAAAAAACCTGCATGAAATGTTCGAGCCAGGCAAGGAAGTCGTTTGCTATCGCACACGTGAGGAATGCGCCGAGATGGCTCAATACTATCTGGAGCATAGCGAGGAGAGGGAAGCTATCGCCCGTGCCGGACAGCAACGAACATTACGGGATCATACGTATTATCAGCGGATGCAGAGCTTGATAGAGATTGTCAGTCGCTATCTTTAGGGTATGGCCACTTCTCCTTGCGACACGAAATTTCAAAGCATTCTACCAGTCGAGAGCGTCTTTGAAAGCCAAGATCCTAGAAACTGCTGTATAGGGGCATCTGCAGTGATGAATCTTTCCATCATTATTCCAGCCTATAACGAGGAACGGCGCATCGGCGAGACGCTGAAGGCAATTCTCGCTTATATGGCGCAGCAGCCCTATTCGGTGGAGGTTATCGTCGTGGACGATGGTTCGCAGGATGCAACCGCCGAGGTTGTGGCACCATTTTGTCGTGAGAAATCTCAGGTGCAGCTCCAGCAGAACGGCCGGAATCGTGGCAAAGGCTTCAGTGTGCGCAGGGGATTTTCGCAGGCTCGTGGGGACTATTTGCTCTTTTCCGATGCTGACCTCTCCACCCCGATCGAGGAAGTGGAAAAGCTCCTTGTACGGCTGCACAACAGCTATGACATCGCCATAGGGTCTCGGGCGTTGCCGGAGTCGTGCGTCGAAGTGCACCAACCCTGGTACCGAGAGAAGATGGGACGTCTGTTCAATGTCATGGTGCAGGCCTTGGTCTTGCGAGGAATTAGGGATACTCAATGCGGCTTCAAATGCTTCACGCGAGAGGCGACCGTCGAGATCGCGCCTCGCATGACGCGCGAGCGATTCGGATTCGATGTGGAGATGCTCTATCTCGCGCATGTGCTGGGGTATCGGGTGTGTGAGGTCCCGGTCGTCTGGCGCAATTCGGCCCAGACGCGGGTACACGCCGTGCGTGATTCGGCCTCGATGATCGCCGATTTACTGAGTATTCGCTGGAATCACCTCCGCGGCCGATATGACGCCCGGAAGCGTGTGAGCGCGAGAAGTCCCGTCTGATATGACCTCCACATCTCTTCCCAATATTGAGAGTCGTCTGCCCGCCCAAGCTTTCTCGCTGGTGTGGACTACCGGGGCAAACCGGTAGTCACAGTAGAACCTTCGTTGCTCTTCCAGAGCTTGGTTAGGTGTCTATGTTCGAGTTACCCGATCTGAAAAGTGTTGTTAAAAAAATCGTCCCGCGGACAATCTATGGACCTGCCCTCGCATGGTGGCGGCGTCTGAAGGCAGCTCGCTGGCGGAATCTGCGTCGCTTAACGCCTGTCAGCCGCGTTTTTGGCTTGGACCGAGGACAATCCATCGACCGGTATTACATTGAAAAATTTCTGCAAAAGTACACTGCAGACATCCGCGGTTGCGTTTTAGAAATTGGTAACAGCACCTACATCCGGCAGTTTGGACGCCAACAAGTAACGCATTCTGAAGTACTTCACGTTACGTCCGGCAATCCCGCAGCAACAGTCATTGGGGATTTTGAGACAGGCGAGGGTGTTCCCCAAGAACGCTTCGACTGCGTGATTCTCACTCAGACACTCCCATTCATCTATGATATCAAAGCAGCTATGGCGAACATTTATGCTGCGCTCAGACGGGGTGGGGTCTTGCTAGCAACACTGTGTGGAATCAGTCAGATTAGCCGCTACGATATGGAGCGATGGGGTGACTACTGGCGCTTCACAAGTCTATCCGCCAGGCGGCTCTTTGAGGAGGTCTTCCCGCCGGCAAATCTAACGGTCGAGGCCTATGGCAATGTACTCGCTGCGACAGCGCTGCTGTACGGGCTGGCTAGTCATGAACTGCGTACACAAGAGTTGGATTTCCGCGACCCAGATTATGAGGTTTCAATAACAGTGCGAGCCGTGAAGCCCAGGGAGATCAAATGAGCATACTGGGAATGCGCCATGTATATCGGGCGGGAAGGTGGATCAAAAGGAGATTTGGATCAAAGGCACTTATCGTCTTATATCACCGTGTGGCCGATTTGGCGCTAGATCCCCAGTTGTTAGCAGTCACACCAGAACACTTCGCTGAACACTTGGAGATTTTGAGAAGCTACAGCCGCCCCATGTCTCTCCAGGAGTTGATGGTGGCTCTTCGCAACGGCTGTCTTCCTCGCCGGGCGGTGGTTGTGACGTTTGACGATGGCTATGCCGATAATCTGTATTACGCCAAACCCCTATTGGAGCGTTATGACATCCCCGCCACGGCTTTCCTGACCGCGGGATACATTGGGAGCACGCGCGAGTTCTGGTGGGATGAGCTGGAACGTCTGCTGCTCGAACCCGGGAGATTACCGGAAGCGCTCCGTGTGCACATCAACGGAAGCGTTTACCAGTGGGTGTTAGGGGAAGGGGCTGATTACAGCGAAGAATCCTATCACCAGCATCAGCGCTGGAATGTTAAGCAGAAAGATGACCCCAGCCCACGTCAGCGCTTGTATCGCGCCCTTTGCCCGCTCTTGCGACCGCTGTCCGAGGGGGAACGCCGGTCGGTGCTGGATGAGTTGCTGGCGTGGGCCGGCGCAGAGCCCATAAGCCGCCCAACTCACCGTGCCCTGTCGCCTGATGAACTGGTGCGCCTGGCTGACGGCGATCTGGTCGAGATCGGCTCGCATACAATGACGCATCCGGTTCTCTCCGAAATGCCCGTTGGCACCCAACAAGCGGAAATTAGGCAGAGTAAAGCCAGGTTAGAAGAGATTCTGGGTCGCGAGGTCGCCAGTTTTGCCTACCCGTACGGCGCACAATCCGACTACACTCAGGAGACGGTCGGGATTGTGCACGAGGCTAGATTCGCGTCAGCCTGCTCCAATTTTCCCGGCGTGGTTCAAACTGGTGTCAACCCTTACGAGCTGCCGCGTTGTTTGGTTCGGAATTGGTCTGGGGAACAGTTTGCTCATCGACTAAGAGAATGGCTACCTAACTAATCGGCTACTTGGCATGTTGGAGTGGGTGTTAGCTATTCTCTTAATCTCCGCGACCAACATGGTGATGATACAGAGTAGTATTGCTTCTCGATTCACAAATACCCTGGAATAGAGGTATCCGCACATGTGTGGTATTGTCGGTATTGCGGGTCGGCACGAGGTGGAATGGGTGCGGCGTATGAACTCGACCATCATTTATCGTGGACCCGATGATCAAGGCGAGTATCAAAGCCCTGACGGTATGGTTTCGCTTGCCATGCGCCGCCTGAGCATCATCGACCTTCAAGGCGGCCACCAACCGATGCCTAACCGAGATGCTACTAACTGGATTGTGTTCAATGGCGAAATATATAACGCACCGGAACTCCGGCAATCGTTGGAGGAGCAAGGCTGTCGCTTCGTAACGCACAATTCAGATACTGAAGTCTTGCTGCATCTGTACGAGAAAAAAGGGTTCGCTCTAGTAGATGATCTAAACGGGATGTTCTCCTTCGTAATCCATGATCAAAAACGTAATGTGCTTTTTGGTGCGCGCGACAGAATGGGTATCAAACCACTTTATTACTGGCAATCCAACGGGCGTTTTGCCTTTGCTTCCGAGCTTAAGTGCTTATTAACTCTCCCGTTTATTGAAAGGGAAATCGATCAGCAAAGCCTCTTTCATTACATGACGTTGCTTTACATACCTGATCAGGCTTCTATTATTCGAGGAGTTTATCGTATTCCGCCAGGACATACCTTCGTGTATGACTTGCAGAGCCAGCAGCTGACTCTACAACAATACTGGCAGCTAAAATTTCATCCGGTCGAGTGTCGCAGCGAGGCAGAATGGGCCGAGCATTTGCATCTCGAGCTTCAGTCGGCGGTCAAGCGCTGGACCTTGAGTGATGTGCCCATCGGTTGCTCGCTCTCTGGTGGGCTCGATTCAGCAGCCATTGTTGGATTGCTAGCCGAATTAGAATATCCAAAGATCAAGACCTATTCCTTGGGTTTTCTCGCTGAGGACGAGCAACCATGGAATGAGATGGATCTAGCTCGTCAGGTTACTCGAAGATGGGGGACTGAACACCATGAGATCTTCCTTACGCCGCAGCAACTCATGGATGATTTAGTCACCATGGTCTGGCACCTGGATGAGCCCTACGGCGGGGGATTACCATCCTGGTACGTTTTCAAAGAGATGGGGAGCGATGTAAAAGTCGCGCTCACAGGTATGGGGGGTGATGAGCTGTTCGGTAATTACGGCAAGTTCAGGGCCTATGAGGCCAATCGCTTCGTGAAGGCATGCCTAGCTTTAAGACAACGAACCAAGGTTGGGGCCGATATACTCGCACATTTCATATCGCCGTGCGCTGCGCTGGCCAATAGGCTTCCCTCTTCTTGGAAATGGATCGGTGCTGGTCGAGGAGTATCTCAACTCCCCCGGGTCGTCAGCCAACCATTCGGCAGCCATTACCATGCGAACCTCAATTACATTGCGGATGATCGAAAGCGCAGCCAAGTACTGCAGGTAAACAATGGTGCCGTGGAGGACACTGCCTCCTACCTGCAGGATTTGTATGATGCAAGCGGAGCCCAAGACTTACGCAACGGTTTGGCTGTAGTTGACTTCCGGACTCAATTGGCTGAGGAGTTTCTTCTTATGACCGATCGTTTCTCCATGGTGCATAGCCTTGAAGCCAGAGTCCCCTTCTTGGACCATGTGTTGGTCGAACAAGTCTTCCGCATTCCATCCTTGATACGAACAAAAAGTGTCGATCCTAAATATCTTTTGAAGAGGGCGGTTGCTCACCTCTTGCCGCCGGACTTGCTGGGATCCCCCAAGAGAGGATTTGTGATACCCATTGAGTTGTGGTTACGACGGGAACTTCGTCCACTTGTGATGCGTTTACTCAATCCGCAGCGATTACACAGCCAAGGTATCTTTCGTACGGAATTCTACGACGCCTTCGTGCGACCTCACCTGGAAGGACAGGCTAGATTTACCTGGCAAGTATGGGCAGCCCTAATGTTCCAATTGTGGCACATCGTATTTGTCGAGCAGAAGCAAAAGGAAGCTCCTACATATAACTGGAAAGCATTATGCTAAGTTGTATGGTACAGCGATCACAATATTCAACCTCTTGAAATGAAGATCACAACCCAAGATTGGAACAAGATGAGAAGAGAGCGTCCACCCGACCAACAGCTGCGCATCCTACAGGTCAATACTTCGGATCGCTCCGGCGGAGCGCAACGCTCGGCATGGAACCTCTTTCAGACCTATCGCGCCAGAGGCCATAAGTCATGGTTGGCAGTCGGTTACAAGAGAACCGATGATCCAGACGTGCTGGTTATTCCGAATGGCAATCGCTTTCCATTCCTGTGGCGCTACGTTGATGACGGTATGGAGAGAGGATTCAGATGGCTCGAAAAAAAAATTCGTGGTGTATGGCGTCTAGAAAAGCATTACAGAGCGTTGAGACATCCGCTGCAAGTTCTGGAGAAATCTCTCGGACTTGAGAGTTTTCACCATCCTAGCACTCGGGGGATACTGAATGTGTCGCCCGAGAAACCGGATATACTTCACTGTCATAATCTGCACGGCTATTATTTTGATCTCCGGGTTCTTCCCTGGCTGAGCCGCCAAGTCCCAGTCATTCTCAACCTGCGGGATGCCTGGCTGTTGAGCGGACATTGCGCTCATTCGCTCGACTGCGAGCGCTGGAGGATAGGCTGCGGCAGTTGTCCGTACCTGAGTGTTTACCCACCAATCCGTCGAGACGCGACGGCATACAATTGGCGCCGTAAACAAGCAATCTATGCGCATAGTACTGTCTATGTGACAAGCCCCTCCCAGTGGCTCATGCGTAAAGTAGAGCAGTCGATGCTTGCCCCCGCTATCATTGAAGCCCGGGTAATTCCCAATGCCGTAGACCTGTCCGTCTTTCGTCCGTATGATAAACGACAGGCCCGGATGGCGCTCAGCCTTCCGCCAAACCCCAAAACCAAGATACTTCTGTTCACAGCTAATGACATTCGGCAAAACCGCTGGAAAGATTACCAAACCATGCGAGCGGCTGTCGCCCTTGTTGCCGAGCGCCTTAAAGGACAGGAAGTGCTCTTTATCGCTCTTGGCGAAGACGCACCAGCGGAACGAATCGGTCAGGCTGAAATCCGCTTCGTGCCTTACCAAAAAGATCCGGGCGCAGTCGCCCGCTATTATCAGGCAGCCGATGTCTACGTCCACGCAGCCCGCGCCGAGGTGTGGGGGCTTACGATTACAGAGGCTCTTGCCTGCGGGACACCAGTGGTCGCAACAGCGGTTGGAGGGATCGTTGAACAAGTCAAGGGGTTAGGGATTTCCGACGGTGGATTTTGCCATTCGGATTTGAACAGATACAGCTTGGACGACGCGACAGGTCTCCTGGTAGCTGCGGCGGATGCACAAGGGATGGCTTTCGGTGTCGAACGCCTGCTGCAGGACAACCCACTGCGCCTTCGTATGGGCGAAAACGCGGTCAGAGATGCGGTGCAGCGGTTCGATTTACAACGACAGGCAGATGCCTTTCTGAGGTGGTATCAAGAGATTGTGAAGGCTTGGGTTTCTCGGCACTGTCCTACTTCTGGAGATCAGCGGCTATGAGTACTGGAATGTCCTACTTCTCGAGATCAGCGGCTATGAGTACTGTGCGGCTCTCCTCAGGGTCATCTTCTCTATTTTGGATCACCTTGGCAGCGTTTGCTTTGACGATCCTCTTTGTCAGCCCTCTTCGAGAAACAGGCGTGGACGATGATTGGTCGTACGCGTTGACGGTGGAGCATCTCCTTCAGACCGGTTCCTACCGGTCACATGGCTGGCTCACAGCGAACATGCCTTTCCAGGCTTACTGGGGCAGTCTTTTTGCGCGCGTTTTAGGCTATTCGTTCACGAGCTTACGCATCTCGACGCTAGCTCTAGTTTTTCCCGGCCTTATTGCCTTCTATTTTCTGGCGAGAGAACATCACCTGAACGCTATGCAGGCGGGTCTAGCCATGCTTGCCCTGTGTGCGAGTCCGCTGGTTGTTCGCTTCAGTTTTAGCTTCAATACCGATGTGCCATTTTTAATGTGCTTTATCATTGCACTGTTTTTATACACTCGGGCTATCAAATTAGAAAGCTATCCGCTGATGTTCCTAGGATCCATCGCGGCTGGCGTGGCTATCCTGACGCGCCAGTTTGGTTTCGTGCTTCCTGCAGGGGTATTCTTCGTATGGGCTCTGCATAAGGAACACAGGGGTAAGGTCCTCTTTTACTCGATCGGTCTGATATTGCCGGCCTTGGCCGTATTGTGGCAATTGTCTGCCGGGATGTTGATGCCCACCTGGACGCAACGGCACGTACTGTATCGCCAGGGCATTTTATTTGCGAACATCGAGACGTTGTTGAGTAACATCATTTGGCGTCCGGCCGTCATTCTCCACTACCTAGCGTTGTTTTCCCTGCCGTTCGTGTTGCTTGCCTTGCTGGCCTTCGCCCCCGAGGTCAGGCAGCGACGATCGAGCAAGCTCCAGGTTTTACTGCCGGCGGTTTGCGCTTTGTATCTTTTGGGAAGTGTCATTTATGGACACTTTGCCCATCAGCGACCCTGGATTCTCCCTTATATCTCATGGGAGGCTACGCTGGCGAACATGAGCCGATGGCAACGGGTCGGTTTGACACTTGTGACTTTCGCCGGGGCCACGCTCTACGCGCGCATGCTCGTGCTGAGGTATTCTACGTCTCACGGTTGGGAGAAGGTAGGCCCGCATGAGCGGCTGCTGGACCTGTGCATGTTGTTCCTTTTGGTGGAGCACCTGATTTTCCGTACCTTCGGCGACCGTTATCTGCTGGGATTTTTGCCTTTCATCTTGATTGTGGTTGGTCGTTATTTGGGGAGCTGGCTGAACCGCTGGCGGATGGTTATGGTAATGGTCTGTCTAGCCATGCTGGTTACCTCTGCGGTATGGACTCGGGGATTGATGGTGAAGGAGGAAGCCGAATGGACGGCCGCGGAATCGATCCGTGCAGCCGGCATAGAGCCCAAGTACATTTTTGGATATTGGGTGTGGAACATGTACCACGGAGCCGCCGATGACTATATGGCAGAAATCGGTGACTCTGCTTTGCAGGCCTCTACCGATGACTTCTGGCTTCGCTTTTTGCCCCAGCGCCGGGAACAAGCTCAATTTCTGACTGTTGCGTCAGTGCCCCCTCCTAGCAACGAAAAATGGGAATTGATCAAGGAAGTCCCGTATACGGATAGCCTCTTTCGACTGAAGCATATTTATGTGGTGAAAAGAGGAACCCATGCCTCCCTCCCAACAGATACGGTGCAGGATCATGGCACGGAGCGGCGGTGAACGATAGTGGGATGGCGCCTACCAGTTCCTCAGGCACATGTTCTGTGCCATCATAGCAGCACGAGGAATTCCATAGTTACAACAGCACAACCATAACGAGTTTGCATTGCTTGACTTGCGTCGCTGGGACGACTGTCTTCAAGCGATACGTCATGTTGATGATGTCTATACTCTGGCTGCTGATATAGATGGCATGGGCTTCATTGCGGTCCATCATGCCCAGATTGTGCACAATAACTCGCTGATCAACATTCACACGCTGCGGATAGGAAATTCCAACGGCCTTTTCGCGCCGCCCCGCCGGCCGCGCTCACCCCAGCATCCCCTGCCGCCGGCCCTGCCGCACCCCGGGTGCTGGCGGGCTGCCCCGGCCCGGCGGCGCGGTGGCCATCCTCCAAGAGGCAAAGACGCGGGTCAGGGCACAGAAGCCAGAAAACACAAAATTATAGACAGAAGGGCCTGTAAGTGAGTAGGGACACGCTCCTGTGGCCACGATGCCCTAGATGGTCGAGTACTTATCTCTGCAAGTGGAGGATGTCATGTTAACAATTTTTGCAACTCCCAAACCGTTTCGAGGCCATGCTGCAGTGATTCAACGGAATGCCATTCATAGTTGGACGTTGCTTCGTCCAGCATGCGAGATCATCCTCATGGGAAACGATGAAGGCACCGCGGAAATCGCTGCGGAATTTGGCTTGCGGTACGTTCCAGAGGTCGCCCGAACCTCTTTTGGGACTCCTCTCGTGAGCGATTTGTTCAAACAAGCCCAGCAATTGAGCGTCAGCAACCTTTTCTGCTATGTGAATAGCGATATTATCTTGATGAGCGACTTCATGCGGGCGATACAGCGGGTTGTAGACCAAAAAAGTCGTTTCTTACTGGTTGGACACCGCTGGAATTTAGATGTAAAGGAGGTATTGGACTTCAAACCGGATTGGGAAGCGAAACTTCGAAGTCAAGTGAAAAACTTTGCCACGTTAGCTGGTGCAACTTCCATTGACTTCTTCGTCTTTACTCGTGGTTTATTAGGAGAGATGCCCCCTTTTGCCATTGGTCGACCGGCCTGGGACAACTGGACGTTATATCGGGCTCGTGCACTGTCGGTGCCCTTGATCGATGCCACACCAGTTGTGATGGCTGTGCACCAGAATCATGATTACTCTCACCTCCCGCCAGGCCAAGTGAAAGAGGGGGGTGTATGGAAAAGTGATGAACAATTGGCCAACATCAAACTGGCTGGCAGTGCCGCGCAAGCATTTTCACTTTTCGATGCAACGCATTTGCTTACGCCGCAAAAGCTGCGTCTAGCATACGATCTCGAAAATCTGGTGAGGCACTGCGAGACCCTGCCCATGTGGTATCCGTGGCTACCACTGAGATGGATTCCGAAAGCACTAGATATGTCCCGCTCGCTGCGGTCCCGTTTTGGGTTGACGTTGACCTCTTTGCGTAAGGGTCGTGTATCTTCTCGCTGCGGATAGGCGCTGGCATAGTGCACTGTACGCTCTTGAACGTGGGTTGGACCGGACGTTGCCCCGGCCCATCCAGACGAAATATGTGAAGGATCAACGCCAAGAGGTCTTCCACCACGTATGAATACCACTATAACCCCTATTATCAAGAGTAGCTCGTCTGCCACTGCTGCAAGCGCTGACTCCGTCGTCGTGATTCGTACCGGCAAGGGTTTCTCAAAGCAAGATCTTGTGGCGCTTTGGGAGTTTAGAGAACTCTTCTACTTCCTCGTGTGGCGAGACGTCAAAATCCGATACAAGCAAACTGCCATCGGGGCTGCGTGGGCCATCGTCCAGCCTGTGATGACCATGGTGATCTTTACGGTGATCTTTGGCAATTTCGCCAAGATACCTTCCGATGGTTTGCCGTATGCCATTTTTAGCTATACAGCCCTCTTACCCTGGAACTACTTTGCCCAAGCCATCGCGCGCAGCGGTGACAGTCTTGTCGGCGATTCCAACCTGATAAAAAAAGTTTATTTCCCGCGTCTGATGGTTCCTTTGGCTGCAGTCTCGTCACCCCTCGTTGATTTTTTCATATCGTTTCTTGTCCTCCTCGCGATGTTGGCCTGGTTCGGTATTACACCCGGTTGGGGTGTGCTTGTCTTGCCTGTCTTTCTTGTCCTCGCGTTTATGACGGCGCTTGCCGTGGGCTTATGGCTCTCGCCTCTTAATGCTCAGTATCGGGACATCAGGTACACGATTCCGTTCTTGACCCAACTTTGGATGTACGCGTCCCCAGTAGTTTATTCAGTGAGTATGGTTCCAGAGAAGTGGCGCCTGATATTTAGCCTTAATCCCTTAGCCGGAGTGATTGAAGGATTTCGCTGGGCCCTACTGGGCCAGGGGAGCCCGGCTATTGGGGCAATAATGATCAGCGCATCTGTTGTGTTGATGTTGCTTCTAGGGGGAACGTTTTTCTTCAAGCGGATGGAGCGCTATTTTGCAGATGTACTCTGAACATGGAGAGGGTCACACGCGCTGAAGTTGGTGCAGGTCTATGCTCATCTCTGCTTGTCCCATATTGGTTTACGTCAGCATCTGCCGCAGCCTTTGCCGACCTATGGCAAAGGAAGGTGGCCTATCTAAGCCTTTTGCTCTTGTGGAAGCCGAGGAGTGAGCCTGCGGTATTTCTCCGCAGTGTGTAGGTGCACGACCTCATAGGTGAGTTAGAGGGCGATCCCAATGATACACGACCGTTCAGTTGGAAGAAACAACCGCATTCTTTTGTTTTTGGTAGCTTGTTGCATTTCGATGGCGCTATGGATGGTTTTCGCGAAGCTTGTTGGGCCGTCTCTTATTGAGGCAATCTATCGCGGCGAGAGTTTCTCGATACTCAACAGCATGATTAAGGGGCAGGCGGAGTTTCCTCTCGAGCATTATTTACAGAAGTGGAACTACAGGACTATGGTTATCCTGTGGTCTGGGATAGGATTCTGGTTGCTCGCAATGCTTATGACTAGCTCATTTTTCTTTAAGAGGTTTGTTGGCGAGGCGACACCTGGGACACTCGGAGCAATAAGAGTGTGGGTCTGTTTCATTCTTCTTATATCTACCCTGTGGGAAGATTTGCCGAGCTTCGCTCTGCTGCCGTTGGAACTCCGTGAAGACATGGGCATAATGAAGATATTCGACGCGCTGCCTATCGGTTACCAACGTTTTCTCACAAGTGGAGCGAGTCTGTGGTTGTTTCAATGGCTAACAATTCTGCTTCTTTTCTTAGCTATGATTGGCTGGCGGACACGTGTCGTCGTTCCATTGGGTACATTCTGTGCGTTGGTATTGAATGGCATCCTTCGTGAGTACAGCGGTTACTGGCACCAGAACCTGGTTCCAATCTATGTTCTGGCTGTCCTATCGTTTACGCCTTGCGGCGATGGCTGGTCCGTCGACCGGCTGCGGAAGGTTTCTCTAGGCCTTCCTGTGCCAGATCCTGAAAGAACTTCAGCAATATATGGTTGGGCGCGATACGCCTGCTGGGTAGCGGTTGTACTACCCTATGTAGAGGCCGGTCTGAGTAAGCTGCGTTCTGCGGGCATAGACTGGATGAGTGCAATCAACATGAAAAATATGCTTCTTGAGCAGACGCTCTTCCCAAAAGCAGGTAAATGGAGCATATCTTTGTCTCTCGCGTCTGCGCCGGACATTGTCTTTGTCGTGTTGAGTGTAGCCGGCTCTGTCGGAGAGATCATAATGATATTGTTACTTTTCTCTCGCATTGCTCGGCGGATATATCCTGCATTAATGATTTTCATGCACATCGGTATTGCTTTCCTCATGAACATTGTTTTCTTAGACCTTATGCTGATCTTGCTGATTTTCTACGACTTCACAGGTGTTCTTGCAAGGTTCGGCAAGTGGCTTAGCGCTGCAAGCCGGTTACAGGTGCTTTATGACGGTTTTTGTCCACTCTGTTGTCGAACC
>Ga0075418_10006237_pt1 | contig 13448 bp, 18 predicted proteins | sample SoiMetdeltSBSDD2_FD_81776 | JGI IMG/M metagenome (GOLD analysis project Ga0075418, IMG submission 81776) | Bulk soil microbial communities from a Populus tree surrounding site in Tennessee, USA - Soil MetaG P. deltoides SBSDD2 | ecosystem: Environmental > Terrestrial > Soil > Tree plantation...
CGGCGTCCCAAGTCACTAGTGGGCGGTATGGAACGCGAGAGTTGCCCAATAGGAATCCCACTCAACGCCAGGCACCCCCGCCTGCGCGGCCGGAATCATGTGAACAGTGCGGACCAGCCATGCGCCTTCGCGATCGATCGGCAACGTAACATGCCCCGTGGCATCCGTGCGGCCCACGAGCGGATGTCCGCCGTCGCTCGCTCGCGCCGTGACTGCGGCGCCCGGCACCGGCTTTCCATCCGAAAGAAGTTGCACTGTCAGCAAGTGTCCGGCTCGAAGAATCGTGGGGTCCGTCATTGGGACGAGCTCGGCGCGGAAGCCGACCGGCCGTGTCAGATGAGTGCCGCTTCCGAAGCCGTTTCGAACTACGATCTTCGCGTAGCGCGCGAATCGCTCGGTGGCGGGTTCTTCTGAGACGCCAGCGGCGCGCCGTGCCGTCAGGACCCAGTCCAAGCCCTCCTCAACCAAATAGCTGTTGAACAAAGGTCCCTTCATTCGTTCGACACGCGCCGCTGTCGTCACGGTGGCCAGGTATGCGCCAGGGATGGGCAGGAGCACATCGGCTGCGAGGCTCTGGCCGTCCAGCTGGAATTTGTGATCGGCAGTGATTTCTCCGCCGGGCCCGTACAGCCGCCAGCGTTCTACGTCCTCCGGTGTCATGCGATCCGTCGGGACAGGAAAGATCTCGCCGATGTTTGCGGTGATCGTGACGCGCGATTCGGGTTGCCACGAAGTGGCCGCTAGCCAGAAGTCGTGTGCGGCGAGGCGAACTCCGGTGAATGCGATGACCGCCAGAATCAGGACCACCCGAACACGCATTGACGCCTTCCTTAGAGTGTCGAGAACGACGGCACAGTACTCGCGATAGCGCTGAGTAGATCTGAATATTTTCTGAATTATTCTTCAGTAATCGTGGGCCTCATTCGGATTGACTGAGGCTGATGTTTCCCGTTATCGTCTCCCACATATGGCTTGTTTTCGTCCTTATGCAACCCCCGCCGTGGTGCTGTGCGGCATGTGTCTGCTCGCCGGCTGCTCGAAGCCGGCTCCCGCGGCGGCGGCGGCACCTGCGGCCCCTCCGTATAATCCCGTCGCGTCGATCCGAGAGGTCATGAACAGCGTGATCGACCCCAATGTAGACGTCGTATGGAACGCGGTGAAGACCGACATCGACCACGGAAAGCAGATCGAACACGCCCCTGCCAACGACGAAGAGTGGGCGGCGGTGCGCCACAGCGCGCTGACCGTCGCCGAAGGCACCAACCTCCTGATGATGCCCGGTCGCGCGGTCGCGCCACCGGGCGCCGGGTCCCTCTCGCCGGGCATCGAGCTGGCGCCCGACCAGATTCGCGCGCTGATCGACAAGAGTCCCAGCGGCTGGAACCAGTTCGCGCGAGCCCTCCAAGAGTCTTTGCAGCCGGCCCTCGCCGCGATCGATAAGAAGGATCCGCAGGCGCTGTTCGAGGCGGGCGACAAGATCGACGAGGTCTGCGAAAGCTGCCATCAGGTATTCTGGTATCCGGAGCAAGGGGCATCGGCATCGCCGGCATCGGCTCCGGCTCGCTGACGCGCGTTGGCGATCTGCAGTTGGAGGCATCCCAATGAAGACGAAGATTTTTCTTATGCTGCTCGTGGCTGCGGCGCTGTGCGCCGTCCAGCCGGCACACGCGCATCATGCGTTCGCGGCGCAGTACGACCCGACCAAGCCGTTGACGCTGAATGGCATCGTGACCAGGATGGAATGGGCGAACCCGCACGGCTGGATTTATATGGACACCAAGGAGCCGGGCGGCAAGGTGAAGCATTGGATGAACGAAACCGCGGCTCCAAGCCAGCTGTCCCGGCACGGACTGAAGAAGGCCGACTTCGTCGACGGCATGACCGCCACCGTGAAGGGCTATCAGGGCAAGGCCGATCCGGGGCTCGCCAACGGCCGGACGCTGGTGTTGAAGGGCGGACGTAGCTTCTACATCGGCTCGGTCGGCGGTCCAAACGACGGCGCCGAACCAAAATAAGGCGGGACACCGCCCGCATGCCCTCGATCGTCCCCACCTTCGCGTGGCTCGAAGGGCTCGCGTGGACGACTGCGCTCCGCGAGTCCCCATACGGCTACCCGTTGATCGAGACGTCGCACCTCGCCTTCATCGTCCTCTTTGCCGGCCTCGTGATCATGATGGATCTGCGCCTTGTCGGCTTGGCGTTCACGCACGCGCCGCTGGCGGTGATTCAGCGGCGGCTGTTCCCATGGCAGATGGCCACGTTCGTCCCGAGCACGGCCACCGGAATTCTTCTGTTCTGCGTGGATCCGCTGCGCTACTACCGGAACGTGTTGTTTCTAGCCAAGCTCGTGTTCCTCGCTCTGGCGGGACTCAACGCGCTGGCGTTTCATCTCAAGACCTACCGGAGGGCCGAGGGGTGGGACGAGGATCCGCAGGTCATCACGACGGCGCGGCTGGCCGGCGCTGCCTCGCTGCTGCTCTGGTCCCTGACTATCGTCTGCAGTCGGCTCATCCCCAACAACTGGTTCAAGTGAGGGGCCAATAATTGTTGCTGCCGTTCTTCGAATGGTGCGACGGCCTGGCGATGAGCCAGGCATATCGCGATTCGACGTACCTATTTCCGCTGACGCAGGCTCTACACGTTCTCGGGGTCACGGTATTCGTCGGCGCTATCGTGATCGGGGATTTGCGGCTACTCGGGTGGGGGCCCGTCGGCCAGTCGCGCGCGAGTATGGCGCGGAGCGCACAGCGCGTCCTGGTCTGGGCCGGACTGGCCGTGTTGGTGACGGGCATCCCGCAGTTCACGACGAACGCGCTGACTTACCACCGCTCGTGGCTGTTCGTCTTCAAGATGTACCTGCTCGCGGCGGCGCTCCTCTTCACCGCCACGGTGCGTCACCGCGTGGCGGTCGCCGACGAGGGACGCCTCGCGTCGTGGGTCCCGAGAGTCGTCGGCGCCGTGTCGCTCGCGCTGTGGATGGGCGTGACGATCAGCGGCCGGTTGATCACCTACTACGGCTGATCCGACGGCGGCGCCGGGTCCTTTAGAGGCATCGGGTCGCCCTTGGGGTCTCCGCTGAACATCCACGCTTCCGTCCAGAACCCTGACGCGTTGAGGACGAGCTTCACCTCTGTCTTGCCGGTGTTGTGCCAGTACCAACCGTGAAGGCCGGGGTACGGCGAACGGTAGTCGCCGCTGCCGCTGCTCATCTGTCCTCGTTGGTACGTTTCGGAAGCAGAGATCGGCTTGCCGTCTGGTACGGTGTGGAAGTCCACTTCAACCGGCCCCGTGGCTTTCCAGTTGAAGATCATTCTCTCACCTGTGTTCAGCCTGAACTTGTACTCGACAAAGTCGTCCGGCGTGAGGAAGAACTCGATAGCGTCGACCTTGTACGTCGTCGTTGATGGCGTCAGCGGACCGCCGGGCTTTGGTGTGACCGGCGGGCCGTCTCTCTGCCCGCCCACCGGGTTCAATGGTGCCCCAGGCTGCGATACCTGAGTCTGTGGTGCTTGGGTCTGCGGTGCCTTGGTCTGCGCTAGACCCGTGCCGAAGAGACCAGAGGTTCCGCGAAGTGAAACGGCGACGATCAGCGCGATCGCCGCCAAGGCCAAAGACGCCACGATCGCAGTCCTCTTCATGTGCTGTGTTGTCATACCTGCTCGTGCCTCGCTGGCTGATAGCGCATAACGTATGAAACCGTGAGCGTATTATACGACCGCCATTGCTGACCGTTTCGTGGACAGCATCAGTGCGTCAGCAGGGTCGCCATCTGCATCGGGACAACGAGGTCGTGGATTGGAACGCTCGCGGCTTTCTGTCCTGGTGCGAACGTGAAATCCACCGTTGTCGTCTTCCCGGCTTGCACGTCTACCATCTGCGTCTGCATGCCCATTACCTCGTGCCACGCCTTCACGCTCTGCTTGCCGGCCGGCACGTTGGCAATCGTGAAGCTGCCGTCCGTCCCGCTGACCGCGAAGTACGGGTTGTCGAAGATGCCGACATAAGCGGTCATCCAGGTGTGGTTGTCGCACGTGATACGCAGCAGCTCACCCGCCTTGAGTGTGACGTCGAACGGCTTGCCGTTGATCAGCTGCGTCCTGTTGAAGTCGTTGCCCGCCTTCGACAGCGAATGCACGTTGTGGTCGGTCGGATCCTCGTTTGTCACCTGCAGGGTCTGACCGATGCGGGCGCCAAGCACGCGCGGCACGTACATGCAGTCCTTCTGATTCAGCACCACCGGCGTGGTTGGAACCGCCGCATTCGGAAACGAGCCGTCGACGTTGACCAGCACGTTGGCAAACGCGCCATCGGCGCCCACTACGAAAGTCGGCGCCGTTGGACGCTTGCCGACATACAGCTTGTTGCAGCGCGGGTCCGCGCCCATCCGGAGGAGGGGGTTCACCGGTGTCGGCCCCATGTACTTCACGTGGCCGACGATAGTCCCGGTGCCGCCCTGGCCGGCGAGCGGCGTCGAGGTGATCCCGAACGTCATCAGCGTCGCGGCGGCAGCCGCGGCGAACGAAAAGATCGCTTTCTTCATGGGGACCCCCTGTCAGTTCGTCTTGGCGGGAGCAGGCGCGGCAGCCTTCGGCGGCGTCGCCGGCTTCGCCTTCGATCCGGCCTTCGGCTTCCACGTACCCCACACCTTGCCGTTGTTGTCCGTCGGGTCGTCGTCGAGCAGCTGGTACCGCTCGTGGCACTGGTCGCAGGCGACGTCAATCCGTTCACCCGCTTCGCCCAGCGCGTCGGCGTCGTGCTTCTTCGCGATAATCAGGGCAATGTTGGCTGCCTCGCCCACTTCGCGCGCCTTGCGGCGCCAGTCAGTAAGAAAGGCCTCCGGAATCGCGCCGCCGACGCAGCGCCGACGTCCGGGCACCATCAGGAGATTGGTCGTCTCCGCGAGCTCGGTCGCCGCAGCGATGACCTTGTTCCAGTCATCGTCGCTCTGCGGCCGGTTCTCGTGAACACCAGTCTGGTCGGTGGACGTCGAAACGGCATTCCACACGCCAGACGCCGACGGCATCATCATGTAGTTCATGAGGTCCTTGACGTAACCCTTCGGCGCCATCGTAGAGGGACCGGTCGTGTCGGTCGCCGGTGTGTTTATGGCCGCCGCGCCGGGCAAATTGCAGGGAGCAGTCGCCCTCGTATCTTCTGTAGATCCAGCGCCTTGCTGCGCGCTGGCGACGCCGCCAAGGAACAACGCCAGGCTGAACAGAAAAAACCAATAATATGTCCGCATCGTGACCTCCGGCAGATAGCGCAACTACTCTGTTACGACGGACAAAGTCCGTTGGAATTCTAGTGCAGCCTGACGGACGCCAACTCTGAAAAGTTCCTGAACGCAGCGTCAGGAATGCTAATCGACGACGACGGGCGGAGCTGGTTTCTCGTTGACGTGCAAACGGAATACGTCGGGCCGTGCGTAGTGGCCGACGACGTCGAAGTCGTACTTGCCGCGTGCAATCTCTGCGAGATCGAGCTCGGCGGTGAGAATTTTTTCGCACTCGAACACAGGCCCGGCAAGCATCCGTCCCAGTGGACTGATGATGGCGCTGCCGCCGCGCATGATCACGGTCTCGGGCGCGTCGCCGTGCACGGCGTCGTAATCGGCTGGGCAATCGCGACGACGCAGATACTGACAGGCGCTCAGCACGAAGCAGCGCCCTTCGAGCGCCACATGCTGCATCGTCGCCATCCACGTATCTCGATCGTCCGCCGTTGGCGCGCAGTACAGCTGAATGCCCTTCGCGTACATCGCCATGCGCAACAACGGCATGTAGTTTTCCCAGCAGATGACTGCGCCAAGCTTCCCGAGCGGCGTGTCGTACACCGGAAGCGTTGACCCGTCACCGAAGCCCCAAATGAGCCGTTCCATCGCCGTCGGCATCAACTTGCGGTGTTTGCCGAGGAGGGTGCCGTCCGGAGCGAAAAACAAGACGGTGCAGTACAACGTGCCGATGTCGCGCTCGATCACACCGATGACCAGGTGCACCTTGCTGCCTTTCGCTATCCGGCAGAGTTCTTCTGTTGCCGGACCGGGAACCGCAATCGCGCTGTCGAAATAACGTCGGAAGTCGTCGCGCCCCTTTGACGTCCGAAGACCAACCCGTGCGCCAAAGTCGAGTCCCTTCGGATAGCACGCGATGAAGGCCTCTGGAAAGACGACGAGCTTTGCGCCGCGCCCTGCGGCGTCGACCGTGAGATCATGGACCTTCGCGAGCGTCGCTTTCGTTTCGAACACCACGGGCGAGCTCTGCACGATGGCGGCGACAAATGGGCTCGACATCGCTGACAACCGCGAGCAGTATAGGCGGAAAGCCATGAAAACTCTGTTGTTGCTCTTCACCACGTTCGGTTTGCCCGTCGTCGGGTTCGCTCAGACCGCCGGTCAGGAAGTCACCCTCACCGGAACACTTCGCGGAGGCCGGATCGCCATTGGCGGTGAAACCACAGGCTGGACGCTCGAATACCGCGACTCCTCGGGTGCACATTCGATCGAGGTCGAACTGCCGCGCGAGGTGCAGGCGCAGGCACGGAGCGGTGCGACGGTACGCGTGACAGGCAGCTTTGCAACCAGGAACTACGTCGAGCGTGGTGCGGTACGCATCCTTCGCGTGAGTCGCTTGGATGAAGTCAGCGCGAGCGCCCCTCCACCAACGAGAGGTGCGGCGCCAAAAAATACCGCCGGGCGGCTGCCGCAGATCACACGCGACGAGTTGAATCCCCAGCAGCGTGCATTGGCGGACAAGATCTTGAAGGTGTCGAGCGTCGGTCTGGGAGGCCCGTACAACGCGCTGCTGCGAAGTCCGGAACTCGGAGAACGGATGTTCGCCTTGCTTGATTACCTGCGGTTTAACACCTCGGTACCGCGGCGACTCAACGAGTTCGCGATTCTGATTCAGGCGCGACTCTGGACGTCGCAAGTCGAGTGGCTCGCGCACTATCCAATCGCACTGCGGGAAGGTGTCACCGCCCCGACGCTGGCGGATCTCAAGGCAGGCCGGCGGCCCGCGTCGATGAAGGCCGACGAAGCAGCCGTTTATGACCTCTGTATCGAAATATCGACCACACACAACGTCGCTGACGCGACCTATGCACGAGCGGCACGGGTGCTGAATGAGCAACAGTTGGTGGATCTGCTCACACTTAGTGGTACCTACGCGACCTTAGCGATGGTGATGAATGGCTTCCAACAGGAGTTGCCGCCCGGCACTGAGGCGCCGCTCCAACCGCTGAGGTAAGAATCACCTCAGCGGTTCGCTGGCACCCATATTGATTCACTCATCCCCGCATGAGTGAATCGAACGTTCACGATCGCCGGCTTCTCCGCTGGATTTTCCAGCGCGGCAATCAGCGGCTCACCTGCCGCGTTGACCAGCAGCCCGGCACCGGGTTTACGCTGTCGCTTGTGCCTCACGCGCCAGCTGCACTCGGGATCGCCGAAACATTTACGAGTGCGTGGAGCGCACTCCGGCGCCACGCAATGATCGCATCCGAACTCCGCGGCGCCGGTTGGACACTCGCCGCGTATACCCCGGATTGAGGACTTCAAAATCGGAGGATCGAAGGTATGCCACCCTTTACGTTCGCTCCGCCACCGGCACCGGAGCACACACCGGAGCCATGCCCGGTTTGTCAGTCAGATGTTGCGGTGCCGCTGTATGCGACTTCGCGCGCCCAGTTCTACCGTTGCACGTCGTGCCAGCAGATTTGGGCGCTCACCGGCTCGGATCATCCCGCCCCCGCAGGCGCTTGACGTTGGTTGTCCGGCGCGTCAGACGCGCGCCGGCACCGCCTGCATCTAGAGGCTGATCACCCGTTACAGCGAACCGGTCGTCGGACGTGCGCTGAATGTCGGCGCCTCCGAATGTGAGCGCCGGGATATGTTGTTATCACTCATATTGTCAATATGCGCCGAATTGGGCCGTCGGCGTGTGCCATTGCGCGACCTCCCTGCCCGGATCCGAACACGAATGGTTTCCATGTTTTAGGGTGTAAATCCGCGGGACACACGGCCACGCCCTGAGCGCCTGTGCGAGGCTAGAACACTCCTCACCGCCTTGTCGTGAAGGTCACGGCCGCTTTCTGATCGCCTAAGCCCCCTGCGCGCTGACACTTATCTCGCGACGGCGAAGCGTGGCCGGCAGATTGCTCACGATCACTGCGTGCCCACCTTGTCTCGCAAGGGTTTCGCAAGCGTCGCGACCGGACTGCTCCTTCTCGCGGCTGCGCTTCACGCGCGCGCGACTGAAAACGTGGAGCCCGTCCGCGTGGCGCTCGCGAATGCAATCTGGGTCACAACGTTTTCCAGGAGCACACTTCAGAGGCGTCGGTACCGATGAACAAGCCGGAAACGATTCAACCAAGTGATATGACGGTGGAACCGAGCGCTTCTCCGGACGAACGATCGTCCGACTGGCGAATCGCGCTGCCCGAACTGGTCGGACGACGCGTTCTGCTGCGCGAACCACGCGCTGGCGATGCCACCGCGCTTTTCTCATTGCTTGCCACCGAAGAAGTATCGCGATTCATTTCACCGCCGCCGTCGACGACAGAGGGTTTCGAGCGCTACGTTTCGTGGACGCACCGCCAACGTGCCGCTGGGCAGTACGTCTGTTTCGCCATTGTGCCGCTCGGCGCCGATGCGCCCATCGGCCTCATTCACGTCCGCGCACTTGGTCCGGGGTTTGTCACCGCCGACTGGGGCTTCGCGATCGGGTCCGAATTCTGGGGCACGGGACTCTTCGCCGAGGCTGCGGAACTCGTCCTCGATTTCACGTTCGATGTGCTGCAGACGCACCGTCTCGAGGCGCGCGCCGCTCTGTGCAACGGGCGCGGGAATGGTGCGATGAAAAAACTGGGGGCCGAACGCGAGGGCACCCTTCGCCACTCCCTCTTCAGAGAAGGCGAGTTTCTGGATCAGGTGCTGTGGTCAATCCTGCAAGACGATTGGATGAAGAAGCAGCAAAAGAGGGGGTCTCGAGTCGTCCACTAGCGAATCGCTAGCCCGCCCGTTTCTCGAAACGTTCCGCGGCGCGTGCCCGGGCCCGCGCCGCCCACTCTTCCCGGTCGCGTGGCGCGGCCGTCGTTACCAGCGAATCGATCAGTCGTCGCGCAACGTCCGCCACCTCGTCCACTGCGCTGTTGAAAACTCCCTCGTTCGCCTTCGACGGCTGCGTGAACCCTGACAGTTTTCGGACGAACTGAACCGACGCGGCGCGAATCTCTTCGTCAGTTGCCGGCGGATCAAAGTTGAAAAGCGTTTTGATGTTTCTGCACATCGTCAGGATCATTCTACCGCCCACTCACCCCTCCTGCGGGCGAGCGTCTCGCAGCATCGGTCGGGCTCCGCTCACAGTTCGATCGCGATCGCCTCGATGACGAGGCCGACGGAATGTCCGACCGTATAGAGGACGGATTCCATCCGAGATCAAATCAACCGGTGACGGGCGCGACTCGTACAATGCAGCGGAAGCCCAAATGGCACGTCGAGGTATCGATTGGCTGCGGCATGCGCGCCGACGGCCGGTAGCGTCGACAGTAATTTGGGGCACACAGAAAAGACCCGCCTTTCATGACCTTCCGCGGGATCTTGATCGTGGGCATTCTCGGATCGTGGCTCACCTCCCGCTCGCCGCCGCGCGGGTTATCGATCGTGCAGCACGCGCTCTTGATCTGGCTGTGATCCTGATACCAGTCGGTCGTCCATTCCCAGACGTTGCCAGCCATGTCGTACAGACCGTAGCCGTTTGGCGGAAATGAGCCGACTGGCGCGGTCCACTCATACCCATCGTCGACGCGGTTCTGCCATGGAAACTCGCCCTGCCAGGTGTTGGCCATCGGAACGCCGTGTGGCATGTACTCGTTGCCCCAGGTGAACTCCGCCTCCTTCAGCCCACCACGCGCCGCGAACTCCCACTCGGCTTCCGTCGGCAGTTCCTGTCCACGCCACTTGGTGTACGCCTCCACGTCCTCGAAGGCCACGTGAACGACCGGATGATCGAGAAGATCATCGATGGTGCTGTCGGGACCTCGAGGATGACGCCAATCGGCTCCTGCTACGTAGGTCCACCAGTTGTACGGGTTCGACAGGTCGACGGGGCCACGCGTTTTCTTGAACACGACGGATGCTGGAACGAGCAGCTCCGGCTGTGCCCCCGGGTAGTCCGCGGGGTCGGCCGGGCGTTCAGCGACCGTCACGTAACCGGTCGCGTCGACAAAGCGACCGAACTCGGCGTTGGTCACCGCGTACGCACTCATCCAGAAGGGATCGACTTTGACTTTGTGCGCAGGCGCCTCCTCCGGGTAGTGGCGATCGGATCCCATTTGAAACGTCCCGCCGGAAATCCAGACCATGTTTTCCGCTGGCGGGCGAGACGGTGCTCGAACGGGAATCGCCTCTTGCGTCGCCATATCCGTCACCTCCTCGTCGGACTCACGTGCCGACGTTTCTCGTCATCCAGGCCTTCGCGATCCGGCTAATCGGACCGCGAGCAAGCAGGTACGGCACGAACGCGAGCAGCAAAACAATGACGATGAGCTGGAACGCATAGACCGTGTGGAACTCCATGAGCTGATAGATCACGTCCATCACAACGCCGAGGACAATCACGCGAAGTACGGCTTTCCAGCCTTCTCGCAACAGGTCCATTCGGCTGCCCTGTGGGAAGAGGACGCTCCAGAAGTACGCCGGCCGACCTTGACGGGCATCAACAATGCCGTCGCGCGTTGCGTATATCAGGCCCATAAGCGGCTGCAGCACGAACCGGAAGGAGAACGGACCGTGGACTCGAGCCACGAGGTCCGACCAAAACCTGGTCAGCAGGTCGTCCACGTGGGCCACCTATCTTCCAGAAGTCGGTTTCGGTGATACTGGGTCGTCTCACCCAACACAGTTGGATCAACCTCCATGTGGTTCGACCTCGACCCGGAGCTTCGTCGTCAGCTCGAACACGTTCGGCGAATGGTCTCGCTGCAGCGTCAAACACCCACACGAGAGTGGCCACTGCTCCCCGTCGATGAGCACCAAGCGTTGCTCGTGATTCGTGAGTGGCCCGACGGAACGATCACCGCGTATCTCGCTTCCGTCGCGCGGTGAGCTCACATCGCGGGCGTCGCCGTGCAAGACGATGTCCGCAACGCGAGCTGGCCAACCGCCCACGCTGATCTGACACTGCAGCAATGACTTGTTGCCCGGCATGGAGGGCGAAGGATGCACTGCAGGCAGTCGCGGTCACGGAATGTTGTGATCGATCTAAAGTGCTTTCGATGCGTCGAAGACCACCTGGTCGTACCACCAGAGCCTCTCGAAGAAGGTCCGTGCACGGCGAATCGCGGTTTCGCCTTCGCAATCCGCAATCTCCTTGATACTCCGGCGCCCGTCGATTCGGTCGAACACGCGTTTGTCTCCCGCATCGATGACGAGAACAAGATCGTGGGACGGATGGCTCCTATTCAGCAGCACTCCCGCGGCGCCCGCGGGACGTCGTTCTTCGATCAGCTCGGTCCACGGACGGCGAAGCGGCACATAGTGCAGCCAACGATCGCCATCGAAGCAGACATTCACGCTTTCGCTCGCGTCGAATCGACGGACGATAGCGCTATGGCATGTCATCGTGCCTCGCCACAGTTCCATCGCCGCATGCTGATCCCGCTTGGGCAACGTCGCCAACCGGTTCGCGTGTGGCGTGGTCGACATGGCGCCGCATTGCGGCAAGTAGGGCGCCTGCCAATACCAGCGCCCGAATGTCAAACCATTCCGATCGATGAAGTCGACGAGCTGCGGAACGGAATAGGACCGATCGCGCGGGTTCAACAGGGCATCGGCCAGCGCGTCAGGGTTTCGGGCATCCCGCGATCCTCGAAGCAGCGTCACCAGCGGGTGGGACTGCGGCAATGCCTGCAGCGTCGCCACGAGGTCGTGGATCTCCGGGTCCGACGTCCCTAGCCGAAGTCTCCGGCAATAATCCTGAAGCATGTAGACGCCCGTTCGGCCGTACGGCGCATACACCATCAGATAAAGAACGCCGGACGTCCTCAGCACGGGGCGAAGCGCGCGCAATCCGGCATCCGGGTCGGCGAGATGGTGAAGCACGCCCGTGCACACGATGAGATCGAAGCTCCGCTCCAACTCGCCGACGTGCTCGAGTGGCAGCCGTCGGAGCTCGAGATTCGTCAGGTTGTATTGACGCTTGAGTTTCTCGGTGTGCTCGATGCTGGTCGCGCTGACATCGATGCCAACCACGCGGGCATCAGGCCGACAGACGGCGTACTTTGCGGCCTGCCACGTGCCACATCCGGCGACGAGAATGTCCAGGTCGGCGCGATACGGCCGATGCGGCCACATCAGGTGATACTCGGCGCGATGGCGATCCTCGTCGCGCCATTCATCACGCGCGCGATCCAGGTTGGCGACGGGCGGTGGATAGGGATGCCGGGTGTAGAACTCGGACACAGGGTCCGAGTTCACATCCCATGTGCAGTTGAAGCCGACGTCGACGGCGCTAGCCACGATCGAGGGTGAGCGGCTACTTCACTCCGGCTCCACCGCTCGTAGCCATCGCATCCTGAGCCTGCCGCGCTTTCTCCAGCGCCTGGTCGATGCTGAAGCTGGCCGGCCGCTGCCGCGGCGGGAACTCTTTGAAGGTCGCGAGGAATTGGCCGACGATCTCCTGCGCCGGGACGAGCAGGAACGCGCGGTCGGCTTTCCATTTGCCGTAGAACATCGACGCATCCTCGGTCGCCCGCTCGAACGGATCGCTGCGCAGGTTATAGATGTCCGGAAGTCGCTTGGCCACCAGCGGCTCTTCCCACACGCCAAGGCCGTGCGCGCGCTGCTCCATGAATGTGGCCTTCCAGTTGCCAACGCGCAAGGCCATCAGGTCGCCGTCGTCGCTCCAGTACAGGAATCCTTTCCGCGGATTCTCTTTGACCTCGCCCTTCAGGAACGGCAGCAGGTTGTAGCCGTCGATGTGCACCTTGAACGTCTTGTTTCCAGACTTGTAGCCCTTCTTGAGTTTTTCGACGATATCCGGCTCACCGGCCGCCGCGGCCAGCGTCGGCAGCATATCGGTGTGCGAGAAGATTTCGTTCGAAACCGTGCCAGCCTTGATGACGCCCGGCCAACGGATCGCGCATGGCACGCGCCATCCGCCCTCGAAATTCGTGTCCTTCTCACCGCGGAACGGCGTCGTTCCACCATCAGGCCAGCTCATGACCTCGGCGCCGTTATCGGTTGAATACATCACGATCGTGTTGTCCGTGATGCCGAGCTGATCGAGTTTCTCGAGGAGCTTCCCGACGTGACCATCGTGTTCGACCATGCCGTCCGGGTAGATACCCAGCCCCGTCTTCCCTTCCGACTCCTTCTTCAGATGCGTGAAGATGTGCATCCGCGTCGAGTTCCACCAGACGAAGAACGGCTTTTCGTCCTTGACCGCCTTCTC
>Ga0075418_10006238_pt1 | contig 13448 bp, 11 predicted proteins | sample SoiMetdeltSBSDD2_FD_81776 | JGI IMG/M metagenome (GOLD analysis project Ga0075418, IMG submission 81776) | Bulk soil microbial communities from a Populus tree surrounding site in Tennessee, USA - Soil MetaG P. deltoides SBSDD2 | ecosystem: Environmental > Terrestrial > Soil > Tree plantation...
GGAGCTCAGATATCGACCTGGCTCCTACAGCCGACATATACGCTAAAGGAAGCGAGCACATCATTGGGAAACCTGCTGACTCGTGACGACACGATTGTGACTTACTACGAAACGGCGCTGCTGACGTCTCCAGCGAAAGTGATCTGCCGATCTGAACGCAGGGGACTCAATGTCGATGTGTTCGAAACGTCCAGCCCTCAATACATCCTTGTGCTGCGTCGCGACAACTGGAGGGACTACCCTTTGGAAGAAATGCCAGTCGAAGAGTGGCCGCCGCCGGCGAGGTTTGTTCCGACCAGTGTCGCAAGTTTCGACCTATGCCCGACTAAATTGCGGGGACCTCGATTCATCGTGGAACTCTACAACCTGTCGCCGCGAACGAAGCGGCACAAAAAAACACCGGGTCCCGTCCTACAATGGCGCTAGTCGAGCTTGCCTGGTGACGCACAAAAGTATAATCTAACCGCCAATCAAGTATCTGAATCTCTGTGAACGGGGGGAGTTTGTTGGGAGACTTAAGGAGACGAGCATCCGGGTTGGTTTCGCGCCGACAGGCGATTTTCTCTCTAGCGGCCCTGACAACCGGGACCTTAATAAAGCCGTCGTCAATACTTCGCGCCGATTCCAACGACAGCAAAACGAGATTTGCAGTGGTCGGCGACTTCGGTACCGGCGAAGACGATCAATACGCGGTGGGGCAGCAGATGCTCAACGTGCATCGCGCGTCGGCACTTGATCTGGTTCTCGCTGTTGGAGACAACATCTATCCCAACGGTAGCTCCCGCTACTTCGACAAGCACTTCGAGCGGCCCTTTGAAGGTTTGTTAAATGAACGGGTGAAGTTTTATGCCGCGCTCGGGAACCACGATGTCGAAGAGGGACGCAAGGACCAATTACAATATCCGCTCTTCAACATGGATGGCTCGAATTATTACACCGTCAGCCGGGGAAACGGGTTAGTTGATATTTTTGTCCTGGATACCACGGCATATGATGCCGGTCAGGCGACCTGGCTCGAGAATTCGTTGAGGACGTCCCGGGCCATCTGGAAAATAGCGGCGATGCACCATCCGCTGTATTCGTCAGCAAAGAAACACGGATCGGATCCGAAGGTTCGCGCGATGCTCGAACCCTTGTTCACTCGATATCGTGTCCAGGTGGTGCTGGCAGGCCACGACCACGTTTACGAGCGTACAAAACTTCAGAAGGGCATTCAGCACTTCATCACCGGCGCGGGAGGCAAAATGCGACGCGGCGACATCGATATGAAGAGCCCGATCCGAGCAGCAAGTTACGATCAGGATAACTCGTTCATGGTTGTCGAGGTCGATGAAACCGAGATGCTCTTCAAATCAATCAGCGAGACCGGCGAGGTTGTGGATAGCGGGATCATCAAACAGGCCTCCTCGGTCGTAATGTCGGTGCAAGAAGCTTAACTAGCCGTGGCCGAATTGCCCGCGAAATTCAACACTTCTTCGCTGGTCACTAATCGCGCGCCTCTGTCAGACATTTTTTGAAGGGCGGCGTCGCCATCATCGGGTCTGGCGTTCACTGCTCGCACGGCATCGGTAACAACGCAAACTTCATAGCCGTGCTTGAGCCCATCCAGCACTGTCTCCAAGACACAGTAGTCCGTCGCCAGACCGACAACGAAAAGCTCTTTGACGCCGTGACTCCTGAGTACCTCGTTCAGAGTTCGACCGCGATCATCTTTGCCCGCAAACTCCGAGTAGTCGTCTTTGTCAGGAGATGAAGCTTTGCGGAAATAGTGAGCAATCGCGCCGGTCTGAAGATCCGGATGAAGCTCGGCGCCCCACGTACCCTGCACGCAGTGTGGAGGCCAAGGCCCGCCCCTCTCCTGAAATGAGATGTGGTTAGCCGGGTGCCAATCCTCAGTGGATATGACCAGCCTGAACTTGCTCATCAGCCGATTGGCCGCGGGTACGATCTGATCTCCTTCGCTTACCGCAAGCGCGCCACCGGGACAGAAGTCGTTTTGGATATCAACAAGTATCAACGCTGCATCAGCGAGTCCCTTCGTCATCTGGATTTACCTCCAGTAATTTTATTATCTAGTTCCAGACGGTAATAATCGAGCCCATAATCGGGAGATAGACAAGTTGATATCCTGAGTCTATAGCGAACCCGGTGATCGGCTTGTTTGAAAACGCGTGGGCCATCAGCCCCAGGGGCAGCGCAAAACCTCCCCAGACAAGCAAACCTAGCTTCAGCCCCTGCACGCATGCCGCTAGGTGCAAATAACCCACTAGCACCGCGATGGCGAGCGCAATCAACAAGTGGCAAAGAATTGAGACTGTGTATGCTTTCGCGGCGCCTTTTTGCATTTCCTGGACATTCTCTTCGGTGTAGCCGTGGGCCTTCATCCATTGCTTCGCAAATAGCAGCGGGGAATACCAAAGCCCGCCGATGGCGAATGCAACGGCCGCAGCTACTACTACGGCGAGATAGTTGATATGAACCTGGGGCATAAGTCTCCTTTTTGCGGCAAGCATTTTAGCCCGCCAGGATGTTTTCGATTGTTTGCAATTCTTCGCTCGAAAAATTCGAGTTTTGCAGCGCGCCGACGGCGTCGTCGATATGCTCGATGCGACTCGCCCCGATCAACGCCGATGTGACCTCGGGATGCCGGAGCACCCACGCGAGCGCAGTTTGCGCAACGGTCTGACCTCGCGCCTGAGCAACGCCCTGCAGCCGGCGAACCTGATCCAACCTGTCGCCAGTTACCTGCTCGCGTTTGAGAAACCCATGGGGCTTACCGGCGCGGGAATCGGCTGGGATTCCGTTTAGATACTTATCGGTCAACAACCCTTGAGCAAGCGGGGAAAATACGATGCAGCCGATCCCTTCTTCGTGCAGTACATTCAGCAATTCGCCTTCAATCCAGCGGTCGAACATACTGTAACGCGGCTGGTGAATCAAGCATGGTGTGCCCAGCGATTTCAAGATTTGCGACGCTTGCCGAGTCTGCTGGGCCGAGTATGAAGAGATTCCAACATACAAAGCCTTTCCGCTGCGTACGATGTGATCGAGAGCACCCATGGTTTCCTCGAGCGGCGTTCTCGCGTCTGGCCGATGGTGATAAAAAATGTCTACATAGTCCAGCCCCATGCGGCTGAGACTCTGATCAAGGCTCGCCACGAGATACTTGCGTGAGCCCCACTCGCCGTACGGTCCCGGCCACATCAGATATCCGGCCTTGGTTGAGACAATCAGCTCATCTCGAAAAGGACCCAGATCTTGATTGAGAATCCGGCCAAACGTTTCTTCGGCCGATCCGGGCGGCGGGCCGTAGTTGTTCGCTAAATCAAAGTGAGTGATTCCCAGATCAAACGCGCGCAGCACCATTTCACGCGCATTCTCATCGGAATCGACACCGCCGAAGTTGTGCCAGAGCCCAAGCGAGATCCGAGGCAGCTTTAAGCCGCTGCTTCCGCTGCGTTCATAAGGCATTTCGTCATATCGGACATCAGCCGGGCGATATGTCATCATCAACCTCTCAGGTTTGGTATCTGTCTTTGCGCCGTCTGCGACGAGGTCTAACACTCGCTAGTCTAAGTCGTCGCCTCGGTCGCGAGCAAAAACCACGATGCTATTGGCGGGAAGCGTAATGCCGGAGGAACTCGGAAGCCCGTGCATCCCTTCGTCCAATGCTGTGATTTCACCTTCGTTCCCCTGGGCAGCCGGATTAAGGAAGTTGTCGTAAACGTCACTGTTGAATACTTCCCGCCAGCGGCCCTCAACGGGGAAACCCAAGGCGTAGCTGTGATTGTAGAACGTGTTCTCGTTGAGGCTTGCGACTACCACGACGTCGCGGCCGATTCCGGGCAACCATCGATGGAATGCGATCACCCGATTGTCGTTGTTCACGTGAAATACGTTGATCGCCTCACCGCGAAGAGCCGGCTGCTTGCGTCGAAGCCAAATCAAATCGCGAGTGAATCGGTGGTGGTCCGCCATGTTCTTGTCTTCACCCTCCAGACCCGCCCACCAGATCATGAGATTCGCAGCATCAGGATCATCCGTCCAAGCCTTATCTTCGAGGAATTCCTGTCCCATGAAGATCATAGGAATCCCCGGCGCAGTCATCAGGAGCCCGGTCGCAACACGCGAACGGCTCCGTGCATACCACGAACGCGAGTTGCTCGGATCGGCGAGCCTGGCGATGCGAGGTTGTTTATCGGCTCCCGTGTGACTGGCGTCGATCAGATCGTGGTTTTCAATACACTGAAATGCTTTCCAGGCGGCGGGGAAGCCATTAGGCGTTCCGAGTGCTTCTCTTAAGCCTTCGAGATCAACGTGCGAATCGCCGCCTGAAACCGACTGTGCGATCACTGCCCTGATCCTGTCCCTCAGCCCGTCATTGTACCCGGCGTCGAAGCCCATCCCGTCGGGCGGGTTAACTACGCCTCGCCAGCGGTCATTGCCCCAGTATTCGGCGATCTGAATCGCCTCGGGTTTCATGAATCTCAAAGTGTTTGTCAGATCCTGGCAGAAGAACCACCCTCCGTGTTCGTCCATCACCGTCACCTGGTCATAACGAAACCCATCGACGTTATACTCGCCAACGAGCATCCTGGCGTTGTCGATCAAGAATTCGCGGACCTCAGGTTTCCGGAAGGCGAAAACCAGCCCTCCCGCATGCCCATCGCCCGAAAAGTAAATGCTGTCCTTGTTATCCCTACTAGCCGGCCGATCAAAAAAGTGGATGCTCTGATCGTCGAAATTACCGCCGGCGTGGTTGTATACGACGTCGGCGATCACCGCCAAACCGTAAAGATGACAAAGGTCGATGAGCGCTTTTAGTTGGTTGACTTGTCCGGCCAACTGCCCCGGACTAAACGGCGGACGATTCTTCTCCGCAAGCAGTTGATTCACTCGACGCAAGTACGGCGCGAGGTTCGCCGAATCGACAGCGTAATCCATCTCCGGCGAGAAGAGATCGGTGCCGTTGTAACCCAGGCTGTTTTCGCCCTGGAACTCGACGAAGGGCAACGGCATGATCGCGTTCACGCCCAAGTCGGCGAGATACTTGATCCGATCGACGACATCGAGGTACTTCGAGACACGTCCGGGCCGGATGTCCCGGCCTTTATCATCTTTGGCGTAGAAGACCCCGATGTGGAACTGGTAGATGATCAGGTCGTTGAAGGGCGGCGGCCGGAAACCTTCATCGCGCCACCGAAAACCCTTCGGGTCTCGCACGATGCAGTTGCAGTCAGGATAACCGTTCATCTGGAGCTCGCGAGCATAAGGATCGCGCTTGAATCCTTCCCCGCCGTTACCGACAATCCAGAATCGGTACAAGTCACCATCGCCGACTCCCGGAAAGACGCCTGCCCAATATCCATTGGAGTCCCGTACGAGCAAATCGTGATCGTTCTTCTTCCAGCCTCCGGGCGAGCGCACATCGAAATCGTGCAGGACTACATAAACTTTTTCCGCGCCGGGCGCCCACGCGCGGAACGTTGCGCCGCCTTCTACTAGTTGGGCTCCCATTGGGGTCCCACCGTCAATCTGGTCGTTCATTCCGCGCCTCCTGCATCCCCACGATTTGCTGCTCAAGGTTCTCTTTTTCTTTGACGAGTTGCTCGCTGAACACGACAGGGAATCGCGCTTTTGAATCAAGCTCAAGCAACGAGTCGGGAAGGCGGCTTAACTGATCTCGGGCACGATCACGTGCTTCGTTCAAGCAGGCGAATCGCGCCTCGCTGAATCTGGTCTGTGATTGTAGGTCGGTTGGGAGGGGCGCGAAGCTGTCCAAGACGCGACCCTGTTTTATCGCCTGCGTTAGCAGAGGATGCCACGATCCCGTTTGGTTGTGGGGTTCATCGGTCAGCGTAATGATGTCCTGAAGATAGCGGCCATTGTCATCGTTGCGCCTCCAAACCTGTTTCGCTCCGGGATAGGTTGCTTTGTCCTGACTCAGTTTTATCCGCATGCTCAGGTGACCGTTTTCGACAAGGCCTGCGAGTTTGTAGACCCCGGATAACGCCGGCGCGTCAAACGACGTTGCTAGCTCGGTTCCCACGCCAAACGAATCGATTTTGGCCCCGCGGGAAATTAGATCGGCAATCTTGTATTCGTTTAGATCGCCGCTGGCAAAAATCTTTGTGCTGGACATCCCCGCCTCATCAAGGATCTTGCGAACCTCCTTGCTTAGTCCGCAGAGATCTCCGCTGTCCAGCCGCACCGCTGGAATGTTTGGTCCGAAGTCGCGCGCCAATCGCTTTACCGCCGCGATCGTATCGTACGTATCGACTAGAACTGTTGCTGTTTCCGGGAAGACCTTCAGAAAAGCGCGGAAGGCTTCGTCCTCGTCCTCAAACGACATCACGAAGGAATGAGCCAGCGTGCCAAAGGTCGGGATGCCAAATAGATATCCCGCTTCGACGTTTGAAGTGCCTTCACAGCCCCCGATGAATGCGCCGCGGGCCGCGAACAAACCGGCTTCGCTGCCGTGGGCGCGGCGTGTGCCGAACTCGATCACCGCGCGGCCGTCGGCGGCAGATACGACACGCGCGGCTTTGCTGGCGATCATCGTTTGGAAATTGATCGTCGAAAGCAGAAACGTTTCGACAACCTGCGCTTCAATGATCGGAGCGGTGACTCGCATAAGCGGTTCCATTCCGAACGCGGCAGTTCCCTCGGGCATTGCAAAAACGTCGCCGGTGAATCGAAACTCTGCTAGATAGTCGAAGAACTCACCCGAGACTGACTTGAAAGTCGGATGCTCTCGCAGATAGTCGATCTGTTCGCTGGTGAACCGTAAGCCAGCCAGATAGTCGAGTGCCTGTTGCAGCCCCGCGACAATTAGAAAAGACCGACGCGCCGGAAGCCTGCGCACGAACAGCTCGAAGATTGCCCGTGTGTTCTGGAGTCGGTTCTCAAAGTAAGCGGCCGCCATCGTCAGTTCGTACAGGTCGGTGGCTAGCCCAAAGGCGCGATCGATCATGGTCGATGATCCGAAAATTCACTCACGGCCCGAAGGTATTTGCCTAAGACAGCTCGGTCATCTGCTTCAGAATCATGTCGTTGGCTTGAGTGTTTTATCATCGGGCGGCTACAATCGCCAGCCTGAGACCCACACTCTTACGATGATGAAATCCAGGCACCAAACCGTTCAGTCAAACTTGATAGCCGAGTCTCGAGTGAGAGTGCGATATGCCGAGACCGATCAGATGGGCGTCGCCTATTACGCCAATTACTTCGTATGGTTCGAAGTGGGCCGCAGCCAGTACTGTAACGACTGCGGCTTTTCGTATCGCGATATGGAACGAGAGACCGGTTTGTTCCTGATCGTTGCCGAAGCGAGTTGCCGATACAAGAATCCGGCGCGTTATGAAGACGAGTTGATAATAAAAACCAGAGTAACTGAATCGTCACGACGGACTCTCAGGTTCAGCTATGAGATCAACCGCGCCGATGGAACACCGGTCGCGATCGGACAGACTCTTCACGTTCTGATCAACGGAGAAGGTCGGCCTTCGAGCTTCCCTGAGAAGTACCTTTTGTTTCTGCGAGGGGGACTGGATGCTGAAAAGTAAAGAACGAGAATTGAGAATTGAGAATTGAGAATTGAGAATTGAGAATTGAGAATTGAGAATTGAAAATTGAAAATTGAAAATTGAGAATTGCAAAACTCCGTCAACGAGGAGAACTACAATTTTCAATTTTCAATTTTCAATTCCCCTTTTTCCTTTGCCGTCCAAACGCTGGAATGCATAGTCTCATCTACTACAACGATCAGATCAAAGATGCTGCCGACGCGCGCCTATCGCCGACTTCAGCCGGTCTGTTGTATGGATGGGGCGTATTCTCGACTCTGCGTATTTATGACGGCAATGCTTTTGCCTTTGATCGTCACTGGAAACGGCTGATGATACACGCAGAGCGAGCTCGCATTCGTCCGATGCTTGATCTCAAGCAAGCGCGGAGAGCGCTCGAACGGCTGATAACCGCGAACTCGGTAAGGGAGGGAAGGGCGAGGCTGACTCTGTTTCGAGGCGATGCGGGTTCGTGGCAGGCCGAACCCGGAAGGGAATCAGAGTTTCTAATCTTCACCTCCTCAGACGCGCCCCAAACGCGTGCCGACCTGGCGATTACATTGTCGCCGCATCGTGTGTTGTCGACCACGCTTCTCGCCGGAGTCAAGCAGACTGCGATGCTCGATAACATGTTTGCCCTTGAAGAGGCGCGTTCTCGTAATTTCCACGACGCCGTCGTATTGAACGAACGCGGGGAGATCGTATCGGCTACGGCCGCGAATATTTTCTGGGTGCAAGGCGACGAGGTCTTCACGCCTTCTCTGTCAACGGGGTGCGTCTCAGGAATCACACGTCATTTTATCCATGAGATAGCAACCCGATGGAAGCTTCACGTCGTCGAAGGCAGCTTTCCGGTTCAAAGGCTGCTCGACGCCCGAGAGGTCTTTGTCACTTCCTCATCGCGGGAGGTTACTATTGTCTCCAGCTTTGATTCGAAGCAATACAACAACAGGCAGGCGAGAATCTCGAAGCTCATCAGCCGCGAATTCCAAAAGCTCATTCGCGGTGATAAGATCGGCTCATAACAAGGCACTGGAGGAAACATTTGGCGATCAACGACCCGGAAGTCATCGACAGAATGCTAACCGAATACAAGACCATTGCGGTTGTGGGGCTCTCATCCGATGCGTCGCGCGCCAGCAACAGTGTGTCACGTTATATGCAATCACACGGGTATCGAATCATCCCTGTGAATCCAAACGAGACTAGCGTGCTTGGAGAGGAGTCGTATGGGCGGCTTGAAGATATCCCGGACCGGATCGATCTTGTGGACATCTTTCGGCGTTCGGAAGAAGCGGGACAACACGTGGACGAGGCGATTCGTTTAGGAGCTCGCGGCGTGTGGCTTCAAGAGGGAGTAATCGATGAAAAGGCGGCGCGACGCGCCCTCGATGCCGGCCTCGACGTAGTAATGGACCTTTGCATCTTGAAGGAACATATCAAGAGAGAACGTTAGTCCTCGATTGCACCCGCCATGGGTTGGATAGCACCAGCCGCACCTGGATCTACTACCGCAGCCTTTCGGCGCGCACCGTGAACGACACCGTTGTCAGTGTTTCGCCCCGCTGAAACTGACTCCAGATCCGATAGTTGCCGGGCTTTGGAAAGAAAGCATTGAAGGTCGCGTCCGGTCCGCCCCGCAGCTTCGACTTGTCGGGCACGTCAGCCACAACCTCTTCAGGATGAGAATGAACGTAATCGGCTTGATCCTCACTGAGAATCAACGTGTGCCCCCAGGCGCCGAGATACGGCACAAGATCCCGCACAGGCTGTCCCGACTGAGCATCGGTCAGATGGTACTTAAGCGCAACCGGCTGCCCGGCAATGATGTCCTGAGGCTCGAGCGTCAAGGCGACCTTTATGCCGTCGGCGGTTCTTGTCAGCGTTGCATCGGGTTTGAGCCGCGGTTGACCCGCCAGCAAGTCCTTGGTGTAACCCGCGGTCGCAATGTTCTGCTGCAAGACCTGAGGCGCTCCCTCGTGCGGATAAAAATCAGAATAGATTTTGTAATTGCCGGCAATCGGCAGGACGGTGTCGATTGTAAAGCTGCCATCCTTTTCGAGCATCGGATGTATGTGTTGGAACTCGCTCATATCCTGGCTAATGATAAACAGGTGAAAAAGCTTATCGTGGGTCATGTTGAAATACTTCACCTGCTCACGAGTTTTGGGATTGAAAATCGAGAAACGCAGCCTGACCTTTTCGTTGGGCTTGGGTGCTTTTGGTATGCACTCAAGTCTCAGGTCAAAATCCTCGGGCACCTTTGGAGTGGTCGAAACCAGGGCCATCGCGCATTTCGGACATGTCCCCGGGGTGCTTGATCGTATCTCGGGATGCATCGTGCAGGTGTATTCGTCGAGTTGTTTGAGTACTTCAAGCGTGCGCGATCCAGGAGCTGGAGTCTGGCTGGGGTCGGTCTGCTGCGTGCCGCCGGCGGCAGGCTTCTGAGCGACGAGCTTCATCTCACACTTTGGGCATTTCCCGGGTGTCGAGGATTGGACCTCGGGATGCATCGTGCACGAATAGACTTTGATTTCCTGATAGCCCGAAGCGGTTCGATCACCGGCGAGCGGTACTACGAGAAACGAAACAATGAGAAAGGCCAGAACTCGCACAGCGGTTTCTCCAGGTCAAATTCGATCGATAGCATTATAGATCGGAGTTAAGGATGAGTGCGAGGTGTGTCCGACAAAACTTGGTGGTAACCGCGTAGCGGTGTCCTATCGGTAGCTTGCGCGGGTTGGGCGCTACGATTTGGCCGCGTAGCGGTTACCTATTTGACTGTCGCATCAAAGAATGACCGTAATCGTGAAAACGTTTGAGCTCAGATCGTCGGATGTGATGATTTGCACGCTATTGTCTCCGGATTTCAACCCAAGCTTCTTCGTTTTGCCGCTCAACACTGCCGAAGTATCGGAGCTTTCCGACAAGCGATTGCTGCGATCCTGACCGTTGATAATCACCTTTGGTGAATCACCAAACCCCGTGCCCGATATCGTCAATCGTTTTTTTCCGTTGAAATCCACCGACACGATCGACGGTCGATCGCTCGGGCCTCCCAACTCGTACACTCCTCGGCCGTAAGTAGCTGCTTGAATAACCCCGCTTCCGTTTGCCGAAAAACCGTGCACTACTACCGGCGGCATGCCTCGATTAAACGACCGCCAGTCATTGCCTTGGGTTGTTGAGCGAAACACGCCGATGTCGGTGCCCAGGTACACGGTGTTTGGATCGGAAGGGTCGATAAGCAAGGCGCTGGCCGGAATGTCTGGCAGGCTGCCGCTGACATCTATCCAGGAAGCTCCAGTATTAGTAGTCTTGTAAACGTGGCCGGTATTGAAACCCGACACACTGACGTAGGCGATCGAGGGATTCGTCGGATCGATGGCAATGCTGGTGATCGAGCGATCGGGCAGTCCGGCAGTTATGTCAACCCAGCTCTGCCCGCCGTTTGTGCTTCTCATCGCGCGGCCTTGAACAGACCCGGTGTAAATCACGCTGCGATTTGAACGCGCGACGGCGATGGCAGATAGCACATCCGATCCGACTTCTCTGACTCCTTTGGTAAGATCCAACGACCCCGCCGGCGCAAACCAGGAGTTACCGAGGTTTGTGCTGATAAACAGCCGCCAGCTGCCAAAATAAAGCGTGGAGTCAACGCCGTTGCCGACGAACGGCGGATAAAACGCAATTCGCGGCGTCTGAAAGAACTCGCCAAAGGTGGCATTAGAACCAACTTGAAGCTCGAAACTCTGACCGTTGTTAACCACCCTGAAAATATCGCCGCGCACATAGGTCATGAAAACCACGCTCGGATCGAGCGGATTGATGACAACGTGCCCGCCGTCTCCGGTTAGCACCTCCTGCCATGTCGAATCCGCGGACCGAATCTGAGTCCCGTTATCCTGCGTGCCGCCGTAGCTTATCGCCGGATTGGTCGGATGGAGCGCTATGCCTATGAACTGGCTGAGCGTAAGCGTACGGTTGAGCGAGCTGAAGCTTGCTCCGTTGTCAGTCGTCTTGGATACACCGCCGTCGTTGCCAAGGTAAAACTCGTTCGGGTTTGCCGGGGAAAATGCCAGCGCGTGCTGATCGGTGTGAGTCGCCGAGCCCCCGGGCGCATATTGAAAACCCGCGCCGCTGTCATAAAAGTTACCCGTAAGATTCGTCCAGCTTCCGCCTCCATCGGTACTCTTGAACAGATCGCGCGAGCCGATATACACCGTGAGCGGGTCCTGCGGGTCAGCGGCGAGATATGTGTTGTACCCCAGCTGCGCCGTATCGATCGTCCACAGAAAGCGGTCGGTCCACGTTGTTCCGGCGTCGGTGCTGAAACGCAGCCGTGCGTCGAGGTTAGACCCAACAAAACCGCCGAAATAGGTATAGATCATTCGCGGATTCGCGGGGCTTATCGCGACTCGGAAATCGCGGCGCCTGGCAAGATCGTATTGAGCCGAAAAAAGGTTGGTCCAGGTGTCCCCGGAATCGGATGAACGATAGAGCCCGAAATCCGGGTCGGTATCCTTCTCAATGCGCGACAACCCGGCGTAGAGGACTTTTGAATCGCTGGGGTCAATCACAACGTCGCGGGGCGCTCCGGCAAGGGTGCGCTTCCATTTGATTCCTCCATCAGTTGAAACATACAACCCGCTGGAGGTGACCTTGTTGCCCGCTACAGTCGAGTATTGGGCGACGTATACCCGGTCAGGATTTGACGAATCGATTTCAAGCTTGGCGATTGTTCCGGGTGAGGGGAGCGAGCTGTTGCTGACTCTCAGCCATGTCTTTCCTTCGTTGGTTGACTTAAGGATTCCGCTTCCCATGTAACCGAACTTGGTGTCGCCCATCCCGGCGTAGGCGATAGAGGGATTGCTCTTTGAGAATGCGATCGACCCAACCGCCAAATCAACCTGATCGTCAGAAACGGGCACGAAGCTCTCGCCGCCGTTGGTAGAGCGCCAGATCCCGCCTGTTGAAGCGCCTACAAGAACCAGGCTGGAGTTCGCCGGTGAAACTGCAATCGCGTTTACCCGACCGCTAGTCAAACCCCAAAACGGGTACCAGGCCGAGACCGTTGCGGTGGGTCCGATAGACCGCCAGGTCTGGGCCGCCTGGGGCGCCAGATTCTCAACCTGATTCCTTTGGCGCGAGTTCCACGCTCTTAATCGCGCGTCCGGAGGGATCGAGTTCGAAGGATAGGTGCGTTGAAACGTGAACCAATCGCCGCGGCCTTCTGTGTCTTCTTCAAGAGCCGGTCTGGATTCATCTACGGCCGTTGATGGAAAGAGCGAGGGTGAGACGCGCAGGCCGGGAATGCTTCGCAGATGGCTCTGGAAGCCAGTTGCCGGAACACGAATAGTAGAGGGTCTTCCAATGGATGTCTTCTTGGTTTCCGGAAGGGCCGAAGTCGATAGAGAACTAAAGCCGTTTGACGCTATGAAAAACGAACAAACTGCCAACAACAGCGCTTTGGGATGAGCGACCCGGCTGGCAAACGAGGAACGAAGTTTGGTTGTTAGTCGCCTCGGCATCACAAGAATCCAAATTGAATTTGATTAAAAGGTGAACTTGAGTCCAACTACGATTGAGTCGATGTTTGTATGCACAGAAGACTTCCAATCTCCCAACCCCGTCAGGGGTTGTATGTTTATAGATACGGGCTCCCCCCGCTCACCTCCGGCCGAGTTAAACCCGCCGGAAACGCAGCCTCACAAATGCGGCCGGACAGGGCCTTCTGGCCGCAAGGTGTCTATAAACATGCAACCCCTGACGGGGTTGAGAACCGTCTCAATCCGCGACACCGGCTGATTGGACCGCAGCCTTCTCAGCAGACTCCCGCATCCACCGCTGAAGCTTCTCCATATCCTTGGCGATGGTACGCGA
>Ga0075418_10006240_pt1 | contig 13445 bp, 9 predicted proteins | sample SoiMetdeltSBSDD2_FD_81776 | JGI IMG/M metagenome (GOLD analysis project Ga0075418, IMG submission 81776) | Bulk soil microbial communities from a Populus tree surrounding site in Tennessee, USA - Soil MetaG P. deltoides SBSDD2 | ecosystem: Environmental > Terrestrial > Soil > Tree plantation...
AAACAGCACATCCCCCCAGGAGTTGCGATAAAGGTTGTCTTGTTCGACATATGGCAGCAAGTGGAAAAAGTACGAACCAAACGCGCCGGTGGCGGGGTCGCCATTGGCGGGGGAATAGTAGCCGATGGCGGGCGGCAGATGGCCATACACGTCATGATAATTGTGAGCGGCCAAGCCGAGCTGCTTGAGGTTGTTGGCGCACTTGATGCGGTTCGCGGCCTCGCGGACTTTCTGGACGGCCGGCAAGAGCAGGCCGATCAGAATAGCGATGATCGCGATCACCACCAGCAGCTCGATTAGCGTGAACCCGCGGCGCAGTTTAATTCTCAAGAACATGGCTCCACCCCTTTCAGGTCGGAGGCATCAGTCGGCCCGAGAGATCCGCCATCCCTTGGCGCCTCACTTCCCCACCGGTGCGTCGCCCAATTGCGTCACGTCCCAAACCTTCACGGTTTTGTCCCGGCTTCCTGAGAGCAGACGCCGGCCGTCGGGGCTGAACGCCACGCTGGTGACCATGCCCTTGTGACCGCGAAAGCCGCGCACCAGATTTCCTGTGTGGCTGTCCCAGATTTTCACGGTGCTGTCCCCGCCGCCAGAGGCGACCCACCGGCCATCGACGGGACTGAACGCAACCGTGTAAACCTCACCGGTGTGTCCCTGAAGGGTCTGAAGCAATTCACCGCTGTCGACGTTCCAGATCTTGACCGTATTGTCCTCACCCCCCGTCGCCAACCGCCGGCCGTCCGGGCTGAACGCCACATTCACACTCGGCCCGGGGACCCGCGCGCGGTCGGTGAGGAGGCGGCCGTCTTGCTCCTTGTCCAGCCGCTTCGCGTCCCAGAGTTTCACGATCCCGTCGCTGCTCGCCGTGGCCAGTTGCTCTCCGCCCTTGCTGAACACCACGCCCCGGACCGCCTGTTGGTGGGTGCCGAGAGTGCCGACCGCCTGGCCGGTCGTAGCATCCCATACTTCGACGGCTCCTTCTTGTTTTCCCGTGACCAGATAGCGGCCGTCGGGACTGCACGCCACGGCGGAATACGGCACGGCGAAGTGTTCCTGACCGGACGAGATCGCGAAGGCCTTCCTTCCGGTCCTTACTTCCCAAACCTTAACGGAGGGCAGTAGACCGTCTCCGCCCGCCGAGGCGATTCGCTCGCCATCCGGATGCCAGGCCACACAGAAGACGAGTAGCGTATGGCTACTGAACGAGACGCTCTCCTGGCCGGTCTGCGCGTCCCAGACCTTCACGAGCCCGTCCTGGCCGGCCGAAACAACCCGCTGTCCGCCGGGGCTGAACGCTGCGGCGCGAATTTCATCGGTGTGCTCTTTAAAGGTCAGGATTTCCTGGCCCTCGTCCCCCTTGAGCGGCGTCGCATCCCAGATACGGATGGTCCGGTCGGAGCTGGCCGAAGCGAGGCGCCAGCCATCCGGGCTGAACGCCACGCACCCACATCTGTCGGTGTGTCCGCGCAGTGCGAGCACTTCCAGGCGGGTCGTCGCGTCCCAGAAGCGCACCGTCTTGTCTTCACCGCCCGAAGCGAGTCGCTTGCCGTTCAAGCTGAAGGCGGCGCACTCGACGGTTCCAGTGTGCAAGTCGAAGGTGTGGAGTTCACCGGTCGTCAAGTCCGACAGTTTCACGGTCCTATCGAAGCTGGCCGAGGCCAGCCACCGGTCGTCCGGGCTGAACGCCAGCGCGCTGACGGGATGGCGATGTGCGTCGATGGTGCGGAGCAGCCTCTCTGTTTCCGGGTCCCAGATCTTCACGCCTTCCCGGGAAACGACGCTCGCCAGACGCCCGTCGCGGCTGAAGGCCACGGGGATCGCTTGGAATTCGCGTCCAGGCCAGGAGTGAAGAATCTGATCGTTCTTCCAGTCCCAGAGCCTAACACTCCCCTCACTTCCCGCCGCAAGTTTTCGGCCATCGGGGCTGAACGCAACGCTATATGCCATCCCAAACTTGCGATTGGTGTCGCACGGGCGTTCGAACACCGGCTTGTCCGTTTCAGTCAAGTCCCAGACCTTCACCTTCCGGTCCGCGCCGAGGGAGGCCAGGTGCCGGCCATCGCGGTGGAACGCAACGCTGAGGACCGCATCGGTGTGTGCGGGGAAGGTCTTAATCCTCTCCCCCGTCTTGCTGTCCCAGATCTTGATGGCTCCGTCCGCGCCCGCCGAGGCGAGTCGCAGGCCGTCCGGGTCGGGGCTGAACGCCACGCCGTTCACTTCCGTCGTATCACGTAGAACCAAAGGCTCGACCACGCAGAGCCGCCTCAGATAATGCCATTCCCACTCGCGCAGGTCTTCCGGACACTCTTCGAGGAGTTTCAAGGCCCGGCCCAAGTTATCGGCAGAGAGGTCTCGATGGGCCAGCGAGATGTGGTGGAAGTAGGAGTCGCGCCGCAGCTTCTCCTTGGCCCGCTTCTCTGCTTCCAGGGAGTCGGTGGCGCGAATCATGCCCCACGTCGTACCGATGATGCCGCCCACCAGGGCCAGCACTACCAGCGAGACCGCCAGCACCTGCCCCTTGTGCCGCCGCAGGAGCTTGCGCAGGCGATAACCCACCGACGGTGGGACCGCCTGCACCGCCTCGCCGGCCAGAAACCGCTGCACGTCGGTGGCCAGCCCGTTGGCAGTTTCGTACCTTCGGTTGCGGTCCTTCTCCAACGCCTTCATGACTATCCAGTCCAGCTCGCCGCGAACCAGCTTCGTCAGCCTCACAGGATCGGTGCCGCGGTTCGCCGCGATCGACGCCATCTCGTCCGTCGTGCTTAGCCGTTGGCTCAACGTCGGAATCTCTTCCTCGCGGATGATCCGTAACGCCTCCAGGATTCCCGACCCGTTCGCCCGCTTCCGCTCCAGCGGGGTTGTTCCGGTTAGCAGCTCGTAGAAGAGCACCCCGAGCGAATAGACGTCGCTGCGAGTGTCGATGTCGAGTTGGTTGATTTCCGCCTGCTCGGGCGACATGTATTCCAGGGTGCCGATGATCGCTCCGAAGCCTGTGACCAGAGTTTTCTCGGTTAGCGGTTGCCCGGCCGCCTTGGCGACGCCGAAGTCGATCACCTTGGGCACCGGCTTGCCGTCATAGAGGGCGACCAGCACGTTGGACGGTTTGAGATCACGGTGGGTGATCCCCTTCTGGTGCGCGTGCTGCACCGCTTGGCAGACGGGGACGAACAACTCCAGGCGCTGCCGCGGCGTCAAGTGATGTTCGTCGCAGTACTTCGTGATGGGCACCCCCTTGACCAGGTCCATGACGAAGTAGGGCCGGCCGGCGCTGGTCGTGCCGGCGTCCAGCACGCGGGCGATATTCGGGTGGTCCATCAGCGCAAGGGCCTGACGCTCTGCCTCGAACCGGGCGATGACCTGCCTGGAGTCCATCCCGGCCTTGATCAGCTTCACCGCTACCAACCGCTTGACCGGCTCGGTCTGCTGCGCCATCCAGACCGACCCCATGCCGCCCTCGCCGATCTGCTCGATCAGCTTGTAGGGACTCATCAGGGTGCCGAGGGACTCACCGGCGTTCTCATAGGCCCCTGTGTGCTCGTCTCGCAGTGCGCCTCGGTCGAGCGGCCCCTCGCCGGCTGCGTGGGCCTTTAGCATCACGGCCACGTTGCGGCGCAGTTCCTCGTCGCTTTCGCAGAAGTTGTTCACGTAGGCGTCTCGCTCCTCCAGCGCTTGTTCCAGCGCGGCCATGAAGATGTCTCGGAGTTTGTCGAAGTCGGCACTCATGGCGGTTGTTCCGTTCTTGCCTTCGCCTTACAGGGCGCAAAACGGAGCCCGGTTTTCTCACGCGGCTCAGAAAAAAGTGTTAATAGCCTGATTCTTCGCCAGCCAGTAATTGGCTGTGCAACCAGGCCCGGCCGAAGGTCCAGTGCCGGTAGGCCGTGGCGGTGGAGACGCCGAGCGCCTCGGCAGCTTGCCCCAAGGAGAGTCCGGCGTAGTAGCGGAGTTTGACAAGCTGTCCGGCAACGGGGTCGTGGTGCCCCAGCCGTTCCAGGGCCTCGTCGAGGGCCAGAAGTTCGTCGGGCGGGGCGACGGTTACCGCGTCCACATGATCCAGAGAAACCCGCGTGCGTCCCCCGCCCCGCTTGTCGGCTTGTTTCCGCCGTGCGTTCTCGATCAGAATCCGACGCATGGCCTCGGCGGCGGCGGCGAAGAAGTGGCCGCGGCCGCTCCAGTGCCGGTCCGGGTCGGGGCCGATCAAGCGAAGATAGGCTTCGTGGACAAGTGCGGTCGGCTGGAGGGTGTGACCCGGCTTCTCGTCCACGAGGTGAACGGCGGCGAGCTTACGCAACTCGTCGTAGACGAGTGGGAGCAGTTCTTCGGCGGCGCGGGGATCGCCGGCCTCGATGGCGTTCAGTATCTGGGTGACGTCGGCCATGCCGCCCAGCATACGTGGGCGGAGCGCGAGCCGCGACTGGAAACCGGCTATCGCCGCCATCCCGCCACCGGACGCTTACCCAGGGGAGTGGTCGTCTGGTATCTGGAACTGGAGCGGGTGTCAACGAGGCCAGATGTGTTAGGTGAGATGCTCAAGTCACGGACGAAATGGTCGCCGCCACGGCGGTGAGCACGTGGTAAGCGGTGAATGCCCGCGACGCCCAGCACCGGGCCGAGACGGCGGGGTCCTGCGGCCGGGAGTCGCGCCGCAACAGAGAGGCCCAACTCCCCAGGGCCAGGGCAAGGTCGCTTTTGATCTGGCTGGCTGCGATTCGGGCCGTCACTTCCTCGGCCGGCAGCGCCTCTAGGTCGATGCCGTAGTCCCGGAACGCCCGGGCGAACTCGGCATACGCCGAGATGGGACGTGATGGGGAGTCGAGCCGGATCTCCTCCAGCTTCGCGGCCATGTCGAGGTCGGTGAGCCACTGCCGCACCCGTCGCTGCAGGTCCGCGTCGCCCCGGCCGGCTTCCAGCACCCCGCGGGCCTTCTGGACCTCCGCCACGGCTTCCGGCAGCTTGTTCTCGGCGTAGAGGGCCTCGGCCCGCTGGAGGAACTCGTTGACCTCGGCGGTCGTCCGCACGCGCGCCGCCTCGCGGTCACGCAGCGCCCACCCGAGGCTCCCGACCGCCGACAGCAGTGCCACACCGATGACCGAGGCCATAACCAGCACCGCTTTGTTCCGCCGGGCGAACTTGCGCAGCCGGTACACCGCCGACGGCGGGCAGGCCAGGACCGGCTCGTCCGCCAAATAACGCTGCACGTCCATCGCGAACCCGTTGGCTGTCTCGTACCGGCGGGAGCGGTCCTTCGCCAGGGCCTTCATGACGATCCAGTCGAGCTCCCCCCGGACCAGCTTCGTCAGCTTGGCCGGCTCGGTGTGCCGCTGGGCCGCGACCGCCGGCAGCTCCGCGGTCGAGTTCAGCCGGGTGCTCGGCTTGGGCGGCTCCTCCTCCCGGATGATGCGGCGGATCTCGTCGTAGGCGGCTTGCCGGAAGCGCTCCTTCGTGAACGGGGTGGTCCCCGTGAGGAGTTCGTACAGCAGCACCCCGAGCGAGTAGATGTCGCTCCGGGTGTCCACGTCCAGGTCGCTCATCCCGGCCTGTTCGGGGCTCATGTACAGCGGGGTGCCCACCATCTGGGCGACGCCCGTGAACAGGGTCTTGTCCGTCAGGCTCTGCCCCAGGGCCTTGGCCACCCCGAAGTCGATCACCTTGACGACCGGAGTGGCGTCGTGCCGGCTCACCAGGACGTTACTCGGCTTGAGGTCCCGGTGAATGATGCCCTTCTGGTGCGCGTGCTGGACCGCCTGGCAGACGGAGACGAACAGCTCCAGCCGCTCCCGCGGGGCCAGGTGGTGCTGGTCGCAGAACTCGGTGATCGGCACCCCCTTGACCAGTTCCATGACGAAGTATGGTCGGCCCGATGGCGTGGTCCCGCCGTCGAACACGCGGGCGATGTTCGGGTGGTCCATGATCGCCAGGGCCTGCCGCTCGGCCTCGAACCGGGCAACCACCTGCCGCGTGTCCATGCCCGGCTTGAGCACCTTGAGGGCCACCTTGCGGCGGACCGGCTCGGACTGCTCGGCCAGGAACACGACCCCAAACCCGCCCTCGCCGAGTTGCTCCAACAGCTTGTAGGAGCCGACGACGTGGCCGGGCCGCTCGGGGACGGGCTGTTCCACGGTCGGGGCCGGCGGGGGGCGCAGGCCGGCGAAAAACCCGCCCGCGTCCTGGCCGGCCCGGAGCAGCGACTCGACCTCGGCCCGCACCCGCGGGTCGCCGCCACAGGCCTCGGCCAGGTACGCCTCCCGCTCGGCCGGGGAGGCGATCTCTACGGCCTTGCCGAAGATGCTCTTGACGTCGGTGACGGAGCCGGACATCCCGCCCTCCTCTACTGCCCAGTGCGACGTGACGGGCGGGCGACTGCCAGGGGGCGGCGGTTTTTTTCAAGTTTCCGCCGGCGGGTCGGCCCCACGGACCTCGCGGTACAGCCAGGCCTGGGCGAACGCCCAGTCGCGGTACGCCGTCCGCGGGGAGACGCCGAGGACCTCCGCCGCCTGCTCGACCGACAGGCCGGCGAAGCAGTGCAGGTCCACCAGCCGGGCGGCCTGGGGGTCCCGCTCGGCAAGCCGGGTCAGCGCCTCGTCGAGGGTCAGGATCTGGTCGGCCGACATATCGATCGAAAGTTGGGCCGCCTCCAGGTCGAGGCGCTGCCGGCCGCCCCCGTGGCGCACCCGCCCCTTGCGGCGGGCTTGCTCGACGAGGATGCGGCGCATGGCCTCGGCGGCGGCCGCGAAGAAGTGCCCCCGGCCGTTCCAGTCTTGCGGCTGCCCGCCCCCGACGAGTCGGACGTAGGCCTCGTGGACCAGGGCGGTGGCCTGCAGGGTCTGGCCCGGCTTCTCGTCGGCCAGCCGGGCGGCGGCGAGCTTGCGCAGCTCGTCGTACACGAGCGGCAGCAGCTCGGCGGCTGCGTGCGGGTCGCCCGCCTCGATTGCGGACAGGATGTGCGTGACGTCCGACATGGGGACGAGCATACCCCGCAGCGGAGGAGGTCGCAACCGGTCGTCTCGACGGATCCCCGGACCTTCTACGGACTGCGCCGGTCCCCGTCTTCGGCCCGGTCGGGTCATCCTTCGACGGCGAACACCGGCGATGAACGATGTCGTCGTGCCGGCCGCCGCAGTTAGTCCGTAAGCGTCCGGTAGAGTGACGGGCCGTGTGGTTTTCCGGTTTTGGGCCGCGTTCCGCCGGGATATACTCGGCGACGTGGCCGACGTCACCCGAATTCTGAACGCCATTGAGCGCGGCGACTCGCAAGCGGCCGCCGACCTGCTCGCGCTCGTTTATGACGAGCTGCGAAAACTCGCCGCGGCGCGCGTGGCTCAGGAGAACCCGGGCCAGACACTCCAGGCCACCGCTCTGGTTCACGAGGCCTACCTGCGACTGGTCGGCGCTCAAAGCGCCAGCGAGTGCTTTGACAATCGCGGGCGTTTCTTCGCCGCCGCCGCGGAGGCGATGCGCCGAATCCTGATCGATCGGGCCCGGCAACCGACGGAGCCGGAAACGCGGCGGGGAGCTGCGGCGGGTTGAACTCGACGCCGCGGCTCTCCTTGTCGACCCCGATGACCACGCGGCCGACGACCTGCTCGCGCTGGACGATACCCTTCAACAGATGGAAGCCGAAGACCCGGCCAAGGCTCGGCTGGTGAAGCTGCGCTACTTCGCGGGCCTATCGATTCGCGACGCGGCCGCGGCGCTCGGCATCTCCGACGCCACCGCGAAGCGCCACTGGACCTACGCCCGGTCGTGGCTGTACGGCAAGACCCAAGGTCAGTAGACATTTTCCATTTTCGTGTGAGCCACCCCGGCCACCGTTTCGCATTGATGTCAGACCACAGCGAGGGGCCCATGGCACTGGCAGCCGATTTGATCGAATCGATCCGCGCCACGGCCGAGGAGATCACCTCCGGCGCGGAACGTCGCGCGTACGTGGACCGGGCGTGCGCCGGGGATCCGGACCTCAAACGGCGCGTCGAGCACCTGATCGACAATCACTTCCGGGCTGGCAGTTTCCTGGAGTTGCCCGCGCCGGACCTGGGCGCCACGGCCGACCCGCCTGTCCCGGAGCGCCCCGGCACTGTCATCGGATCGTACAAGCTCTTGGAGCAAATCGGCGAGGGTGGCTTTGGGGTCGTCTTCATGGCCGAGCGGCAGCGCCCCGTGCGCCGCCAGGCCCCGCGCAACGTCCCACTCGACCACGGAGCGAAGGCCAATTCCGTGGCCGTGGGCGACTTCAACGACGACGGCACGATGGACCTCGGCGTGTCGGCGGGCAGGGACTACGCCTATCCGGGCGACATTATCCCGATGACGGTCTGGCCAGCGTGCTCTTGAGCAACGGCGACGGCTCGTTCCAGGCCCCGAGAACCATCTTCGTCTCGCTCTATGCAGACAATCCCGCAGTTGCGGCCGACTTCAACGGCGACGGCCACGAGGATTTCGTGGTGGGTACTTCCATCTACGACGTGCAGACCAATACCATCGTCGAGGTGGTCAACGTGTTGCTGGGAGACGGCCAGGGGAACCTCGCCGACCCGGTGGCCAACTGGCGCATCGACCACGGCTCGTCCATGGCCGCGGGGGACGTGGACGGCGACGGCGACGCTGACCTGGTGACCGCGAGCGGCTACGACGTCAAGGTTCGGCTGGGCAACGGGGCGGGCGGGTTCGAGCCGCCGCCGGGTGGTCAGGGCTACCCCGCCGGCATCAACCCCATCTCTGTCTTCCTGGGCGACTTCAACCGCGACGGCAAGCTCGATGTCGCCACGGCAAACTTGGGCGGCAGCAACATCAGTGTCCTCCGCGGCCTTGGCGGCGGCGTCTTCTCGGAGCCGGAGCACTTCGCCGCCGGCCCGGGTGCCTGGGCGGTGGCCGCTGGCGACTTCAACGGCGACGGGTGGCTGGACGCGGCGACCGCGAATGCCAGCGGTCCCAGCGCCTCAGTCCTGATCAACGACCGGATCTGGGGGGCCGTGCCGCCGTCCGTCTCCGTCAGCGACGTCACGGTGACGGAAGGCGATGCCGGTACCATCAACGCCACCTTCACGTTGACCCTCTCGAGGGCCGCTGCCGCGGACGTGACGGTCCAGTACGGCACGGCCGACATCTCCGCCTCGGCCGGCAGCGACTACCTGGCCACATCGGGCACTGCGACCATCCCGGCCGGGCAGACGAGCAAGACCTTCACTGTCGCGGTCCTCGGCGACCCGCTCCTCGAGCCGGACGAGACCTTCGCCGTCAACTTCAGCGCCGCGACCAACGCGACGATCCTGGACGGCCGGGGCGTTGGCACAATCGTGGACGACGAGCCCCGGGTCAGCATCGGCGACGCGAAGGTCAAGGAAGGCAACGCCGGCACGGTCAACGCCACCTTCGCGGTCACCCTCTCGAGGGCGGCTGCCGTGGACGTCACGGTCCAGTTGGACATGCCCCCGTACGGCAGCGCGGTAGCCGGCAATGACTATGTGGCCGCGTCCGGTACCGTTACCATCCCGGCCGGCCAGACCGGCGCGACGGTCACGGTGGCCGTCGTCGGGGACCGGCTCGGCGAACAGAACGAGAACTTCTTCGTCACCCTCACGGCCGCGACGAACGCGGTGATCGCCGACGCCTTGGGGATCGGCACCATCCTCGACGACGAGCCGCGCATCAGCATCGATGACGTGACCAAGAGGGAAGGCCGCCGCGACAAGACCGCCTTCACCTTCACGATCCGGCTGTCGGCCGCCTACGACCAGCCGGTGACGGTGAACTTCGCCACCGCCGACGGGACCGCCAAGCTGGCCGACGGCGACTACGTCGCCTCGTCCGGGACAGTGACCTTCGCCCCGGGCGAAACGATCAAGACTATCACCGTCTGGGTCAACGGGGACCGGAAAAGGGAGGCGAACGAGACCTTCTTGGTAAACCTGAGCGGGCCGAGCGACAACGCGCTACTTCTCGACGCCCAGGGGATCGGGACGATCCTCGACGACGACTAGTAGCATCCGGGCTCTGCCGGGGCGGCTGCGGTACAACGAGCGGAAGGCGAACGCGACGTTGTATCTCGACCTGACCTGGGTCGCGGACAACCCGTTCTTCAGCAAAATGGCGTCACAAGCGCCAGCTTGAAGCACAACGGATTCGGCCTCGTCCGGTGAGATTGTCGATTCGCACAAGCCTCACCGGACGGGACCGTGCACTACCGCACGTGCACACACGTCGCAGGCTCGGGGCCGAGGGCGTTGCGCGCTTCGGTCAGATCGACCACATGTTGCGGGCTTCTTTGACTACTTTCGGAGGCAGTCCCTCTCGGTCACGCCACTGGCAAGGCGCCCTCCAGACTCGCCCTTGGTCAGCGACCGGGCGCGAGGGTCCGACCGGACCGCCGGGCCTTCCGATGCCAGTGGGCCGTTGCGGTGCCCGTCGCTCCCGGTTATCCTCAGCCCGCATGTCGGATATAACGCGCCTATTGGATGCAGCGGCTGCCGGAGACCCGCGGGCGTCCGCGGACCTGTTTCCGCTCGTCTACGACGAGCTGCGGAAACTCGCCGCCCATAAGCTGGCCCAGGAGCGGCCCGGGCAGACCCTCCAGGCGACCGCTTTGGTCCACGAGGCCTATCTGCGCCTGGTCGGCGCATCCGAGCCGCGGGCGTTCGAAGGACGGGCCCACTTCCTGGCCGCCGCGGCCCAGGCCATGCGCCGCCTGCTGGTCGAGAGTGCCCGCCGGAAGCTCCGGGACAAGCGGGGCGGTGGTCGACCGCGGGTCGAACTTGACGAGGCCGTCCCGGCCCCGCCCGCGGCGGCCGACGGGCTGCTCGCCCTGGACGAGGCGCTGAGCAAGCTCGCGGCCCAGGATCCGGAGGCGGCCGGACTCGTACAGCTCAGGTATTTCGCCGGTCTCTCGGTCGAAGAGGCGGCCGACGCCCTGGGCATTTCGCGAGCGGGGGCCTATCGCCACTGGGCTTTCGCGCGTGCTTGGCTGCTACAAGAGCTGGCCGGCGGCGAGCCGACCTAATGCGGCACCACCTTTTTTGCCGCCCTTCCCTGAGATTCCGGCCCGGCGGGCGGCGCCTATCTCACTAGAGGCCAAGTGCAAAGGACCAACCATGGACCCCAAGTTCCGGCGGGTCAAAGAGGTCTTCCTCGCCGCCCTGGAGCACGAAGACCGGGCAGGGCGCGACGCCTACCTGAGCGACGCATGCGGGGTCGACGCCACTCTCCGTCGGCAAGCGGAGGCGCTGCTGGGCAGGTACGATCAGGCCGGCAGCTTCCTCGAATCCCCCGCCCCGGAACTGGATACGACCCGCGACCCGCCGAGTGTAACCGAGTGCCCTGGGACAGTCATCGGCCCGTACAAGCTGCTCGAACAGATCGGGGAGGGCGGGTTCGGCGTCGTCTTCATGGGCGAGCAGACCCAGCCTGTCCGACGCAAGGTGGCGCTCAAAATCCTGAAAGCGGGGATGGCGACGCGCCAGGTTATCGCCCGCTTCGAGGCGGAGCGGCAGGCCCTGGCCCTCATGGACCACCCCAACATCGCCAAGGTCCTCGACGCCGGCGCCACCGACATGGGTCGCCCTTACTTCGTGATGGAACTGGTTCGCGGCATCCCCATCACCCAGTTCTGCGACGACAAACGGCTGACGGCGCGGGAACGGTTGGGGTTGTTCATCTCCGTCTGCCAGGCCGTCCAGCACGCCCATCAAAAGGGCATTATCCACCGCGACCTGAAGCCCTCCAACGTGCTGGTAACGCTGCACGACAGCGTGCCCGTGCCCAAGGTGATCGACTTCGGCGTGGCCAAGGCCCTGGGGCAGCAGCTGACCGAGAAGACTCTCTTCACCGGTTTCGCTCAGATGGTCGGGACGCCGCTGTACATGAGCCCCGAGCAGGCGGAACTGAGCGGCCTGGATGCGGACACGCGGACCGACATCTACTCGCTCGGGGTTCTGCTCTACGAACTGCTGACGGGTACGACGCCGCTCGACAAGGATCGGCTCAACCAGGTCGGGTACGACGAGCTGCGGCGGATCATCCGCGAGGAGGAGCCGCCCCGGCCGAGCACGCGGATCAGCACCCTCGGGGCGGACGCCGTGACTGTGTCCGCCAGCCGCGGCAGCGAGCCGCGGAAGCTGTCGGCCCTGGTCCGCGGGGAGCTGGACTGGATCGTGATGAAGTGCCTGGAGAAAGACCGCAACCGGCGCTATGAAACGGCGGCGTCGCTCGTTGCGGACGTGCAAAGGTATTTGAGCGACGAGCCGGTGCTGGCCTGCCCCCCATCGGCGATGTATCGCTTCCGCAAGTTCGCCCGGCGGAACAAGGCGGCGCTGGCAACGGCATCGCTCGCTGGACTGGTGGTGGTGGGGTTGACGACGAGCCTGGTAATGATCGCCAGCGAGAAGCAAGCAAGGAAAGCTGCAGAGGAAGCTCAGGCCCGCGAATACGATGACCGGAAGAAGGCCGACGATCGCGCGCGCCGCGAGAACTACTTCCACCTCATTACCCTGGCCCACCGCGACCTTGCCTTCCATCAACTCGCGTTGTGTCCGGAAGAGGAGCGCGGGTGGGAGTGGCATTACTTGATGCGGCTCTGCCGGGACGAGCCGGTAGTCATACCTGTCGGGGCGCAAGTTCACGGCGTGTCGTTCAGCCAGGACGGCGAGTTCCTCGCCTCTGCGGGCGGGGACGGGACCATCAAGATCTGGAAAAGCAGGACGGGCAAGGTGATACAGAGATTCCAGGCGCACTTCGATTCGGTCCTTAGCGTCGCGTTCCACCGCGACGGCAAGCACTTGGCCTCCCGCGGCGCGGACCGGACGGTGAAGGTCTGGGACTTGACGGCGACCGAGAAGCCGGTGTGGGAGGAACGGTGCGACGCCAGTCGCAAGTTTGGTTCGGCGTATACCGTCGCGTTCAGTTTCGACGGCCGACTACTCGCGACGGCGGCCGACGGGGTGGTGAAGGTGTGGGACTGGGAGAATCGCCAACACGTTTCCAGCTTGCCTGGACACGACTCTACGACCCCCGTCGCATTCAGCCGAGACGGGCGACTGGCGACCGGACCTTTCCGGGAGGGCGTGAAGTTTTGGGACCCCCAGACAGGAAGACAGCTTGGCCCCTTCCCCGCACACGACGAACTCGTCAGTGCGGTGGCGTTCAGCACGGACGGCAAATGGCTGGCATCGGCCAACTACGGCAGGACCGTGAACCTTTGGGATTCGACAACCGGCGAACTCCTCCACACCTTGTTGCATCCCGGAAATCAAGTGGAATGCGTTGCGATCAGCCCGGACGGCCGGCGCCTTGCATCGGGCGGCGAAGACAAGTCCGTGCGCGTCTGGGATCCGACGACCGGTCAGGAGATCCTCGCCTTGCGTGGTCACACCTCCAGGTGCGAGTGCGTGGCGTTCAGCCCGGACGGCTACCGCCTCGCTTCGGCCAGCTCCGACGGGACCGTTCGCATCTGGGAT
>Ga0075418_10006242_pt1 | contig 13442 bp, 11 predicted proteins | sample SoiMetdeltSBSDD2_FD_81776 | JGI IMG/M metagenome (GOLD analysis project Ga0075418, IMG submission 81776) | Bulk soil microbial communities from a Populus tree surrounding site in Tennessee, USA - Soil MetaG P. deltoides SBSDD2 | ecosystem: Environmental > Terrestrial > Soil > Tree plantation...
TCATTTCTATCCCACCAACTCCTTCGGCGGCGTCGGTATCTCTACTAATCCTCCTTCTCTGACTTCTCAACCACCTTCGGTTTCCCCATGCAGTCAGGACATTTGATAAGCTGCGGCGGGATGGTGCTCTTAAAGGTGAGAGCATACTGCTTGCAATTTTATTTTGTACTCTCTACACCTCATTTCCCGACCAAAACTGCACAAAAGAGGGTACAGTATGAAGCCAGTTAGTATGGGGGTGGTCTTGGGGATGAGTCTATGTATGGTTGCCTGCATGGGAACTGTAACGCCTACGTTGGCAGGAGGACCGACACAAGCACAATCTATCTCTCTGACACCAGATGTCCCAGGGGGTAGAGAACCATCAGTTCAGAGCAAACCAGGCACATCAGCGGCTGCCGTCGTGTTTTATGGGGCACCAGTTCCCCCAGTTGGTGGGCTTGACACGGTGGGTACGTCAAGACCTACGACAACTCTTAAAGCACAAGATCTGATCCCCAGAAGCGCATGGGATACTGACGCTACAGTGGCAGTGGAAGCCTTATCCCAAGACCCACTGAAGCCAGCCACGCTTAATTATGGCAGTGGAGACGGTGACCCAACAGATGATAATCTTCCTTAGAAATAAAGTATTATTAGGCTATTGATAAAGTATCACATATTTTCTGCTATACTCTCCTCGGGTAATTGCACTGCTTGGGGTGCCGATTGGTTGTTGCCCCGTTTTTATTCCTCTTCCTGCTCCACTACAGACACCCACATCACCGCCAAAACCAATACGAGATACAGAAACCTAAGCGAGCAACATGGAGAGCATTATCAGCAGTGAACCGCTTAGAATATCATCATATATTTCCAAAAGCTTTTCTAGAGTCTAATGGACGATAGAGCTATCTATGCTCTGTTGTGTCGTCCTTACCTTTTGAGTGCTTGTACCGCTAAGCGAATAGCCGACAGCATGAATCAGCAGTATCGACAGATTCTGAACACCTCTATACCAACACACACTTTGCTAATCTCCTTGTCCAGGGGTAAGCGTTCACGTGGTCGCAGTACGTGAGACTTGCTCGCTGGTGTCCAGCCGCGTATGATGCAGGCCCATGAACACCACACCACCGTTTCCACCTGCACTGTGGGAGCAGACGCCCCTGGCTGTCCGAGAGTATATCCGCACCCTCGAAGCGCGCGTCGCAGCGCTCGAAGCCACCGTCCAGCAGTGGCTGGAACGCCTTCACCAGGATTCGCACCACTCCTCGCGGCCACCGTCGAGTGATCTGCCTCACGCCATGAGGCCACGTCCACGTCGTGGGGCCAGTGGACGCCAGCGCGGGGGCCATCCGGGCCATCCGGGGCAAAGCCGGGCGTTGGCCCCCATCGAGGAGGTGGATATCGGGGTCCCTGTCAAGCCCCGGCAGTGTCGCCGGTGTCAGCACCCCTGGCAGGGCGAGGAGCCCCAGCCATACCGCCATCAGGTGCCCGCGGTGCCCCCGATCAAGCCGGTGGTGACGGAGTATCAACTGCACCGCTTGATCTGTCCAGCGTGCGGGATGCCGACCCGCGCGGACCTACCTCTGGGGGTGTCGCCAGGGGGCTTTGGACCACGCGTGCCAGCCATCGTGGCGCTGTGCACGGGGGCGTATCCCCTGTCGAAGCGCACGACCCAGGAGGTGATGGCCGACCTGTTTGGGCTCTCGATGAGTCTGGGGACGATTCCCCATCTGGAACAGGCAACAGGGCAGGCCGTGGCCGACCCGGTGGCGGAAGCCCGCACCTCCATCCGCGCGCAACCTGTCGCGCACCTCGATGAGACAGGCTGGCGTGAAGGGCACACGCGCGCGTGGCTGTGGGCGGCAGTGACGGCGTGGGTCACGGGGTTTGTCGTCCGCCTGTCGCGTGGGGCGAAGGTGGCACAGGAGTGGTTGGGAGCACGGTTTTGTGGCATCCTGGTGACGGACCGCTGGAGTGCCTATACGTGGTATCCCCCCCGCTGGCGCCAGATCTGCTGGGCACATCTGCTGCGGGACTTTGAAGCCATGATCGAACGCGGTGGACAGTCGCAGGAGATTGGCGAGGGGCTGCGTGCGCAGGCCTGGCAGATGTTCCATGCGTGGCATCGCGTCCGCGATGGTACCTTGCCCCATGCCGAGTTCCGAGTCCTGGTGCGACCGATTCGGTGCCACGTCGCGCGACTGCTTCGGGCCGGTCAGACCTGTGGCATGGGCAAAACTGAAGGGGTGTGCCGTGAGGTGCTCAAAGTGTACGATGCCCTGTGGACGTTCGTGCGGGTCGAGGGCGTGGAGCCGACCAACCATGCCGCGGCGCGTGCGATCCGTCCGGGTGTCCTGTGGCGCCAAGGCAGCTTTGGGACCCAGAGTGCCAACGGGTCGCGCTTTGTCGAAGCCATGATGACGGTGGTGGCCACTCTCAAGCAGCAGCATCGCAATGTCCTGACGTATATGACCGAGGCATGCCAGGCTGCATACATGGGGCTGCCTGCACCCTCACTCCTCCCTCGTTACACCGAGGCCAAAGCAGACCTTCCCGTCACCGCGTAACATGTAATACCTGAACGGTTACGAAATATCTTACCCCCCTAGGGCATGATGCAAATGAGTAGCAAAATTCTGCGCCTGGGCGAGGAGTAGCGCTAGGGAAGAGGAGGAGACGGAGGGACGTCTCCCCCTCAGCGCCCTTTAAACACTGGACGACGTTTCTCGAGGAAGGCGCGGCGGGCTTCCTGAGCATCTTCGGAACCCTGCAGGATACCGCCCGCATTGGACGTCAGCACCATGGTGGTCTCCAGGGAGCTATCCAGAGCAGCGCGCATGATGCGTTTGCTGATCCACTGCACCATGGGCGGTGTGCGCATAATGCGTTCACAGAGATCCCGCGTCGTTTCCTCCAGTGTGTCAGCGGGTACCAAGTGATTGAGTATCCCCCACTCATAGGCGCGCTGGGCGTCAATTTGTCCGACGTAGGCGAACTCCAGTGCCCGGCCCAACCCGACCATCTTCGGCAGGTAATAGCACCCGCCGTTCTCCATAATCTGACCTAACTGCTGATAGCCGATGAAGCGCGTATGCTCGCATCCGATACGGATATCGCAGTGCAGGGCCATATCCATGCCCGAGCCAACAGCCGGGCCATTGAGCATAGCAATGGTGGGTTTGCGGACGAGAGAGATATCACGGTGCAACTTGGTAAAGCCGTGGAAGAAATGTTCCCTGGCAGCATCTGGTCCCTCAGGGATGTGACGATTGCCCGACAAATTCTCGCCCTTGACCTCATCGGGGATATCGCGTCGCATGTCAGCACCCGAGCAGAAGCCGCGTCCAACTCCTGTGAGGACAATGACGCGGACGTTGGGATCATCATCACCAGCCCGCATGTATTCCCCCACTTTGGTCACTGTGGCGTGCTCTTCAGCCGTACCAACGAGGGCATTCATGCGCTCCGGACGGTTAAACTTGATCCACAAGATGCCACTGTCCTCGGGCTCATATAACAAATAATCAACTAGTTTCGGTCCCATGGGCTTCCTCCGTCTTCTCGGCCTGGCTCCGGTAGGCAGATAAGGCATGCGCTCTCCAGCGCCAGCGCTGGAGAGACGCGAGCAGCATAGCCGGCAGTTGACATACTGTCAAAGCCCAGGTGTACGTCTCCGCGCAGACTGGCTCTGCACCCATGCTGCCACCGAGCACTTTTTTCTGGCGCTGTCCAGAATGCTCCCCTACACTCTGCTAGCACGAGCAAATCTATACACAGAGAGGATGACACTCTATGGCCATACAGACGGTTGGGCTGCTGAGCCCCGGTGATATGGGACACGTGGTCGGACAGGTGCTGCTCCAGCATGGCATGCGCGTCGTGACCTGCCTGCAGGGCAGGAGTGCACGCACGTGTATGCTCTCACGCCAGGCAGGGATTGCCGAGGTGCCCACGTACGAGCACCTCGTGCGCGAGGCGGATTTGCTGCTCTCCATTCTGGTACCCGAAGAGGCGCTGAACACGGCCCGGCTCGTGGCCCAGGCGCTACGCAGTGCCAGCGCCACAACGCTCTACGCCGATTGTAATGCCGTCTCACCAAGGACGGTTCATACCATTGCTGAGGTGATCACCGCAGCCGGTAGCCGTTTTGTGGACGCTGGCATTATCGGCTCACCGCCGCGTAAGGAAGGGACCACACGATTTTATGCCTCAGGGCCTGATGTCGAGGAGTTTGCCGAGCTGGGCCGCTATGGGCTGGATGTCCGCCCACTCGGATTGGAAATCGGTCAGGCATCGGGTATTAAAATGTGTTACGCCGCCTTCACCAAGGGTACGACAGCCCTGGCGACCGGTCTGCTCACCGTGGCCCACAGCATGGGCCTGTATGAGCCGTTGGTCCAGGAGTTTCAGAAGAGCCAGGGAGACCGCTATCGTACTATGGAACGACAAATCCCGACGATGCCTCCGAGGGCGTACCGTTGGATCGGGGAGATGGAAGAAATTGCCCAGACCTTTGCTGACGCAGGGCTGACGCCCAAATTCCATCAGGCGGCGGCGGATATGTACCGCTTCGTAGCCTCGACCCCCCTGGCTGAGGAGACTCCTGAAACGCGTGACCGCGACCGCAGCCTGACGCAGGTCATTGACATGCTGGCTGCCAATCTCAAAGAGCAGCGACCGGCATAAGCGCTAGTGCTGTAGATGTCTTCCTACTCCCTCTCCCTCGGGAGAGGGCTGGGGTGAGGACTGTGGACTGCGTGCTATGGAGTAAGTTATGACCTACCAGCTGATGCCTGTCGATCGTCCCACGGCTCCACCCCTGGCGATTTCCGCTCGTCTACGGTCCCAACTCGTCTACTTCATGACACCGCCCGATGCGCCACACGTGCCACCGCTGCAGCCCAGCGACTACTGGATCGACGCTGAACACAGCGCCCAGTGGTTCGCCGATGGCGTCTTTGAACTCGTCTCCCCCCTGGATGGGGAGCAGCGCACGGTCATCGAACTCTCCGAGGAGCAGGAAGAGTTCCTGGCATGGTTGACGACGCATCACATCCAGCACATTCGCGTGCAGGATGTGCCATAACGAAACCATCGCTGCCCTCACGCGCTCAGGAAGTCATACCCAGGCCACTGTCCGATACCCTCATATTTTGTTCCCTATTCATAAAGTAAATTTTTCTCCCACTTTTGTAAGTAATTGTGCGATAATGCTTAGAAAGCATACTAGAAATTTTTTTGGCTATAGCAGGGGACATGACATACGAGAGAGTGGGGAAGTCCTATGCAACATGTAGCACGCGTGGTCATGGTGATGATAGGTCTGCAACTGTCTCTGGTCAGCAATCTGTGGGCCTTTGCTGTGGGGGACATTGCCGTGCATAGCCGCCGCGGCGAACCGTTTGCGGCTGACATACGTCTGCTCCTGGAGGCGCGCGAGCGCGATAAGGAGATTGAGGTCACGCTAGGGCACCAGGACGCCTACCGGAGCGAGGGTGTAACGCGTCCGGCCGTGATTAATACCCTGCAAGCCGTGCTCCCTCCTGGCACACGCAATGTTATCCGTCTCTCCTCCACAGTGCCTCTCCAGGAGGCAGCCTTTGACCTCGTCCTGTTAGTGCGCGTCGGACAGGTCACCATTGTGAAGCACCACGCCGTGGCCATACCAGCGCCAGCGTCCCTGGCTATCCCTATCGCGGCTCCCCTACCCACCATCGCGCCAGTAGCACCCGTAGCCGCAGCACGTAAAACGGGTACCAAGGCGACGCGGCCCCTGCAGCGGACAGGACGCTATGGGCCGATTGAGCGAGGCGGGACGCTCTACAGCGTTGCCAGAGCGTTACACGTGCCCAATGACAAGCTCTGGCAGGCTGTGGTCGCGCTCTGGCGAGCGAATAAGGAGCAATTCCAGGGGGGTAATCTCCATGGGCTGTCGGTTGGCACGTTTTTGATGATACCGTCTGATCTCACAGAGCATATGGCCGCTATTCAGCTCTCTGAGGCCCAGGAAATCGTCGCCGCACAGTGGGAAGAATGGCGTACTTTGCAGCGCTCAGGGCTCGACAAGCAGCGTGTCATTGTCGCCGCGCAGGATGCAGATATCCCGGCCACAGGCTCCGTTAAACAAGACCTCATGACTATAGAGGCAGCGCAGCCGGAGGTCACAACACCAGCAGAGAAGACTGTGGAGCAACCGGTGCCAGGGGCGGCAGTGGTGCTTCCGGTGGGTAAGGCTGGGAATACGGTCAGTATGACGGAGTTACAAACGGTGCTGCAAGGCTTGGAAGAGCGCCTGATGCGACGCCTGACTCCAACAGGCCCGACCGAGACGCAGGAGGCCAAGCTGCCCACTGCTCTGGTGAGCACCGCGGAACTGCAGGCGAGCATTCAGAGCCTGGAAGAGCGTTTGACCCAACGTCTGCAGTACATGCTGGCGCAAACCCCTGAGCCAGTGCGGCTCGGGCAACGTCCTCTCCCGCAGACCCCAGCCAGTACCCAAGCACCTACGGCTGCAGCCCAGCCTGTGTCGCAACTCCTGGTCCCCTACCTGCTGGTGGTAACAAATGCCTTGCTCTTAGTCCTCGCTGGTGCGTTAATATGGTTCTTGTGGCGTCGGCGTGACCGGGTGGAGGGGATGCAAAGAGTCTAACACCACTGGTGCGATGGGATATGGCATGAGGAGTGTGACCGCAGGAAGGCGTTGTAATATACCGCCGCACCGTCATCGCTGGCTCTCCCCACTCATTGTGAGCCTCGGGGTTGCCGCCGGCCCGCTCGATACCGCGGTCAATATTGCTTTCCCCGCCATTACTGCCGCTTTTGGTATCCCGATAACGACTATACAGTGGGTCGTCATCTGCTATGTGCTCACCTACGGCAGTCTCCTACTCGGGTGTGGACGGCTGGGCGACGTCATTGGGCACAAACGCGTCTTTCTCTTCGGTCTGGGATGGACTGCCGTCAGCTTATACCTGTGTGGCTGGGCTCCCACGTTCGCCTGGTTACTCTTTTTCCGCATTCTGCAGGGTGTCGGTACGGCCCTCCTATTGAGCTGTGCACCGGCCCTGGTCACGCTGGCGTTTCCCGAAGCAGAGCGTGGCACAGCTCTGGGCGTGTATACCATGCTCTCGGCGCTCGCCTCGACACTTGGACCGTTGCTGGGCGGTCAGTTCGTAGCCCTCTGGGGCTGGCCAGCCGTATTTTATTTTCGCGTGCCGCTGGTCCTCATCGCCGCTATCTTGACGGTATTCTGGGTGCAACAGCCAGTGGACGTGCATCCAGGACAGCGTTTCGATAGCCTGGGGGCGGCGGCTTTGACAGCTGCCATCGCCGGGTTGTTGCTCGCCCTGAACCAGGGGAACCGACTGGGCTGGTCCGCCTGGCCCACTCTCCTCTTAGCTGCTGGGGCCTGGGCTTGCCTCGGCTTCTGCATCTGGTATGAACGGCGCTGTGCTGAGCCCGTGATCGATCTGCGGCTGTTTCGTCACACCGCTTTCTCCATAGCCAACATGGCGCACGTGCTGGCCAATATTGCCAGTTTCACAGTGCTGCTCCTGGTGCCCTACTATTTGCTTAACGTTTACCAGACCTCTGCCTTGGTCGGTGGCGTGTTCCTGGCGATGGCCCCGCTCGGGACCATGCTCGCTTCGCCTCTGGGTGGCTGGCTGCTGTCGCGCTGTGCCTCACGGCACCTGAGTGTGTGTGGCCTCTATCTGGTTGGCGCAGGGTTACTGGGCATCAGCCAGTGGCACGCCCACACTGCGACCGCACTGATTGTCGGCATGCTCGGGATACAGGGATTCGGTCTCGGCCTGTTTCAAGTCGCCAATATGGACTTCGTGATGGGCGTGATTCCGCGTCACCAGCAGGGCGTAGCCGGGAGTCTCACGATGCTCACACGCACCGTCGGGGTGGTTGCTGGGGCCACGCTTGGCTCCTTTCTCCTGGGACTGCTCCAGGCGCGCTACACCATGCAGCTTGAGACGACCGGCGCAGCGGTGGTGCTCCTTGGCCCACAAGCCTTCCTCCTCGCCTTCCAGGGAGTTTTTCAGTATGCCGCGGCGATGGCGGCAATCGCCGCAGTGTTGATGTGGAGCAGTCGCTTCACCACGACGCCGTCGTGAGGCCTATACGGCATCATGTCTCCGTGTCGTCAGGGGTTCCCAGACGTGCTCGACGAGATTGGCGAACACCCTGCTCCCAACCTGCTGATACTCCACGCAACGGTGTGGCATTTCTGCCACAATGCTGGCGGGATCAATGGTGCCTTGCACACTGACGAACTCGTCATGGAAAGCCGCTATCCAACTGCGGATGACGGCTGGCGTCAGTTCCAGATGAAAGAGCAAGCCATAGACCCGGTCGCCGTAGCGAAACACCTGGTGTGTGCAGAGTGGTGACGAGGCCAGAGGCGTGGCTCCAGCGGGGAGATCGAACGCATCGCCGTGCCATTGAAACACCGGGACCGGCGAGGTGAGGCCGGCGAACAGCGGATCAGCGGCACCGGCCGGAGTCAGGTCGACGGTATACCAACCAATTTCCTTCTGGGGATTGCGATACACCTGGGCACCCAGGGCTTTCGCCAGCAGTTGGGAACCCAGACAGATGCCCAAGAGTGGCACGCCCTGCGCCAGCATGCACGTGAGAAAATGGTGCTCGTCGCGCAAGAATGGATACTCGGCTTCGTCGTAGACGCCCATAGGTCCTCCCATGACGATGACCGCCTGATACTCCTGGGCGTCTTCAGGAAGACGAGCACCCTCATACAGAGCGACTGTTGTCAGCGTCCAACCACGTGTCTCGAGATAGGATGCCAGGGTGCCCGGCCCCTCGATAGCCACGTGTTGGAGCACGAGAGCGCGCATGTATAGCCTCCTCCAGAATATAAGAATACAGCCCTTGTGACGTGGGGCATTGCCATCCGTATGGATTATCTTCTGCACCGGCATGGACTGCAAGCGCAGCAGGATATTGACAACTTCCGCATTTTTCTCTACAACGCACGCGCGGCTCAACAGTGGATCATAGTACCTGGAGAATTGGTACGATAACGGGAGAATGAGTAGATGCAGGCGCGTCGATGGCAATGGATTCCATTACTGCTTGGGTGTGTGGCGTTCCTCTGGGGTATTGAGTGCGTCAATGCGCTCCTCGGTCATCGCTTGATCCGGTGGGGCATTATGCCGCGTACGCTTCCAGGATTGGTGGGCATTCCGCTCAGTCCTTTCCTGCACGGCAGTTTTACCCACCTCATCCTCAATACAGTGCCTCTGGTCACACTGGGGAGTTTTGTGGCCTTCTATGGAACGCGAGTCTTTCTTACCGTGTCGCTCTGGATCATGCTCCTGAGCGGTACCGCGCTCTGGCTCCTCGGTCGCTCGGCGTACCACGTTGGGGCCAGCAGTGTAGTCTTTGGGTATTTTGGTTATCTGGTGGCCCGTGGGTGGTACGAGCGTAGCGTCACAGCCCTACTGGTCGCGTTCCTGACCCTGGTGTTGTACGGCAGCATTGTGTGGGGAGTCTTGCCGACGCAGTCCTATATTTCCTGGGAAGGTCACTTGTTTGGGTTGCTCGCTGGCGTGCTGGTGGCGCGGCTTACCACCTCACAGCGGCGCGCCACACCGATTTCCAAGTTGACAGTACGGTAGGTTCGGTATGCCCAGGAGAGAGCTGCGTGGTGAGGCTCTCCTCGGCTGATGATGTAGGGCGGCACTATCTGATTGCCGTCGCGGCCGCCGCCCAGTATGCCATCTATCCGGTCTGGGTCGGGCTGTCGCTCACGCTCGGTTTCCCAGACAAGGCTACGACGCTTACCCGCTGTCCGCATGCAGTGGACAACACCGACGAGGGGCTTCCATGGGCAGGAACGTCAGGCAATATCCGCGGCTGAAGGGCCGGTCGCGCACACGGATCCGGGCGGCGCGCCTCGTTCGCCGTGTGCGCCTGCGGCACACTCTCCGCGCCGTGCGGAAGCGCGAGCGTGCCCATACGCGCGGTCAGCATCGTAAGCCAGTCGCGGCGCCGCGTCTGTGGCAGCGCTGCCTGATCGTGCCTCTCATGGTCGTCATCCAGGGGCTCCGTAGTGGCCTCGTGTGGCTCCGTGACGTTGTCCTCCCCGCCCCGCCGCAGATCCTCGCTGTAGACCCCGCGCAGTTCCTGATCGTGGGACATCGGGGGGCCTGCGCCTCGGAGGTCGAGAACACGCTCGTGTCCTGTGAGCGCGCAGTCGAGATTGAGGGCGCGGACGCGGTCGAGATCGACCTGTGCGTCACCCAGGACCGGCAGGTCGTCGTGTGGCACGACTGGGACCCGGACGCGCTCGTGGCACTCGCGCGCCAAGCGGGGGCTGAACTGGATGTCCTATGCCGCCCCGTGGTCCCCCCGGCGGGGCACCCGATGCGGAGGCCCGTGTGCGACCTGACACTTGAGGAACTCCGGGCGCACTATGGGTACGCCATCGTCGGCGAGGACCAGACCGTCCCGGCCCGACTGCCTGTGTTAGAGGAGATCATCCGCTGGGCGCGGACGAAGCCGCGCCTCAAGGCAGTGTTCCTCGATTGTAAGGTGCCTCCGGCGCGCAAGGAACTGATCACGGTCGTGGCCGAGGCCCTGCACCGCGAAGTCGAGCGGGAGCCTGTCGAGGTGTCATTTGTGTTTCTGACACCTTATGTCGAGGTCCTCGAGGCAATGCAGGAGGTGGTGCCAGCAGCAGGGCGCTCCTACGATGTGGAAATCCCGGTGGGGTTCTTTCCCGCTCGCGCGCAGCTCTCTGCCGTCGCCCACGCCCGCGCGGCGAGGAACGAGTGGGCGTCCATTGGCCGGCCCCTATTCACGATCGGCGGCTGGTGGACTTATCGCAAGACGATCCAGGCGGACCTTGAGCAGATGCGGGAGGCACGCGGGACCGCCCCACCTGTGCCGCCGGTATACTATGTCTGCTGGACCATCAACCAGACGCGCGAGATGCGTCACCTCCTGCGCCTGGGGGTCTCGGGGATCCTGACCGACTTCCCCACCGTCCTCCGCCGCCTGCTCAACCGCCGGATTCGTCAGGACGTCCGCCGCGGGGCGCGTCACGCTTGGAAGCACGCACGTCGAGTACGCCGAGAGACGCAGGGAAAAGTCTTAAAGGCTCATACGGAATGCTAGGGACTTCTGTGACCAGGAACCTTTACCCTGCCCTGGGCATCACCGACCCTGGGAGGAGAACACTGAGCGGCTACGACCACCGCCGACGTACGCACCCGGCTTGACTGCCCCATATAGCGGTGGTGCGCTCTGCTGTCCTACTCCGTGGTCCCTGATCATCGGTCAGGATTGCATCTCTGCCAATGTTCCCCTGCTTCGCATCGTGGGCAGGGGAGGGTTGTGTGACTCGGGCACGCTGCCTAGCATGGAGGTTACTCGCATGGTCCGTCACTACCGCGTCCTCATTCCAAATGGCCTCACCTTCCTGTCCCTCCTCAGTGGCACGGGTGCCATCCTGGTGGCGGCGGCCATCCCCACAGCTGCAGACGCCCCCAGGTATCTCTGGGGCGCCGGGCTGTTGATCCTGGCCAGTTACCTGATCGATGGGTGTGATGGTGCGCTGGCGCGGGCCCTCCACGCCAGCACGCCCTTTGGGTTACAGCTGGATTCCTTAGTTGATATGGTCAGCTTGGGCGTGGCGCCGGCGGTCGTACTCTTTGTGTATGGCGTCCGCGTCGTCGGGGTCAACCCCTGGCTGAGTGGCCCAGTGGTGGTCCTCGTGCCCTTGGCGGGCGCGTTCCGCCTGGCGCGATTTAACTTACTACCGCCCAAAACCACGAGCCACACGGATTCCCTAGGCCTGACGATTCCCACGAGCGGGGCACTCTTGGCGCTTGCCGTCCTCTCCAATCTGGCCGGGGCGGTGGCGCCCTCCCCGATCCTGTATCTCGGCGTGACCGTCGGTGTCAGCCTCTTGATGGTCAGCACTATCGCCTTCCCCTCGCTAGCATGGATCTTTGCGGGATGGCGGCCTACAATGGTGGTGCTGGGGCTCATGGGGGTGTCACTGATGGCCTTGTCCTTCTTTACGGCCTGGTTGGTCTGGACAAGTGCCTATGTGGGGGTGGCCTTGGTCCGTGCGGGCGTCCGCCGTGTCAGGCGAGGCGAGCGGTTAGAGGCCACCGCAGAGCAGGGCATGGGTGATGTGCGGAAGAGCAAGGACGCGTAAAGCAGGGGCTGGCGGCACCGGTGGACCTTACGGTGACGCGACGTGCGTGACGCGTTCTCCGCCCATGACGCGCGGATCAGGCGAAGACTGGCAGCATGTCGGCATGCACGTTGCCGGGCCGATATTCGCCCTGTTCACGGCGATCCGGTGCTTCGTCCAGAATCGTTGTGCAGAGCTTCCCAAAGCGGCCTACCAACGATGGGTGGAGCATCACCTTCGTCGCCACGGTGAGTTCCTCACCCCCGGGTCCGATGATCTTGGGCCCGATCGTGCGCACGTTCTGCGGGATGAGCTTGAACTCGTCGCTGAGCTTGCGCCATTGCTCGTTGAAGGACTCGTGCTGGGGGGGCAACAGGTGCAGGTTGAGGTCAGGCGTGCGGCGATTGGGGTCGATGACCAGTCCCTTGTCGGCAGCCTGATGCATCATAAAATCCCAGGTGATGTCGCCGATGCCCTTATCGTGGTAGCCGCCCCCGATGTCGGAGTGGACGCCCGGGAACCAGACCTGAAGCACGCTCTGCCCGGCGAGGGCCACTGCGTTCGCCGCCTGGGTCCAGAGCGCCGGAACGTACGGCCCACGCTTTTCGTCGACCGCCAGCGCCTGCACGGCGTGCTCCACCGTGTCGCCGAGGGTGGTGTTGTGGAAGCCGACGATGGGCTCGTTGACGTGCGCTGCCACTGGAATCGGCACGCCGAGTGCCCCAACCGTGTCGTACACGCCGATGAACTTGATCTTCACGTCGCCATGGGTGGGCAGCCTGGCCACGTCGATACCGCCCAGACGGCCGACGGCATCACCGGCCTTCTCCACGAGCCAGCCGCGGATCTTGTCGAGGCTCCAGCCAGCAGGACGGACGACGACCCCGGGCGCAGCGTGGACTTCCGTGACGTAGCGATCCATATAGGCCCGCCACACGTCTTTGATGCTCGGTTTGTCGAGGAGTCCCGCGGCCTTGATGAACCCGCACAGGGAGCGGACGGTGTACGCGCCGCGGGAAAAACCGAACAGATAGATTTCGCTGCCCGACACGAAATTGTGGGCGAGGAAGTGGTAGGCGTCGCGGACGTTATCAGAGAGCCCGACACCGGCACCTCCGCCGAGCAGACGCGAGAACCAGTCGGTGCCAACGCCCGCATCGTAGAAGAGCACGACCTCAGAACTATCCGCGGCTTTCCCGCCGCAGGTCCGCACTCCGTCCTTGTGGGTGACCTCCGTCGGCATGCCCAGGCGTTCGCGGAGGAAGCGGTAGGTGCGGAA
>Ga0075418_10006243_pt1 | contig 13441 bp, 13 predicted proteins | sample SoiMetdeltSBSDD2_FD_81776 | JGI IMG/M metagenome (GOLD analysis project Ga0075418, IMG submission 81776) | Bulk soil microbial communities from a Populus tree surrounding site in Tennessee, USA - Soil MetaG P. deltoides SBSDD2 | ecosystem: Environmental > Terrestrial > Soil > Tree plantation...
CGATCTGTTTCTCGAGTTTTTCAACGCCGGGAGTCAGCTTCTCGATTTCTGCTGCCTGCTTCGCGCGAAGATCGCTCAGCGCTTTCATGTCATCGGTGAAGATCTTCACTGGATCGGTCAGCGCGGACGGATTGTACAAAGCGGGTACATGAGCCTTTTTGCTCTTGAATCCGCCGGCGACGGAGAACACAAGCACCGCCTCATCGACTTTGGATTCGATTCCGCCGACGGTCGAGTCGGTCTTAAAGAATCCCAGTACCTTCGACAGCGCATCCAGCCCCGCAGCGACCAGAGCCGGAGCTGGCGCTTCTCCCGGCGTCGCCCTGTCGAGATCGTCGAAGCTCTTCTTGATCAGTTCCTTGCGAAATTGATACGTGAGCAGCTTCTGAAACTTGGGGAAGTCCGCGGACGCGAAGACATAGACCTCCGACGAGACGTTCGGCTCGACGGCCGCGACGATCTTCGTCGCGCATTCCTTCACCGCCTTCGCCGCGAGCAGAGCCGCTTCGGCGGTGCCGGCCTTGTCCTTCATCTCGACCGCGCCTGAGTAAGGTCCGGCCTTCACGTCGCCGATGGTCTTCGCCAGCAATGCCGCGGTTTGCGCATCGGCGAGCGCCTTCTGCGCATCGGCGAGTCCCTTTTGTGTCTGAAGATCTTTCAACGCCTTCGCGTCTGCGTCGGGTCCTTCAGCCGCCTTCTTCGCATCGGCGAGCGCCTTTTCTGCATCGATCTTCGCCTTCTCCGCGAGGATGAGCTCCGTCTGTTTCTTCGCTTCGTCGATCTTCTTCTGAATCTCTTCCGGGGTCTCTGCCATGGCGCGTGTTCCCTCCGCGAACATCACTCCGACTGCGATGAATACCGTTAGAAAACGCCTCAAAACGAGCCTCCTCTCTCTCTCGATGCGAACTCGCGTCGAGCAGCGCGCGTCGCGCTGCGTTGCTGCCTGTATTGAGTTGTGGATGCGCTATTCTACGGGAACACACCCGAAAATACGTGTGGACTTCATGAGGCAAAACGCCGACACGGAAGGCTTTCTCCGCCGCATCGCAGAAACGGACGGCACGACCGAAGACGATCTCGTGGCCATCCGCGAACGGCATCGCAAAACGACCGGCTACTCTCCTCTCACCGACCAATCGATCGACGCCTGGCGGCGCTTTCGCCAGGGTCAGACGCTTGCCGAAGAAGACCAGGCTGCGCTGGAGGCGATCGTCGTTCCCAACGGACTCCGCCCGGCGTTCGATGTGATCAACGACTCATTCGTCGATCTTCCTTCGCCGTGGACTGATGTGAATGCGCACCGTACGTTCGTCGAGCGTTGCATCCGCGGCATCGGCCGGATCGACATTCCGGGACACGCATCGTTCAACTTCGCCGGCACCGGCTTCGTGGTTGCGGAGGATCTGCTGCTGACGAACCGGCATGTGGCGGAGATCTTCTGTCAGAGCGGCGCGAACGGGATGTCATTCACGCCCGGCGTGACTCCGCATGTGGATTTCAAGCAGGAGGTAGGAAGCGCGGCAACCGTGACCATCTCCATCACGGCACCGATCCTCGTACTTCCCAATTGGGACGCCGCGTTACTCCGCGTGAATGGGCTTCCGTCGGGCGCCGTCCCGCTGCCGCTCTCGAGCCAGCCGCTCGCCGATGGGAACGGAAGACTCTCCGCCATCATCGGATACCCGGCTCTCGATTCCGAGACATCGGCCGACGAGATCATCCAGCAGCTCGATATCTTCCGAGGAGTCTTCGACAAGAAGCGGATGCAGCCCGGACGGCTGCTCGGAATCCGCGACAAGGTTTCGTTTGGACAAACCGTGAAAGCGCTCGGCCACGATTGCACGACACTCGGCGGAAGTTCCGGTTCCGCGCTTCTCGATCTCGAGAGCGAGCGAATCGTCGGGCTTCATTTCGATGGGGATTACCTGGTGGCCAATTACGCTGTCCCGGCGTCGGCGCTCGCCTCCGAGAAGCGCCTGCACGATGAAGGCGTCAAGTTCCAGGACTGACCTTCATCCTTCCTTCTTCAGTTTGCTACACTTACCCACCACTCACACCAGCACCGCCGGGAGGGGAGAGCGGACATGAAGACCTGGGAATACAAGATCATCAACGTCCGGTCGGAGAATTACTCGATGGATCCGCGGCGCGCTGAGGAGCTCAATCGCCTCGGCGACGAGGGGTGGGAGCTCGTGAGCATCACCTCCATCAACTTCAAGACCGGTGCGACCGATCACATCGGCATGGTGTTCAAGCGCGAGAAGCAGGCCAGCGCGTAGCGGTCGATCTGATATCTTCGCCCGCCCATGGCGGACGCCCCCTTCCTCATCCTGATCGTGCTCGACGGCTTCGGCTGTCGCAAGGAAACCGAGCACAACGCGATTGCGCAGGCGGATGCGCCGCGCTTTGCGCGTCTGTTCCGTGAGAGTGCGTGGACCACGCTCGAGGCATCGGGACTCGCGGTCGGTTTGCCCGAGGGACAGATGGGAAACTCCGAGGTCGGACATCTGAACATCGGAGCGGGGCGTGTCGTCGATCAGGACATCGTTCGCATTTCGAAATCGATCGCGCACGGTGAGCTGCAGACGAATCCCGTTTTCGTCGATGCGGTGAAGAATTCGCGCGCGATTCATTTCGCCGGACTGCTTTCCGACGGCGGCGTGCACTCGCTGCAGGAACAGTTGCACGGCCTCATCGACGCGGCCCTCGATCTCGGCGCGCAAAACGTGTTCATCCACGCGATCCTCGACGGACGCGACACGCCGCCGAAGTCCGCAGAGAAATATCTCCGCGATCTCCTCGCGCACATCGAGAACAAACCGAATGCGCATCTCGCGACGATCATCGGCCGCTACTACACGATGGATCGCGATCACCGGTGGGAGCGCGTGCAACGCGGCTACGATCTGATGACGCTCGGCGTCGGCACGCAGACGCAGGACCCGCTCGAGACCGTGCGCCGCTTCTACGGACAGAACATCACCGACGAATTCATGGAGCCGATCGCGGTTCTAACCGCGGAAGGCGCACATCTCGGCCGAGTCGAAGACGGAGACGCGCTCCTCTTCTTCAACTTCCGCGCGGACCGCATGCGCCAGATCGTCATCGCATTGAAGGACGAGCACTTCACGCCGTTCCCGCGTGCCGTGCATCCGAAGCTGCGCCTCGTGACGATGAACCGCTATCACGAGAAGTTCGACCTCCCGGTCGTCTACGCGCCTCAGGAGATCCGGAACAACCTCGGGGAGGTTCTCTCGAACGCCGGACGGAAGCAGTTCCGCATCGCGGAGACGGAGAAGTACGCGCACGTCACGTTCTTCTTCAACGGCGGATCGGACACGCAGTTTCCCGGCGAGGAGCGGCTGCTCGTGCCGTCGCCGAAAGTCGCGACGTACGACCTCAAGCCGGAGATGTCGGTGTTCGAAGTCGCGGACAAAGTCGTCGAGGCGGTGGCGTCGAAGAAATACGACGTCATCATCATGAACATCGCCAATCCCGACATGGTCGGCCACACCGGCGTGATGAAGGCGACCGTGGAGGCGATTCACGACACGGACGTGGCGGTCGGCCGCATTCTCGACGCCGTGGAAAAAGTCGATGGCGTTGCGCTCATCACCGCGGATCACGGCAACGCGGAGATGATGTTCGATCCCGAGACCGGACAGCCGCACACCGCACACACGACGTTTCCCGTGCCGCTGATCCTCGTCGACGCGAAGAAGCGCTTCGGCACGCTGCGCAGCGGCGGCGTGCTGTCGAACGTCGCGCCGACGATCCTCGAGATGTTAGGCATCGACAAGCCCGCGGAGATGACGGCGGAGTCGCTGCTCGTTCGATCATGATCGAACGACTTTTTCTCGTGCGCCACGGGCAGACGCAGCACAACGTCGCCGGAATCACGCAAGGCTGGAGCGACAGCGAGCTGACCGAGGCGGGTCGCGATCAGGTGCTGCGTCTCGCGCAGCGACTGGCATCGGTCGGAGCGACCGCCCTCTACTCGTCCCCGTTAGGCCGCGCGCTGTCGACGGCCGAGGCGATCGCGGAGGCGACGGGATTACCGATCGTGATGCTCGAGGATTTGCGCGAGATGAATTACGGCGGATGGGAAGGACGCTCGTTCCTCGACATCCGCCGCGAATACGAGGAGTTGTATCAGCGCTGGATCGCCGACGAAACATGCGCGTGTCCGGAGGGCGGCGAGTCGCACGCGGATGTACGCGCGCGGGTCGAGCGCGCGCTCGCGAGCATCGACTCGCCGCGCCCGATCGTCGTCACGCACGGCACCGCGATCCGCATCGGCGCCACGTCCCTCCTCAACGTGCCGGTCATGGCAGCGATGCGATTCGCGCAGGACAATGCCGCGCTGAACGTGTTCGTGCGAAGAGGGGAGCGGTGGGTGCTGAAAGTTTGGAATGATTCAACCCACTGTGAGAAATGAATAGGACGTCCTAGGACGTCCTAGGACGTCGTACGACGTCCTAGGAGTGCCAAATGATCCTCGAAGACATCAATCAACAACTCACCGAGACCCTGAAATCGCGCACGCTCGCGCTCTTCGGCCACCCGGTCGATCGCGTCGTGTTGCAGACGCCGCCGAAGCTGAGCATGGGCGATCTGGCGACGCCGATCGCGCTGGAGCTCGCGAAGGCGCTCAAGCGCAAGCCGCGCGAGATCGCGGAGCAGCTCGCGAAGGGGATGCATCTGCCGGCGCTGGTGGAATCGGTGACGATCGAGGGCGCGGGATATCTCAACTTCCGTTTCGACCGCGGAGGATTCATCGCGGCGCATTTCCGCAGCGTGATGGAGCCGTCGGCGCTGCGCGGCGAGCGCGTGATCGTCGAACACACGGCCATCAATCCGAACAAGGCCGCGCACATCGGCCATCTCCGCAACTCTGTCCTCGGCGATACGTACGTTCGCTGCTCGAAGTGGCTCGGCAACGACGTCGAAACGCTGAACTACATCGACGACACCGGCGTGCAGGTCGCGGACGTCGTGGTCGCGTTCGAGCACCTCGAGAAGAAAAGCATCCCCGAGGTCGAACAGCTCATCGCGAGCACGGAGCGCTTCGACTACCTCTGCTGGGATCTCTACTCGCAGATGGCGCATTACTACGCCGCTCATCCCGAAGCCAACGAATGGCGGAAGGAAACGCTCCATCGCATCGAACATCAGGAAGGCGAGACGGCGAAGCTCGCGGCGATCATCGCGCGCGCGATCGTGCATCGCCATCTCGCGACCGTCCTTCGCCTGGGGATCGAATACGACCTCCTGCCGAAGGAGAGCGACGTCATCCACATCCACCTCTGGGATCGCGCGTTCGAACTGCTCAAACAATCCGGCGCCGTCGTGTACGAAGAGGAAGGCAAACACAAAGGCTGTTGGGTGATGAAGCTCGACGAGTCCGAAGAGTTCGCGGGCATGAACGAGCCGGACAAGATCCTCGTGCGCTCGAACGGCACGGTCACGTACACCGGCAAAGACATCGCGTTTCAGCTCTGGAAGCTGGGCATGATCGACCGCACGTTCCAGTACCGCAAATTCCTGACGTACGCGAACGGGCGCGTGGTGTGGGAGACGACGCACCGCGATGACGGAGATCCGGGCGCGCCGAAATTCGGCGGCGTATCGCGCGTCGTGAACGTGATCGACGCGCGGCAGTCGTATCCGCAGAAGGTCGTGAAGGAAGGCGTGCGAAAACTGGCCGGCGAAAAAGCGGCCGAGGCATCGATCCACTTCGCGTACGAGATGGTGGCGCTCACACCGGTGACCGCAAAAGCTCTCGGCATGGAGCTCTCCGAGGAGGATGCGGGACGCGCGTACGTCGAGATGTCGGGACGCAAGGGACTCGGCGTGAAGGCGGACGATCTGCTCGATGAGCTCGAGCGGAAAGCGACCGAAGCGGTGAAGGCGAACGCGAACGAGTTCGATGACGCGGCGGCGAGCGAGATCGGACGCCAGGTCGCGATCGCGGCACTGCGCTACTTCATGCTGCGCTACGGCCGCAACAAAGTCATCGCCTTCGATTTCGATGAGGCGCTGCGCTTCGAAGGCGACTCCGGACCGTACCTGCAGTACTCGACCGTGCGCGTGCAGAACATCTTTCGCAAGATGGCCGAGCGCGGCGTCGATCCGCGCATCGACGATCGCTCGGTCGATGACCTCACGCTCAATCAGGGCATCACGGACGACATGTGGGAGTTGGTGCGCCTCTCGGCGGAACTGCCGGGCGCAATCCGCCGCGCGATCGACTCACTCGAGCTCTCGGTGATCACGCAGTACCTGCTCGACCTCGCGCAGAAGTTCAACAGTTTCTACCACAAGTATCCGATCATGAATGAGAAGGAGGACGCCGAGCGCCAGCGTCGCGCGGTGTGCGCGGAAGTGTTTCGCAGGACGATGGTGGGGGCGATGGACTTGCTGGGAATTCCAGTCCCTGAGAGAATGTAACGCAGTCCACTAGTCCAGTAGGTCTTATGAAACTCGATTTTGCTCTGCGCGCTCTCTTTCTCACTGCCGGTGCGGTCGCTGCTCTCGTGCTCGCCATGAAGGGTTATGGCGAGGCGCTTCCGGCCGTCGCGCTCGGCGGCGCCCTGGGGGCGGTCTTCGCTGGACGTGTGCAGCCCAGCGAAGATTAGCTAGACCGCTTCCTCTTCGGCGTGACCGCCGTCCCCACCGAGCCGTGTCACGTTTTCCGCCTGCAAACCTTTCGGTCCCTGTTTGACGTCGAACTGCACGCGCTCGCCTTCGTTCAGGGTGCGGTAGCCCGACGCCTGAATGGACGAGTGATGGACGAACACGTCTTCACCGGTACTGCGCTTGATGAAGCCGTAGCCTTTGTCGTTGTTGAACCACTTCACTACACCTGTCTCCGGCATTCCTACCTCCGACGACGCCGTGTAATGCATCAGCCCGGCGCGCGCCTCTCGCGCATTCAAATACCGCAAATGCGGTGTAAACGAATTGTGCAATGCGCGCGCCCGTCACCAGATGAGCGCGCGATTCACTCCAATCCGCTGGAATCCGAGATCTTCGTAGAGGCCGATGGCGGGACGATTGAAGTCGTTGACGAACAACGTGACGGTTTTTCCCTTGCGAAACACATGTCCGCAGACTTCGCGCAGCAGTGCGCGTGAGAATCCGCGCCGGCGATAACGCGGATTCGTCCAGACGCCCATGAGCTGCACGGCGTCGGGCGTGACCGCGGAGTATTCGCACTTCGACACGATCACGCCGTCGATCACGCGCACGATCGATCGCCGCTTCTCGATCAACTCGCGAATGCGCTCGCGATATCCGGCCGCGTCGCGCTCGAGCGGATCGATGCCCACTTCCTCTTTGTGCATCGCCGCGCACGCGGGCACGAGCGCGTCGAGATCGCGCATCGTCGAGTGGCGTGCCTCGCCGAGGTCGGGATAGTCGAATCGCTTGCGCAGTGCATAGATCGGCTGGTTCATGCGCACGACGGTCGGCGCATCGACGCGCTCGCGCAGTCCGCTCCACAGCGACTCGACGAGCGTCGCCGGCGAGATGATCGCGCGCACCGGCAGCATGCGCGTGATGATGCGATCGGCGATGAGCGAGATCGCGGAGTCGGTGATGTCCGTCGAGATCGACGGATCGCCGGCGAGCACGATGTTCGTCGCCAGCGAGGCCACGAGCACGATCGCGCCGTTGTAGCGAACGACCGCGATCTGCGATCCGGCCAGCGTCCGCTCTTCGAGCAGGCGCGAGATCAGATAGACGTTGATCAGCGGATCGCGCTGCAGAAACTCGAGCGCGCCCTTGAAGTCGTCATCCGACAGAAGCCGGAGCGACCAGCGTCCTTCAGCGGGAAGGGTGGCCATGAGATCAGTGGGCAGTCGGCAGTATGCAGTTTGCAGTAGGCCGCCGCCCAGCCCTCCCCTGCGTACTGCCTACTGCCAACTGCCTACTAGAGCTGCGACCGCCCCAAGTATGCCAGTCCATCGGTCAACTTATGCCACCAGGGGCGGTTCTCCCACTCTTTGAACGTGCGCTGCCGGGCGTAACGGAGGTCGTTCTGAAAGTCGGCGCGGAGCTGCGCGGCGACGTTGGGGTCGAGCACGCCGATGTTGACTTCGTCATTGAGCTGAAAGGATCGGTCGTCGAAGTTCGTCGAGCCGACCGACGACCAGATGCCGTCGACGACCATCACTTTCTGATGCAGCAGCGTCCGGTCGTACTCCCAGATCTTCACACCGCGGCGTAGGAGCGTGCCGAAGTGATGATGGCTGGCGTGCTGCACGAGCGCGCTGTCGGTGGCGTCGTCGGTCGGGACCATGATCTTCACGTCGACACCGCGCCGAACCGCCGCGGCCAGCGCCTCGATCGCTTCGTCATCGGGAAGGAGATACGGATTCTGGATGAGGATCTCGCGTCGCGCCGCGCTGATCGCGAGGTAGTAGAGCACCTGCACCGACGACACGCTGCCGGACGGCGATGTGTACGCGACGTGTGCGGTCGACGGTCCGACCGGTGCGAGTTGCGGAAAGATTTTGTCGTCCGCGGGAATCTCGCCGGTCTCTTCGATCCAGTTGTCCGCGAACGCGGCCTGCAGGCGATTCACGACCGGCCCCGCGACGCGAAACGCGGTGTCGCGGTAATGCTTCTTGTCCTGCGCGTTCCCTAACCACTCGTCGGCGATGCACTGCCCGCCGATGTAGGCGATGCGGCCGTCGATGATGGCGAGCTTGCGATGGTCGCGATTGTTCAGACGCCCGAGGTTGCTGATGCGGATGGGATGGAAATGCGCGACGCGGACGCCGGCGCGCTTCAGGGCATCGAGCACTTCTCCTTTGAGTTTTCGTCCGCCGGATGCGTCGACGAGCACGCGGACTTCGACGCCTTCGCGCGCTTTCTTTTCGAGCAGCGCGGCGACCTGTCGCGCGAGCTTGCCGTCGTACCAGATGAAGCTCTCCAGATGCACGCTCACGCGCGCGTTGGCGATGTCGCGCAGGAGCGGCGGGAAGATGCCGTCGCCGTTGCGCAGCACGACGACGTGATTGCCGCGGTCGAGACTCGAATTCGTGAGGCTGACGATCGCAGGCAGCAGCGCGGTGAGCTCGCCCGCGTCTTTGACTTGCAGTTGCACGTCGGGCTTGCGCTTCACCGACCAGAAGAGAATCACCATCAGGATCAGCGCGAGCACGAGTCCGGCGAAGGCGACGAGCGGCATGCGCGCGTAGGTGGTGCCGCGAATCGTTTTGATGTTGAAGTGATCGTCGTCGCGATGCTTCATGGATGCACGAGCTCCGCGATCACCGGGCGATGATCGGAGGGGCCGTCATCGAGCACGCGCGCGTTGCGCACCTGCCAGCCGGGATCCGCGAGGATGTAGTCGAGCCGCTGCTCGAGCACGCGATGCGTCGGCGCGTTCGGATCGCCCGCGATCTGCAGCACGTTGCGATCGAGGAACTTCTTCATCTCCGGCGCGTCGGGCGGCGCGTTGAGATCGCCGGTGAGGATGAACGGATGCGCAGCCGCATGGAGATGGGAGTTGATGCATTGCAGTTGATCGCCGCGCGATGCTGCATTGAGCGTTTTCCAGGCCGCTGTGTGCGTGGTGTAGAACTCGATCGTCCCGCCGTTCACGCGCACGACCGCCTCGAGAAGCGTGCGCGGCTCGCCGGTGCCGGGCAGCTCGTGCACGCTGCTCGACACGATCTGCCCGCGCGTGAGAATCGCGTTGCCGAAGTCGCCGCCCATGAATCGATAGCTGCGGCCGAAGACGATGGTCATCCCTGTTAGGCGGCTCAGCGCCTGTGTGTGATCGCCGAAGCGCGCCTGCCACGTATTCCGATGCGCCTCGTTGATGCCGACGATGTCTGGGTGGTATTTGCGGATCGTCTCCGCCACTTCGACGATGTGATCGCCGTCGATGAACGATGCGTGCCCTTCGATGTTGAACGTCATCACCACGAGCCGCTTCGGATAGGTCATGGCGAACTTGCGCGCCTGTTGCGCCGTGCACTCGCCGGAGCGGAATTCGTAGACGCCGAGAACGCGATAGGCGGCGACGATCAGGAGGATGGAGAGGAGGATGAAGAAGGCGCGACGCATACCAGAACGCGCACGTTCCTGTGCATCCACAATGCCGACGCGGGGAACGACGCGTCGATCTCGCCGCTGCGCAGCCGCTGGAGCGCTTCTTCTTTGCCGCTGCCCGAGACGAGCAGCACGATCGCGGCGGAGTCGAGGATCGTGCCGATGCCCATGGTGATCGCGTGCGTCGGGACGTGGCCCTCGGGGAAGCAGTCGGCGTTCGCGTGCCGCGTCGATTGGGTGAGCTCGACGACGCGCGTGCGCGCGTCGAAGGGCGTGCCCGGCTCGTTGAAGCCGATGTGCCCGTTACGGCCGAGGCCGAGGAACGTGAGGCCGAGTCCGCCGGCGTCGCGGATCTCGCTCTCGTAACGCGCGCACTCCGCGTCGAGATCCGGCGCCATGCCGTTTGGCAGGTGCGTGTTCTGCGGATCGACGTCGACGTGCTCGAAGAGGTGCTGCTTCATGTACGCGAAGTAGCTGCCCGAATGTTCTCGCGGCACGCCGGCGTACTCGTCGAGATTGAACGTGGTGACGTCGCGGAAGCAGTGGTACTCGCGCGTGCAGTCGCGCACGACGCGCTCGTACATGCCGATCGGCGTGCGGCCGGTGGGAAGACCGAGCACGATGCGCGGGTCGCTGCGAATCGCATCGAGAAAAATGCGCGCGGCGGCATCGGCGAGTGCGTCCGTGGAATCAAACGTCTGCCAGTTCATCGCCACGTACCCACACGCGCTCCACCTCGAACCTTTCGTTCATCACGACCAGATCCGCATCGAACCTGCGCTCGATGCGTCCCTTGCGATCGGCAACGCCCGCGATGCGCGCCGGCACTTCGGTCGCGAGAGGGATCACCGTTTCGGTCGGCAATCCGGCGAGCTCGATCATGTTCTTCACCGCGCCTTCCATGGTCAGCACGCTGCCGGCCAGCGTGCCGTCGGTGAGGCGCGCAGCGCCGTCCGCGACCGTGACTTCGTAGTCGTACAACTTGTACGTTCCATCGGCCATGCCGCACGCGCGGATCGCGTCGGTGACCAGCGCGATGCGATGCGGCATCGCATTCACCGCGACGCGCAGCGCCGCGGGATGCACGTGAATCCCATCCGCGATCAGCTCCGCCGTCGCGTCGACCGACGTCAACGCCGCGCCGACGACGCCCGGATCGCGGTGATGCAATCCGCTCATGGCGTTGTACAGATGCGTGAAGTGCGTCGCGCCCCACTCCAGCGCCGCAACCGCCGTCGCGTGATCCGCCTCTGTGTGTCCGATCGAGAAAAGCATGCGATCGCGGAAGTGCTCGATGAGTCCGCGCGCGCCGTCGATCTCCGGCGCCACCGTGGCGATCCACCGCAGCCGCGGCGCTTCGGCGATGAGCGCCGCGACTTCATGAATGTCGGCGATGCGGATCGAGCTGCGATCCTGCGCGCCCGCGCGCGAGATGTTGATGAACGGACCTTCGAGGTGAATCGCGACGATCTCCGCGCCCTGCGCTGGCGATGCGGCGACGCGGCGAATGCTCTCGACGCTGTTCTGAAGATCGGCGCGCGATGCGGAGAGCGTCGTCGCGGCGAGCGCGGTCGTGCCGTGGCGCGCGTGGAAGGCGAGGATGCGCGCCGTCGCGTCTTCGTGCGCGTCCATGAAATCCGCGCCGTCGCCGCCGTGCACGTGCACGTCGATGAAGCCCGGCACGATGAAACCGTGGACGCGCTCTGCATCCGCCGGCACGTTCGTGGTTTGCGCAACATCGACGATCACCTGATCGACGATCGTGATCACGATGTCGTCGCGCAGAGCGCCGTCGACGAATGCGCGCCCGTAGAGCTTCGTCATGATGGTTGGCGGTTGGCGGTTGGTGGTTGGCGGTAGACGGAGTACCGGTCTTCGGTTCTCCCGCCAACCGCCAACTGCCAACCGCCAACTCTCCTCATAAACAGATCTTCCCTAACACCGTCGGCCGTCCTCCGGTCGCGCCGGCCACGTTCGTCACGAGGCCGACCACCGAGTCATTCGCGATCATCGCCATGGCCATCGCTTCCTTCGCCTCACTCGCTTTGTAGATCGCCAGTTTCTGCTTGGGCATGCGCTCCTTCAGCATGCGCACGAGCGTCGGGTTTTTCGCGCCACCGCCCGCGAGGAGGACCTCGTGCACGGGGCCGCGCGGGTGAATGAAATCACGATATGCGCGCGCGATGCTCTCCGCAGTCAGCGCGGTCGCAGTCGCGATGAGGTCGTGGAGGTCGATGCCCTTCGCGTCTTTCAGGATCCGTCGCGCGAATTGCGCGCCGAAGAGCTCGCGTCCGGTCGTCTTCGGGGGCGTCTTCGAGAAGTACGAATCGCTCATCCATGCTTCGAGCAGATCCTGCCGTTCGCGTCCCTGCGCGGCGAGCGTGCCGTCGACGTCGTAGGTCTGCCGTCCGTTCGTCGCGACCCACGCGAGCTCGTCGATGATCATGTTGCCGGGGCCGGTGTCGAACGCGATCACGTCGTCCCACTTCGCGTTCGGCGGGATGTACGTGACGTTGCCGATGCCGCCGATGTTCTGGATGCAACGGCCGCGCTGTTTGTGGCGCAGCAGCACCCAGTCGAAGTACGGAACGAGCGGCGCGCCCTGACCGCCTGCAGCGACATCGCGCACGCGCAGATCCCCGACGGTGATGATGCCCGTGCGCTCGGCGATGACGGCGGATTGTCCGATCGCGAACGTCGATCGCGTTTCGAGCGGATGATCGATCCACGCGACGTCGGCATTCACGGTCGCGAGCTGCGGATCGTGCCAGATCGTTTGTCCGGCCGACGCGACGAGATCGACGGTGTCCGCTTTGATCTTCGTTTCCTTCAGCAGTCGCAGCACGGCTGCGGCGAACACTTCGCCTAGGATGAAATCGTAGCGGCAGATGTCGTCGATGCGGGCGCGCTTCGGATCGAAGAGCTCGTGGACGACGGCGCGAATCTTCGGCGGATACGGATAGCTGCGGAAGTGCTCGAGCTTCACCGTCGCGCTCAGCCCGTGCTTGCGAATGCGCACCATGGCGACGTCGATCGCATCCAGCGAGGTCCCGGACATGATGCCGATGATGCGCCGCGAGTATTTCGTCGCGACGTGCATCAGCCGCTCGAGACGGCTCACGACTCGAGAACCTCCCGCAGCGTCCGGTTCTCGAGCAACCGCCGCGCTTCCTCGGCGTTGATTTTTTTCTTCGCCATCACTGCAGCGACTTTCACATTGCCTGCCTCACGCATCGCCTGCACCGCGATCGGACGCGTCACGCCGGCTGCGAGCTCAACCATGCGCACCGCGCGATGGCGCAGCTTCTCGTTCGTCGCGGGCATGTCCACCATGAGGTTCGAGTACACATGGCCGAGGCGGATCATCACGCCGGTC
>Ga0075418_10006248_pt1 | contig 13428 bp, 13 predicted proteins | sample SoiMetdeltSBSDD2_FD_81776 | JGI IMG/M metagenome (GOLD analysis project Ga0075418, IMG submission 81776) | Bulk soil microbial communities from a Populus tree surrounding site in Tennessee, USA - Soil MetaG P. deltoides SBSDD2 | ecosystem: Environmental > Terrestrial > Soil > Tree plantation...
CGCGGTCGCACGCACACTCTACGAAGACCTCACGCCGCCCGAGCCTCCGCGGCAGCGCTGGGCCCGGCCGCCGCTGCGCCTGCCCGGCGCGGGGCGGCCCACCAAGCGCGAGCGCCGGCAGCTCGACCAGCTGCGAGGCGGCTGACGGCCGCCGAAGCTGACCTCAAGCGAGGACGACCCATGGAATCCTACGACTGGAACGCGATCGTCGACGGCCTGAACCGCTACCTGCATCTGCGCTCCATCCCCATCGGGATGAAGCTGTTCGAGACGGTGGAGGAGATGGAGGCGATCCCGAAGATCCGCCGCCCGCGCTCCAAGCACACCACCGATCAGATCGTCGCCCAGGCGCGGCAGCTGGGCTGGACGGTCGGCATCACGATGGCCGATCTCATCGGCGCCCAGTGCGGCGCGGTGATCGGGTTGCACCCGCAAGACGAGGAGTGGCTGTCCGGCAAGCGCATGGCCGGCGTCTGGTTCAAGACGCTCGAGGACGCCTCCGCCCATCAGCACGCGATGGACGTGGTGCCCTACGGTCGGTATCACGCGATGGCGGTGGCCCCGCTCACCGCGGGGCGGCTCGAGCCCCCCGACATCTGCCTGATCTATGGCACGCCGGGCCAGATGATCTTCATGATCAACGCGCTGCAGTGGACCGGCTACAAGAAGATGTCCTTCACCTCGGTCGGCGAGTCGGCCTGCGCAGACTCGTGGGGCAAGGCGCTGCGCACCGGCGAGCCCGCGCTGACCATCCCGTGCTACGCCGAGCGCCGCTACGGTGGGGTCGCCGACGACGAGCTGCTGCTGGCCATCCCGCCGCGCTTCCTGCCCAAGGTCATCGACGGCCTGGCCGCGCTCTCCAAGAACGGGCTGCGCTACCCGGTGCCGCCGTACGGCATCCAGTCCGACGCCGGCGCGGGCCTGGCCGTCTCGTACTCGGACAAGGACAAGAAGGCCTGACCGCACCGGACTCGCGCGGATGCCCGCGCGAGTTGCGGTTCGGCGCACGGTCTGCTAGCCTCCGCACGCTGTTTCGCGCTCGGGCGCGCCCGTTGGGGCCCCAGGGAAGGCGGTGCAAATCCGCCGCGACCCCGTCACTGTAATCGGGGACGAAACCCGCGAACGCCACTGGCCCTCGAGGCTGGGAAGGCGCGGGGAGTAGGACGATCCGAGAGCCAGGAGACCTGCCCGCGCGCGCATCACCATCGCGCCGGTCTTCGCGGGAGGATCCGGGACACAGTGGCTTCGTCACTCTTCATTCTGGGTGGGGCGCGCAGCGGCAAGAGCCGCTTCGCCCTCGCCGGCCTGCCGCCGCGCGGCCGCGTCACCTTCATCGCGACCGCCGAGCCGGGCGACGCCGACATGGCGGCCCGCATCGCGCGGCATCAGGCCGAACGGCCCCCGGCCTGGACCACCGTGGAGGCGCCGCTGGAGCTCACGCCGCGTCTGAGTGACGCGCTGGGAGCCGCCGACACCGTCGTCGTCGACTGCCTGACGCTCTGGGTCTCTAACCTCATGCTCCGTGGTGACGACGAGGCGGCAATCCTCAAGGAGGCCGACGCCCTCGCCGCGCTGGTCGCCGATCCGGCGGCGGAGCTGCGGCTGGTCTCCAACGAGGTCGGCTTCGGCGTGCATCCCCCGACCGTCGACGGGCTGCGCTTCCGCGACGTCCTCGGCCTCGTCAACCAGCGCGTGGCCGCCGCCGCCTCGCGCGTGGTGCTGATGGTGGCCGGGCTGCCACACCTCATCAAGGACACGCCGCTCGGGATTCGCTCCGGTGCTCTCGAGACTTCGTGACGCCATCGGCGGCCCGGACGCCGCCGCCGCGGCCGACGCTCAGCGCCACCTCGACGGCCTGACCAAGCCGCCCGGCAGTCTCGGCCGGCTGGAAGAGCTGGCCGTGCGCCTGGCGGCGCTCACCGGGCACCCGCCGCGCGTCACCCGGCCCGTGATCTTTACCTTCGCCGCCGACCACGGGGTCGTCGCCGAGGGCGTGAGCGCGTATCCCCAATCGGTGACCGCGCAGATGGTCGAGAACTTCCTGCGCGGCGGCGCCGCGGTCAACGTGCTCGCCCGCGAGGTCGGAGCCCGCGTGGTGGTGGCGGACTTCGGCGTCGCCACGCCGCCCACCGCCACGGATGGGCTCGTCGTCCGGCGCCTGGCCGCCGGCACACAGAATCTCGCGGTGGGACCGGCGATGACGCGCGAGCAGGCGCTGGCGGCGATCGAGCACGGCGCAGTGCTCGCGGAGGACGCCATCGCGGCCGGCGCGGACCTGCTCGGCACGGGCGAGATGGGCATCGGCAACACGACCGCGGCCAGCGCGATCACCGCGGCGATCACCGGAGAGCCGGCCGACGCGGTGACCGGCCGCGGCACGGGCGTGGACGATGCCGGCTGGCGACGCAAGGTCGCGGTGGTCCGCCGCGCGCTGCTGGTCAATCACCCGGATCCGGCCGACGGCCTGGACGTCCTCGCGAAGGTCGGCGGCTTCGAGATCGCCGGCCTGGTGGGCGTCATTCTGGCGGGCGCGAGCCGTCGGGTGCCGGTCGCGCTCGACGGCTTCATCGCCGGCGCGGCGGCGCTGGTGGCCGTCACGCTGGCGCCCCAGGCGCGTCACGCGCTGTTCGCCTCCCATCGCTCGAGCGAGCCCGGACACGGCCTGGCGCTCAAGCACCTCGGCCTGACGCCCTATCTCGATCTCGGCCTGCGCCTGGGCGAGGGGACGGGCGCGGCGCTGTTCGTCCATCTCGTGCGCGCGGCCGGGGCGATCTTTTCCGGAATGGCGACGTTCAAATCGGCCGGCGTGGACGGAGCGGTCCGGTGATACGCGCCCTCGGGGTGGTGCTCGCCGCGCTGACGCTGCTGATCGCGTCGCCCGCCGCGGGACTCACGGTGCGGGACATGCTCGGCCGCGACGTCACGCTGCCGCTTCCGCCCCAGCGCATCGTGTCGCTGGTGCCGAGCGTCTCCGAGATCATCTTCGCCCTCGGCGCTCAGGACCGGCTGGTGGGGCGCACGGACTTCTGCGACTACCCGGCGGCCGTGCTCGGCAAACCCAGCGTGGGCGGGATGGTGAACCCCAATCTGGAGACGCTGGTGACGCTGCGCCCCGACCTCGTCTTCGCCACCGACGAGGGCAACCGTGAGGACACGGTGCAGCAGCTCAGGCGGCTGCGCATCCCGGTCTATCTCGTCCACGCTAACCGGATCGCTGAGACGGTGGACCTGATCGCCCGCGTCGGCGCCTTGACGGGGCGCGAAGCGGACGTGTCGCGCGTGACGGGCGACATGCAGCGGCGGATCGAGGCGGTGCGGCGGGCGGTGGCGCCGTTTCCGCGCCGGCGCGTGCTCTACGTGCTCTGGCCCGACCCGCTGATCGTCCCCGGGCGCGAGTCGATGCTGACCGAGCTGATCGAGGTCGCGGGCGGGACCTCGATCACCGCCACCGACGGCGAGGCCTATCCGCGCTTCAGCCTGGAGACGGCCGTGGCCCGCGCGCCGGAAGTCATCATTCTCGCCGACCATTCCACCGGAGCCTCGACCGCCGGCCGGTCAGCGCCCGAGAAGTGGAAGCGGCTGACGAGCGTGCCGGCCGTCCAGGCCGGGCGCCTGCACTCCGCCGATCTGTCGATCCTGCATCGCTACGGTCCGCGGGTGCCGGAGGGGATCGAGACACTCGCGCGCTTCATTCATCCCGAGGCCTTTCCGTGAGCCCGGCCGGACGGCTCGCCTTCGTCCTCGGCGTCATGGGCGTCATTCTGGTCGCCGTCACCGCGCTCGCGCTCTTCGTGGGCAGCGCGGGGCTCTCGCCGCAGGCGGTGGCGCGGGCGCTGGCCGGCCGCGCCGGTGCGGAGTCGGTGGAGTCGATCGTCACGCTGCAGCTGCGTCTGCCGCGCGTGGTGGCGGCCGTCCTGGCCGGGGGCGCGCTGGCGGTGGCCGGGGTGGCGTTCCAGGGGCTCACCCGCAATCCGCTGGCCGAGCCGGCCGTGCTGGGCGTGTCGAGCGGTGCGGCCTTCGGCGTGGTGCTGGCCCAGATCTTCGGCCTCGAGCTGTCGTTCCTCCAGGCGCTCGGCGTGGCCACCTTCGCGTTCGCCGGCGCCCTCATGGCGGCGGCGGCCGTCTACCTGATCGCGGTGGTCCCCGGCGGGCTGTCGATCCAGACGCTCCTGCTGGCCGGCGTGATCGTCGGCATCTTCTTCACCTCGGCGATCACCGTGCTCATCTCCGTCATGGACTACAACCGCCTGGGCGGCGTCATCTACTGGCTGCTCGGCAACCTGGCGCCCATTCCGGCCTCCTCGCTGGCGCTCTTCGCGGTCCTGGCGCTCGGCGGGTGCTGGCTGATCCTCCGGTCCGCGCGCGAGCTGAACCTGCTCGCCCTCGGCGAGGAGGCCGCGGTGCAGCTCGGTGTCGACGCGGTCCGGCTCAAGCGCCGGGTGTTCGCCGCCGCGGCGCTGCTGACCGGCAGCGTGGTGGCCTTCACCGGGCCGATCGGCTTCGTGGGGCTGGTGGTGCCGCACATGCTGCGCGGGATCCTCGGACAGGACAACCGGCTGCTGGTCCCGACCGCGCTGGTGGGTGGCGGGATCTTCCTGCTCGCGGCCGACACGCTGGCCCGCAACATCGTGGCCCCGGCCGAGCTGTCGGTGGGCGTGATCACGTCGTTCTGCGGCGCGCCGTTCTTCGTCTACCTGCTGCGCACGCGCTACCGGGTCAGTCTCTGATGGCACCGCTGGTGGAGTTCGCCGGCGTCGCCTTCGGCTATCCGCGACCGGCGCTGTCGCGCGAGGGCGGCTTCAGCCTGACCGACGTGTCGTTCGCCATCGAGCCCGGCGAGATCTTCGGCGTGATCGGCCCGAACAGCGCGGGCAAGACCACGCTGCTGCGGCTGCTCACCCGCGTGGTGAGCGCCGACCGCGGCGAGATCCGGCTCGCCGGGCGCGCGATCGCGCCGATGGCCCACGCCGAGCTGGCTCGGCAGGTGGCGGTGGTCCCGCAAGACACGCCGCGCCCGTTTCCCTTCACCGTGGAGCAGCTCGTGCTGATGGGCCGCTACCCGCACGGTCCCGGCCGTTTCTTCGAGAACGACGAGGACCGTGCGCTGGCCCGCGCCGCCATGGCCGCCACCGGCGTGCTCGACCTCGCCGACCTGCCGCTCGAGCAGCTCGCGGGCGGCGAGCGCCAGCGAGCGATGCTGGCGCGCGCGCTCGCCCAGCAGCCCCAGCTCCTGGTGCTCGACGAGCCGACCTCGCACCTCGACCTTCGCTATCAGCTGCAGACCGCGGCGCTGCTGCGACAGGTGAACGCCGAGCAGGGCACGACGGTGCTGCTCGTCTCCCACGATCTGGATCTCGCGGCCGAGGTGTGTGACCGCCTGCTCCTGCTCGAGGCCGGGCGCATCGCGCGCATCGGTCCGCCGAAGACGGTGCTCCAGAAAGACGTGCTGGAGCGAGTGTTCCGCTGTCCGGTCGCGGTCGATGTGAATCCCACGAGCGGCCGCCCGCTCGTCCGCGTCGCCTGGCCGTCGGTGTCCGGCGCCGCCCGAGGGGGGTGATCAGGGGGTCGCGCAGCGGTCGGGGTCCCGGAGCGAGGGAAGCCGGTGAGGCGCGCAGTCGTCGCGTCGCCGAAGCCGGCACGGTCGCGCCACTGTGAGTGGGGAGCGCCGCCCAGGTCCCGCGGAAACTTCGCGGGAGCCACTGTCCGGCATCGCTGGACGGGAAGGCATGGGCGGTGGCGACGATCCACGAGTCAGGAGACCTTTCCGGGGCCGAGGCATCCAACCCTTTCGCCTGAGAAGGAGCGGAGTAATGGCCCGAGTCGTGACGATGTTGCTGCTGCTGATGCTGGCCGCCGTCGTTCCGGCGGCAGCCCAGGAGCCCAAGAAGCTGGATCCGGTCATCGTGACCGGCACGAAGATCGAAACCCCCGCCGAGCAGGTGGGGGCCACGGTGACCGTCATCGACGGCGACGAGATCGAGACCCGCCTCTATCCCACCGTCGACGAGGCGCTCCGCAACGTGCCGGGCGTGGAGATCCGCCGCTCAGGGTCGTTCGGCAAGACGACCAGTCTGAGCATCCGCGGCGCGAACCCGAACCAGGTGCAGATCCTGGTGGACGGCGTGCGCGTGAAAAGTCCTACCACCGGCCAGGCCGACCTGGCCGACATCGCGCCGGAGTCGATCGAGCGAATCGAGATCATCCGCGGGCCCCAGTCGACGATCTACGGCGCCGATGCCATCGGCGGCGTGGTGCAGATCATCACCAAGAAGGGGAGCGGGCCGGCCACCGGGTACTCGTCGCAGGAGGTCGGCAACTACGATACCTACCGCGCCAAGGCGGGGGTGAGCGGCGCGTGGAAAGCGTTCGACTACTCGCTCGGCTACTACCACCTCGAGTCCAACGGCCTCACCATCAACGACGGCATGAACCAGAACGCGGTGGCTGGCCGTTTCGGCCTCGACCTGCCGTGGGGCAACACGCGAATCGGTGGCGCCGTCCGGTACAACAAGACGGACACCGGCCTGCCCATCGAGTTCGTGGGCAACCCACTGCCGATCGTGCCGACGATCGATCCCAACACGCACCAGGAGACCGAGACGTACACGGCGAGCGTCAACCTGCGCACGCGGCCGGTGAGCTGGTGGGAGGGCGAGATCCGCGGGTCCCGCTACTGGCAGAAGCAGTCCTTCATCGACCCGCCCGATCCCTTCACGTGCCCGCCGGCGACCTTCGGCCCGCCCTGCGATTTCCCCGGCACCTTCAAGACCAGCCGGAACGAGGCGGAAGCGTTGAGCCACTTCCACCTGGGGAAGTGGAGCACCTCCACCTTCGGCATCGAGTGGCGCGAGGAGCACGCCAACGTGCAGGGCACCAATGGTTTCTCGCCGTACAGCCGGACCTGGTCGGGCCTCTTCCAGCAGCAGTTCCGGTTGTTCGACCGGCTGTTCATGGCCGCCGGCGTGCGAGTGGAAGACAACAACAACTTCGGTATGTCGACTACCGAGCGGGGCTCGCTCGCCTATGTGGTGAAGGAGTGGGGCTCGCGGCTGCACGGCAGCGCGGGCAGCGGCTTCCGCGCGCCGACCTTCAACGACCTGTTCTTCCCGGGCTTCTCGAATCCGAACCTCACCCCCGAGACGTCGTTCTCGTGGGACGTGGGCGCGGACCAGAAGCTGTGGGGGGATCGCATCACGCTGGGGATGACGTACTTCCACAACAAGTTCGACAACCTGATCGCGTGCTGCGTGCCGCTCGCGACGTTCCCGTTCGCCACCACGGCCAACATCGGCCGGGCCAGGAGCAAGGGCGTCGAGTTCGTCTCGCAGGTCGTCATCCTCGACAACCTGGTCGCCACGTTCAACTACACCTACACCGACACCGAGAACCTCGACACGGGCCGGCCGCTGCCGCGCGAGCCGAACAACCGCTACAACGGCTCGCTCACCTGGGAGCCGATCAAGCGGCTGTCGCTGTTCAGCGAGATCCAGATCTCATCCGGCCAGTTCGAGCCCCTGGGGAACCTCACCAATTCCGGGCACACGGTGGTCAACCTGGGCGGAACCTGGCGGATCCTCGAGCGGTGGGGGCACCTCAAGGCGCTCGATTTCACCACGCGGATCCAGAACGTGTTCAACGAGCAGTACCAGGAGGTCCGCGGCTTCCCCGCGCTGGGCATCAACGCCCTGATAGGATTGCGGGCGACCTTGCAGTAGCGATGGACCGATGACGACGATCGAAGGCGTCGAGATCGAGATCGACGAGGAGGCGGTCGTGGTGACCGCCGCCGCCCCGCTGACGGTGCTGTCCTCCGCGGTGCAGGGCGGCGGGTTCGGCCACGCCCGCACGATCGTCAATCTGCACGTGGACAAGCACTGCCCGTGGGAGGACGTCGCCCTCCGTCTCGACGCCTTCGGGGCTCGTCGCGGCCTGCCATCCCCGCGCGTCGGCCTGTTGACCGCCGCCTCCACGGCCCAGGCTCAGGTCGCCGGCGAGAGCGCCGGCGACATCGACGCGCTCGTCGTCGTCACCGTTGGACTCAGCAACCTGGTCGCGGCCGGCTGGAGCGCGGCGGCGGCGGCGCCGGTGGGGACCATCAACACCGTCGTGGTGCTCGACGCCGACCCCGAGCCCGCGGCGCTCGTGAACCTCGCCCTCACGGTGACCGAGGTCAAGACGCTGATCCTCGGCGAAGCGGGGCTGCGCTGCGCCGACGGCCGGTCCGCCAGCGGGACGTCGACCGATGCGGTCGTGATCGCGGCCACCGGGCGGAGGCGGCCGGTGCGATTCGGCGGACCGATCAGCGAGGCCGGCTGGCTGGTGGCGCGCGCGGCCCGCAGCGCGCTCGGCGCGGGCGTCAGCCGCTGGATCGAGCAGCATCGATGAATCGAGCCGTCCGATGAAACGACGGCTGATCGGGTTGATGCTCTCGGGAATGCTGCACGCGGCGGTCATCCTGGCCGCCGTCGCGCTCGTCCGCTTCACGGCCGAGCCCATTCTCTTCGTCGATCTCGCTCACGGTCTGGATCTGGCGGAGGAGGCCGTCTCCGATCTCCGTCGCGCCGTGGCCGATGTGCGGTCCCGCGTCTCGGCGCGCGCACACGGTGGCTCTCGAGGCAAGCCCGCCCCGGCGCCTTCGGCCCCCGCATCACCCCCCGCAACCGAGCCGGCGCCGCCTCGCGCGGCCGAGCCACCCGCCCTTCCGGCATCGCCGCCGCCCGAGCCGGTCCGCGCGGTGGCCGAGCCCCCGCGTTCCGCCGAGCCACCGCGTGCCCTGACGGAGGCGACGCCGGCGCCGCCCTCACGGACCGTCGAGGTCACGCCTTCGGCTTCGGCGGCGGGCGAGAGCGCGGCGGTCTCCGCTCCGACCACGGCCGGGGCTGCCGGCGGCGGAGACAACGCCGGACGGGCGAGCTCGGGAAGCGGAGCGGCCGGCGGGAGCCTCAGCGACGCCGGCGGTGGCCCAGCCGGCTCCGGAGCGCGCGAGCGCGGTGTGCTGGCGCTCGCGGTTCCCGGCAGCGGGGGCGGAGATCCCGCCGCGGCCGACTACGCCGGCTACTACGACTCGCTGCGGCGGCGGCTGTACGAGTCGCTGACGTACCCGGCGGTGGCACGGCGCCGTAACCTGACCGGCACGGTGATCGTGGACGTCGAGATCGATGCCTCCGGCAAGGTCGGGCGCGTGAGCGTCGTCGACTCGTCGTCGCACGCGATGCTCGACGAGGCCGCGCTCGACGCCCTGCGCGCGGTGTCGCGGGTGCCGTTTCCGCCCGGGGCGCCGCCGCGGAGGCTGCGCGTCCGCCTGCCGGTCGTCTTCGAGATCCGCTGACGCCTTTCGCGTCGCTTTCGCGGTAGGATGCGCCTCATGACATCCGAGGCCACCCGAAGTGTCGTGCGTGAGGCTGACGGCACCACCACGGAGTACGACGAGGTCCCGGTCGCCGACGATACCGTGGAGCGGCTCATGACCGAGATCTTTCGCGATCATTGGGCAGCCGTCTTCGCCGGTCCAGTCATCGAGGGCGCGGCGTACGAGATCCGGTTCCTGACGGCGCCGAAGGTCTCCGTGCTCGACGGCTACCTGACCGTCGACACGGGTCCCTGGCACTTCCACCTCTGCGTCAACGACCATCGCGGCGCCCGGACACCCGAGCAGGCCCGGGTGCGTCGGGTCGCGCGCGCGGCGTTCTTCCGGACCGAGGGAGGCATGTGCGTACCCGGATCGTGGGGCCTCCGCCTCTGGAACGGCCGCGAGGAGCAGATGGTCACCGTGTACTTCCCCAATCCGTGGCTCGACGACGACGCCGAGCGTGTCCGCGCGCCACGCTGGGAGCGCACGGCACTCTGGGAGGACCTGCGTCGGCGCTACGCCGGCGCACGATGAAGCGTCTCGCCGTGCTGGGTCTCCTGGTGCTGCCGCTCACCGCGTGGGCGGCCGACGAGCTCGAGCCGATCTCCCCGGACCGCGCCAGCGCCTCCATCAGCGCCGCCACCGTGGGGCGAGGCGTGACCCAGCTCGAGACGGGCCTGCAGTATTTCCACGAGAGCATCGGTGGCAGTCCAGCCAAGAAGCAGTTCTCGGTCCAGCTGGCCGTCCGCGGGGGCCTGACGGACCACCTCGAGCTGGGCGTGAACGGCGAGCCCCTCGTGTCGCTGAGTGGCGCCAGCGACGCCACCAACATCGGGGCGCTGGAGCTCAACGCCAAGTACGTCTTCTTCGACAGCCCATCGGGCTCGGCGTGGCCGACGCTGGGGCTGCAGCCGTTCGTGAAGCTGCCCGTGGCCAACCCGCCGATCGACTCTGGCAAGACGGATTTCGGTCTCACGATCCTGGCCAGCTTCCATCTCCCAGCCGACCTCGGCCTCGACCTCAACGCCGGCGTCGCGGGGATCGCCCAGCCGTCGCACGCGGGTTATCTGGCCCAGGCGCAGGCCGCGCTCGGCCTGAACCGCGACGTCAGCCGGATGGTGAACCTCTTCTCCGATCTCTCCTACGCCTCGCGCGACGAGCACCACGGGCGCAGCAGCCTCGGCCTCGACGCCGGCGTGCTCTGGCGACCCACGCCCAACGTGGCGCTCGACGCCTCGGTCGTCACCTCGCTCGTCGGTCAGGGGCCCGACTGGGGCCTGCGGGCCGGCGTGAGCGTGCGCTTCGGCCGTTGAGCCGCGCGGCGTGCCTGATGGTGCAGGGCACGTCGTCGGGCGTGGGCAAGAGTCTGCTCGCCGCCGCGCTCTGTCGAATCTTCGCGCGCTCAGGGCTCCGGGTGGCGCCGTTCAAGGCGCAGAACATGTCACTGAACGCCGCCGTCACCGCCGACGGCGGCGAGATCGGCCGGGCCCAGGCCGCCCAGGCCGAGGCGGCGGGCGCGGATCCCACCACGGACATGAACCCGATACTCCTGAAGCCAGAGACGGACGACCGCTCCCAGCTCGTCGTCCGCGGCCGAGCGATCGGGCGCGTGAGCTTCGGCGAGTATCGCGCGCGCCAGGCCGAGCTCGCGCCGCTCGTGGCCGAGAGCCTCGCGCGGCTGCGCGCCGCGCACGACGTGATCGTCATCGAGGGGGCGGGCAGCCCCGCCGAGATCAACCTGCGTGACGCCGACCTGGTGAACATGCACGTCGCGCGGCTGGCGCAGGCGCCGGTCCTGCTGGTGGGCGACATCGACCGCGGCGGGGTGTTCGCCGCGCTGGTCGGCACGCTGGCGCTACTGGCTCCGTCCGATCGGGCCCGGGTGGCTGGACTGATCGTCAACCGGCTTCGTGGCGATCCGTCGATCTTGCAGTCCGGCCTGGACGAGCTGCAGGCGCTGACCGGGGTACCGGTGCTGGGGGTGGTCCCGTGGATCGCCGAGCGCCTCGTGCCCTCGGAAGATTCGCTCGACCTGGCGCCGGCGAGCGGCGACGACGCCGCGCTCGTTGACATCGCCGTGATCCGTCTGCCGCGCCTGGCCAACTTCGACGACTTCGAGTGGCTGGCGGCCGAACCCGGCGTGCGCGTGCGCTGGGTGACCAGCGTCGCGGCGCTCGCCGGCGCGAACCTGATCGTGATGCCCGGAAGCAAGAGCACGCTCGTGGATCTCGCCTGGCTACGTGAGTGTCGGCTCGACGGCGCGATCGTCGCCGCGGCCCACGCTGGCCGCCCCGTCCTGGGCGTGTGCGGGGGATACCAGATGCTCGGCCACGCGTTGCACGATCCCGACGGGGTGGAGTCGGAGATTCCCTCCGCGCCGGGGCTCGGGCTGCTGCCCGTCGAGACGGTGTTCGTGCGCGACAAGACCACGGTCCGGGTGCAGGCCCGGGCGACCGGCGCCTCCGGGCCGTTCGAGCGGGCAGCGGGTGTCCTCGCGGACGCGTACGAGATCCACGCGGGCGTCACGCACCTGCTCGATGCCCGTGCCGCCCGACCGTTCGCCGTCGTCTCGCGGGGAGGAGGGCCGGTCGACGATCGCGACGGCGCCACCGATGCGACGGGCACGGTGACCGGGACCTACCTGCACGGGCTCTTCGAGAGCGGCGCCGCCCGGCGTGCGCTGCTCGACTGGCTCGCCGCGCGCGCCGGGTGCGCGGGGCGGCCGGAGTGGGGCGAGATGGGCTCGCGACGAGACCGTTGGGATCGGCTCGCCGACGTCGTGGCCGGCGCGCTGGACGTCAAGGCCATCGGCCGCCTGGTCGGCGTCGCGCTCTGACCGTTCGTGTCGGCGAGCCAGCACGCGGTCGCCGTCGTCCTCCTCGCGATCGCGCTCGACCTGGCGCTCGGCGATCCTCCCAACGCGATGCACCCGGTCGCCTGGATCGGACGGCTGATCGGCGTGGGGCGCCGCCGGCTCTGTCACGGCCGTCCGGTCGTCCTGATCCTGGCCGGGGGCGCGCTCACGCTCGGCGTGTTGAGCGTGGCCGGCTCTGCAGGGTGGGCGATCGCCTGGCTGGCGGGCACCCTCGGCGCCGGAGGGCTGCTGCTCGAGGCGGCGGCGCTCAAATCCACGCTGGCCCTGCGCGGCCTCGCCACGGCGGGCCGCGAGGTGGCCGGCGCGCTCGAGCGCGGCGACCTCGCGGCGGCGCGGACGAGCGTCGGCCGTCACCTCGTGAGCCGGCCCACCGCGACGCTCCGGGTGGAGCAGGTCGCGGCCGGGGCGATCGAATCGCTGGCCGAAAACCTCACCGACTCCTTCGTCGCGCCGCTGCTCTTCTACCTGGTGTTCGGCCTCCCCGGGGCCTTTGCCTATCGCGCGCTCAACACGGCCGACTCGATGCTGGGCTATCGCGAGGGCGCGCTCGAGTACTTCGGCAAGCTCGCGGCCCGGCTCGACGACGTCGCCAATCTCATCCCGGCACGGCTGTCCGCGCTCGCACTCGTCGTCGCGGCCGGCCGCCGTGCGCCGGATGCCTGCGCGGTGATGCTCGGCGATCATCGGCGCACGTCCAGCCCGAACGCCGGGTGGACGATGGCGGCGATGTCCGGCGCGCTCGGCGTCACTCTGGCCAAGCCCGGCGCCTACAGCCTCGGGCGGGGAGCCGAGCCCGGCATCGCCGATATCTCCCGCGGGCTCATCCTGATGTGGCGGGCATCGGCGATCGCTCTGGCCGCGCTAATAACGATAGAAGTATTGGTACGTTGGGTTACATTGACTCAGGCGTGACACAAGGCGAGATCGCGAGAGTTGCACTACCGGCGGGCGCTGCTGGGTCTGGGTGCCACTGCGGCGAGAGCACGACGGTCCGGTGGTGCCGCGTGCGCGCTGCTCGCCACTCGCCACTGCCGCTTGACGTGACGATGCTGATCGAGACGGAACGTGGACGACGCGTGCAGAGCCGCGCGTGCGACGAGAATTCCTCGTGAAGGTGCGCACCGACGCCGTATCATGGCGCCGACCGCCGCCGCCGCGCGGCGTTTTGTGTTTGTGAAGAGCCTGACAGAACGACTGACCGAAG
>Ga0075418_10006250_pt1 | contig 13426 bp, 14 predicted proteins | sample SoiMetdeltSBSDD2_FD_81776 | JGI IMG/M metagenome (GOLD analysis project Ga0075418, IMG submission 81776) | Bulk soil microbial communities from a Populus tree surrounding site in Tennessee, USA - Soil MetaG P. deltoides SBSDD2 | ecosystem: Environmental > Terrestrial > Soil > Tree plantation...
ACGGCAAGACCGCCTGGCGTGACCTGTTCACCCCCGCGGTGGCGATGGCCGACGACGGCTTCGAGATCAGCCCCCGGCTGGCAGCCGCAATCGCTGACGCGGCCCCGAAACTGAAGGTGGATCCGAATGCCTCGGCCTACTTCCTCAACCCCGATGGCAGCGCGAAGACGTCGGGGACCCGGCTGACCAATCCCGGCTATTCAAAGACGTTGGGCGCCATCGCATCTGATCCGCAGGCGTTCTACACCGGCGACATCGCGCGGGACATCATCGCCGCCGCATCGGATACCGCCGGTGGCCGCACCCCGAGCCTGATGACGCTCGAGGATCTGTCCGGATACGCCGCCAAGAAACGCGAACCGCTGTGCACTCCGTACCGCGGCAAGGAAATCTGCGGCATGCCGCCGCCGTCCTCGGGTGGCATTGCGGTGGCCGCGACGCTGGTCATGCTTGAGCATTTCGCGATGGCCGATCACAAACCCACGGACGTCGACCTCAACGGCGGCAAGCCCGCCGTGATGGGTGTGCATCTGATCTCCGAGGCCGAACGGCTCGCCTACGCCGACCGCGACAAGTACGTTGCCGACACTGATTTCGTGCCGCTGCCAGGCGGCTCGCCCAACACATTGCTGGGCAGTGACTACCTCGCCGGCCGGGCGGCTCTGATCTCCGAACAGCACACCATGGGCACCGCGAAGCCCGGTGAGTTCGGTCCGCCGACGACGCCAGCGCCGCCGACGCCCGAACACGGCACCAGCCAGATCAGCATCGTCGACGCGCAGGGCAACGCGGCCGCCATGACGACGACGGTTGAGTCGGCGTTCGGCTCGTTCCACATGGTGGACGGATTCATTCTCAACAATCAGCTCACCGACTTCTCCGCCGAGCCCGTCAAGGACGGGGTGCCGGTAGCCAACCGCGTGCAGCCGGGAAAGCGGCCGCGCAGCACGATGGCGCCCACGCTCGTGTTCGACCGCGGTGCCCAGCCCGGGGCCAAAGGCCCGCTGTACGCCGTATTGGGCTCGCCTGGCGGCTCGGTGATTATCCAGTTTGTCGTGAAAACTGTTGTGGGAATGGTGGACTGGGGCCTCGATCCGCAGCAGGCGGTGTCCGCGGTGGACTTCGGTGCGGCGAACACACCGAAGACCAATGTCGGCGGAGAACACCCGAACATCGACATCTCCGACAACGGCGACCATGATCCGCTGGTGCAAGGCCTGCGGAAGCTCGGGCATCAGGTCGACCTGGCTGACCAGTCCAGCGGACTGTCGGCGATCGCGCGCGATGTCGCGGGTTGGGTCGGTGGCGCTGACCCCCGCCGTGAGGGCCTGGTCATGGGCGACACTCGGTGACAGCCGCGACGGCCCGCGTCGCCAGGCTGACCGAGGCGGACTGGCGGGTGTTCGCCGGGGTTCGGTTGCGGGCGTTGACCGACTCCCTCGGCGAGAACGACCCGCAGTATCAACACGAGGTAGCGTTCACTGCCGCACAGTGGCGCCGCAGGCTGCGCGATCACGCTCAATTCGCGGTGCTGATCGACAACCGACCCGTCGGGCTGATCGGCGCGCAGCTGGAAAGCGCCGAAACCGTCTACCTGTACTCCTTGTGGCTCGACCCGACCGCCCGCCGCCGGGGCTTGGCGCGGCCGCTGGTGGCCGCCGCTGTGGACTGGGCCCGCGACCGCCGAGTGCGCACCGTCACGCTGCGGGTCGCAGCGGACAACACGGTGGCCCGCGGCGTGTACGAAGCCCTTGGATTCACCCTCAATGCGACCGAGACCCCGAGCGCCCGTGGTGAAGTCGCGATGACACTCAGTGTGAGTTGATGTCAGGACGGTAGTGCGCCAGCAGCCCGCGCACGCGGTCCATCGCGTCGATGGCACGCTCTTTGTCGACGGCCTGGATCGCCATCACCGGGATGTACTCGTCGTCGGGCAGGTCTACCCTGGCCCACCGCGCTCCGCGCGGAAACGACACGCCTACCACATCGGACCACGGGATCAGCTTGTAACCAAACAGGTTTCGCACCGCGACACCGGCGCTGCCGACGCGAAGCCGCGGTCGGGTGAACAACAAAACGGCGCCGGCGATGACCCCACCCAGCAGCCCGATTGCCACCTGATCGGCGGTCTGGAAGACCACACCCGTCGAGGAGATCTTAAGCAGCGCACCGACGGCGATATGAACGGCCAGGATTACCGCGGCCGCCGCGTAGGCGAAATACGGTGTCAGATGGGGCCGTATCTCGATGTCCCAGTCGCTCATGACCGCAGATCGCGCAACGTCAGCGCCGTCGACAGCGCTGCGGCGGCCGCCTGTGCACCCTTGTCTTCGGCGGAGTCCGGCAGTCCGGCCCGATCCAGCGCCTGCTGCTCGGTATTCGTGGTCAACACACCATTGGCCACCGGAGTCGACGCATCCAGCGACACCCGCGTCAGGCCCTGGGTCACTGCGTCACACACGTAGTCGAAATGCGGTGTCTCGCCGCGGATCACCACGCCCAACGCCACGACGGCGTCGTGATTGGCGGCCAGTGCCTGTGCCACGACAGGGATCTCGATCGCGCCAAGCACGCGCACGATGGTCGGATTGTGGATACCCGCGTCCGCGGCGACCTTGCGTGCGCCCTCGAGCAGCGCATCACATACTTTCTCGTGCCACGTGCTGGCGACGATGCCCAGCGTCAACCCCGATGCGTCCAGATCCGGCAGATCCGGGACGCCTGCGCCTCCGCTCAATTCAGAGCTCCGCTCTGGCCGCTCACAGGGCTCCGCCGAACTCGCCCGGCACGGCTTCGTCGTAGTCGTCAAGGCCGATCAGGTCATGGCCCATCCGGTCGCGCTTGGTCATCAGGTAGCGGATGTTCTCCGCATTGGCGCGCACCGGCAACGGAACCCGCTCGATGATGTGTAGCCCGTAGCCGTCCAGACCCACCCGCTTGGCTGGGTTGTTGGTCAGCAGCCGCATCGACCGCACTCCGAGGTCGACCAGGATCTGCGCGCCGATACCGTAGTCGCGGGCGTCCGCCGGCAAGCCGAGCTTGAGGTTGGCGTCGACGGTGTCGTCGCCGGCGTCCTGCAGCTGATAGGCCTGCAGCTTGTGCATCAGGCCGATGCCGCGGCCCTCGTGGCCACGCATGTACAGCACAACGCCGCGGCCCTCGCGGGCCACCATCGCCATCGCCGCATCGAGTTGCGGGCCGCAGTCGCACCGGCGGGAGCCGAACACGTCACCGGTCAGGCACTCCGAGTGCACGCGCACCAGCACATCGTGACCGTCGCCGTGCGGTCCGGCGATGTCCCCGCGGACCAGCGCCACATGCTCGACGTCGTCGTAGATGCTGGTGTAGCCGACGGCCCTGAATTCGCCGTGCCGGGTGGGGATGCGGGCCTCGGCGACGCGCTCGATGTGCTTTTCGTGCTTGCGCCGCCATTCGATCAAGTCGGCGATGGAGATCAGTGCCAGGTTGTGGTCGTCGGCGAAAACACGCAGCTCATCGGTCTGCGCCATCGCGCCTTCGTCCTTCTGGCTGACGATCTCGCAGATCGCGCCGGCTGGCTGCAGACCGGCAAGCCGGGCCAGGTCGACAGCGGCCTCGGTGTGGCCAGGGCGGCGCAACACGCCACCGTCTTTGGCGCGCAGCGGCACTACGTGCCCAGGTTTGGTGAATTCGTCGGCGACGCTGGACGGATCGGCGAGCAGACGCATTGTGGTCGCACGGTCGGAGGCCGAAATACCCGTTCCCACACCGTTTTTAGCGTCGACGGTGACGGTGTAGGCAGTGCCGTGCTTGTCCTGGTTGACCGCATACATCGGTAGCAACCCGAGCCGGTCGCAGATCGCGCCGTCCAATGGCACACAGAGGTAGCCCGACGTGTAGCGCACCATGAACGCGACGAGTTCTGGGGTGGCCTTTTCGGCGGCGAAGATGAGGTCTCCCTCGTTCTCGCGATCCTCGTCGTCGATGACGACAACGGCCTTGCCCGCGGCAATGTCGGCAACCGCCCGCTCCACGGAGTCCAGCCTCGTCATCACATCAGTATGAACCACGGTGGCTGTGCAGTTATTGCCAGCTCTCTGAACAGGGCGGATGGCGGATTAGGGCCGCTTCAGGTGGCGCGGCCGCCGAGCGACGAGGCACTGCGCTCACCTGGACAGCCAAAGAAGATCGCATCACCTCGGCGCTGACGTTTTCGGTGCATAGCACTATCCGCCGGAGGCGTTGAGCCTCGAATACAGGGATTGGCCCGTTACCGTGGGATCTAGTGGGGCAGCCGCGGATTCGGGTCCATGAGACGACAACGGCCGCCCTACGAGAGGCAGGGCGGCCGTCCGGTAGTCGGGTCGTTTACGCCACGTACGGGATGAACTGGCCAGCCCACCAGATGCCCCAAGCCGCAAGATCGGGGTTCCATACGACATCTAGGGGCCCCGGAATCCCAAGGTCTATCCAGTTACCCGGAAGCCACGTCGGGGGCAGCCCAAACAACGTGGGGTCACCCCAGTGACCGGGCGGGACTCCTGTCAATCCGGGAACCACCGGGTTGCCTTGCATGACTTGTCCGGGCGGACCAAACGGGTTATGTCCGGGCGGATCAACGCCCGGAATCCAACAGTCGATTCCCGGTACGCAGGGACCGGGGACATGCGGTTTGGCTTGCGCACCACCACCGAACCCCACAGCACTGAATCCCAACACGCCGACCATCGCGGCACCTGCTGCTATTTTCTTCAAGTTCATCGTGAACTCTCCTCGGTCTACGTCACCGCCCGCGGCCCAAATGCCCACATTGCCGGGCACGGACTCGACGCTCGGAGCCTGGATGATCCGCCGCTTTCTGGACGGGCCTAGGCATGTCACGACCCCTCATGCACCGGATACCCGTGGCGGCCGACCACAAACCCACACCAGAGGGCCAACGGCTCCGTCATCGACGCTGACGCTGACCTTTATGGCGAGCCCAGAAAACCCTAGGTAGAAGAGTTATCGGGAGACATCAGTCGTTCAACATATTTCGCGATGATGTCGACCTCGAGGTTGACGCGCGTCCCTACCTCCGCCCTGCCGAGCGTGGTGAGGTCCAACGTCGTCGGAATCAACGACACCTCAAACCAGTCGTGGCCGAGACCAGAAACCGTAAGGGAGACACCGTCGACAGTGATCGAACCCTTCTCGACGACATACCTGGATAGCGCCGTCGGCAGCGCGATCCGCACCACCATCCAGTGTTCAGACGGTGTTCGCGCGATCACATGGCCGGTGCCGTCGACGTGTCCCTGGACGATGTGTCCACCCAGGCGGCTGTTGACCGCGGCGGCACGCTCCAGGTTGACGTGGCTGCCCACGCCGACAGTGCGCAGGCTCGACCGGTTCAGGGTTTCGCCCATCACGTCGGCGCTGAAGGAACCGTCAGGCAACACCTCGACCACGGTTAGACAGACCCCGTTGACCGCGATCGAATCGCCGTGCCCGGCGTCGGAAGTGACGACGGGCCCGCGGATAACCAAGCGGGCCGAGTCGCCGAGTTCTTCCTTGCTGACGATCTCGCCCAGTTCTTCGACGATTCCGGTGAACACGCAGCCAGATTAACCAGATAGATGTGTCTCGCCGAAGAACGTGGCCGATACGTGCCGAAAGTCCAGTTCCGAAGCCACGATTGCACTTCTACCGGCGGCCCGCGGAAAGCGTGCACATCGGAGCACCCTCTACGATGCACTCATGCAGACGCGCCTCTTGGCGATCTTCGCCGCCCTTTTCGCCGCCATCGCCCTCATCGCCGGGTGCTCGAAGTCGCAGGATTCGTCCAAGGAACTGCCAGACGCCGCCACGCTGCTCAAGGAGTCCGCCGAGACGACCAAGAGCCAGTCGAGCGTGCACCTGAAGCTGGCCGTGCAAGGCGAGATCAAGGAACTGCCGATCGAGACCCTCGAGGGCGATCTGACCAATGCTCCCGCCGTCGCCGCACAGGGCAAGGCGAACCTGATTTTTCTGGGCCAGAAGTTGGCCGATGTCGGTTTCGTGGTGGCCGATGGCAACCTGTTTGCGGCGCTCACGTCCGGCGGGGCTTACCAGGACTTCGGGCCCGCCGCCGACATCTACGACGTGTCGGCCATCCTCAACCCGGACACCGGGCTGGCGAACGTCCTGGCCAACTTCACCGACCCCAAGGCCGACGGCCGCGAGACCATCAATGGCGTCGAGACCGTCCGCGTGACGGGCAACGTCACCGCCGACGCAGTCAACAAGATCGCTCCCCAGATAGCAGCCACCGGGCCCGTTCCCGCCACCGCCTGGATTCAGGAGGACGGCAACCACGAACTGGCGCAGGCGAAGCTGGACGTCAGCCCCGATAACAGCATCACGATGACCACGACCGAGTGGGGCAAGCAGATAACCGTCACCAAGCCTGCGGTGTGATGCAGGCTTCCGAAGCCACCAGACAGGCGGCGACGAGCCGCAGAGTGGCGATCAGCGCCGGCAGCCTCGCGGTAGTGCTAGGCGCGCTGGACACCTACGTCGTCGTCACGATCATGACCGACATCATGAAAGACGTCGGCATCGGCATCAACCAGATCCAGCAGGTCACGCCCATCATTACCGGGTACTTGCTCGGCTATATCGCGGCCATGCCGCTGCTGGGCCGCGCCTCCGACCGGTTCGGCCGCAAGCTGCTGTTACAGGTCAGCCTGGCCGGCTTCGCGGTCGGGTCGGTGATCACCGCGCTGTCCACCGACCTCACCATGTTGGTCATCGGGCGCGTCGTACAGGGCACCGCCAGCGGCGCGCTGCTGCCCGTCACGCTGGCGCTGGCCGCCGACCTGTGGGCGGCGCGCAACAGAGCGGCCGTACTCGGCGGTGTCGGCGCCGCCCAGGAGCTGGGCAGCGTTCTCGGCCCGATGTACGGCATCCTGCTGGTGTGGCTGTTCAACCACTGGCAGGCCGTGTTCTGGGTCAACGTCCCTCTCGCAGTGATCGCGATGGTGATGGTCCATTTCAGCCTGCCGTCGAAGGCGCAGACCGACCATCCGGAGAAAGTCGACGTGGTCGGGGGCGTGCTGCTGGCCGTCGCGCTGGGCCTGGCCGTGGTGGGCTTGTACAACCCGGCGCCGGACGGCAAGCAAGTGCTGCCGAGCTGGGGCCTGCCGGTGCTCATCGGCGCCCTGGTCGCGGCCGTGGCGTTCTTCGTCTGGGAGAAGGTCGCTAAGACGCGGCTGCTCGAACCCGCGGGCGTGCACTTCCGACCGTTCCTGGCGGCGCTGGGGGCTTCGCTATGCGCTGGCGCCGCCCTGATGGTGACGTTGGTCAACGTCGAACTCTTCGGACAGGGCGTGCTGGGCCAAGACCAGGACCAGGCCGCCTTCCTACTTCTGCGCTTCTTGATCGCGCTGCCGATCGGCGCGCTGATCGGCGGCTGGCTGGCTACCAAGGTCGGCGACCGCATCGTGGCGTTCGCCGGCATGCTGATCACCGCAGGTGGCTACTGGCTGATCTCCAAGTGGCCTGTCGACCTCCTCGCGGCGAAGCACAACCTGGGCATTATCAGCCTGCCCATGCTGGACACCGACCTGGCGATCGCCGGCCTCGGCCTGGGGCTGGTGATCGGCCCGCTGACCTCGGCGACGCTACGGGTCGTGCCCGCGGCCCAGCATGGCATCGCATCGGCTGGCGTGGTGGTGGCCCGGATGATCGGCATGCTGATCGGCATCGCTGCGCTGAGCGCCTGGGGTCTGTACCGGTTCAACCAGTACCTGCAGGAGCGGCTGGCCGCGCTACCGGCACCAACCGCCGACACGCCGGGCGGCATACTGATCGCCCAGGGCGCACGCTTGAAGACGGCGACCATCGAGGCGTACACGATGCAGTACGGCGAGATCTTCGGCATCACGGCGATCGTCTGCGTGATCGGCGCCCTGCTCGGCCTGCTGATCAGCGGAAGGCATGAACACGCTGACGAGCCCGCGCCCCCAGTGTCCCCTGTCGACGCGGATGACACCCCGACCACACTGATCGACGCGCCCACCCAGGCGATCTCAACGCGCCCGGATCCGCCGGATCAGACGGTGCGGATCCCACAGCAGCCTCCGCCGGGCCGGCACCGACGCTAGCTCAGCAGCGCTCGATTCCCCGACGGAGCAATGTCGGCTCGGCCACCTTTGCCGGCTCCTCAGCGGTCAGGCTTCGCAACGCATCGCAGATGAGTGCCTTGACGCCTTTCGGGTCTACGGATCGAGTACTGAGCCAGTCCTGCAGTGCAGTCACGCTCGTTGTCCTTTGTTAGTGCTCACCAGGCGGCGCAACTCTCGTCGGTGAAAGCGCTTTGGTACGAGTCTACCGACGCAAAGCCCCTGATTGGTTGCTAGCCGCGCCGGGTACGCGTGCTTTAGACAACAATTCGAAGGGCGAGAATTCATGGCAACTTCACTGAACGGCAAGACGATTGCGTTCCTCGTCGCACCCGAAGGCGCCGAGCAGGTCGAACTCACCGAACCCTGGAAAGCCATCGAGCAGGCCGGCGGCACACCCGAGTTGGTGTCCACGGAAGTCGGAAAGGTCCAAGCGTTCAACCATCTGACGCCGGCCGATACGTTCGAGGCCGACAAGGCGGCCGACAGGGTTTCGTCGTCCGACTACGCCGCGCTGGTGTTGCCCGGCGGTGTGGCCAACCCCGACTTCCTGCGCACCAACGACGCGGCGGTTGCGTTCGTAAAGAGTTTCTTCGACGCCGGCAAGCCGGTTGCGGTGATCTGTCACGGGCCGTGGACGCTGATCGAGGCCGATGTGGTGCGCGGCCGGACGATGACGTCGTGGCCGAGCGTGGCAACCGATCTCCGCAACGCGGGCGCCAATTGGGTCGACGACGAAGTGGTCGAATGCTCGCGCGGGCCAAACACGTTGGTGTCGAGCCGTAAGCCCGACGACCTGCCCGCGTTTTGCAACACGCTCGTGGGTGCCTTCGCCAAGGACAAGTCATAGCCGAACTTCGCCCGCGGATGTTAAGGCGTCGGTAATCTCGCGGACATGCTGATCGCCGCGCTGCGCGACATGCAGTGGCGGAAACGGCGCTTCGTCATTGCGATCCTTTCCACGTCCATCATTTTCGCGATGACGCTCGCCCTCACCGGACTCGCCAACGGGTTCCGGGTGGAGGCCAACAAGACCGTCGACTCGCTCGGCGTGGATCTGTTTCTGGTCAAAGCCGGCGCGTCAGGCCCGTTCGTTGGGGCCACCCCGTTCGCGCCCACAGACCTGCGACGGATCGCCGCGTCCCCAGGAGTGATTGCGGCGGTACCGCTCGCATACGCGGGTGGCACCGCCACACTGGGTGATACGACGCGCAATGTCGACATATTCGGCGCGCCAGAGCGCGGGCCCGGCATGCCCGCCGTATCGGAGGGTCGGCCACCATCGACCCCGGACGAGGTCGCCGTGTCGAGCACATTGGGACGGCGCATTGGCGACGACGTCGAAATCGCTTCGCGCAGACTGCGCATCGTCGGCATCGTGGAGAACTCCACCGCGCTGGCCAACCTGCCCAATGTCTTCCTCACCACCGAAGGTGCACAGCGACTCGTATATGGCGGCCAGCCGCTGGTCGCGTCGGTCGGTATCCGCGGCACCCTCGGACAGGTACCCGACGGCTATCGCGGCATCGACAGAGCCGGCGCGATCGCCGACCTGTTGCGGCCGCTGAAGGTAGCGGTGAACTCGATCACGATCGTTGCGGTTCTGCTTTGGGTAGTCGCAGCGTTGGTGGTCGGATCGGTGATCTATCTGTCGGCACTGGAACGTCTACGAGACTTCGCGGTGTTCAAGGCGATTGGCGTTCCTACTCGCAACATCGCCGCCGGGCTGGCGCTGCAATCGGTCATCGTGGCGCTGCTGGCCGCACTTGTCGGCGCCGGGCTCTCGCGGCTGCTCGGGCCGCTGTTCCCGATGCAGGTCATCGTGCCCGCGGAGGCATTCGTCGCGCTCCCCGTGATCGCCGTCGTCATCGGCTTGATCGCCAGTGCGACAGGACTGCGTCGCGCCGTGTCCGTCGATCCCGCGCTGGCCTTCGGAGGTCCTTGAGCCATGGGCGATTTGTCCATCCAGAACCTGACGGTCGAGTACGCCAGCGGCGCAGATACCGTCCGCCCGATCGACGGCCTGAACCTCGATGTGGCCGCAGGCTCATTGGTGATCCTGATGGGCCCCAGCGGCTGCGGCAAGACGACATTGCTGTCGTGCCTCGGCGGCATCCTCAAACCGAGCGGTGGCGCAATCAAGTTCGGCGACGTCGACGTCACTGCGCTCGACGCCCGCGGGCTGTCGACGTACCGTCGCGAGACTGTGGGCATCGTGTTCCAGGCGTTCAACCTCGTGCCCAGCCTCACGGCGATGGAGAACGTGATGGTGCCGCTCAGCGCGGCGGGCGTTTCGCGACGCGCGGCTCACAAACGGGCGGGACAACTTCTGGCCCGGGTCGGCCTTGAGGACCGGATGTCGCACCGGCCAGGCGATCTCAGCGGTGGGCAGCAACAGCGCGTCGCGGTCGCGCGGGCGATCGCGCTCGATCCTCCCCTGGTATTGGCCGACGAGCCCACCGCGCACCTGGACTTCATCCAGGTCGAGGAAGTGTTGCGGCTGATCCGCGAACTCGCGTCCGGCGACCGCATGGTGGTCGTCGCGACCCACGACAGCCGGATTCTGCCGTTGGCCGATCGCGTCGTCGAGTTGGTTCCCGACTTCGCGTCGACGGACCGACCGCCCGACACTGTCCGGCTGGAGGCAGGCGAGGTGTTGTTCGAGCAGGGCACGATGGGCGACCTGATCTACGTCGTGTCCGAGGGTGAACTCGAGATCCTCCGCGAATTGGCCAGCGGTGGCGAGGAATTGCTGAAGGTCGTCACCTCCGGCGATTACTTCGGCGAGATCGGCCCGGTCTTCCACATGCCGCGCAACGCGACGGTGCGGGCGCGCACCGATGCGACGGTGGTCGGCTACACCGTGCGGGCCTTCCGGGAACGGCTCGGCCTGGGCGGGGTGCGTGACCTCATCGAACACCGCCCGCTGGAGATGAATGACGAGGGCAGCGAGAGCGACTGAACCCGGCGGTCCGTCCGCCCGTTGAGGGGATGTGCATACCTCCACGCAGCTTGTCGCCGAACTGATTGACGCCATGAACGCGGGGCACTTGGACAAGATCCGCGACCTGGTCACCGACGACTTCGTGGACCACGGCTCACCGGTTCCACTGCCGCCAGGGCCGGACGGCTACATCGCGATCCTGACGTTCGTCACGACCGTGCTGCAGATCCGCTATGAAGTCCACGACGTCATCGCCGACGGCGACATGGTGGCGATTCGCGCCACCGCGCACGGCGTCAACGCGTCCTCACCGCAGGGCATTGAGCCGACGGGACGGTCTTTCGCGATGAAGACCGCACACTTCTTCCGCTCCCGCGACGGCCGGCTATGCGAGCACTGGGGTGTGCGCGACGAGCTCGATGTGCTCTATCAGGTCGGGGCGCTGACGCCGCCCGCGATGGTTATGCCGACACCAGACTGAGCAGCACGTCCGGCCCGATCGGCTCGATTCCGTCGAACCGCCAGCGCTGCGCGTGCGCGATCGATAGCACACCCACGTCGTCGACGGCGGTGATGGGGCCGCCCAACAGGATTGGCGCGACATAGGCCAGGATCCGGTCGATCACCCCGGCCCGCAGAAAAGCCCCCGCCAACGTCGGGCCACCCTCGAGTAGCACGTCGGTGCGGTCCGACAACGCCTTGATCACCTCGTGCGGATCACGGGTGCGGATCACCATTGTGCGTGAATCGTCATTGAGAACCCGTGCCTCAGAAGATATTTCGCGTTCTCCAACGACGACACGCAGCGGCTGGCGGTCCGCCAGGGCACCGTCGGGCAGCCGGGCCGTCAGCACCGGGTCATCGACAAACACGGTTCCGGTGCCGACGATGATCGCATCCGCTCCGGCGCGGCGGCGATGCACATCGGCCCGTGCGGCCTCACTGGTGATCCACTGACTGGTGCCATCCGCGGCCGCACTGCGGCCGTCGACACTGGTGGCGAATTTCCATGTGACATGCGGCAACCCGGTGCGCTGCTTGTGCAGCCATTCCCGAAGCGGACCGCCCGCCACGGCATCGGTCAGCACCCCGGCCTCGACCTCGATGCCGGATTCGGCGAGCCGCGCCGCCCCGCCCGCGGCCTCCGGGTTCGGATCGGCGACAGCATAAGCCACTCGCGAAACCTTCGACGTGACAAGGGCGTCCACACACGGCGGCGTTCTGCCATAGTGGTTGCACGGCTCGAGCGTGACGACCGCAGTACCGCCGATCGCGCGCTGCCCCGCCCTGCGCAACGCCACGACCTCCGCGTGCGGCCCACCGGGCGGCTCCGTCGCACCCACGCCCGCGATCTCCCCGCCGCGGTCCAAAATGACCGCACCCACAGGCGGATTCGGATAGGTGCTGCCCTTGACCCGGTCGGCCTGCTCGACGGCCAACCGCATCGCGGCGTCGAGATTCATAATCGCAAATGCTTGGACGCCGAGGCAGCTTGCCTGCGAAGCGATTCCACCGCGGCGGCCGGATCCTCTGCGCTGTACACCGCCGAACCCGCGACGAAGCAGTCCACTCCGGCCAGGGCCGCCTCTTCGATGGTGTCTTCGTTGATGCCGCCGTCGATCTCCACCACGATCGTCAGCTCGCCGGAGTCGACGAGCCGGCGCACGATGCCGACCTTCGCCAGCACCTCCGGGATGAACTTCTGCCCGCCGAAACCGGGTTCAACGGACATGATCAGCATCGTGTCGAACTCGGGCAGGATCTCGAGGTAGGGCTCGATCGGCGTACCCGGCTTGACCGAGAGACCCGCCTTGGCGCCGGCGGCCCGGATGTCGCGGGCCACGCCGACCGGGTTGTCGGTGGCCTCGGCGTGGAAGGTGACGTTGTATGCGCCGGCCTCGGCATAGGGCGGCGCCCATTTGTCCGGGTTGTCGATCATCAGATGGCAGTCCATCGGGATGTCGGTTCTCTTGAGCAACGCCTCGACGACCGGCAGCCCGATGGTCAGGTTGGGCACGAAGTGGTTATCCATCACGTCGACGTGCAGCCAGTCGGCGCCGGTCACTGCGGCGACTTCGTCACCGAGCTCCGCGAAGTCGGCGGCCAGAATCGACGGCGCGATCAGCGGTTCTGCCATGGCGCTCACCCTACTTGGAGCGCCGCAGCGAACATCGCATCGGTGCCGTGCCGGTGCGGCCAGAGCTGCACGTAGGGGCCGTCACCCAGATCGTCCACCGGCTCGAACAGCGGCCGGGTGTCCAGCGCCGTGACCGGATGACGGCGCAATGCGTCGGCGACGACGCCGACCGTCTCGGCGAGATGCGGCGAACACGTCGCGTACAGCACCACGCCGCCGGGC
>Ga0075418_10006253_pt1 | contig 13424 bp, 24 predicted proteins | sample SoiMetdeltSBSDD2_FD_81776 | JGI IMG/M metagenome (GOLD analysis project Ga0075418, IMG submission 81776) | Bulk soil microbial communities from a Populus tree surrounding site in Tennessee, USA - Soil MetaG P. deltoides SBSDD2 | ecosystem: Environmental > Terrestrial > Soil > Tree plantation...
AAGCTCCCCATGCGAAAAGCATCGAAGAAGGCGGCCCTCGCATCACCGTTGGGCAGCCTCACTCCGAGGCCATGAACCAAAAGGCCGTTTCCTGCCGTGCCGTTAGCCCTAGGACGCGTACCGACGACTTTCAGGGTTCTCACGCATATACAGGCGGTGACGCAATGCCTCACTAATTTTTGATGCGTGGCGAGCGCGGAAATTGCAACGCGCACCTTCTGCTGCCAAATTAGGGAGACTAAGCCAATGCGCGACCTTGACCGCCGGAGCGTCCTTGGAGCGATGCTGGGTGCAATCGCTGCTGCCGGTACTACCGGTGTGTTCCTGCTTGCAAAACCAGCACAGGCTGCGACGACCCCTGGGGTTCCGCCTCCCACAAGCGGGACAGGGCCCGTCGAAAAGGCACAGGTTGTCGTGGTCGGACCACGTCGACGTCGCCGGAGGTGCTGGTGGAGCCGAGGCCGTCGCGTCTGCGCCGGGCGCTGGTAGCGTACTGCGCGAGTGACGATAGGGGTGGTGCAGCGGAGCCTTGCGGACCCCTCGGCGCAAGTCCCGCTTGGACGGGGCCATCCCTATGGTGTCTTGCTGGGATGGCCGTGACATGCCACTCGCGTGGCCCCCTACCTTACCTGAAATCCTAGCGCTTCACTGAGCGAGCGCCCAAGCATGGCGGTAGCATCGAGGATGTACACATCTGCGCCAACGAACAGGCTTCCTCCGCAGTCAGCGTCATCGTGACTTGGAGTTGAAAGCGATCGAGGAGCGGTGCATGGTCGAGGACGATGAACGTCGGCGAGCGGCCGCAGCCCAAAAGTCTGCGCCCAAACCGTCGAAACGGCGCCATTAGAAAATTGGGCCACTTCGATGGACGCAGTCCAAAGCTAAGCCCCGTCCTGCCCATAGATTTCCTGCGCCCTGCGGATGGCGAGATTGAGCGCCAACCACATAAATTCCTTCGGGTCGGGGTTACCGGTGGCGATGGCGGCATCGTAGGCGTGGATCATCACGTGCGACAGGAATGCCGCTGCGATCTCGATCCTATACCTGAGATTGGCTCCGCCCGGTCGGGTTCATGCGCTCTATCTGCACCTGGTCGGCGGCTTTGATCGCCTCGTTGACGCTCTGAAAAGCGAATTCCGTGAACTCGATCGCCTTCAGCTCGGGAATTGCCGTCGTCGGCCTGTCGCCACGAATTTCGTGCGTGGCCTTCGTTGGCGTGCCTGGCGGCTGCCCCATCGCCGGCAACAGATCGCTAGGCAGGAGCGAGAACGGCCTCCGATTATCGGTGAGCGGGACGCCGCGCTCGTCCTTGAGCCAGGTGCGCGGCCTCGGCGCTCGAGGCCTCTTGGTCTTCGCCTTTGGTTTCGTTTTTCGCTTTGCCATACGGACCCCCGTCACTCCGCCGCAACTCGTAGGATAGCCCAAGCGGCGCCCCCACGTTGCATTTTGCAAAGCCAAGCCGCTTCTTCGGTTTGCGCTTCCGCTGCTTCTTCGCCTCGATGGGCTTGCGGCGCCCTGGGGCCAACTATTCACGCTTCAATCATTTTGTGGCGGATCGCATAGCGCACAAGAGCCGCTGTGGACGAGACCTTGAGCTTACGCATGATCGCTGCTCGGTGGGTCTCAACCGTCTTCAAGCCAATGTTGAGCAGCTTCGCTATCGCCTTGCTTTTGTAGCCCTCGGCGATTAATTGGACAATTTGGCGTTCCCGAATTGTGAGCGCCGCTTTCTCGTCCGGTGCGCGCGCAGTAAACAAGCGGAGCAAGGTCTCGGACACTTGTGTCGTGAAGAAGGGTTTGTGAGACGCAAGTGCCCCGATCGCCGCAATCAATTCCCGATTGGCATCAGACTTCAAGAGATAACCGCGGGCACCCGCATGCAGGAGCTGGGTGATCACTGCTTCATCATCGCGCACGGTAAAGATGAGGACCTCGGTTTTGGGGAGCCGTGCACGGATCTGCCGCGTCACCTCAATGCCGTTTATGAGCGGCAATGCGTACCCGATCACGGCGATGTCGGGCTTGGTCTCGATGGCCTTCTGTACCGCCTCTTTGCCGTCGCCGGCAACGGCAACAACCTCCCAACTGGACCGAGATTCAACGATCCCCACTAGGCCAGCGCGGACGACCTCATGGGCGTCCGCAATCAAAATGCGGACCACGGTTGTGAGCCAATAGCAACGGCCCCGCGTTCGCCGTTGGTCCAAGTATACCATTGCATTAGCGAGCTGGCGCAACGCATGCGCCTTATATTTTGACACCGAGGCAGCGAGTACCGGTTCCGCGTGATCCATCGAGGCGCGGAAGACTAGGCGCAAGGCGTGACACCGAAGCGCTGTAATCCTACATAGGGCACGTGTCAGTTCGTCTCGCGTTCATCAAGCCCCTGTCCCCATCTGCAGGCGTCCGCCCACCAAAGGGCGACGATTGGCTGCACGAACCCAAATGGGACGGCTTTCCTTCCAGGTCATCAAGGACGGCGCCGGCGTCCGCATGTACTCCAAGAGCGGCGCGGAATACACGGCCAGGCCTTCGGCAAGCTGCAGACACAATCCGCAATCCTCGACGGGGAATTGGTCCTGATCAATCCCGGGGGCGGCGCACATTTTTACCGGCTGATGAGGGAGATGCGTACGCGCACGCCGGACGAATTCCAACTGATGTTCCTGGCGTTTGATCTCTTGCACCAGGACGGCGTCGAGTTGCGCGGCTTGCCGTTGTCGGAGCGCAAGCTGGATCTGAACCGACTTTGCCGCAAGTCTCGCGTGCCCTTTCTCAAGCGGGTCGAGACCTTCCCCGATGGCGAGGTCCTGTTCGATTACTGCAACAAGTTTGGTTTCGAAGGCATCGTCAGCAAGCGCCTCAGTTCGCGCTACTCTAGCGGGCCTAGCCGCAGCGGGGTCAAGACCAAGTGCCCGGGTTGGAAGCGCATCAATGCCGGGCGGCACAAGGGGCTCATACCCTTGATGCGCACCTATTCCCTATGAGCCTTCAGGCGACGGCAGAATCACGCGTACGGATGTACCCTGGCTGCCGCTCTCCCGCGAAGGCGTGGCGCCCGACCTTGTGGGGGGTGTAGCTGAGTGCATAGATTCCTTGCTGACCGCGCAGAAATCCGGAAGTGCCACAAAGACATAATCCGCGGCTCGCGCCAACACATTGTGGGGAGGCGCGGCGACGCCGACGTCGCCGCGGGGCAGGGGAGGAGTTCAGTACTTCTCGGCGAGCATGACGGTGAGGACGCGCAGGGTCTTCTCTTCGGACCCGAATTGACCGTCGTAGTAGTCGATCTTCTAGAAGAGCATCTCGCCCTCGACCTCGAATGAGCCGAAGTCGTGTTCGCGGTGCGGATCGTTGTCTGCGTTGAAGTCGTCGAAGGCGATCACTTTGATGAGTGCCTTGGCAACGAACTCCGCGCCTTTGGCGTCACCAGGCTCTTGCGGAATTTGTCGTTGAGGTCGGCGATGCGCTGTGCGCGCGACTGCTTCGTCATCGAACATCTCCGTCTTGCTAGCGGGGCTCGACCAGCCGAGCGCCGCAGTGCGGGACGGAGGACTTCAGAGAAGTGTACGGGTGACGTGATGTCGTGCAAGGATGTGGCAAGAAAGGGAGAGCTTGCGGTGGATAGGAACAGAGTGCTGCTCATCGGCGGAGCGGCGGTGCTGGTGTTGTTCCTCGCGTACCTGTTTGCCCCTGGCGGCATCCTGCCTCGTTAGCCGACCTGCGAACGCAGCGGGCGCTGAAGGAAAGAGTACGCACGCGGATGAAGCTGCGTTTGTGGAGAATTGTCCGGCCTGCGGTGAGCCGGTTGAATGCGGCATGAGAAACGGCGATGAGACGTGCTGGTGCTTCGCACTGCCGCCCGCACTGCCGATGCTGCGGGAGGAAAGCGCAGCCCGCTGCTACTGTCGTAAATGCCTGCAGAAACTGATTGATATAATCGAACAGCTGCGACGGCAGAAGAGATCGCGAATCGAGGCGGAATGCTTACGTTATTGGCACGCGTTGTGGGGGCGCTGGCGCCGTTCTCCAAAGGGCCTGGGCCTATTCATCCCACGGCAGAGCTGGCTTCTTGCGCAAGCGCGGGAACCGGTTGTACCTAACAATGGGAGGTTGAGTGAATGAATAAAGTCCGGAACGGGAACCAAGGGCCGCAGCGAAGACGGCCGCCGAGCGACCGCCAAAATGCCGCCGCACGGCATCGTCAGAACGGCTCGTCAGGGAACGCACATCGGAACTATGAACGGTACCTGGTGTTGGCGCGGGAGGCCACGCAGAGAGGCGATCCGATTGAGACAGAAAACTGCTATCAGCATGCCGAGCACTATTTCAGGGCGATGCGAGAGCTCCCGTGAACCTTTCAGCGAGCTGGTGCACACGTAAGGACGCAGCCGATGAGATGGATCACAGACAAGATGACCTGGCTCATGGTCTTCGCGGCCATTGCTGCCGCCTCGAGTTCGTACAGTGCGTACAAAACTTACTTGATGACTGACGGCAAGGCTGTTCCCACTGCTGTTCCCACTAAAGGGAAACGGTAGATGCATTGATTGGCAAGGTGCATTATCAACATTGCGGTTTTGAATGCCTTAACGCCGAAGTGGGATGGCGTGGCGCACATTGTCCGTTGCAAAGATTATCATTCTCGAAGGAGCGGAATCACGGCAAGCGTCGCGATCATCAGGAGCTTGAAATCGTCGATGTAGGCAATGATCTGCGCCTGCCGCGTGATCATGGCAACACCGGCCCACCGCTCGCCCCTGGGGTTCTTCGTAGCGAGTCGGCACGCGGACGTGAGCTTCGCGCTGCGCGACAAGCGCTTTGGCAAGGACTTTATCGGCCGCATGACCCAGCGGTTCGGGCGGCCAGGTGCTCGATGAGCCGGTCTACCGCAGCATGAGCCACTGGATGCTGCAGCGGACCCCCCGGACCATACCCGCCTGCGCGGGCTCGTCGTGAAGGAGTCGTTCGACAACATGGCTCCCACGATTGAAGCAGGCCCTCGGAACCGAGCAGCAGATGACATGCGTCTGACGGAGATCGACCAGGGTCGTAAAGGCTGGTCTCCCGGTGACCGTGAGAGCGATATGGTCGAGGATCGCCGGGCGGAGCCATGGTGGCGGAAAACGTTGGAGTGGTAGGAGGGTTCCGACACCCATCTTCTTGGCGGCCTGTTCTTGGGAGATGGGGTGCTGGCCATTTTTAGACCCGTGTTTGTGCGGGTCTACTTTTGTGTACCTGTTTGCGTGCTGCTTCATGTTCGCGAGCTTGTCCGCCGCCATGGCGCGCTGGCTTTCGCTGAGGTGCCGACGAGTGATTGGCTCGCGCAGGCGCCGATCAAGCCGTGTTTGTGCGGCTTGAAGCTACTATCCCTGCCTCGCCGATCGCGGCGCGCAAGTCAGTGACGGAGCTTGCCCCCACCGCGACCGGTGCGCCGGCGGTACTCGGCGGCACCCTCAATGGCCCCCTCCAGCATGTGCCGTTCCTCGACCCACTTGAACCATCGGTAGCTCCCGACCTCGTAGGGCGGTTTCTTGGGCGGCTTCGGCGGCCTTGCTAAGCCTTTGATCGTGAAACCCTCGACCGCCGCCTCCTCCTGGAGCGTCGCGGCGGCCACCGGCGCTTTCCGCCTGAGCCACACGTGCCCGGCGTAGGGCCAGACCAGGCCGACGTCGTCAGCGCGAGGGCGCATCACCTTTCTCTCGGCCAGGCGCGAAGAAGCCCTGGCAGCCGTCATCTGTGACATTGATGCCGATGGTCGGGAGTTCCGGCGCGCGCTCGCTATACTCGACAAATTCCCGAAAGCGCTGATAGGCCGACTTCCCGGGCGGTGGCGGTGCGTGGCACCATCTTTGTCGACGCCTTTGCCGGACCCGGACTTTCCCCTGTCAGGACTACGTTAAAGCCCTCCCACACGGCTAGCCTATTTGCACCTGAAGGCGATCCCGATCCGGCCCAAGTCGAGTTCCTCAAGGGTTCGCCGCGCGTCGCCCGCGAGATCACCAATCCTTTCAACACGTACATTTTTATCGAGCGTGACGCGAAGCGCATCGCGGAACTGACAGCCCTCGCCACCGAATACAGCGATCGCCGTAATATCCGCGTCGAGAAGGCTGATGCGAATGACGCCCTTCTCGCCTGGCTTAGCAGCGGCATCGCTTGGAAGCGCCATCGCGCGGTTGCCTTTCTCGACCCGTTCGGCGTGCAGGTGCCGTGGTCTACGATCGAGGCACTCGCCAAGACGAAGGCGATAGAAGTGATTATCAACTTTCCTCTAGGGATGGCCATCCAGCGACTCCTAACCAAGTCGGGGCGAGTTGCGCCCCGGTTGGAGAGCTTCCTTGGATAGGTTCTTCGGTTCACCGGATTGGTATCAAATCGTCTATGGGGAGGCGGAAGGCCTATTCGGACCCCTGACCAGCAAATTTGCCGATGCTGGACCGCGCCTTCTGGAATGGTATCGGCAGCGCCTGAAAGTCGCGTTTGGCCACGTTTCGACTCCGAGGCTCATCAAAAACACGCGCGGCAATCCGCTGTACTATTTCATTTGGGCCGGTCCCAATGAGAGCGGCCTCAAGGGCGCGGACTATATCCTGAGCAAGGGAGAAAAAGTTCCGCGTGCCCAAAGCCACTCCAAATAGCGCCGCGATCGATCACGACCGAGGCTGCCGGCGTTCAATCTTCTTGTGCTTCCCAGATTCATTGATCCCTGCGTCCCCACCCTCGCCAAGGCCCCGCCCGTGGGCGAGGCTTGGGTCCATCAGCCAAAACTCGATGGCTTCCGATGCATCGTCAGCAAGCACGGCGCCACGGTCGTGGGGTCCAATTTCGGTTGCCCGGCATGGCCGAGGCCCTGGTCGAATTGGCGGCCGACACGGCCGTGATCGATGCCGAGTTGATCTGCCGACACGCCGATGGTCGCGCCGATTTTTACGCCTTGATGCGGGAGATGCGCAGAGGCAGGCCCGACGAAAGCGCCATGGTGCTTATGGCGTTTGACGCCTTGGTCATCGACTCCGTCGACTTGCGAAAGCTGCCGCTCTCGGAGCGCTTGCGTGATCTGGAGCGATTGCTCCGCAGGACGCGCGTGCCCTCCGTTAAATTGGTCGAGAGTTTCCCTGATGGCGGCGTGCTGCCCGACCATTGCAATCGGCCCTACCACTCGGAGAACTCGGTGCCACGTGGCACCGGATGAGAAGCCTAGTCCTCGAGCTGCCGGCAAAGAGCCCCATCCAGACAGCGCCGGCCGTTCAGCCAACACGGCGGTGACCAGGGGCATATCACCATGTCCCCTGTCCTCACTGGCAGCGATACGACCGGCTCGAGCCGCAACTGCTGCTTGCGCACGCAACCGAACACGCAAGGCGGCAAGACCACCTTGGCCCAGACGGCGATCGTGATCGGCACCAGCGCGAACCAGAAGAGGGCTAGGCGAGTGGTCATACCCGCCTGATCCCGCGCTGGAAGTCGCAAGGGATGCAGCGATCATCGGGCCTTAACTCGGGCGCCCAGGGCGTCGGCGCCGGCTCGGGCACGCACTCTGCCCGCACGGGCGACCGCTCCCGCAACATTTCATCCCTGAAGACGCCGCATTGTATCCGGTACAGGTGCGGCAGCTGCATCTCCTCAAACCGCCACCCCATGGTGATCCAGACACCAGCATGAAGGTGGATTCCAGCATCCCGCAAACCCAACCTTCGATTGAGCCATCCTCATGTCCACCACGGGCGGTCTGCCAAAAGCGGGCCGCTCGTCGTGTTTTTGGAGAAACATCATGGGCAAGATAATCGACCTAACAGGCCAGCGTTACGGCCGGTTCATCGCGCTGAAGCGTGCCGGTGCGTCATTGGTTTAGGTTTGCGCGGGCCGCATCTGACCCGCGCGCGGTTTCTCTGCTGCTGCGGGACCGCGCAGGCGGCCCCGCGAGGGCCTGATCCGCCCGAGTTCGCGGGGTCGCCAGACTATGCCGTCGGTCAGCTCGTGAGGGCGATCGCGATGTCGCCTCGATGCGTTGGAAACGTCTTATCGATTGCGTTGAAGATCGGGTTGGGCTTCTCGGGCAAGGGGCCGTATTCGTCGAGGCTGCCATGGCGAGGTGGATGCTGCGCGTTCCACGTCTCAGCGCGGCTGAGGGCGCGGGCGCCGGCAACGCGCGCCTGGCGCTCGCTGCTTCGTAGCAGCGATTTTTCTCTAGTCCTCGCCATGACTTCGCGGCGCCACGCGCGGTGCTCCTCGATGAACTCGCCAAAATCAAGCTCGGCTTGCTTCGCGGCGCGCTTCACGAAGCGGAAGCGGCAAGGCAAATAGACCCCTTTCTGCCACTCAAGCCTCACGAAGCCGTTGGCGTGCACCTCCTCAACGACGTAAATCGTCCCCGCGCGCACGCTGGCGAAGCTGCGCACACATTCCACAAAGTCGCCCGGCCGGAATGCGGGCTTGCGGGCACGCGCCAATCGCGCATTGATGCGCTCGGCCATGGCGGCGTCGTGCATGACCTTCTCGAACATGCCCGCCAAAAACGGCTGCAGCTCGCCAGGGTCGCGCGCCCAAAGCTCCCCAAAAATCGTCTTACAGGCGAGCCTGGCGGCGCTGGCGGCGCGCATGGCGCCGATCGGTCGATCAGATTCGTCTCCTGATCGAACCAAATGGAACAGCTAACAGCGTCGCGTCAGCATCCGGCATTCCATAACTCTTGCCTGCGACATGAGCAACGAAACTACCTAGCGCCATCAGCGACTCCGAATCATATGACTCCGTGATCGCCGTTTCGATGGCAAACCGCGACTCGTCCCCAACCAACAATCGTTTCATCCCTGCATGTGTCGTCACCTTGCTCTGAGGCAGCTAGGGCGGCGTCGCATTAGGGCGACTTCGCTGTGTACTCGACCAACCTCACGCCGCCTTCTGTAAGCACTCGACGCACTTCAACAACCTTCCCTGTGGAACCGGTAAAGAACGTCGTGTACTCGTCATGGTCGGCACCTATCGCGTGACTGGAGGGCGAGAATAGAGCGCGCAAATCGGTCCATCCTGAGAGCGCCGCCGCAAGTGTGGTTCGAAACCCTTCACTGTCATTTTCGAACGCGTGTCCGGGCGCTTCATGCACTGGCCGCTGCTCGCCCGCGAGGCGCCGAAGCTTTTCGAGTTCTGGCGGAACCTCGAACACTACTTGATCGATAACGAGCAATGCGTGGTCAAACGGCTGCAACTGCCCAACGAGGACTGCGGTGTACCAAGGCAACCGCTTCACAGGCGTCACGCACGTTGTTTGACGCTTCCACTCATCACGGCGGCAATGCTTCTTTCGCCACTGCCGACATTCGTTCAGTGTCAGGCACCGCATTAAAAAATCCGTCAACCCATATTACTTGTCTGCCACTACCCGGCGCGTTGGCTTTCACACTTGAGCGGACCAAGTGTCATAGCAGGCTTGCTTTCAATGCATATAAGCCGCGTAGATTTCTGCCACGCGGTCCACGGTGATCCCCTCTCTCTGATCGACAGCTAGTGGATGACTAGTTGGCTCAAGCTCAATCAATGGGCGTATCCCATCATCGCGCAAATGGACCTTCGTTTTGAGGTTCTCGACAACGGGATAACGCTTGAAGTCGGCAGACAACCAGCCGAAGTAAGGCCCGTACTTCGACCGATCCTTGCAGCCCAACAGCGAGACAAATTGCTCGAAATTGCCTGCGCTCAGCGAGACCCACACGCCCCAGATAAACGGCTCATCCGCACCGCGAACGGGAATTTCGAGGCAACCCCTGACGAAGTAGTACTCACCATCGACGATGCAGGTATCTGTCGTCAGTTTACAACGGGCCGATCGTTCATCTTCGGGAATGAAGTAGTAGTAGAGGGGGGCTGAAGCCCCGAAACCCGGCATGCCTTCATGCCATTCATCGCAACTCGCGCATTTGAAGCGAAACATCCCGCCACCTCGTCAGTCATTGGCCGCATGATTCCTCGTACGCATCTGCCCGGCGCCGGCACTCATCGGCTATCGCCCGCCTGATCTGAATGATGACGGCCTCTGCGCGGCGCCGACCCTGCAAATCGGTCGGGAATAGAAGTGCCGGGAGCGAGCTCATGTGCGTGAGGGTGACTCCGACTGCTTCATCCAGCATGCTCTCGCACTCGGCCGTCAGCATGTGCTCGCGCCGGTGCTCTGCGATCCTAAGCGCCAACCATTCGGCCTTCGCCCGTTGAAATTCGGCGGTTGCGGTCGCCTGCAGTGACTGTTGTCGAACACGCCGCAGATGCCTGATGTAGGCGATGATGCTGGCGCCAAGTGGATATCCTTTCTGTGCCCGTTGCAGGACGTTCTCGGTTTCGAGCTTGCTGATGTAGGGCCGAGACACATCGAGGCACTGCGCCAACTGCGTCGCAGAGACGAAAGCGGCCGTCGGATTGGCGGGTTTGGCCATGTTGTCGGCAACGGTAACCTGAAATTACCGACGAGCAAATATCCGGAAGGCTCGCCGTCACGCGGCCCCCCGCATGTTGAGCGCGCCCCAAAGAACCTACTTCGACAGCAATGGGGTGGGGTGTACCTTGTCTCGCGCACCACCCAATCGCAAAGGAGAGGCCTGATGATGCACACATTCATTCAACACGACGAGGATGGCGAGACCGTATTCGTTGTCGGCCACTACGTGAGGCGTGGGCCTGGCAAGACGCAGGGGTGGCGAGCGATGGTGTGGTGGACTACGTTTTTTGTCAGTGCCTTGCTAGCGGCAATCATGCTGACAATCCTGACCGCCACTGCGGCCGAAGCCAAAAAATGTAAAACCCTACGTTTGCCCAGTGGTGAACGCTTTGCCTCCTGCGGACGCGTCCCGCGCGTTATCAGCCCCTATGCTGACATCTACGTCGGTCGTGGCTGGGTGATTGGTGGCGACCGCTACAGCCAGCGCAAGGGTAACGGGTACTAGCCAGCTTAGTCTCGGCATGCGGGACACGAGCACGAGGCCAAGCCATGCCCCGCGACATCACCGTTGTGGTTGCCATCACCGCTGTCTCCGATGGCACGGCCATCTTGGTCGACGTGCGTGAAGCGGGACGACCCCATAGCACTCGCGGCCCGATCCCGACCCAACTCTCGCGGGCTTTCCCTGAAGTTGTGCACCGGCGCTGGCCCTAGTATGTGCCGCCTCGTCGCGATGGGCCGGCATCCGAAATCCATCACAACCATTGGCCTCATCACAGTTCAGCTCCGCGTCCGCCGCAGCCGGGCACGGAGGGCTGCGGTGGCGGTCACATTTACGCCAGGCGCAGGACCGTCGGCGATGACCACCCCGTAGGCCTCGGCCGCGTGTACGCGCGTGACCTTGCCCTCGATCACGTCGTTGAGTACCTGAGCGGGGTCGCGTTCCAAAGCGTCCCCATAGCCGCCACCGCCAGCCATCACATGATGGAAAAGGTCGCCCTTGCGCATTGCCACGGTGCGCGTCAGCAGGACGGGCAGCGTCTCGATCCTTCCATTGCCGCGATGGATCGTGTTGATCGACGGGCCACCCTGCCCTCCCCCGAACAACCCATGCGGTGGATGGCGGCGCTTGTCGGACCGCACGTTGAGATCTGCATCCTCGGCCAGAAGCCGATAGGAGCGCACAAGTGACAGGCCGCCGCGGTGGCGGCCGGGTCCTCCGCTGTCGGGAACCACGCCGTAATGTTCGATCCGGATAGGGTACTCGGCCTCGATCATCTCGACCGGCACGTTCGATTGGTTCGCCCCAATATGAGCAACGCCTTCCTCTCCGTCATGGTCGGCCGAGGCGCCCGAATTGCCCATGAAGGTCTCGCAGAAGATGAAGGGCTGGTTGTTCCGCCAGCCGCTGATGGTGGGCAGCGTTGAGCCGCCCGAATTGTCGGCCGTCACTCGGTCCGGCAGGGCCTGGGCGAGGGCGCCGAACATGCAGTCGATGGTGCGGTAGCCGGTGATGCCGCGCGCACCGCAAGCAGCCGGCATCACCGGATTTACGACCGTCCCAGAGGGCGCCCGCACGGTGATGGCGCGGGTGTAGCCGTGACAGTTGGGCACCTCCTCCGGCATGATCGAGCGCATGGCCGCGTAGACGCTGGCCTTTATGAAGGGGAACGGTGCGTTGATGCCGCCTCTGACTTGGGGCGAGGAGCCGGCGAAGTCGGCCGTCACCTGATCGCCATCGACCGTCAGCGCGAGCTGGAAGATCACTGTTTCCGGTTCGTCGCCCAGCCCATCGATGTGATCGGTGAAGCGATATGTGCCGTCGGGGATGGCGCGGATGGCAGCGCGCGCGAGTCGCTCGGCGTAGTCGTGGAGATGGTCGTAGTACTCCATCACCGTCGACCGCCCGTAGCGCCCAATGAGCTCGATCAGCTCGCGCTCCCCGGTGGCACAGGCTGCAAGCTGCGACTGCAGATCGCCCATCACCTTCTCCGGCAGGCGCACGTTGGTCGCGACCATGTCCCAGATGCCCTCGACCGGCTTACCTGCGGCAATGAACTTCACGTAAGGGATGCGCAGACCCTCCTGGTAGATTTCGTGCGCGGAGAGCGCATTGGAGCCCGCGACGATGCCGCCGACATCGGAATGATGGGCGAGCGCGCAGGCCCAGCCGCAGATGTCAGCCTCGCAATAGATCGGCTTGACGATGTAGATGTCGGGCAGGTGCATGCCGCCGGCGGCATACGGGTCGTTGAAGATGAATACGTCGCCCGGCGTGATGCGGCCTTCGAAACGACGCATGAGGCCGGTCATCGCATCGTAGAAGGAGCCAAGATGCATGGGCGTGGTCAGCCCTTGCGCCAGGGTCTGGCCGCGGTGATCGAGGATAGCGGTGGAGAAATCCATCGAGTCGCGCACGATTCCGGAATAGGCGGTGCGCATGAGGTTGAGCGCCATGTCGTCGGCGATGGTGTCGAAACTGCTCTTCAGGATTTCCAGCAGGAAGGGATCGACATTGCTGCGCATGAGCTCAACCGTCATTCGCCGGCCGAATATCGATCAAAATATCACCTTGGGCATCGCGTGCCGCCGTCGCATCCGGTGGCACCACCACCGTGCCCTCGTACTCCTCGATGATCAGTGGCCCGCGACGCGGCGTCTCGCTGAGGCCGCCTCTGGCCATGACCGGCGTCGTCAACATACCCCAGGCCGGACCGAAATAGGCCATGTGCTCGCTGTCGATGCACGACGTGCTCGAATCGAAAGACGATATCCGGCGCGCGCCATCGGGCGTAAGGCTGCCGATGAGACGCAGGTTCACGACCTCGTGCGCGTATTGCCCCGCAAAGCAATGGCCATAACGCCTCTCATGCTCGGTATCGAAGCGCCTCGCCAGCTTCTTGCGCGCAGTGTCGTCGAAAGTCCCACCGGGAAGAGCGACCGAGATCTCAAATGCCTGCCCGGCATAGCGCAAATCAGCGAGTCGCTGATAGCG
>Ga0075418_10006254_pt1 | contig 13424 bp, 7 predicted proteins | sample SoiMetdeltSBSDD2_FD_81776 | JGI IMG/M metagenome (GOLD analysis project Ga0075418, IMG submission 81776) | Bulk soil microbial communities from a Populus tree surrounding site in Tennessee, USA - Soil MetaG P. deltoides SBSDD2 | ecosystem: Environmental > Terrestrial > Soil > Tree plantation...
ACGCGAGCCGGACCCGGGCGCCGACCGCGTCGCGGTTGGAGGTCGTGCCGGCGAGGCGCAGCCTGATCCACGCGTTGGCGCTCCCGCCGTCGTTGCGCAGGAGCGTCGCGGGCCCGTTGTTCGTCGTGAAGGCGATGTCGAGATCGCCGTCGCCGTCGTAGTCGGCGTAGGCGGCGCCGCGCCCCACGACCGGCCGGCCGAGGTCGGGGCCGGCCCCCGCAGTCGCCTCCTCGAAGCGCCCCTGGCCCGTGCCGCGGAACAGGTGCGGCGGCTCGGCGTAGGTCACCGAAGGCTGGACCTTGTTGATGTCGTTCTCGACGTGGCCGTTGGCGACGAACAGGTCGAGCCGGCCGTCGAGGTCGTAGTCGAAGAAGAAGCAGCCGAAGGCGAGGGTGAGGAGGCTCGGCTGGCCGATGCCGGCCGCGGCGGCGTCGTCGATGAACAGTCCGCGCCCTTCGTTGTGGTACAGGGCCAGCATCTCGTTCGCGAAGTTGCCGATCAGCAGGCTGTCGCGGCCGCTGTCGTCGTAGTCGCCGGCGTCGATGCCCATGGCGCCGCGCGCCCGGCCCTCCTCGCTGAAGGCGACGCCGGCGATCCGGCCGACCTCCTCGAAGGTGCCGTCCCCCTTGTTGTGATACAGGAAGTTGGGCTGCGTGTCGTTGGCCACCGCGAGGTCCATCCACCCGTCGTCGTCGTAGTCGAGCGCCACGACTCCGAGCGACTTGCCGCTCGCGTCGAGGACGCCGGCCTTCCCGGTCGCGTCCTCGAACGTGCCGTCGCCGCGGTTGCGGTACAGCCGGTTGGTCGCGCCGCGGTAGGACTCCGGCGTGCAATACGACTTGGAGACGCCGTCGAGGGTGCAGTAGATGTCGGCCGGCGCCGCCCACTGCACGTAGTTGCAGACGAACAGGTCGAGGTTCCCGTCGCGATCGTAGTCGAGCCAGGTGGCGCTCGATCCGAACCCCGGATCGCCGACGCCCGCGGCCGCGGCCACGTCCTCGAAGGTGCCGTCGCCGCGGTTGCGGTACAGCCGATCGGGCCCCAGGTTGTTCAGGAACAGGTCCTGGTCCCCGTCGTTGTCGTAGTCGGCCGCCGCGGCGCCGATGCCATAGCTCTCCCGGAACAGCCCGGCCTGCTTCGTCCTGTCCTCGAAGGTGCCGTCGCCCCGGTTGTGGTACAGGGCGGGGTAGGTCGGCCCCTTGCGGCTCTCCGGCCAGTCGGCGCTGTTGACGAGGAAGAGGTCCGGACGGCCGTCGCCGTCGTAATCGAAGAAGACGAGCCCCGAGCCCATCGTCTCGGGCAGGTACTTCCTGCCGCGCGCGCCGCTGTTGTGCGCGAAGGCGATGCCGGCCGCCTTGGTCACGTCGGTGAACCGGACGGCGATCGGCGGCTCGGAGGCGGCGGGCGGCGGCGCCGGCGTGTTGTTGCGGCCGCCGCAGGCGGCGAGCGCGCCGGGTCCCAGGACGAGCAGGGCGACGACGACGCGAGCCGCGACGGAAAGGGGCTCCGACCCCGGATGCCGCGCCCTCATCGCAGAGCGCCCCCGGACGCCCCGGCGCGTCCGGCGTGCTCGTGGATCGGCTGGCGCTCGATGTTGTCCTCCGCGTTGAGACGGCGGTAGGCTCCGGTCAGCGCCTGGGCCGACTCGTCCGCCTTGAAGCGCGCGTAGAGCGCCTCCTGGCGCTTCTCCGCCCCTTCGTCGCCGAGGGCACGATAGCAGAGCATGAGGTTGTAGTGGGCCGTCACGTCCTCCGGATCGACTCGCAGGCTTTGTTCGAACTCGGCGATCGCCTCCGGGAACCGACGTTTCAGGAACAGGAGCCGGCCGATCTGGTTGCGCACCACCTTGTCCCGCGGGTAGCGCTCGGCGGCGGCGCGCAGGTGATCGAGCGCCTCGTCGTAGCGGCCGCGCGCCTTGAGGCTGAGCGCCAGGAAGTAGTGCCCGCTGGCGAGCCCGGGGTCGATCGCGAGGGCCCGCTCGAGCACCGGCAGGGCAGCGTCGTGATCCCCTTCCTGCACCAGCGCCCGGCCGAGGTTCACGAAGCCGGGGGCGTAGCCGGGATCGATCTCGTTCACCGTCATGAAGGCCCGGGCGGCTGCGACCAGGTCCCCCTGCAGGAGCATGCCGATGCCGTAGTCGTTGAAGCGCTCGCGATCGTACCCCTGCGGCGCCGGGACGACGGTGGCGGGCGGTCCGGCACCGGCGCCTGCCGCGGCGACGGGGGGCCCGGCCAGCTCGGCGGTCAGCCGGTTCTCCGCGACCACCGTGACCGGCAGGTCCGGGATCGCCTTGATCCCGCCCGAGACCCGGGAGGTGTCCCCCGTGAACACGAACCGGCCGTCGTCGTAGTCCGGCGACAGGCCGAAGTCGGCCACCGTCTTATCGCGCTCCCCCGCGTAGGAGAACTGCGTGTTCCACCAGGCAAACTTCCGGTAGTTCATGCGCGCCGTGAAGGTCACGGGCCCGCGCGCGTCCTTCGGGATCACCACCCGGAAGCGCCCGACGTCGGCCGCCCCGGGCGGGATGAGGCGCGCATACACGAGCGCCCGCGTCGCCCAGGCGTTGCGCTTGTTGATCGGGTTCCCGTGGGCGTCGATCGCGAGGGAGCGATAGCGGTGCGCCCCGGGCTCCAGAGCGCCCCGGCCCCCGTCCTCCAGGTAGCCGCTCCAGAAGAAGGTCCTGCCGTCCGCGTCCTCCCCCTTCAGCTCGAGCCACACATCGAAGGCGTCCACCGTCCCGCCGGGGAAGAAGTGCCCCACGCCGCGCGTCCGGGCGACGACGTCGATGCGGTAAGCACCTCCCGGTCGCAGGAAGGGAGTGGCGCGGTCGAGCGGCGCCACCAGCACCGTCACCTTCGTCCCCGGTCGGCCGGTGCCGGCCGCGACGCCTGCCGATGCCCCGGCGGCGGGCCCTCGGGGCGCCCCCGACGGCGGGCCCCCCATCGCCTCCGGCAGATCCGGGAACATGGCGCTGGCGACCGGCTCGCCCGGCCCTGCGGCGGCCGCTGCCGGGGCGCTCCCCGGCCCGCCCGCCGGCGCCACAGCACCGCTCGCGACACCCGCCTCGCTCGCCGCGAAGATATCGACGGTCAGGATGCCGGCGCGCAGGAAGTCCTGTGTCACCTTGAGCTGCTCCTCGTCCCGGTTGGCGAACGGCACCGCGGTGTTGGCCGCCGGGAAGCGGTGCGAGTGGACGAAGCCGCCGACGTTCGCGGCGTCCTGCGAGCGCACCAGCGGCATGTGGCAGTCGCCGCAGTCCTTCGGCTTGTCGGGATAGTAGAACGCGCGCGCGCCCTGGCCCGAAACGCCGCTCCCCTGCCAGGCGTCGTACTCGTTGAAGCCGCGGATCCACCGGTAGTGGTTCACCGGAACGTCGAGGTGCACCTTGTGGCAGGCGGAGCAGAACTCGGCGCGCGACTCGCGGTGGAACGGCTTCAGCATGGTGCGCTTGTGGGGGCCCGGATCGAGCCGCACCATGTAGTCGTGAGCGGCCTTGAGGAACGGGCTCGGGCTCGCCACCAGGCGGTGCATCTCCGGGTACTCGAGCACGTACCCCCCCTGCCCCATGGTGTCGCGCACGTGCACGATGGAGTGGCAGACGAGGCAGCCGATCCCGGCCTGGGCCTGGGGCGTGTCGATCTGCTCCACGATCGGCCGGTCCATCCGACCCGTCAGCAGGACCGACTGATCGTGGCACCCGCCGCACCATTTCGAGGGCCGGGTCCCCACGACCTCCTGCATGTACTCGATTGACTTCCGGTACCACTGGTTGTTGAACGAGGAGAAGTGGTGCATCGACGAGTCCCACTGCGCCGTGATGTCGGGATGGCAGCCCTTGTTGCCGCAGGCCTTGGACTCCAGGAAGAAGTCCTCCGGGACCAGCGTGTTGCCGACCGTCATGACCGACGACGGAAAGAAGGGGCTCTCCTGCCCGCCCCCCTCCTCGAAGGGGGTCAGAGGCGGCGTGGTCGGGTTCTCGATGCGGGCCACGTGCGGTGGGTTGAGGAGCCCGTAGCCGCGCACGGCGAGCGGAAAGGCGAGGGCCGCCGCGAGAAGCCAGGCGGCGCGCCGGGCGCGCGCCGGGCTCCCGCACAGCAGGGACCAGCCAAAGGCGCAGACGAGCGCCGCGATCGAGGCCCCGACGTGAACGCCCAGAAGCGTCCTATAGGGCGTGGCCGTGCCGACCAGCGCGAGCCTGAGGGCCGTGGCGACGGAAACCACTCCAAAGGTAGCGGCGGACACGAGGCAGACGCGGCCCGCGACAGGGCCTGGACGGCGGTAGCGCTTCAGGAATTCGGGCGCTCCGGCCAGGAGCAGCAGGATGGCCAGGAGCAGTCCCGCGACCACGTGGAACACCACCTGCACGTGATAGAAGATCGTGGCCGAGTCGAAGGCCGCCAGATACGCGGCATTGATCAGGACGAGGAGGAGCAGCCACCTCATCAGTGGCGCGAGGATCCGGCTCACGGAAGCACGTCCGGATCGATGCCGTGCTTGCGGAAGTAGTAGGCCAGGTTCCTCTGGTCGATGCCCAGGAGGCGCGCGGCCTCCTTGCGGACCCCTCCCGATCGCTGCAGCGCCTCGATGACCGCCTGCTTCTCGCTCCGGGCCAGAACCTCCCGCAGGCTCGTCCCGGCCTCGGGCGGCTCGCCCGAGGCGCCCGACCCCGTGGCGTCGCCGGGGCCGCGAGGATCGGCGCTCCCCACCCGCCGGACGGGCGGCGCCGGGAGCAGGTCGACCCCCGCCAGCGTGTCGCCAGGGTTCAGGATCAAGGCCCGCTCCAGGACGTTGCGGAGCTCGCGCACGTTGCCCGGCCAGTGATAGGCCTGCAGCTCCGCCATGGTGGCGGGGGCGATGGCGGGCCTGCGCCGGCCGAGCCGGGCCGAGACATCCTCCAGGAAGCCCTCGATCAGGAGCGGGATGTCGTCCGGACGGTCCCGGAGCGGCGGGAGTGCTATGCGGACGACGTCGAGCCGGTAGTAGAGGTCCTGCCGGAACCGTCCCGCGGCGACGTCGGCCTCCAGGTCACTGTTGGTCGCGGCGATGACGCGCACGTCGACGCGCGTCGGCTGCTCGTCCCCCAGGCGATCGAACTCGCCGTCCTGCAGGACGCGCAGGATCTTGGCCTGCGCCGGCAGCGGCATCGCCCCCACCTCGTCCATGAAGAGCGTGCCGCGGTGGGCCAGCCGGAAGCGCCCGTCGCGGTCCCCTGCGGCGCCCGTGAAAGCTCCGCGGCGGTGGCCGAAGAACTCGCTCTCCCACATCTCGACGGGGATCGCCGCGCAGTTGACGCGCACGTAGGGGCCGCCGGAGCGCCGGCTGAGAGCGTGGATCTGGCGCGCCACCAGCTCCTTGCCCGTCCCCGACTCCCCCAGCAGCAGCACGGTCGAATCGGTGGCCGCGACAGCCTGGGCCATCTGCATCACCTGCATCCAGCGGGCGCTCCGGCCGATGATGCGGACCGTATCGCCCGTGCCGGCGGCGCCCCTGAGGTAGGCGACCTCCCGGCGCAGCGCGCCGGCCAGAAGCGCCCGATCGAGGGCTGCCTCGAGGGCCTCCGGGTCGATCGGCTTCAGCAGGTAGTCGGAGGCGCCGCTCTTGATGCATTCCACGGCCGAGGGGACCGTGCCGTGTCCCGTGAGTACGACGACCGGCATCTCCGGCGAGGAGGCGCGCACCCGGCGGACCAGCTCGAGACCGCCGCCGCCCGGCATCTTCAGGTCCGTCAGGACGACATCGACCGGCGCGCGGGCCAGCGAGACGAGCGCCTCCTCCACGCCTGCCGCCAGGCTGACGTCGAAGCCGCGCGCGCGCAGCAGCTCGTCGAGCGAGGCCCGCACGTAGGCCTCGTCTTCCACGATCAGCACCCGGCCGCGCGGCCGGCGCCTCTCGTCAGGCACGCACGCCTCCCTCGGTCTGCCGCGGGATCGTGCCGCGGGGCTCCACCACGGTGGCGGGCAGGTCGATCCGGAACAGCGCCCCGCCCCCGGGGCGCTCCAGGACGCTCAGCTCTCCGCCGTGCTGCGTGACGATGCCGTAGCAGATCGACAGGCCGAGCCCGCTCGACTGCTTGGTGGTGTAGAACGGCTCGAAGATGCGGGCGGCTTCCGAGACCGGCACGCCCGGCCCGCGGTCGGCGATCTCGACGACGACGCGCGGCCCGGACGAGCGCGCCCCGATGCGCACCTCGCCTCCCTGGGGCTGCGCCTCGCAGGCGTTGAGCGCCAGGTTCAGGAACACCTGCCCGAGGAGCGCCGGCCACCCCGGCACCGCCGGGAGGCCGTCCTGAATCTCGAGCAGGAAGCGGATGCCACGGAATTCCGGTCGCGATCCGACGAATTCCGCCGTCTGCCTCAGCACCGCGCCGAGATCGACCGGCTCCATCGGAGCCCTGGCCGGGTCGGCGTGCGCCAGGACCTGGGTCACGACCGAGGTCGTCCGGCGCAGGCCTTCCTCGAGGCCGTCCAGGCGCCGTCCCGCGGCGACTGCGTCGCCGCCCCGCAGCTCCTCCCGCGCCAGGGCGAGATAGTTCGACATGCCTTCCAGGGGGTTGTTGATCTCGTGCGCCATGCCGGCCGCCAGCCGTCCGACCGTCCCGAGCCTCTCGGCGTGGAACAGTTGCCGCTCCAGCTCCCTGACCCGCACCTCCTGGCGTGCCGTCGCCTCCATCGTCTGCCGCGCCCGCGTCTGGTGGATCGCGAACCCTCCGAGCACGAACGCCAGGCTCATCACGACGAGGTTCAGCCCGAGCGTCAGGCGGTAGCGCGCCGCCAGCGGCTCCAGGAGCGCCAGCGGCGAGTCGCTGGTCGGCGTGCAGGAGATTGACCAGGGCGCCGGGGCCGACCAGCCTTCGCTGTCGACGGTCGCCTCCGCCGCCTCCGGCCGGCCCGGCGCACCCTGTGCTCCGGGTCCTTCCGCCTCACTCGGCGCGTCCACGCCGCCCGGGAGGGCACCAGGCTGCGCTGCGAGGAGCCGGCCCTGGCCATCGCGCAGCGAGCAGGCCCTGCCGGTCGCGCCGGCCCTCTCGTCGCGCGACAGGAGCCGGGCGGCGTCGATCGTCACATCGGCCCTCACCGCACCCTCGACGGTCCGCGTCCCCAGCCGCGGCTCGAACCGCCCCTCGACCGGCTGCCCGATTGGGTCCGCCGAGCGCCTGCCGGGGCTTTCCGGCTCCTCACCGGCCGATGTCCAGAGCACCGGGATCCCTCCGCGGCGGGCGGCCTCCAGGAGAGGCTGTCCCCGGGGCGACCGGATGATGGCGCGCATGATCTCCGTGTGGGACCTCAAGAAAAGCAGCAGCGCCCCCTCCGCCTCCAGCCGCCGCCAGCGGGCCACGGTGGGGTTCCTGGACCCCAGGGCCGACTCCAGATCGAAGAAGACCGGCGATCCCGTCATGAAGGCCAGATCCGCGCGCGCCTGCGCCAGCCGGCTCTCGATGGCGTGGGCCAGGTCGGTCGTCTCCAGGGACAGAACCCGTTGCGAGCCGAGCCGCAGGTCGCGCCGCGCCTCCGCTATCTCCCAGATGCCGGCCAGGTTGATGGCGACCACGGCGGCGCTCGAGAGGACGGTCAGCCAGGTGATCCCTTGCCAGCGCGCTCCCCACACGGCGTCAATATATCGCAGCGCCACGGAGCAGGGCTCGACACGCCAAGCAAGAGGCGGGCCGGGAGGACGCCGGAAGGACCGGGGCCCGGGGATGCGGCCAAAAGGGCCAAGCGGAGCCGCTTGACCCGGAAAGAGAAGGGTAGAACGGAGGCCCCGGACGGGGCCCCCCGATCATGTCGATGATGATCCGGGGACCGAGCGCATAGGCCCTATGCTGTCCCGCCGGTGATCAGGGCATCCCGGGCTTCGCGCCTTGCGGCGCCACGTCCCCCTTGGCCGTCCAGGTGATGGTGAAGCCGTTCTTCCCCTGGTGCGAGAACTTCGTGTCGCCGTTGAAATTGTGGGTCGAGTAGGCGAGCACGAACCCTTCGTTGGAGCTGGAGCCCCAGTATTGCAAGTTCTTGATGACGGCCGGCGACCCCTTGTCGGGGCGCGAGGTTTTCTACAACGCGCCGGCCAGACCGGTCAAGCCCCGGCGGTGCGGATGGTCCCTCCGCGGAACGCACGGTCCCTTCGGCGGGACGCGGGGAGAAGGAGCGGTGAAAAAACAAGGGCCGCGTCGCCGCGGCCCTTCGATCCTTCGGAGTGAAGCGGGGCTTCAGGACTTCGTCAGCTTCTCGATCGAGGCGACGCGGACCACGTTCGACGATTCGTCGAGCTGGCCGGTGACCTTCACCTCGAAGCCGAACACCTCCTCCGGCTTGTCGAGCTTCTCGATCGTGTACAGCTTGTTGTCGGCCTTGAGCTGGACCTGCGCCCCCTTCTTGATGCAGTGCAGGGCGCAGTCCTTGCCTTCGGCGTTGGCGTTCGCCGCGCCGCAGTTCGAGTCGGTGAGGTAGCCGGTCAGGACGACGTCCTTGATCGGACCCTTGCCGAACTGCGCGCTCTGGGTGTCTTTGTGCTTGTCACACGCGAAGGCCACGGGCGCCGCCATCAGCGCCACGACGGCGAATGCCGCTGCGAATCTCTTCATGACTGCTCGCCTCCTAGATAAGGTGGCAGGATTCTACGGCCAGCGACTCCTGGAGTCAAAGAAGAAAGCCCGGCTATTTCGGACGGTCGTCCTTGACGACGACTCCCCCCTTCATGACGAACGGCACCGCCTCCAGGAGATGCAGGTTCGCGAGCGGGTCGCCCCGCACCGCCACCAGGTCGCCGAACCGACCCGGCGCCAGAGCCCCGACCCTGTCCTCCCAACCCAGAAGCGTGGCGGCCACCGAGGTGGCGGAGCGGATCGCCTCCATCGGGGACATCCCGAGCCATTCCTGCATGAGGGGAAACTGCCGGCCGTTCTCCCCGTGCGGATAGACAGCGGAGTCGGTCCCGAAGGCTATCTTGACACCCGCCTCGCGGGCCCGGCGGATGCTGGCCGGCCAGACCTTGTGGGCCTCCTCTTCCTTGCGGACGTACTCCTCGGGCCACTGGATGGAGCCAGCCTGGCCGCGGATGTAGAGGTCGTCGTAGAGATCCGGCACCAGGAACGTGCCGCGCTTCTTCACCTCCCGGATGGCCGCCTCGTCGATGAACGATCCATGCTCGATCGAGGCCGCTCCGGCGCGCGAGGCCTCGATGATCGACGTCGCGCCGTGGGCGTGCGCCGCCACCTTCAGCCCCGCCTTGGCCGCCTCCTGCACGCCGGCGCGGACCTCCTCCTCGGTGAACTGGGGCGTGCTCGGGGTGTTGCCGATCGCCAGGAACGCCCCGGACACGATCATCTTGATCAGGTCCACGCGGTTCTTGATCGCCTCCCTCACCACGCGCCGCACGTCGTCGGGCCCGGAGGCGACGCCGAGACGCAACTGCGGCGGGAGGACGATCTCGGGCGCGAAGGAGTTCAGCTCCCCGCCGCCGCCCGGGATCGTCACGTAGATCCCGGCCACCTGCATGCGCGGGCCTTCGACGTCGCCGCGGTTGATGGCGTCGCGCAGGGCCGTGTCGACGAAGGCGTGGTAGGCGCCGACGTCCCGGACGGTCGTGAACCCCGCCTCGAGGGTGAGCCGGGCGTTGGCGATGCTCCGGAACGCCTTGTCGGCGGCCGAGCGCCGCAGGAAATCGGCTTCGTCGTAATCCGTCTCCGCCGACTCGGTCAGGTGCGTGTGGCAGTCGATGAATCCCGGCAGGCAGGTGAAGTCCCGGAGATCGATCTCCTCGGCGCCGGCAGGGACCTCGATGCGGCTGCCGACCGCCGCGATCCGCTCCCCCTCGATGAGGATCGTCGCGTCCCTGAGAACGGTGTCCGACAGGCCGTCGATCAGGCGGCCGCAGCGCACGGCGACGCGGCGGGCGGGGGCCCGGACGGAACCGGCGGCGGGCAACGCGGGGGCGCCGACGGACGCCGCGGCGGCCGCGGCGCTGCTCCTGAACCCGCCGCCGGAGATCACGATCGTCACGCCCAGAGAGAGAAGCGCCTGGCCGGCTCGAAGATGACGACGCATCGCTGGCGATTCTAGATCAGACGGCTCGCCGGGTTGCTCCCCCGGCCTCGGTCCGGGTGTGCTTGTGGAGGGCGGCGGTCACGGCGCGGGCCAGAGTGTCGATGTCGTACGGCTTCTGCAGGTAGTCGAGCGCCCCATCCCCCAGCAGCTCGCTGGCGCTGCTCTCGGACGAGAAGCCGCTGCTGATCACGACGCGCACCTTCGCGTCGATCCGGCGCATCTCCCGGAAGCACTCCCGCCCTCCCATGACCGGCATCGTGAGGTCGAGGAGGACGAGGGCGATCTCCTCCCGGTGCGTCCGGAACACGCGCAACGCCTCCTCGCCGTTGCGCGCCGTCAGAACGCTGTAGCCGTGCATCTCCAGGACGTCCTTCGCCAGAGCGAGCACGGTCGACTCGTCGTCGACGGCCAGAATCGTGGCCGCACGCGCCTCCCCTCCGGAGGGGGCGGCGACCGGATCGGGCATGGCATCGATCGGGCCGGGATGGAGGGCGACCGGTTCGCGCGGAACGGCCGTCGCGCCGGGACCCGGGGCGGCCGGCTCGCGCCGGGCGGCGGCCGGCGGCGCTTCGCACGCGGGCAGGAAGACCGTGAACCTCGTTCCGACACCCGGATGGCTGTCCACCTCGATCCACCCGTCGTTCCCCTTCACGAGTCCATACACGATCGCCAGGGCGAGATCGCGGCCGTCGGCCGGCTCGCTGCCGGCGAGGGAGGGCTCGAACAGCCGCCGGCGTAGCTCCGGGTCGTTCCCCGCCCCTGTGTCGCCGACGCTCAGCGCCGCGAAGCGGCCCGGCCGCGCCTCCAGGCGGCCGCGGCAGTCGTCGGCGGTGAGAGCCTGGTTCTCGATCTCGATCGTCAACCGGCCTCCGCACGGCATCGCCTCGCGGGCGCTCGCGCACAGCGCCAGGAGCACCCTCTGGATCTGGGACGCATCCACCGCTGCGGGCCAGAGATCCTCCTGCCTCCGCAACACGAGATCGGTGCCTGCCGCCAGCTGGGCGCGAACCGACTCGATCGTCGCGGCGAGCGACGCACCGAGATCCGTGGGCTCCGGCCGCCTGGCGACACGGCGGCTGAAGGTCAGCAGGCGCCCGGTCAGCTCGGCGGCGCGCGACGCCGAGTTCTCGATCACCGCGAGCTGGCGCCGGATCGGATCCCCCTGGCCCACCCGGTCGAGCAGCAGCCGCCCGTACCCCAGAATGCCGGTGAGAAGGTTGTTCAGGTCGTTGGCCACGGCGCCCGCCAGGCTGGCCACGCTCTCCATCCGCTGCGCTTCCAGGCGTTGTCTCTCCGACGCTCGGAGGGCCGCTTTAAGCCGGAGCACCTCGGCTCCTATCCGCCCCAGGTCGTCCACGAGGCACGCCAGCTCGCGCGGTGCCGTCACGCGGGGCGGACAGGCTGGGACTTCGGTCGCCGCAGCCCGGAGATACGATGCCATCTCCCGGGCTGGTCGCGCGAGAAGGGCCCCGGTCCCCTGCCAGGCGCAGAGGCCGAGCACGATCACGACCAGAGCGGCGAACGAGCCGCGTTTCACGGTGGACGCCGCCAGCGCGTCGAGGCGCTGCTTGTGGTCGATTCCGACGTAGAGCACGGCCCCGGAGCCGGCCGCCATCATCGTGCCCGATCCGGGACCCCGAATCGGCGACACCAGGATCGATCGCCACCCTTCGGTCCCTGACTCCTGCGGCTGTCTGATGGAGCGCGCCGTGTACGCCAGCCGGAGGTACTCCGGCTCGTCGATGGCGCCCTCCTGCCGGCCGATCCAGTCGTGCCGGTTGCTGGCGATGATCGTGCCGTCGGCGCCGATGACCGCCAGCTGCTCCTCCGTCCGATCGCGGCCGACGGCGTCGAGCATCTCCTGCACGGCGTCGGTGGACTCGAGTCCCAGGAGCCCTGGCACCGCGCTCAGAAGCGACCCGGTCAGGAGGCGGCCTGTACGGAGGCCCTCCTCCTTCATCTGGCGGGCGGCGGCGCTCGCCTGATCGTGGATCAGGACGACGGCGATCAGGGCGGCCGGCACCGTCACGGCCGTCGCCACCAGGGCCGCGAGCGGAAGGCGGGAGAGGACCCGGCGAAGGACGCGGCTCACGGCGAGTCGAAACCCCATCAGGTGACCACTGGGCCGCACTCCATCCCTCCGCTGTCAGTCTTCTGACAGACCTGGCGACTTGTCCAGGTAAAAATTAGATGCGTGCTGCATGGAGTCAAGCCCGCCGCCTGCATCGCATCTGCCTCGTCATCCTCGAATCGACGTGAATGCTTATACTTTCGGGGCATGGCCGGTCTGCACCCCCTCGTCATCGACATCGCCCGCGCCGTGCGCGACGCCGGAGGGCGCGCCTTCCTCGTGGGCGGCTGGGTGCGCGAGCATCACAGGCTGCGCCAGCGGGGACAGGAGGCGCTCCCCTCCGGACAGGAGTTCGATCTCGAGGTCTACCACCTGCCGCCCGAGCGTCTCGTCGGAGTCCTGCAGGCCTTCGGGCAGGTGAACCTGGTCGGCGAGTCGTTCGCCGTCTACAAGCTCTCCCCTCGCGGGGAGCACGGTCCGACGCCGCCCGTCGTCGACGTCAGCCTGCCGCGGCGCGACACGCGCGTCGCCCGCGGCCATCGCGGCTTCGCCGTCCAGGGCGAGCCCGATCTGTCGTTCGAGCAGGCGACGCGCCGACGCGACTTCACCATCAACGCCATGATGCTCGACCCTCTCACCGGGGAGACAATCGATCTATGGAAGGGCGCGGAGGACCTGCGGGCCGGGGTCCTGCGCGCCGTCGACGGCGGGACGTTCGTCGAGGACTCCCTGCGCGTGCTGCGCGCGTTACAACTCGCGGCTCGCCTGGAGTTCTCGATCGATCCCGCGACGGCAGAGCTTTGCCGCTCCATCGACCTTCTGGACCTGCCGGCGGAGCGCATCTGGGCCGAGATCGAGAAACTTCTGATGAAAGCCCGCCGCCCGTCGATCGGCTTCGACTGGGCGCTGCGGCTGGGCGTCATCGATCGCCTGTTCCCCGAATTGAAGGCCACGGTCGGATGCCCCCAGGAACCGGAATGGCACCCCGAGGGGGACGTGTGGGTGCACACGCTCCTCGCCATCGACCGCGCCCGCGAGGAGATCGTCGGCCTGCCCGAGGTCAAGCAGCTCACCGTGCTCCTGGCCGTGCTCTGCCACGACCTCGGCAAGCCCGCGACGACGGCCGTCGTCGACGGGCGGATCCGCTCCTACGAGCACGAGGAGGCCGGCGTCGCGCCGACCCTGGCGATCCTCGATCGCCTCAAGGTGCACACCCTGGATGGCTACGACGTGCGCGCCCAGGTCGTGGCGCTGGTGGGATCGCACCTGACGCCGAGCCACTACTTCAAGAACCGGGAGGCGGTCGGCGACGG
>Ga0075418_10006255_pt1 | contig 13423 bp, 14 predicted proteins | sample SoiMetdeltSBSDD2_FD_81776 | JGI IMG/M metagenome (GOLD analysis project Ga0075418, IMG submission 81776) | Bulk soil microbial communities from a Populus tree surrounding site in Tennessee, USA - Soil MetaG P. deltoides SBSDD2 | ecosystem: Environmental > Terrestrial > Soil > Tree plantation...
CGACGCCGGAGCTCTGCGCCGAGCTCCACGCGCGCCTAGGCAAGTAACACTCTGCTACTTGCGCTCGAGCCGCCGCTCGAGGTTCGCCCGCACCTCCGGCCACTCGTCGTCCGTGATCGCGTAGTAGGCCGAGTCGCGCAGCTCGCCGTCGCGGACCAGCATGTGCTTGAGGAAGACGCCCTCGAAGCGGGCTGGGAGCGCCTCCAGCGCGGCGCGGGAGCGCTCGTTCGCCGCGTCCGTCTTGAACTCGACCCGGAGGCAGCCGAGGTCCTCGAAGGCGTGCGCGAGCAGGAGGCGCTTCGCGTCGACGTTCACGCCCGTCCCCCACACGCGCGGGGCGTGCCACGTCCAGCCGATCTCCAGGCCGCGGTGCTCGGGTCGGAGCGTCATGTAGCGCGAGCTGCCGACCGGCTCGCCGGTCTCCCGCAGGATGATCGCGAACGGCGCCTCGATGCCCGCTGCCGCGTTCGCGAGGGTCCACTCGAACCATTCGTCGAAAACGTCGGCCCGGTGGCCGTGGACGGTCATGAGGCTCCAGACGGCCGGATCGGCGGCGGCCTCGCGGAGCCCGTCGGCATGCTCGGGCGCGAGCGGCTCGAGCACGACGATCCTGCCCTCCAGGCGCTGGGAGAGACCTTCCCACACGCCTGCCATTCTCGCCTAGGCGTCGATGATGAAGACGGGCGTGCCTTCGGGGACGCGCTCGAAGAGCCACTCGGCCTCCGAGACGAGCATGCGGATGCAGCCGTGCGAGGCGGAGTAGCCGATCGAGGCGGCGTCCGGGGTCCCGTGGATCCCGATCAGCGGCTCGGAGAGCCCCATCCAGCGCGTCCCGAGCGGGTTGCCCGGCCCGGGCGGGACCGGCTCCGCCCCTGCGGCCCAGTCGGAGTCGGGCGGGTACCACCAGGGGTTCTGCTGCTTGTCGACGATCGTGAAGCTGCCGAGGGGCGTCGGGTACGCGGCCTGGCCGGTGGAGACGCCGAACTGCCTGCGGAGCTTCATGCCGCCCTTGCCCTGCCCGCGGTAGAGGAAGAGCTTGTTGGAGGCGCGCCGGATGACGATCGCCGCCCCGACCTCGTTCCGCGCGACCCGCGGCCTGGTGACCTTGGCGTCGAGCTCGAGCGGGCCGCGGTCGTGCGAGCGTAGGTCGCTGAGAACCGCGTATTTCGTCGACCAGCGGTAGAGCTTGCGCCCGACCTGGGAGCGCGTGATGCCCGGCCGCAGGCCCTTGAGGACGATCCTGGCGTTTCGCATCTTCTGGTCGAACCGCCTGGCGAATCGCTTCGTCCAGCGGTTGAGCTGACGCTCGTTCACGGTCACCCCGAGCCGTACCGCGGTTCCTTCCGGCGCCGCGAGCGCAGCTTGCACGGCGCCGTCGACCTGGAAGTCGGCGCCCAGCGTCTCCGGCGCGAAGCGCCAGGACTGCGCTCCGTAGGTGAGGGTCAGAGGCTCTGCCGTCAACCTGCGAACGGCGCGCTGGACCTGCGTCGCGGTCATGCCCGAGACGTCCACTTCGCCGATGTGGACGCCCTCCGCGACGACGTTCTGCTCGGCCTTGCCTGCCGCCTGCTGCGCGCGGGCGCCGGCCTCGACGCCGATCAGGATCATGGCCAGGAAGGCGACGAAGGTGAGCACGCGGACGCCGCGGCGAGAGGTGCGATAGCGCTTGTAGGTCACGGCCCGGGCTCCAGGGACTCGGCCACACGGATCAGCTCGTCGCGGCTCAGGTCGCCGGCGACGGTGACGACGAGCTCCTCGGTGAGAGCCCAGAGGTGAGGGAGGGCGAGCGGCACGATGAGGAGATTTGCTTCGACGCCGGACAGCGCGCCCCTTTCGAGCTCCACGCCCTCCGGGTTGTCCACGAACCCTTCGCCGGTTGCGAGCGGGTCGCTCCAGATCGCTCCGCCGGTCGGCTTGACGGCGACCCGGGTCGAGATGAAGATCGCGTCGAAGCCGCGGCGGTAGGCCATGGAGACGACGCCGGGAGCGGCGGGGTTCATGGCCTCGGCGCCGGTCGGGTTGCCCTGCTCCGCGACCGTGACGTCCGCGAGCTCGAACCCTTCCGGGAGCCAGCTCGGCACGAGCGGTGCGTAGCCGACGACGCTCTCGACGCCGTCGAGCGGGACACGCTGGAAGCCCTGGTTGCTCCGCGTGAGCTCGGTGCCCGCCGGGATGCGCACGCGCAGCTCGCTCCGGCTCACGTCCGCGTTCACGTCCACGTTCGTCATCTGGAGGTCGTGTCGCAGCCTTCCGTCCACGGTCCACCGCGCCCGGAGCGGGATCCCGGTCTCCTGGTCGACGACGATCACGAGGTGGTCGGGCGACCAGCCCTCGCCGGCGAGCCGGTCCTGGCGCACGGGAGTCGAGATGCGCCATGCACGCCGGCCGCGGACTTCGATCTCCTCGACGGGCAGGTCGTCGTCGACGGCCATGAGCGCACGGACGACCGAGCCGAGCTCGCGTTGGAACTCGGAATCGGTGTAGCCAAGGCTGTCGGGCGGTCCCGCGGCGAGCCTGCGCGCACGGTGGGCGTAGGGGTCGTAGCCCGGCCCGTGGTCGTAGAAGACGGACACGCGGCGGCGCGCGTCGTAGGCGTCCTCCCTGACCCCGTCCTTCGTGTGGTAGCTGCCGTCGGCCAGGATCACGAAGGTGCCGCGAGTGCTGTCGACCTGGTCGCTCTCGGGCGTCCTCTCCCTGGAGACATAGGTTCCCGAGAGGCTCTCGGCGCGGGCGACGGCGGCGCTCACCGCCACCTTGACGTCGGCTGCCGTCGCCTCCTGGACCTCGACCGGGCCGGGCGTGTCGCCGCTGCGGACGATGTCGAGCGCGACGAACGCGAGCGCACCCAGCGCGGCTGCGAACGCGACGCGCAGTCCCCAGCGCAGGCGCGGGCGGGGACGGCGCACTGGGCGCCGCCCCGCCGCTTCGGCCGCAAGCAGACGCTCGAGCTCGAGGTGGAAGGAAGGGCGGTGCTCGGGAGTGTCGAGCTGGCGGAGGGCGGCGCCGAGCCGCTCGTCGCGGACGGTCGTCATGCCGAACCTCCGAGCGCGGCTCGCAGGGAGGCGCGAGCGCGGTTCAGCCGCGAGGCCACGGTGCCCTCGGGGACGCCGAGCACCTGCGCCGCGTCGCGGTAGTCGAAGCCCTGCGCGTCGACGAGGAGCACGGCCGCACGCTCCTGCTCGGGAAGCGTTGCGAGCGCGCGCGAGAGGTCGCCCCGGCCGGCGGCGACGTCTGCGGGGTCGGCCCAGCCGCCGGGCTGGTCGACGTTCTCGTCGAGCGGCTCCACGGCCGTTCGGCGCGCCTTCCGCAGCTCGTCGAGGCAGGTGTTGTAGACGATCCGGTAGAGCCAGGTTCCGACCTTGGCGCGCCGCTGGAAGCGCGGCAGCGCGCGGAACGCCTTGACGTAGGCCTCCTGCAGGGCGTCGTCCATCCGGTCCCGGTCTCCGAGGAGCCGGTAGGCGAGAGCTCGTAGCCCTGGGTCGTAATGTCTGATCACGGCAGCGAACGCCTCCTGATCTCCCCGCCGTGCCCGTTCGAGCACTGCGGGACGGATGTCGGCGGCCGGCTCGGGCGCGGTCGCGATGTCCATCAGGGATTCAGACGTTTGAGCGGGCAGGTTTCTTCACGCCCCGGGGACGAGCCGGACGGGGATCCGGACCTCGTGCGGGGGCCTGCCGACGCCGGCGGCGTCATCGTCGTGGACGACGATCGTCCCGTCCTGCGCGGTGTCGACCTCGTAGGGCACGGATACCCTGTACGTGCCGCGGCAGCCGGTCCCACAGGTCGCCGTCGTGAAGGTCTCGGCGATGACCTCGTCGTTCTCGTCGAGGATCTTCACGGAGACGTTGGCCTCGAAGACGTTCGCGCTGCCTGTGATCAGCACGGGGCTGCCGACCTCCTGGCCGAGCGCGGGGCTCGTGACGAGGATCGTCGGGAGCAGGTCGGCGTAGTCGCGGCGCGTGAGGGGGTGGTCGATGATGATCCCTTCGCCGCCGAGGACGTCGATCTGCTCGCCGTCGAGCAGGAAGACGACGCCCTTCACCGTCGGGAACTGCGTGATCGTGTAGACGACCTGCGCCAGGCGCATCTGCATGGACGCGCTGCCGCCGCCCGACTCGAACTCCGACGTCAGGTCGACGCGGGCGATCCCGTCCGCGATCTTCAGGTCGAGGAGCTGCGTCCCGTCAGGGACGGCCGTGCGGAGGCCGTAGTCCTCCTCGAAGGGGTCGGGCCCCTCGAGGAGAGCCTCGAGCGCGGCGGTGCCCACGCGGGGCGTGCGCTCCTGCGTCCGGTAGGAGACGAAGAGCCCCTCGGCGTCGCTGAACCAGACCTGGTAGGTGACCGTGCCTTCGCTGCTCGGCTCGGTCGTGCCGGTCTGCTCCTCGGTCGTGGTGGGGGTCTCGACCTCGTTCGTCGTGCCGGTCGTGTCCTGAACGGAGGGAATCGGGCCGGCGGAGGTCGCGTCGCCGTTCGAGCCGCAGCTCGCGGCCGTGAACCCGAGGGTGGCGGCGAGCACGATGGCGGGGGGCAGGAGCAGGGCCTTCATGATTGTCTCCTTCGAGGGGAACGCTCGAGCTCAATCGTGCTCGTCGCCCGCAACGCCGCTCTCACCGTCGTGTAACGGTTTCGTAACAGCGAGGCGGAGCGTGAAGCGCGTCCCGACGCCGGTCTCGCTCCAGACGTCGATCTCCCCGTCGAGGAGGCGTGCGTTCTCGAGCGCGATCGCGAGCCCGAGGCCCGTTCCGCGCCCTGCGCGGGAACGGTCGGCCTTGAAGAAGCGGTCGAACAGGTGCGGCAGGTCCTCCCGTGCGATGCCGGGGCCGCGGTCGGCGACCTCGACGAACGGGCCGATCCCGTCGCGGCCGACCCGGACGGAAACGTCCCGGCCGCCGTGCTCCAGCGCATTCCCGATCAGGTTGGCCACGATGCGCTCGAGGCGCCTGGGATCGCTCGTGATCACGACCTCTTCCGCTTCCAGCTCCAGGCGGTCGCGCCACCCGCGCGCGCTCACCGCGGAGGTGACGAGGGAAGCGAGGTCGACCTGCTCGGGCCGCACCGGCTGCGTCCCGGCGTCGAGCCGGGAGATCTCCATCAGGTCCTCGACGAGGTCGCGGAGCCGGCTGACGTCGGCGACGAGCAGCTCCGCGGGGCGCTGCGCCTCGGGCGGCATGCGCTCGATGTGCTCGGCGAGGAGCGAAGCCTCGTTGACGACCGCCGTCAGCGGCGTGCGCAGCTCGTGCGCGACGTCGGCCGTAAAGCGCCGCTCGCGCGCCTGCGCATCCGAGAGCTCGTTGATCTTGGCCTCGAGCGCGTCCGCCATCTCGTTGAACGAGACGGCCCACGCGCCGAACTCGTCCTCGCGCTCGACGGGGAGGCGCGTGTCGAGGAGGCCCTCGGCGAGCGACCGTGCCGCGGTGCTCGCGCGCGCAACGGGCGCCAGCATGCGCCGCGCGAGCAGGAGGCCCGCCAGCGCTGCGAAGACGATCACGATCCCGAGGCCGATCAGCAGGATGTTGCGCAGCTGCGCCAGGTCGTCCCAGATCTCCTCCTCGGAGAAGAAGAAGTAGGCCTCGTCGTCGGTTCCGGGAATCTGGCCGCCGGTGACGAGATACGGCGCGTCCGCCACCGTTGTCCGCTCGTAGGCGAGCTGGCCGTCGGCGACGATCTCCTCGAGGTCCTCCGGGACCTGCTCCTCGCCCAGGGAGAGGCTCGACGGGAAGCTGCGGTCTTCGACGAGCAGCACGGTGTCGAAGCCGCCGCGGCGCTCGTAGGCCTCGAGCAGGTCGTCGGGGCTACCGCTCGTGAGCGTCTCGGCTGCGAGCACGAGGTTGAAGCGCGTCTGGTCGAGCGAGCGCTCCACGGAGTCGTCGAGGCGCGCGTCGCGGACGAGGAAGTACGAGCCCGCGGCGAGCGCCAGGGCCGCGATCCCGGCGGTGAGGGCGAACGCGAGCGCGAGGCGGCGCCGCAGCCGTACGGGATGGTGGACCCGCGGACGGTCGGTCACGGTCGCTCGAAGCGGTAGCCGACACCGCGCACGGTGGAGATGAGCACCGGGTTGCGCGGGTCGTCCTCGACCTTGCCTCGGAGGCGCTGGACGGCAACGTCGACGAGCCGCGAGTCGCCGAGGTACTCGTAGTTCCACACGCGCTCGAGCAGGAGCTCGCGCGTGAAGACCTGGCCGGGGCGCCGCGCGAGCTCGAGCAGCAGGCGAAACTCGGTCGCGGTCAGCTCGAGGTCCTGGCCCGCCTTGGTCGCGCGGAAGGCGCCGGGGTCGATCTCCAGGTCGCCGGCGACGATGTGCGCCTCGGCGGTCTCGCCCGCCGATGAGCGGCGGAGCGCCGCACGCACCCGGGCGACGAGCTCGGGCATCTCGAACGGCTTGGTCACGTAGTCGTCCGCGCCGAGCTCGAGCCCGACAACGACGTCCACCGTGTCGCTGCGCGCCGAGAGCATCACGATCGGGACCCGGCTCGTGCGCCGGATCTCGCGGCAGACCTCGTAGCCGTCCACCTCCGGGAGCATGAGGTCGAGCACGACGAGGTCGAACTGCTCCTGGCGAAAGCGGAGGAGCGCCTCGCGCCCGTCGGGCGCCGTCGTCACGCGGAAGCCGGCCCCGGTGAGCCCGAGCGCGGTCGTCTCGCGGATGGAGGGGTCGTCCTCGACGAGCAGGAGATGTGCGTCCATCAGGGATCTGAGTGTGGCAGCAGAGCCCGCCGGAGGGCGCCCGGCCTGCGGTAGCCTTGACTTCATGGCGGCAACGCGGGAAGAGATACTCAGCGCGCTCGAGCACGTGATCGACCCCGAGCTCGGGCGGTCGGTCGTCGAGCTGGACATGGTGCGCGACATCGCGATCGAGGGCGCACGCGTGGGCCTGACGATCGCGCTCACCGTGGCCGGCTGCCCGCTGAGGGCCAGCTTCCAGGAGCAGGTCGACCGCGCGCTGCTCCCGCTCGACGACGTCGATGAGGTCGCGCTGACCTTCGACGTCATGACGGCCGAGGAGAAGGCCGCGCTCACGACGCGCCTGCGCGGCGGCGTCTCCGAGCGCTCGCCGGGAATCTCGGTCGACGCGCGCACGCGCGTGCTCGCGGTGGCGAGCGGCAAGGGCGGTGTCGGCAAGTCCTCGCTGGCCGCGAACCTCGCGGCCGCGTACTCGACGCTGGGGCACAAGACGGGCGTCCTCGATGCCGACGTCTACGGCTACTCGATCCCGCACATGCTCGGCGTCCATCAGCGGCCCGTGGCGGTCGACGACGGCGAGCGGGCGATGATCGTCCCGCCCGTCCGCGGCGACCTCAAGGTGATGTCGATCGGCTTCTTCCTCGACGAGAACACGCCGGTGATGTGGCGCGGGCCGATGCTCCACCGTGCGCTCGAGCAGTTCCTCTCGGACGTGCACTGGGGCGAGCTGGACACGCTCGTCGTGGACATGCCTCCCGGGACGGGCGACGTGGCCATCTCGCTCGGACAGCTCCTGCCGCGCGCGGAGGCGGTCGTCGTGACGACGCCGCACCGCGCCTCGCAGCAGGTCGCGGTCAGGGCCGCGCAGATGGCGCGCAAGACGAACATGCGGCTCCTCGGCGTCGCTGAGAACATGTCCTATCTGACCCGCGAGGACGGCTCGCGCGAGGAGCTCTTCGGCTCCGGCGGCGGCGAGGCGCTCGCGGCCGAGGTCGAGGCGCCGCTCCTCGGCCGGATCCCGTTCGACCCGCGGCTCGGTGCGCTCGCCGACGAGGGCGAGCCGATCGTGCTCGCCGATCCGGAGGCGGAGGTCTCGCGGGCGATCGTCGCCCTTGCGGAGGCCGTCGCCGACACGAAGCGCGAGCAGGGGATCGGCATCGTGAAGCCTCTCCCGCTCGTCCACAGCTGACCTCTCGTAGACTCGGCTCGCCATGAGGCGCGAGGCGATGCTCAACCGGATCGAGCAGGCGGGCCTCACAGAACGCGTCTCCGTTCTGGGGGCCACGACCGCCGAGCTGCTCGTCAGCTGGCTCACGCCGCTTCTGCGCGAGCACGAGACCATCGAGCAGCTCAAGGAGGCCGGGGCACAGTGGATCTACGGCGACGACCCCGAGAAGACGCGCGAAGGGCTGAAGGGATACCGGGACCGCCTGGGCGAGCGCGTCTGTGCTCTGTGGCCATTCGAGCCCTTCGCGGCCGAGATCGCGCTGGACGACTTCGCCGACCACTTCGACGACCTCTGGTACCCGGCCTCGGACGACGTGTGGCTCCTCTCGCTCCGCCATCGCCGCTTCCTCACCCTCAACCACGAGGAGCTGCTCCTCTTCGGGGACCTCGGCGGGCCCGCTCGCTGGCCCGTCTTCCAGCCGCACGCGCACAAGTGACTGCGGATGTTGTCGGCCGCCTGCGGGCGCTCGGATTCGACGAGCGCGACGCGGGTGTCCTCGCCGACCACTTCCTCGACGCCGAGGCGCGCGGCAAGGCGGGCCACGGCCTCTCGCGCGTCGACTGGTTGGCCACGCTCCCCGATCTCGACACGTCCGCGCGGCCGGAGCGCGTGGTCGCTGACGAGGGCTACGAGCGCTGGGAGGGCCGCGGCGCGCTCGGGTACCTGACCCTCGCGGCCGTCGTCGAGGCGCAGCTGGCCGCTCCGCCCGAGCGCGCGAGGGTCGTCGTCGCGCACGAGTGCTTCCCCACGGGCTCGCTCGGCTACTGGTCGCGGAAGCTCGCCGACGGCGGCCTCGCCGCGGCGTTGACGGCGACGTCGCCGCCCCGTCTGCCCCACCCCGACGGCGGCCCGCCGCTCACGGGGACGAACGCCTTCACGATCGCGATCCCGAGCTCCGACGGCGCCCCCGTCGTCGCCGACCTCTCGATGGGCAAGGTCACCTACGGCGAGGTGATCGCCGGCAAGGCCGGACCGGAGGATCTCGTCCCCTTCGGGGGCGACCAGGCGCACAAGGCGTTCGCGCTCGCCGTCGGGCTCCAGCTCCTCGTCGACGCCCTCGTGGGCGACGGCTACGGAGCGGTGCTGCTCGTCGCACGGCCGGAGGCCGATCCGGTACCCGCGTTCCGCGAGCGAGCGGCCGGCGTCCGCCTGCCGGGCGACCTCCGCTAGCCGTACGTCATCTTGCGCAGGTCGAGGTCGCGGAGGTCTCGCCGATCGGCGGGAACGAGCACGCAGGCGACCTCGGGGCGGGCAAGCGCGCGGGTGACCCCGTCGGCGTCGGAGGCGCGCACGACCACCGGTGTCCCGTTCGCGTGGGCCTCTCGCAGCCGCTCCCCGTCGCCGACGTCGTCGAGCACGAGCGCCTCGTCGAGCGGGATCTCGTCCTCGCCCTCGACGGCGATCTCGGGCACCCGGCGGCCGGTCGCCCCGAACCAGCGCTCTCGCATCAGTGCCACTCCAGGTGATTCGGCCCCACGCCTGCGTCGCGAGCACCAAGCCAGCGCAGCGTGATCGCGGGGCAGGAGTAGGCCGAGATTGCCTGGAGGGGCGCCATCTAGATGGTGACGGTTTCGCCGGGCTCCGGGGTGAGGATCTCGCAGTCGGTCGTGAGCCGCTCGCGGAGCTCCTCCGGCGTTCCGGCCAGGAGCGGGAACGTCCCGTAGTGGCACGGGATGCAGCGGTTCACGCCGAGGAGCTCGAGCGCGACTGCCGCCTCGCGCGGATCCATCGTGAAGTGGCCGCCGATGGGCAGGATCGCGACGTCCGGCGCGTAGAGGCGCGCGATCAGCTGCATGTCGCCGAAGACGCACGTGTCGCCGGCGAAGTAGAGCTTCGTCCCGTTCTCGACCTCGACCACGAGGCCCGCCGCCTCGCCGAGAGCCTGGATGCCGCCGTCGTGGTAGATGCTGCTCGAGTGCCGCGCGTCGACGAGCGTGACCTTGACGCCGGCGGCCTCGAGCGTCCCGCCCTTGTTGCCCGCCTGCGCGTCGTCCTCGGGGAGGCCTCGGATCGCGAGCCAGTCGCGGACCTCGACGAGCGCGATCACCGGGCACTCGAACCGTTGTGCCAGCTCGAAGGTGTCGCCGAAATGGTCGCCGTGCCCATGCGTGAGGGCGATCAGGTCGACGCGCTCCGGCGACTTCTCGCTCTCGGGGCATTTCGGGTTGCCGTTCAGCCAGGGGTCGATGTAGACGCGCTTGCCCCCGGGCGTATCGACCCGGAACGACGAGTGCCCGAGCCACGTAACCGCAGTGTCTGCCATGTTCTGAGCCTCCCTCGATAGCTTCGGCCAGCGTAACGGAGGAATACGGCGGCACGCGCCGAAGAGGTATGCCCATGCGGGAGATGCGCAGCGGCGCCGGGGCGATGGCCGTCGAGCTCGCCGGAGCTCTCCTCCTCGCCACCGCCGTCTCCGACGCGCTCGGCCACGCCGGGGTCTCGTTCTACCTGCTCGTCCTGGCCGTTCCGGTCACTGCGATCGCCGGCCTCGTCTGCTTCGGGGAGGTCGTGGATGCGGCGGGCGGCGGCAACGGCGACGCGCTCGGTCGCCTTCAGGCCGTCCTTGCCTGCGTCCTCGTCGTCACGATCGTCGGCGGCGCGGCGATCCGGGCCCCCGCCGTGTCCGAGGACGTGGTTCCCACGGCCGCCGCCGCGACGCTAGCGATCGCGTTCGGCGTGCTCATCCTCCAGGCCCTCGTCGCGCTCGTCCCGGTCCGCAGTCAGCGCGCGTAGCACGAACGCCTGCACCGGGCGGTCCTTGCCCTTCACCGGAAGCTCGCCCAGGTCGTCGACCGCGACGTCGTCGCCGAGCGCGCGGCGCGTTCGGCCGGAGATGACGACCTCGCCCGAGCGGGCCTGGCCCTCGAGCCGCGAAGCGGTGTTCACGACATCGCCGGTCGGCGAGAAGTAGCGCGCTCCCGGCGCCTTCACGAGGCCGATGTGCGCCTCTCCCGAGTTGATCCCGACGCGGAAGCGCGGCCAGTCGGGATGGCGTTCGGCGAGCGAGCCCGTCACCTCCTGCAGACGAAGCGCGGCCTGTGCCGCGCGCCGCTCGTGACCGGGGCTCCGGAACACGGCGAAGACCTGGTCGCCGACGGTTTGGACGAGCTCCCCGTTCTCCGCCTCGACCACGGGCGCGATCGTGACGAAGTAGTCGTTCATCATCGCCCGCACCACGTCGGGCGTCGTGCGCTCGGCGAAGGCGGTGTAGCCCTGGAGGTCGGCGAAGAGGATGCTCACGTCCTCGCGGTGGCCGAGCGTCCGCTCCTCGTAGAGGTCGGCGAAGATCTCAGCGGGGCCCTCCCGCTTCCACTCGGCCCAGACATTGCGTGCGACGAGGGCGAAGGCGAGCAGCATGAGCAGGTGCCATTCCCACCAGCTGACGTGCCAGTTCCGCGCGATGGCCACGGCGAGCATCGCCTCCGCCAGCAGGATCCAGCCCGCCACGACCGCGAGCGCGACGGGCGCGCGCTGGACGGTGCACAGGCGTCCGTATCGGTAGGCGGCGTAGCCGTAGAAGAGGACGCCGAGAACCCAGAGCGCGAGGAGCGGGTCGCGCGCCGACTCGGGTGTGATCGGCTCGTCAAGCGGCGGCAGCGTGCCGAGCGACACCACCGCCCAGACGACGAGGGCGGCGCCGACCGAGGCGAAGAGGAGCGCGCGGCGCCGGACGATCGCGACGCCGGCCGCGGGGCTGAGCGGGAGGGCGGCCGCTGCCGCGAAGAGCGAGCCCACGAAGAGGCCGATCGCGGAGGCGATCTGGAAGCCGGCGTTCTTGCCCTCGAGCAGCTGGCCGGGCGTTGCGAGCGCGTGCAGGGCGAGGAAGCCCGAGCTGGAGAGGAACGCGAGCGCGACGAGGAGGACGCGGGCGTCTCCGCGCCGGCCGGCGGCTTCGGCCATGAGGAGGCCGATCAGGAAGCTGATCACCGCGGCGATGAGGACGAGCCAGAAATGCGCAGGCTGATGCTCCCAGGTGAGGTCGAGGCGCGGCACGCCGAGCAGGAGGAAGAGCCCGGCCAGCGGGACGGCGAGCACCGCAAGGGAGGGCAGCAGGCGTCTCACAGGGCCGCGCGGAGCTCCGCCTCGTGCTCGGGCCCGCGGAAGTCGTTCAAGTGGTCGGGCGGAAGCAGCAGCTCGCGGACGTCGCCGCCCTCGGAAAGGTAGACCGCCGGATAGACGTCACCGGAGGCGTTCATCTCCACGGTGACCGCGGCGGCGAACTCCCCCGGGTCGTCGAGCCAGGCCGCCAGCGGCAGGATCTCCGTGTCGCCGTTGCGGTAGACCGCGCGGGCGAGATAGGACTTCTGCGCCCAGAGCTCGGGCGCGATCGTCGCCTCCTCGAGGAGGAAGGGCGCGAGCTCGGGCGTTCCGACGGTCGCGCAGGCCGGCTTTGGGCCGAGGTGCGTGGCCACGAGGTGGCGGGCCATCACACGGGCGTTGTACCGGAAGCCATGCACGGCCGCCGACGCGGCGCCGACACCGTGCTTGCGCAGACCCGGCGCTCCCTGGGTCGCGTTGCCCGCGAAGTAGATTCCCGACCCGGGTGAGCTCTCCCAGAAGGGCGTCATCGCGGGGATGCGCCCCTGCGCGACCGTGTGCACGCCGAGCTCAGGCAGGTCGAGCAGCGGTGTCGAGAACCCCGTGGCCGCGATCACGTCGTCGACGTCGAGCACGATCTCGCCGGGGCGCGTCGTGCCCTGGCCGTGGACGCGCCAGCCTTCGGCGGTGCGCTCGAGGCGCTCGACGGCCAGGTCGAGGGCGAACGTGCCGCCGCCGAGCGCGTGGTCCTCGAACGGCTGCAGGTAGCGGACGCGCACGGTCGCCTGCGCGAGCACGCTCGTCTGCACCGGCCTGGGCGACCCGAGCACGATCTGCCGGGCCCAGGGCAGGAGCCCGTCCGCGATCTCGAAGCCCGAGTTCCGCTTGCCGATCACGAAGACTCGGCGGCCCCGGTACTCCTCGGGCGCCCGGGTGTCGACGTAGTGCGGCACGTCCTCGATGCCGGGGATGGGCGAGAACCAGGGCGTCGTCACGCCGACTGCGAACACCGCGGCCCGGCACGCGTACTCGCCGTCCGAGGTCGTGAGGACGAGGCGTCCGTCCTCGGTGCGGCGGGTCGACTCCCACGCGCAGCCGTACCGCACGGACACGGGCACCTGCTCGGCGAACGCCGCGATTCCGGCCTCCATCTCGGCCCGGGACGGGACCATGTACGCGCGGTCCATGAGCGGCGGAACGAGCGCCTGGTGGCGCGGCTCCTCGGCGACGAGGCTGTTGTGGTCGTACCACTCGTACTCGCGCGAGCCCGGCTCGGCAAGGGCGTCGGGCTTCGACCACGAGAGGAGGCGCTGGAAGATCGGGAACGAGCGGAACATCCCGCCCGGAGCGTCATCGCGCGAGATCGTCGCGTGCTCGATTCCCAGCCGCGAGAGGCAGTAGCTCGCCTGGAGGCCGCCGGGGCCGCTTCCGACCACGACGACGGGATAGTCCCCCGGAGGAAACGGCCGGTCGTTC
>Ga0075418_10006256_pt1 | contig 13420 bp, 9 predicted proteins | sample SoiMetdeltSBSDD2_FD_81776 | JGI IMG/M metagenome (GOLD analysis project Ga0075418, IMG submission 81776) | Bulk soil microbial communities from a Populus tree surrounding site in Tennessee, USA - Soil MetaG P. deltoides SBSDD2 | ecosystem: Environmental > Terrestrial > Soil > Tree plantation...
CCGCCGGTGAAGTTGATGATAATGCCGCGCGCCCCCTCGATCGACGTCTCGTCGAGCAGCGGGCTCGCCACCGCCTTCTGCGCGGCGTCGAGCGCGCGGTTCTCGCCCTTGCCGGTGCCGGTGCCCATCATGGCGAGGCCCATGCCCGACATGATCGTGCGCACGTCGGCGAAGTCGAGGTTGACCAGGCCGGGCACCAGGATCAGGTCGGAGATGCCCTGCACGGCCTGCTGCAGGACGGAATCGGCCACGCGAAATGCCGCGATCAACGGCGTGCCGCGGTCGACCACGGAGAGCAGCCGCTGGTTCGGAATCGTGATCAGCGTGTCCACGACCCCGCGCAGCGCTTCCACCCCCGCCTCGGCCTGGAGCATCCGCTTGCGGCCCTCGAAGACGAAGGGCTTGGTGACGACCGCGACGGTCAGGATCCCCAGGTCCTTGGCCAGCGAGGCGACCACCGGCGCGGCGCCGGTGCCGGTGCCGCCGCCGAGCCCCGCGGTGATGAACACCATGTCGGCGCCGCTCAGGAGCCGCGTGATCTGATCGGGATCTTCCTGCGCGGCGCCCCGCCCCACGTCGGGGTTCGAGCCCGCGCCCAGCCCCTGCGTCAGCTTCGCGCCGAGCTGGATCTTGAGGGGCGCCGGCGAGGCGTGGAGCGCCTGGACATCGGTGTTGGCCACGATGAACTCGACGCCCGTGAACTGCGCCGCCATCATGCGGCTCACCGCGTTGCCCCCGCCCCCGCCGAGGCCGATCACCTTGATCTTGGCGGCCTGTACCGGTGGCTCGAGCTCGAAGAGCGGGCGACGCGCACGATCCTTCTCCATCAGATCCTCCTCTGAGGGTTCGCCGGAAGTGGCGCGCTTCCGGCCGCGTGGACGGACCGCATCCGACGAGAACAGCGCCGGCTGGCGCCCTTCCCGGCCCGACCTAGAAGATGTCACTGAGAAATCCAGTCACGAGCCGCGTCAGGCGGCCCATCGGGGTGGCGTTCGACGCGGCTCCGGACTCGCCGGTGGACCGCGCGTGGCTTCCGTAGAGCGCGAGGCCGACAGCGGTCGAATAGATCGGGCTCTGGATCACGTCGGCGAGTCCGCCGACCCCGATCGGGTCGCCGCGTCGGACCGGTTGATCGAAGATGCCCTCGGCGAGCTCCGGCACGCCCTGCATGATCGAGGTGCCGCCGGTCACGACGACGCCGGCCGTCGCCGCGTCCTGGAAGCCCGCCCGCGCGAGCTCGCGCGCCACCAGCGTGAAGATCTCCTCCACGCGCGGCTGGATGATCTCGGAGAGGAGCTGCCGCGAGAGCTGGCGCGGCTTGCGCCCGCCCACCGCCGGCACGTCCACCGTCTCCTCGGCCGGGACCAGCGCGGTCAGCGCGCAGCCGTAGCGCTTCTTGATGTCCTCGGCGTCCGCGGTCGGCGTGCGCAGCCCGATCGCGATGTCGTTGGAGATGTGATCGCCGCCGAGCGGCAGCACCACCGTGTGCCACACAGCGCCGTTGCGCAGGAGCGCCACGTCGGTCGTGCCGCCGCCGATGTCGATCACCACCACGCCCGGCTCCTTCTCGTCGTCGTAGAGCACCGCCTCGGCGGAGGCGAGCGGCTCGAGGACGACGTCCTGGACGGTAAGACCCGCGCGATTCACCGAGCGGATGACGTTCTGGATCGAAGTGACGGCGCCGGTCACGATGTGCACCTCGACCTCGAGGCGCACCCCCGACATGCCGATCGGCTCGCGGACGCCGTCGCCGTCGTCGACGACGAAGGCCTGCGGCAGGACGTGAATGATCTCGCGGTCCTGGGGCAGGCTGATGGCGCGCGCCGCCTCGACGACGCGATCGACGTCGTCGGCGCTCACCTCATGGTGCTTGCCGGTGATCGGTACCGCCCCACGGCTGTTGACGCCGCGGATGTGGCCGCCGGCGATCCCCGCGTACACCCCAGAGACCTCGACGCCCGCCATCTGCTCGGCCTCGCCGATTGCGGTCTTGATGGCCTCGACCGTCGAGTCGATGTTGACGACGATGCCGCGGCGGATCCCACGCGAGGGCGCGGTGCCGACGCCGAGCACGTTCAGCGGGCCGCGGCCCGCTGGCTCGGCGATGAGCGCGCAGATCTTCGTGGTGCCCACGTCGAGCCCGACGACGAGGTCCGGCGTCTTGGGACGTCTCATCGCGTCGTCGCCTTCTGGAAGACCACCTGGTCCCGGAACCGCAAGTCGACCGTGCGCACGTCCTGGGTCGCGACCTGGGCGAGGATGCCCTCGAGGCGCTGCAGGCGCTCCTCCCAGTCCTCGCTCCCCAGGCGCACCTCGACACCGTCGATCGTGTAGAGCACGGGGCCTTCGCGCCGGCTCATGTCGATCTCCGAGATCTCGCCGGTCAGCCCGCCGCCGCTCCGGATGAGGGCGCGGATCACCGCGATCGCCGCGCGGGCCTTCGGTCCGGGGGACGTGCGCATCGAGGCGAGCTCGTCGGCCGTGAGGCCGCTGATGACCGGAAGCGGCGACGACACGGCCGAGGGCGAGGCCCCGAGCAGCCGTCCCTCCTCGTCCATCCAGTGCAGGCGCCCGCCGTGAACGAGCGTGAACGGACGGCGCTCCTCGACGCTGATCACGACCCGATCCGGCAGCTCGCGCACGACGTCGGCCCGCCGGACCTCGGGCAGCGCCTCGATCCGGTCGATCACGTTGGTGGTGTTGAGCCGGAAGATGTTCGTCCCGCGCGGAATGGCGGCCGCCGCCATTACCTGCTCGGGCGACATGCGGGATGCGCCGTGGACTTCCACGCGCGCCACCGCGAACCGCTGCGTGGTCAGGAGCCAGCGGCCGCCGGCAAGGGCGACGACGAGGCTCAGCCCGGTCAGCGCGATGAACCCGGCGAGGCGGCGCAGCCGGGCCCGCCGGGCCGCGCGACGCCGCCGCGGCCGTCCCACGCGCTGGCGGTCGACGAACGCCGAGCGCTCGCCCAGATCGGCGAGCACGGCGTCCCGGTTTCTCGGCGAGGTGAGACCGCTCGGCATCTACTCGCCGATCGTCCTGATTTCTTGCTCGAGGGCGATGGAGAAGTGGTTCTGCACGCGCTCGCGCGTGAGATCCATGAGGGCCAGGATGTCGGCGGCGGTGCCGCCGCCGCGGTTGACGATGAAGTTCGCGTGCTTCGACGAGATCTCCGCGCCATTGATCCGCTTGCCCTTGAGCCCGCAGCGCTCGATCATCTTCGCGGCCACTTCACCCGGCGGGTTCTTCCACACGCACCCGGCGGAGGCGAGCGCCAAGGGCTGCGTCGACTTCTTCACCTTGAGCCGCTGCTTCATCTCCTTCTGGATCTCCGCGAGCGGCTTGCGGTGTAGCCGCAGCCGGCAGCCGATCAGCACCGCGCCGGCCGGCGCGTTGAAGTTGCGGTACGTGAACGTGCCCGAGGCCGGCTTGAACTCGCCGAGGGTGCCGTCCGGATGCAGGTAGTACACGGCGCTGACGAAGTCGCCGATCCAGCCGTCGGCGGTGCCGGCGTTCATGGCCAGGGCGCCGCCGATCGTGGCCGGGATTCCCACGAGGCACTCGATGCCGCCCAGGTTGAGGGCGGCCGCCTCGCGGATGAGCGCCGAGAGGCTCACGCCCGCTCCGGCGATCGCCTCCTCGCCGTGGAACTCCGCGCGCCCGAGGCAGCCCTCGAGCCGCAGCACCACGCCGCGCACGCCGCGGTCCTTGACCAGCAGGTTGTTGCCCCCGCCGATCACCGAGACCGGCAGCTGCTCGCGCTCGGCGAACATGAGCGCGTGGCGGATGTCGTCGACATCCTGCGGCACGACGAAGATGTCGGCCGTTCCGCCGATGCGGAGCGAGGTGTGGAAGCTCAGGGGCTCCTTGAATCGCACTTCCCCCCGGATCTCTCCTAGCATGTCGACCTCCCAGTCAGCGAGTCGGCGTTGAGGCGCTTCAGCAGCTCCGGACCGAGCTGGCTCACGTCGCCGGCGCCGAGCGTGATCACCAGATCGCCCCGCCGGACGATCTCGGAGAGGTGCTCGACGACCCGTGTCCGGTCGCTGCCAAGGTATGTGACATCGCGATGGCCGTGCGCGCGAATGCCGTCGGCGAGGTCCTCGGCCGTGACGCCGGGAATCGCCGCTTCGCCCGCCGCGTAGATGTCCATCACGATCAGCACGTCGGCCAGGTTGAACGCCGTCAGGAATTCTTCCCGAAGGTGCAGCGTTCGGGTGTAGCGGTGCGGCTGGAACACCGTGACGACTCGGCGCTCGAAGCCGGCCTTGGCGGCCGCCAGCGTCGCCCGGATCTCGGCCGGATGGTGGCCGTAGTCGTCCACCACCGTCACGCCGGCGGCCTCGCCGCGGATCTGGAACCGGCGCTGGACGCCCGAGAATCCGGCCAGCGCCTTCTGGATGGCGGCGAACGGAATCTCGAGGTCGAGCCCCACGCCCACCGCCGCCAGCGCGTTGAGCACGTTGTGGCGTCCGGGAATCTGGAGCGTCAGCTCGCCGAGCAGGCTCAGGCGGTGGAAGACCTCGAAGCGACTCGTCATGCCCGTCAGGCGTACGCGGCGCGCGACCAGATCGGCGCCCGACTCGAGTCCGTACGTGACGATGCGCTTCTCGATGCGCGGGATGAGCCGCTGGATGTTGGGCTCGTCCAGGCAGAGCACGGCCGATCCATAGAACGGCACCCGGTTCACGAACGCGACGAACGCGTCGCGGATGGCGTCGAGGTTGCCGTAGTGATCGAGGTGCTCGGCGTCGATCGTCGTCACCACCGCGATGGTCGGCGCCAGCTTCAGGAACGAGCCGTCCGACTCGTCGGCCTCGGCGACCAGGAACTCGCCCTGGCCGAGCCGGGCGTTCGAGCCGAGGCTCGTCACCCGCCCGCCCACGACGATCGTCGGGTCGTAACGACCCTCGGCGAGCACGGCGCCGACCATCGAGGTCGTCGTCGTCTTGCCGTGAGTGCCGGCGATCGCGATGCCGTACTTGAGCCGCATCAGCTCGGCCAGCATCTCGGCGCGCGGAATCGCCGGGATCTGCTGCTGGCGGGCGGCCTGGACCTCGACGTTCTCGCGCGAGACGGCCGACGAGTAGACCACGACGTGGGCGCCCTCGACGTTCGTCGCCGCGTGACCGATGAAGACCTTTGCGCCGAGCTCGGCCAGCCGCTCGACGGCGTCGTTCCGCTTCTGGTCGGAGCCGGTCACGCGATAGCCGAGGTTCAGGAGGATCTCGGCGATCCCGGACATGCCGCTGCCGCCGATCCCGACGAAGTGGATCTGCTGGTAGCGCTTAAACATGGGCGTGCTGGGAGATGTTCAGGAGCACTCCCGTCGAGAGCATCGTGACCAGCAAGGCCGAGCCGCCGAACGACAGGAAGGGCAAGGGCAGCCCCTTCGTCGGCAGGAGGCCCGTCACCACACCGAGGTTCATCACGACCTGGGTCGCGATCAGCACGGTGATCCCGAGCGCCAGGTAGCCGCCGAAGGCATCGGGCGCCCTGAGCCCGATCCGGAGCCCGCGCCAGATCAGCACGACGAATAGCGCGATGATGGCCATGGCGCCCACGAAGCCCAGCTCCTCGCCGAAGATGGCGAAGATGAAGTCGGTGTGCGACTCCGGCAGGTAGAAGAGCTTCTGGCGCGAGGCGCCGATGCCCTGGCCGAAGAGCCCGCCGTTGCCGAGCGCCAGCCACGACTGGATGATCTGGAAGCCGCTGCCACGCGGGTCCGACCAGGGGTCGATGAACGCCACGATGCGCCGCAAACGATAGGGCGCGGCCCAGATGGCAATCACGAGGGGCGGCAGCGCCGCGGCCAGGATGAAGCCCAGGTGGCGCGCGCGGCCGCCAGCCAGGAACAGGAGCGCGAACGTCAGCGTGATCAGCGTCAGGCAGTTGCCGAGGTCCGGCTGCGCGAGGACCAGCGCGGCCAGCAGACCGGCGATTGCGAGCGGCGGCAAAAGGCCGCGGCGCAGGTCCGCGATCTCCTCGCCCTTCTTCGCGAGGAAGGCGGCCAGATAGAGCACGAGCGCGAGCTTCGCGAGCTCGGCGGGCTGGAACGACACGGGGCCCAGCCGGATCCAGCGGCGCGTGCCGTTGATCGCCTGGCCGAGCGGCGAGACCAGCACGAGCACCAGCAGGACGCCTGCGAAGATCAAGAGCGGGACCACGAACCCTTCCAGCCGGCGATAGTCGAGCCGGATCGCCATCCACATGCAGCCGGCGCCCAGCAGCGCCCAGAAGACCTGCTTCTTGAGGAAGAAGTAGGGATCGTGAAAGCGATCGGTCGCGACGATCGCGCTGGCGGAGTAGACCATCACCACCCCCGCCGAGAGGAGCACGATCGCGACGCCGAACAGCCACACATCGGGCGCGAGCTTTCTGGGCATTTAGTCGAGGCGCTCCACGAGTTTCTTGAAGACTTCCCCGCGGTGCTCGAAGTTGTCGAACATGTCGAAGGAGGCGCACGCCGGCGACAGCAGCACGACGTCGCCCGGCAGGGCGAGCGCGCGCGCCCGGTCGACGGCCTCCTGGAGCGTCCGGCACTGCGTCGCCGGAATCGTCGCGGCGGCGAGCGCGGCGCCGATCTTCGGCGCGTCCTCGCCGATGAGGAGCGCGTGGGCCACGCGCCCGCGCGCGGCGTCGGCCAGGGGCTTCCATGCCTGGCCCTTGCCCTTGCCGCCCGCGATGAGCACGATCCGCTCCGAGAAGCTCTCGAGCGCCCGCAAGGTCGACGCCACGTTGGTGCCCTTCGAGTCGTTGTAGTACGGCACGCCCTTGACCTCGCGGACCCACTCGATCCGGTGCGCGACGCCCCGGAAGCGCGCGATGGCCGCGCGGATGGTCGCCGGCGCGAGGCCGGTCCAGAGCGCGCACGCCGTCGCGGCCAGGACGTTCTCGACGTTGTGCTGGCCGCGCAGGAAGATCTCCGACAGGGGACAGATCTCCTCCACGTGGCCGTTGAGCCGCGCGACGATCCAGCCCCCGCGCACGAAGACGCCGTGAGACAGCTCGCGCTGCCGGCTGAACCACACGACCGGCGCCTGTGCCCGCGGGCCGAGGGCGCGAGTGGCCTCGTCGTCGGCGTTCAGCACGGCGCAGTCGGATGGCCCCTGGTTCGCAAAGATGCGGGCCTTCGCGTCGACGTAGGCGGCGAACGTTCCGTGCCGGTCGAGATGATCGGGCGTGATGTTGAGCACCACGGCGACGCGCGGCTGGAAGGTCTCGGCGGCCTCGAGCTGGAAGCTCGACACCTCGCAGACGACGAGCCCGTCCGCCGGGAACGACAAGGCGTTCACGCAGAGCGGCGTCCCGATGTTGCCGGCGACCAGCACCGGTCGCGGCTGCTGCGCCAGCACGGCGCCGATCAGCGCGGTGGTGGTCGTCTTGCCGTTGGTCCCGGTGATCGCGGTCGTGTCCGCCTCCATCGCCCGCCAGCCGAGCTCGAGCTCGCCGATGATCGGCACCCGGCGCGCGCGAGCCGGCGCGAGCTGGGCGCCGTCGAGCGGCACACCCGGGCTCACCACGACCAGGTCGGCGCCGGCGAAGGCCGAGGCCACATCGTCGCCGCCGCCGATCAGACGCACACCCAGGTCGGCGAGGCCGGCCGCCTCGCGGCCGAGCCCGGCGACGGGCTTGGCGTCGAGCCCGGTGACGTCGGCGCCCGCGGTGCGCAAGAGCCGCGCCGCCGCGACCCCGCTCTTGGCGAGCCCGACCACGGTGACGCGCCGGCCGGCGAGCGAATTCAGATAGGCCTGGCCCCGGGTCACCGTCTCCACCTCCTCGAGCGAGCTCATGCGCGCCTCATCGGAGCTTGAGGGTCGTGAGCGCCAGAAGGGCGAGGGCGAACGACACGATCCAGAAGCGGACGACGATCTTCGGCTCGGACCAGCCCGAGAGCTCGTAGTGATGGTGTAACGGCGCCATCCTGAACACCCGGCGCCCGGTGAGCTTGAAGCTCGCGACCTGGATGATCACCGAGAGGGCCTCGACCACGTAGAGACCGCCGATCAGCGGCAGCAGCAACTCGGCCTTCGTGAGCACCGCCAGCGTGCCGATCGCCCCGCCGAGGGCCAGCGAGCCCGCGTCGCCCATGAAGATCTCGGCCGGATGGCAGTTGAACCACAGAAACCCGATCGCCGCGCCGATCAGCGCCCCGCAGAAAACCGTCAGCTCGCCCGCGCCCCGCACGTTGAGGATCTTGAGATAGTCGGCGGCGCGGAAGTTGCCCGTGAGGTACGCGATCACCCCGAAGGCGGCGCCCGCCATGATGACCGGACCGATCGCCAGCCCGTCGAGCCCGTCGGTCAGGTTCACCGCGTTCGAGGCCCCGACGATGACCAGCAGCGCGAACGGAATCCAGAGCCAGCCCAGGTTGAAGAGCCAGCCCTTGAAGAAGGGGATCGCCAGTACCGGGAGCCAGGCGCTGGGCGGCTGCCAGTAGACGAGCTGGAGCACGGCGAGGGCCACCACCACCTGCGCCCCGAACTTCACGCGGCTCGGAAGCCCCTTGCGGGTGCGCAGCTTGGTCATGTCGTCCCAGACGCCAATGAGCCCGAAGCCGGCGGTCGCCAGGATCACCACCCACACGTAGCGGTTCGAGAGATTCGCCCAGAGGAGCGTCGTGGCGAGGATGGCCATCAGGATGACGATCCCGCCCATCGTGGGCGTGCCCTTCTTGGTGCGATGCCGCTCGGGCGTGTCCTCGCGGATCGTCTCGCCGCCGTGTTGGGCCACCCGCAGGCGCCGGATCAGCCAGGGGCCGACCAGCAGCGAGATGATGAACGCCGAGATCAGCGCCATGAAGGACCGGAACGTCAGGTAGCGAAAGACGTTGAAGATGATGTGGTCCTTCGCCAGCGGGACGAGGAGGTAATAGAGCATCCGCCTCCCTCATCGGGCCAGGCGCGCCACCAGCGCGTCCACGACCCGCTCCATGCGCATGCCCCGCGAGCCCTTCACCAGCACGACGTCTCCGGGGGCCAATCCCTTGAGCAGGTGGGCTACGGTGTCCTCGAACGTGGTGGAATGGTGGGACGCCGTCATGCCCGCGGCGCGGGCGGCGTCGACCGCCAGCCGGGCCAGCCGCCCCACGCCGACGAACTCGTCGGCGCCGGCCGCCACCACCGCCCGGCCCATCTCCTGGTGCGCCCCCTCGGCGATCCCGCCGAGCTCCAACATATCTCCCAGGACTACCACGAGACGGCCCGACCGTGCTGCGGCCCGCCTGGCCGCCGCCGTCTCGAGCGCGGACCGGACCGACACGGGGTTGGCGTTGTACGTGTCGTCGAGAACCCGCACGCCGCCGGCGTCCCGCCAGATGCAGCGCCCCGCGACCGGCCGCGCCTCGGCGAGACCGCGGGCGATCTCGTCGAGCGACCACCCCAAGACCACGCCCACGCTCGCGGCAGCGAGGCCGTTCGTCACATTGTGACGCCCGGCGAAGGCCAGCTTCACCGGTACGCGCGTGCCGCCGCTCTCGATCGTGAAGGCGAGCGAGTCGCCGTCCTCCACGATGTCGCCGATCGCGCGCACGTCGGCGCCGGCCGCGCGGCCGTACGTGATGACGGGCGCCCGGCTGTCGCGCGCCATGCCCGCCACGCGCGGATCGTCGGCGTTGAGCACCGCGCGGCCGTCCGGCGCGAGGGCGCGCACCAGCGACGCCTTCTCGGCGCGCACGCCGTCGAGCGAGCCGAGGAACTCGGTGTGCGCGTGCGCGACCGTCGTGACGACTGCGATGGTGGGCCGCGCGAGCGCGGCCAGCGAGGCGATCTCGCCCGGATGCGAGCTGCCGAGCTCGAGAACGATCGCCTGGTGTTCGGGCGTGAGACGCAGGAGCGTCAGCGGAAGCCCCCACTGGTTGTTGAAGCTGCCGCCGGGCTTCAGCACGTTCCAGCGAGCGCCCAGCACGCCCGCGATGAGCTCCTTGGTCGTCGTCTTGCCGTTCGACCCGGTCACCGCGACGACCGGAATGGAGAACCGCGCGCGGTGGAACGCCGCCAGCATGCCGAGGGCGCGCGTGGTGTCCTCGACGAGGACGAGCGGTACGTTGGCCGGCACGTCGTCGTGGAGCGTGTCCACCACCAGGCACGCGGCGCCGCGCGACGCGGCCTCGGCGAGGAACGCGTGGCCGTCGAGCCGGTTACCGCGGATAGCGAAGAAGGCCTCGCCGACGCCGAGCGAGCGAGAGTCGACCGACACCCCGCTGATGGGAACGCCGAGGTCGCCGGCGACCAGGGCGCCCTGGCTCGCGCGAACGATGTCCTGCACGGTGAATGGCGGCACGTGCGCTCCTAGCTCCTGGCCCTCGACAAGATCTCTCGCGCGACCTCGCGGTCGTCGAACGGCAGCACCTCGGCGCCGACGATCTGATAGGTCTCGTGACCCTTCCCGGCGATGACGACCGTGTCGCCGGCCTCGGCCCACCCGAGCGCCCCGCGGATCGCCGCGCCCCGGTCGGCCTCGGCCACGTAGCGGCTCGCCGCCGCGCCGGTCCGGCGGATGCCGGCCACCACCTCGTCGATGATCGCCTCCGGGCGCTCGGAGCGCGGATTGTCGGAGGTCACCCACACGCGGTCGCCGAGCCGCGCGGCGATCTCGCCCATGATCGGCCGCTTGGTCCGGTCGCGATCGCCGCCGCAGCCGAAGACGACGCCGAGCCGGCCGCACGTGAGCTTGCGCGCGGTCGTCAGGACTCGCTCGAGGGCATCCGGCGTGTGCGCGTAGTCGACGACCACCAGGAACGGCTGGCCGGTCCGCACCTGCTCGAAGCGGCCCGGCACCGTGCCGACCGCCGCGAGAGCCTCGGCGATGGCGGGCGGCTCGAGTCCCAGCGCGAGCCCGGTCGCCACGGCCCCGAGCAGGTTCATCACGTTGTGCTCACCGATGAGCGGCGACGTGAGCCCCACGCGCCCGCGCGGCGTCTCGACCGTCATCCGGATCCCGTCGATCGACGAGACGTGCTCGACGGCCCGCACCCGCGCCGCCGGCCCGAGGCCGAAGGGCAGGACGGCCACGTCGAGCCCTTGCGCCATGGTCGCGCCGGCTGGATCGTCGGCGTTCACGACCGCTGTGCGAACGGGCTTGGGCGATTCGGCCAGGAGCTCGAACAGCCGGCGCTTGGCGAGCCGGTAGTTCTCGAGCGTGCGGTGAAAGTCGAGGTGATCCTGCGTGAGGTTCGTGAACACCGCCACGTCGAACGCGAGGCCGTCGGCGCGGGCCAGCGAGAGCGCGTGCGACGAGACTTCCATGGCGACCCCGCGCACGCCGCCGTCGCGCATCTGCGCGAGCATCGACTGGAGATCCAGGGCCTCGGGCGTCGTCTGGCTGGCCGGCCGCGTCTCGTTGCCGAGCACGTACTGGATGGTGCCGATCACGCCGGTGGCGAGGCCTCGCGCGCGCAGCAGGGCCTCGACCAGATAGGACGTTGTCGTCTTGCCGTTGGTGCCGGTGATGCCGACGAGCGTGAGCTGGCGTGAGGGGTGGGCGTAGAACGCGCCCGCGAGCCGCGCGAGCGACACGCGGACCGACGGCACCAGCACCTGGGCCACCGACAGCCCGGCGACCGGCTCGCCCTCTGTCACGACGACCGTCGCGCCCCGCCGCACCGCTTCAGGGATGAAGCGCCGCCCATCCTGCTTGAATCCGGGGACCGCGACGAAGCAGCCGCCCGGCTCGACACGGCGCGAGTCGACGGAGATGGACGAGACGGATCGCGGCAGGTCGCCGAGAACTCGCTTCTCGGGAAGCGCCGCGAGCAATTCGCTCATGGCCGTGCCCTGCCCTGCCATCTCACCGCTCACCTCGATTACACGATGCCTCGGCGCGGGCGCTCTCGCCATGCCGATCGGCGCGTCGGGCCTCGCACGGCGAGCCGGCCCCGGCCAGCGGCGCCAAAGTCAGGTGGGCGACGGCGCCCGGCTCGACGGGCTCCCCGGCCGCCGGACTCTGCCGGACGATGCGTCCCTGCCCCGCCAGCCGGACCTCGACCCCGAGAGGCTCGAGGGCTCCGAGCGCCTGGCGCAACGTCTTGCCGTTGAGGTCCGGCATGCGCTTCGTGCCGTCGGCATCCGCCGGCTCCGCCGCCGTGCTCACCAGCCTCACGCGGGCGGCGACCATCTCGGGACCGGTCACGATCTGCAAGGGCTGGGCGTCGCGCGGCGCCACCTCGAGATAGCGCAGGATCTCGCGCCCGATCGCATTGAAGACGGGCGCGGCCGCCTCGCTGCCCCATTTTTCGTTCTTGGGCTCGTCGAGCATGACGAGCATGGTGAAGCGGGGATCATCGGCCGGCGCGAAGCCCACGAACGACAGCACGCCCGGCGCGCGCGAGTAGCGTCCGGTCGCCGGATCGAGCTTCTGCGCCGTGCCGGTCTTGCCTCCCACCGCGTATCCAGGGATCGCCGCGAAGTGCCCGGTGCCCGACTCCACGACCCGCACCAACAGGCCCGTGAGAGTCCGCGCGGTCTCCGGCGAGATGACCTGGCGCACGGCCCGGGGCTCGAACCGGCGCACCTCGCGCCCATCCGGGGCGATCGTGGACCGCACCAGACGGGGCTGCATCAGCGTGCCGTCGTTGGCGATGGCGCCGAAGGCCGCGACGAGCTGGAGCGCCGTGACCGAGATCTCCTGGCCGATCGACATCGTCGGCAGCGACAGGAGCGACCAGCGCTGCGGATCGCGCAGCAACCCGCGGCTCTCGCCGGCCAGCCCCACGCCGGTCGTCGTCCCGAAGCCGAAGGCCTTCATGTAGCGGTGATAGCGCTCGCGGCCGAGCGAGAGCCCCACCTTGATCGAGCCGACGTTCGACGAGTTCTGGAGCACCTCGGCGAACGTGAGCCAGCCGTACTTTTTCCAGTCGTGGATCGTCGCGCCGGCGAGGGTGATCGCGCCGTTCTCGCCGTAGATACGGTCGTCGGGCTTGACGACGCCTTCCTCGAGCGCCGCGGCCGCCATGATCGCCTTGAAGGTCGAGCCGGGCTCGAAGGGATCGGTCACGGCGCGGTTACGCCAGTAGTCGGAGGACGGCACGTCGAGGAACGTGTTCGGGTTGAACGTCGGGCGGATCGCCATCGCGAGGATGTCGCCCGTGCGCGGCTCGAGCACGACTGCCATCGCGGCCTTCGCGTGGGTCCGCCGGTAGGCGGCGTCGATCTCGCGCTCGGCGATGTACTGGATCGCGCTGTCGATCGTCAGCGCCACGCCATGCCCGGGCTTGGGCCCCTGGAGCAAGTGCGGGGCGGCCACCTCGCGGCCGAGCGCGTCCCGTCCGGCGATCGCCTTGCCGGGCACCCCGGCCAGTTCCGTGTTGAACGCCCGCTCGACGCCTTCGAGACCACCCTCGGCGCCCTCGAAGCCGACGACGTGCGCGGCCAGCTCGCGGTTCGGATAGAGCCGGAGGGACTCCGGCAGGAAGCCGAGCCCG
>Ga0075418_10006259_pt1 | contig 13420 bp, 12 predicted proteins | sample SoiMetdeltSBSDD2_FD_81776 | JGI IMG/M metagenome (GOLD analysis project Ga0075418, IMG submission 81776) | Bulk soil microbial communities from a Populus tree surrounding site in Tennessee, USA - Soil MetaG P. deltoides SBSDD2 | ecosystem: Environmental > Terrestrial > Soil > Tree plantation...
AGGAGTCATTGTGGTCCAGACAGCTGCGAGAGGCTAGACGGACGCGATGATGAAGGGGATTGTAGGAGAGAAAGGCATTTTACCCGAACGCAGTGAGTGGTTTCGTTCAAGCGGGATTATCGGAACCTATGGTGGGTTGGATGGGTTGTACATAGTCAGCTATTTTACCGGCGCGGTTAGAAATGAGAAGACCAGTTGAAAGGGAGTCGGCTCTTTGCGGGAAAGTGTTAGTTTTTCGGTTTTTATGAGCGGGTTTTTAGTCTTCGATTTGTTGCGTTTGCACATAGCTTCTCTATTAAACAAGGTTGTTTCCGTGCCTGTAAAGAGAGGTGGTCTATATCACACCAGCGATTTCCGGTGGCCTCTTAAGTGCCGTAATTTCAATCTCTTGGGTCAGATTCCTCGAAGCTTGCTTCGGCTTTTCCCGGGGTGGTATGGTCGCTGGTATGAGCGACTATCGACATAAACGACACAACGTTTCGTCCTTGCTGTATCATATCGTCTGTCCCGCAAAATATCGTCGGGTCATCTTTGACACCGAAGTCGACACTGTACTCCGAGACATTTGCTTAGACATCGCCCAACGGTACGAAATCGTCTTTCTCGAAATGGGGACCGACAAAGACCACGTCCATTTTCTGGTGCAAGCGGTTCCGAGCTACAGTCCGACGAAGATTGTCCAGATCATTAAAAGTCTGACGGCCCGCGAAATCTTTCATCGTGTTCCGACCGTCAAAAAGCGTCTGTGGGGTGGCGAGTTTTGGTCGAAAGGCTACTTCATCAGTACGGTAGGACGGCACGGGAATGAAGAAGTGATTCGCCACTATGTACGGCAGCAGGGCACGGACAAGGGCTATACGCAACTGCATCGCCAAGACGTCCAGTTGGGGTTGTTCTAAGGGGCGCACCCAGGATATCCGCAGGCCTAGCGAGCCTCTTCCCGCCAAACTGGCGGGCCATGGCTGTACGCAAGCGGGGGTTTGATACCTCGCAGCTTGCTGCGGGGTAATTCATTACGTTGTATTTTTGGCTATCGTAAAGATAACTCTAACGTTTTCAACAGCTTAATTCAAAACTGGCCGCATTTTAACGGCGAGCTGGTTGCAAGTTTTGTAAATCTCTCCAACCGCTTGAAGTTGTAGGATAAAACTGATAAATCTGAGGTCAGGGCACGAGGAGCGCATGGACCAAAAAACATAGCGATCACGCGCATTCTCACCCAGGCTCTGCCACAGAGCCGCCGGCATTTTTCTGACCGCACCGCGCTCGTATGAAGCGGTTGCCCTACACCGGGGCGCGTGCGAGAAGCTTCTGCGCTACGGAAAACTCGCAACCAGCTCCGTCTATGGCCGCAAGGATGGCGAGGCAATATTTGACTTGGCGCAGGTTGCCCAGGTATTGAGCTGTCTTCAGTTGGCGTTCCACTTCTTTACGATCCGAGGAAGACATGGTAAAACGCAGGCAGCACATCGGGACTTTCCTCCACAATGAGATGGGGATCTCTTTGAGAGGAATTTCCCCGATGTGTAGCCGCTCGTCAATCCATCTTCAGAAAATCTTTTTCTTAAGGTCTATACGAGAGTTACAAGAACGCGAGCGGGACGTCCTCATTTATCTCAGCCGCTCTCCGGAAGTGGTTGCTGGCCATGAAGGGTAAGTAGGCAGCGCACCTGCCCAATTCGCGCTACGATACGGCATTCTAATTTTTTGACCTTACGGCGTTGGGCGTTGACAGAAGAGGATTGTATGAACAAATACACTGCAGACGTTCAGAAGCCGGGGACCGATGAGCGCGCGGTTTGGAACATGCTCGAAGGCATTGAACCCGGCATTTTTGGATACCAGGCGGTCCTTGTGGCCCACGACCTCAAACTCTTTGCCCTCCTGGCTGAGACGCCCCGCACGCTTGCCGAGATCTGCGAGGCGTTGCATCTTGCCCGCCGCCCGGCTGAAGCCCTCTTGGCGGTGTGCGCGTCGCTGGGACTCGTCGACGTGCAGGAGGGCTGTTACACCTTAACTCCAGGTGCCAAACCGTTCCTCGTTGCCAGCAGTCCCGAGTACTTCGGTGATTTCCTGGATGTGACGATTGCGAATCGTGACACGCTCTCATTCGACAGCGTGAAACGGGCTATACTCACCAACACATCGCAGGTCTACGCAGGCGAAGAGCTCTTCAAATCGCATGCGGAGGAAATGGCGCGCGCCCGTGCCTTCACCCTGGCAATGCATAGTCATAGCATGAAGCCCGCGCAGGCGTGGCCCGACACGGTTAACCTCGCGGCACACCGGATCATGCTCGACGTGGGTGGTGGCTCTGGCGCTCACGCCATCGGTGCGACGCGTAGATGGTCACACTTGCAGGCGATCATCTTTGATCTGGCTCCCGTCTGCGAGGTCGCCCAAGAGTATATCGCGCGCGCTGGTTTGCAGACCCGTATCCGCACGCACGCTGGCGATATGTGGCAGGACGCATTCCCACCAGCGGACCTCCACTTCTACGCCGACATTTATCATGATTGGCCGTCGGACAAATGCCACTTGCTCACTCAGAAGAGCTTCGCGAGCCTGGCGCCTGGAGGGCGTATCATGGTCTACGAGACGCTGTACAACGATGAAAAAACCGGTCCCTTCCAAGCCGCTGGCCTGGGTATCTGTATGCTCTTATGGACGGAGGGGCAGCAATATGCGGGCCGTGAGCTTGCCGCGATGCTTACGGAAGCGGGATTCATAGACATCGAGGTGCAACCAACATTTGGCCACGCGAGCATCATCACCGGTCGCAAGCCCTAATATCAGCTGGAGCGACGCACCACCCGCGCCCAACCAGGCACGAGACTGTTAACTGGTTGCGAGTTTTAGACACCACAGAACGTCCGCAGATTGATCAGGGTATATGCCATCAACTTCATCCCATAGTGTCGCTGCTGGATGCGTTCAAACCGCAGCAACAACCGCTTGAACTTGTCTTCCCACGCAAAGGTCCGCTCGACATGCATACGTAGCGCATGGATCACTTCATTTGAGTTTATCCCGATTAAATCATTGGCTGCCAAGGGCTCAGACGCACCCGGAAGTTATGCAGGGCACAGCAGAGTTCCATCACCAGATCGCGGCCCCCCTCTTTCCACAAGCGGATCCGGTCTTTGACGATGCGGCAACGCTTGACACTACTGTTGACATGCTCGATCCGCAGCCGACGCTGGTGCAGCGCCTGGTTCGTCCTTTGCTGCGCCAGCGTCAGCTCCTCGCCGCATGGCTTCTTGGTCGGCATGAGGATCTCGACCTGAGGGAGCGTGCACGAGGAAGCCGAGATCCTGTAACAACCGGCTCCTGGCGGGCAAGGGATAGGGCGTTGCATCGGCAATGCGCTTATCATGGACGCGGCCACCGTAGGTGTCACTCAGAAAGAGGGTCAGGAGGAGGGCATTGACGAGCAGGACATTTTTCACCGTGTGGTCTCTTTTCTTGCCACTATAACTTGCTTTCTGTTCAGCAGGGTCTTGGGGGCGGACGATGCGTCGTTCCGTCCCGTCATGGGCAAAAGGGGGGAGGCTGGCGTGGCAGCTGGTGCGACGACGGGTGCTGGCTCCTCTTCCAGCGCGTCGATGACGGTGGCCGCATCAGCTTCTGAGATGCCGAGCCGCTGGGTCAGTGCGGCCAGCGAACGGGCGGGGGCATCACCGAGGGTGCGCAGGGCCGCCAGCAGCACAGGCAGGAGCACGTGGATCCACTGATTGGCTTTACTCTGCAGCATACCGAACAGACGTCCCTGCACCACCTGGAGGGCGTAGGTCTTCAGGCTTCGATCATGGCGTCGACCACCCTCTTCTGCTTCTTTGTGATGCAAAAGCGCCTAACCTTGAAAATAACAAGGCTTTCAAGGACTTCGGCCATTATTCTGAATGGCCGAAAGTGGCCGACGCCATGATCGGGGCCGGTCTTCAGATACGTGAGGATGAAGAACAGCCGATCTTCCGGTGTCGGCAGGGGGCAGTTCTTGTACACGCTAAACTGGCGGGCGGTCCGGGGTTTCCCATCGAGGCGCCATTCGCGCATATGCGCTTGGAACGCAGACTCAAAGGGCGGGACCAGGAGCTGAAACTCGTCAAGAGTCAAGCTGGTGAAATCAAGGAATTCTGTTGGGCGATCCTGCACGTCAGTGAACCGTAAATGCGCCATCGGTGGTGCCTCCTGTTATGGGAGGCGCAGTATGCCATAAATCGTGATAACCTCAAGAGTTTTTCAATCCTCCGGCTTTGCCGGAGGTCGCTGCATCCCCTCTGGAACTGCTTGGGTGGCGACGCCTTCCGCCGCACCTACCAGGTCAACACGGAATGATCGCTGACTGGCTGCGCGCAGACGTTGGCACAAGGTCCGAATGACATCCCGGCCAATCTCGGGCCAGTCATTCAGCACCTCGTCAAATACATCTTTGTCAATGCGCAGCAACCGGGTATCTTGGAGCGTGGTGACTGAGGCGACCCGCGGTGCGGGATCCAAGATGGCCAATTCGCCGACAATCTGGCCGGGGCCCAGCGTCAAGATCGTATTCTGGCCACTGTGCACACGCACTTCGCCCGCCATGATGATATACATGCAGTCGCCCAGCTCGCCTTCCTGGATGAAAGTCTCGCCCGGCTGAAGATGCACCTCGTCGGCGAGGCTCGCCAGCGCAGCCAGTACGTATTCCGGCATTTCTGTAAAAATGTTGATAGACTTTAAGATTGCGACCTTTTCAATCGTCAGTGGCACTGTTTCACCTCCGTCCATAGAGCCATAAGCCCGGAATCTGAATGCAGAAACGCGGGATCGCTCGTGTTCGCGTGGTCGGGCGCTTGTTTTGGTTTGACGGCGAGTTTGCTGTGAAGATCGGGCCTCGTTCATTGCTGGAGCCGCCATTGTTCGCAGTGCTTGCCAAGCAACTTTGTGCAGGAACGCAACAAATTGATACAGGTAGTCCATGCCTGCTTGATCGGCAAGGTAGTACCAAGGGTTCATCACCGTGGAGCGGAGGACGAACAGGCCTTGTGCGCTGTACTCAGCTTGTGCCACCCCGATGCGCTCCAATACGGTAGAGAGAGATTGAGGCGAGTACTGACGTGCCTCAAAACGCGTACGCGAAACGAAGTAGGGTTGTGTACTGGATCCGCCTTCCTTTTCCCCCAAGTCCGCAATACTTGCACGTGCGTAAACAGCTTCATTCAGGGCATTCAACGCTTGCAGAGAGACGCTGATTTCCTGGAGGATGCCCTGCTGCTGCATCATCGGCCTGACAATGAAACAGAGAATATTCGTATCAGGTTCGAACAATGGCGCAAACGTGAACGGATGACTGCAATACTCGTCCCCGGTTATGTCATAATGCATCTTCATGAAGAAATGGCGATGATTAACCAGGTACTTGAAAAGCTTCTGGGCACTCAGAAGGGTGGTGCGTACAATCTTCCCGTGTCCATCGGCAACCAGGGGTATTGTCCTGTGCGCGAGCCAACAGGCGAGTGCCGCCGCACCTGGCTTTGACCCTTCCAGAATGAACGGACCTACAGCATGGATTGCGACTGGTTTCTCCACGGATTTCAGGCCGCCTGCCTCTTCAGTGATGTACTGCGCGCGTTGCTGCACGAGTTCGGTCACTAACCCATTGTGGAACGCGATCATGCCAGCGGGATAAGGCACATACCCCATTTTGTGCGGATCAACCGTAATTGAATCTGCATCGGCCATGGCGAGAAATGCGGCGTAGATGTCCTTGTCTGCCCAGCGAATCTCCGTGACCTTTTCGAGGCGGCGATCAAGGCCGGCGTCTAGACGGAACTTCTCTTCAACCTTGAGCGCACGCACATAGTTGTCGCAAATCGCTTCAAGCGTACTATCACACGGCGCAAGCTCTCGATTAAGCCCACAAAACAAGCTCCTGATATAGCCACCCCAGGCTGCATCTACGTGCAACCAGAAGGACTTGTTCCACTGAGACTCAAACGTCTCGCGTAGAAAACAGAGTTTATGGATCGGATCGACAGCGCCTTCTTCGGTCGTACCAACAATGCCAATCACTGCTGCGACGTACTCATCTGGCTGCAGGCCAAAGAGCATGCTGCGCAGTTCTTCTATATCTACTTGAAATCTTGACGTGACCGGCACCAAGCGCACAGCATCCTCGCCGTAGCCTAGCACGTTGGCCGCCTTCACAACGGAATAGTGCGCTGCTGCCGAAACAAAGATCACTGGCTTCAGGCCCACATGCTCTAGAACCGTATACAGCCCGCGCCGCGCAGGATTGAAAGCGCTCTGCCGCAGATGGGTATTGATCTCGTGCAGGATGTCGGCGTGTGGTCTCTGGCTCTGTTCATTGACGAAGCGCACCAGCCTGCGCAGCATGTACAGCGCCTCGTTCGGGCGTAACGCAATCAGTTCCGTCTTACTCAACTCGGTAATGACGCGCCGCATCCCGTTGGCCGTCTTGATCACGAATGGCAGATTGCTATGGGTACAAAATTCCTGCATGACGAAAGGCACAAATTGTGCAGAACGCGCCACCCAAAGCGCTTCCAAGTTCGCAATAGTTCCACCTGAGCAAATATGCGCCCATGCCCGTTTTGGGTTATAGCCTAGCATCTCGGCAACCATCCTGCCCACTTCGAGTTCCAGGGGAACAGTAATTGGAGCGCCTTCAGGTGAGACATTGTTTGGATCAAACAGCATCCCTGCAAAATACCCGATAGCGGCAGGCAACGTCTGCTCCGAAGTCATGTGGGCGATATAGCGCGGCGAATGAAAGGGGAAATGCTGCTTCAACTCGTTGAGAATAACGTCAAGATGGGCGGTGAGGTCATCGATCCACGCCTCGTGTGCATCGCTTCTGCGTTGAACACGGCCAACAACGACCGGATCAGTTGGAAAATAGTTGCGCCGCCAGTGTACATAATCGCGGAAAATGTAACGCAGCAACTCCTCCCACAGTTGAGCGTTCTCGGCGCGTGGGCCAAGAAACCAGGCGGTCAAGGGAGCGGCTTGCATAGGCGTCTTTGGTTGCCCTGCCTTGTTGACCATTACGTGTCTCCATGTCTTGCCGCATTGTGGTTGGTAGCAAACAACTATTTGGCCCAAACCCAACACTGACTCTGCTGGCGAGCTGTCCAGCCAAGGGCCCCAGGGACTGCCTCGCCCTGGGGGCAGAGGGCGGCCGTAGGGGCCGCGTGCTCCCCCACTGGAGACTTTGGCATCCAGGGGACACCGTAGGCCCCTACGATGGCGGTCATTTTTCGGTCAGCATTGTGACACCAGTCCACCCCTGGGAGGCACCCTTCTCCACCCACTGGGTCGCCTGCACCAGGTGCTGTCAGGCGACCTTGTCCTTGGGGTTGCGTTGGAGCACCCCAAAAAGTTTGGCCTGAGCACCGGCAAACTCCCGCGCGTAGTAGAGCCGCAGTGCCTCCTCAAAGTCGACCTGCGTCTCTTGCTTGAGCGTGCGCACAAGCGGCGGGTCGGCGTCGTAGACTTCATACAGGTCGAGGGCTTTCTGCCTGCCCTACACCTGCACCTTGTCCAGAAAGCGAATATACCTACTGTATCTCTCGACGTAATCTCTTTGGTGGAAAACAGTTACGGCTATTATAGGGGTCAAATCGAGCAACACGCTGCGCCATAATTCATGGTGCACGTGGCGACACAGAGAGGGCGCGCGAAATGTCCACAACACCGCCATCCACCGCGCGTTCAGCCCGTTGCACCGCTCAGGCCCCCTCGCGCGATCAGGGACACCCCGGTGGCGCACACGGGAGCAGAAACGACCCCATTGGCCTCACCATACCACGGGATGCGCTGCCTACCCGTCCATCCTTTTTTCGCCTCCTGGCCATAGCTTCTCCACACTGGATGCTCGTTTGAAGCCGTTGATATGACAGTACAATAGCAGAATTATTAGAGGAGATACAGTAGGTTTATATCCCGATGCAATCATCGGTGGCCCTGGCGTGAGGCGCACTCGGCAGTGGTACCGGGCACAGCAGCGTGCCATCCGAGATCGCGGATGCCTGCCTTTGGGGCACGGTGCTCGATGCGTCGGGAACGTTCCTCGACGAGCAGGTCAGGGAGTGGTTGCAGCAAGAGAGGACTGGATGGGTTGCCGTCGTGCAATGACAGTCCTAACCCCACAGAGCGCTAACGCCTATGTGCCGTCTCACGTGCACCTCGTGTACGGTGTGTTGGCCTTAGGGCGCTCTGCCAGTGGAGAGCGTTGATGCCAGGATATGCACCTCCCTCACGGTGTCTAAAAACGTCCGGGCCGCCTCTGAGAGCGACGTGAAGCTGACCACGACCCTGGAGGTATCTTCGGGCCATGTCTCGATCACTTTGGCAAACAACTCCCCCGGCACCATCTCGCCGCTGGGATGCAGGAGGTGCAGCTTGAGATTGCTGAAGGCTGCCACCGGCTGGTCCACGTGCAGTTCAGCCGTCCTGGTGGCGAGTTTGACCACACGCCCATCATAGCGGGTGCTGCCAGCAAATTTCCCCTCCAGCACGGTATAGCGGACCTCGAGCGCCTGGGGCAAGGAGACGAGCGTCTCCGTCTGGGTCGGCAGGGAGAGGGCATAAGCGCCCCTCATCCCACTGACCGCATAGAGGGTGAGGGGCGCTGCCACCCCTTTGGGGGCGACCGTGAGCTGGTAGGACACGGTGAGGACCGCGGCCGTTTCCGCATACGTGGTGGGCGAAATGAGGATCTGCCCACCCGTGGTGTACGACTCAATGCGCCCGGTGAGGTTCACTGCGCTGCCAACGACGCCATACTTGGTGCGTTGCTGGGAGCCAATATTCCCTACTACGACTTCCCCGGTGTGAATGCCAATGCCCATGTCGACTTCCGGCAGGCCGGCCTGGCGCTGCAGGGCATTGATGGCGTCCATGCGCAACTGCATGGACAGGGCACAGGCTACCGCCCGTGTAGCATCGTCGTCGCGGCTGAGGGGAGCGCCAAACAGCACCAGCAGGCCATCACCCAGAATCTCAATAATGGTCCCCTGGGAGGCGAGAATGACATCCACCATCGCCTCTAGATAGCCATTGAGAAAGGTCATGACCTCGCGAGGTTCGAGGCACTCGGCGAGGGCTGTAAAGCCCCGCACATCCGACATTAAAATAGTCACCTTACGCTTGACACCGCCGAGTTCCAGGCCCTCAGGGGCATCGAGCAGTTGCGTCACCACGTCCTCGGAGACATAGCGGCTAAACGTCTCCCGGATAAACTGACTCCGCCGTGCGAGGGCTTCTGCCTGGCTCTCGAGGTCCGCTCCGATGACATCCCCGTGGTCCACGGCTATCTCTAGCATGGTTTTCAGATCATTGCGCTCTTGCTGGAGGGCTTCTGAGAGATCATCGGCATGGTCGGTGGCCATCTCTAAGATGACTTCCAGGTCATGTTTTTCCTGCTCCAGTATGGCGACGCGCTGACGCAAGGCCTGCACTTCGGCCAGCAGGGCTTGACGGGACGGTCCTCTGGGAGGCTGTGTGGCAGGCATCACTCAATCTCCAGCTGCAATCCTGGTAGCAGGCGTTGGAAATTCTTCAAGGACTTCTCTTGCCAGGGAAAGGTATGGGTGCCCTTCATCACGATCTGCGTGGCATGGTACTGGCGGACGTGGAGGACAAATTTCGACAGCATATTGATCCCCGAGCTATTGAGAAACCGGAGCATCCGCAGATCCAACGTCAGCGTCGCGGGCTTGGTATCAGCAGCGGCAGTCAGCACCTGCAAGATCGGCGCGTATTCCTCCGTACCCCGGAGCCGAAAGGAGCCCTGGCAGATCACCGTTGCTGTGGTGGCATCGTAGCGGACCTGATAATCATTGTGGATGATGTCCATTGCAGCCTTCCTTCTTCCCAGCCCAGTGATGTCTCTGCGCCACGCTCCTCAGATGGACAGGCGGGCCATAGTAGTCACGGTGAGCACGGCAGGGTCTTGGAGAGACGGGGCGAATTTCCAGGCCAGGGCCACGCCATAATCATGCAGCATCGTCAGGTAGCCCAAGCCTGAGCCATCCGCGTGCGTGAGTTGCTCCATGTGGAGGGTGTCAATATTCTCCGTCAACAGGCGTTCGATAGTCTGCTGAAATGCCGCGACGGCGTGCGGATCGACGCCGTTGGTCACATAAAGGCTCACCGCATCCGCCGCGAGATACATGGCAATACTGATCGCGTGTTGCGACGGGGCATAACTGAACTTCATGGCATTTTCCAGCAGCTCATTGGCGACGTAACTGACGGCACTCTTGAGCTCGGCTTGGCGCTCAGCCGCAGCACGGTCGTCACCCGGGAAGAACGTCGTGAGGTAATCAGCAAGAAAATCGGCGGAAAGACCATTAGTGCGCCACCGCTGCTGAATGGAGATAGAGGTCGGAGAAAAGCCGATCTCGAGATGCTCGCCGCAATCGTCTTTCTGTGCAATGAAATGGCCAAATATCCGTGTCATGGTTTTATCTCTTCAAGGCTGGCTCACAGCTCACTCTCACAATGGGGGCATTGCCACCGCGAGCACACTCGTTAACCCATGCACACACCCTTGACAGCTTGGGTTACCCCCGTAAAGCCCCTTATCAACGGTCCATGTCTCGCGTCTCTCCCCTGAATGTTGTTTCATGAGCACCCAGAGAATCTCATTGTTCATCTTTTGTGCACCAATATGCTGGTGCACCTCACCTGCCCTCACTTTTGCTTCAGGATCAGCAAAGTGATGTCATCATATACAATATGCTGACCGATATGCTGTCGCACATCGTCAATGAGCGCCTCCCGAATGTCCCTGGCCGAGCACTGGCAATGGCGCCGTATCTGCTCGCACAGGCGCTCAAGCCCATACAGCTCGTGTGCGGCGTTTTCTGCTTCGGTCACCCCATCCGTGTAGAGGGCCACCACATCGCCCGATTCTAGATAGAGTTCCACTTGCGCGATAAAGGGAGTGATATCCTGCTCGAGTCCGATCGGAAATCCCAGATCGATCGTATCGATGCGCTCTACCCGCCCATCGGCGCGTACCACCACCAGTTCCTCATGCTGACCGCTCAGGCGCAACCAGCCTTCCTCATAGTCCAGTAAAATTAGGGTCAGGTTCTTATCGGATTGCATGCGCCGGACATTTTCATAAATCGTGCGGTTCAGGGTGGTGAAAAACCGCACGGGATCGGTTTCCTGGTGGGTTAACAGGGTGCGCACCGACGTTTGCACCATAATCATCAACACGCCGCTCTCTAACCCATGGCCAGTTACGTCACCCATAGCAATCTTGACCAGGCCACCCTCCTGGAGCACATCGTAATAGTCCCCCCCTACTTCAGTGGCCGGTTGCATAAAGCCGGCAATCTCCAAGCCCTGAATGGCCTGGAATTCCAGCTCCTTAGGCAGAATCATTTCTTGCAAGCGCCGGGTAACGGCTAGCTCTGCCCCCATACGCAGGTTTTCGGCTTCTAAGCGGCGATTCAGCTCCGTAATATCCTGATTGGCCTTGAACAGAGCCACCGCGACATGATTGAAGGAGCGCACCACCTGCCCGAGTTCATCCTTGTTATCTAGGACGATGAGTTGCTCGAGTTGGCCGGTTGCGAGGTGATGCGAGGCGACCTCCAAGCTCTGCACCGTCCGCATCACCGCCAGATAGAAGCTGCTAAACAGGTATACCACCCCTACCAGTACGACACACACAAACCCCCAGACCAATCGCCATTTGGAGTCAAACCCATGGATGCGTCGATACAGGAGAGAGTCCAGTTCGGTCACCACCTGCTGCCAGAGGTCCAGACCGCTCTGTAAGAGACGGTTGGTGGCTGACACAGAAGCCAGGAACACCATGGGGGAGTGGCTCTGGGCGACTTGGTCAAGGACAGCCAGGTGCTGCGTCATGGCGTTAACAAAGGACGTGACTGTCTCTCCTAAGCGAGGATACACATTGCCGGCCGGATTGTTCGTGTAGGCAAACATCATGTTGCGCTCGAGCTCTTGCAACTGATCCCGCAATAGGCCAGAGAGGGTAATAAGTCTGGCCCGCACTGCGGTCTGTTCTGCCAGGGTGGCGGCATATCCCTGTCGAGCCTGGGCAGAGATCAGCTCTATACCCAGCAGGAGCAACTGGCTCGTGAGCTCCTGGACTTTGGGGAGCGTGAGCAGGCTGACACTCATAAGGTAATAGGTATCGAGATCGGGATCCAGAATTAGGTTGGAGGTATTCCCGACATGGGTATAGAGCTCCCGCACCTTCTGCAAGATCAAGTTATAGTAGCTGCTGGAGGGTTCTAGAGTCTGTTGGGATTGCAGGGCTTGCCATTGCTGCCAGGACGCTCTGAGGGAGTGCACGCGTGCGCCCGTGTGCAGCTCCCTGTTCAGTCGTTGATCGACACGGGCAACCTCCTCCAGGGACTGCGCAACGCGTGCCTGTTGCTGCCCGAGTTCCTGTGGCGTCAGTTCCCCCACTGCCAGACGAGAGACGGCCAGCTGACTCTGGGGAATGTCTTCCAGCACCTGTCTGAGGGGGCGCAGGTAGGCGGTGCCATATAATTCTTTTTGAGAAAACTCCCGTTGCATGCTTAACTCGGTCAGCAGGAGGTACATCACGAGGGTGAGGGGCAGGATGAACAACATGCTGATGAGCAGAAACTTCTGCGGATACATCAGACGATTCATCAGGGCGATCGCCGGAGCAAAAGGCTTGATGGGCACGCGTGCTTTCCTTTCAGACCACCACTGAATGCGTGGGTGCTCCTTTGCTCCTACTTGGCTGAGGACGCAGCACGAATTGTGCCGCTACCCGCCCCACACGAGGGATGGACCTGTTGGCTCCCCACGCCGCCAACGATGATTGGCTTCATCGTTCACCGCATCTGTTCTCGGGTCAAACAAAAAGGGCCGGCCAATCACCCTCTAAGAGAGAGTGTCCGGTGCACCAGTATTCGCTCGTGGCTGTGCGGTTCGGCTCAGTCAGGATCGGCTCAGTGATGTGCTGCAGTCTCGGACTGTTCGTGTGAGCGAGCGCCATCGTATGTCTCACCTGCTCCCGTGTCAACAGAAACATGTAACTTGCACAGGAATTCAAATTGATACAACGTACCGCAAGATAAGGTATAAAAAACTTCCTAGAACAAGAAGAAGACACATCATATCCGTAGGCAGCCACGAGGCCAGGGTGCTGGGGAGGCGAGAAGGTCAGTAGAGTGCAGCGTGTCGAAAAACCTGCGGAGGAGGAGATAAGTGGACGCAGATTCTTGCAATGAGTTGTTCGACATATTGGTAAGCACTATGGTAGGGGTCTGCAGCCTGTTCAAATAACGGGCGATTTTTACAGGTTAGTCCGTCGCCAGCATGTCGCGCCTACGTGAGTCATGTAAGCTCTGCGCCTTTTTCTGGGCCGCTCTATCTAAGCACGCTTGGGAACAGA
>Ga0075418_10006260_pt1 | contig 13419 bp, 15 predicted proteins | sample SoiMetdeltSBSDD2_FD_81776 | JGI IMG/M metagenome (GOLD analysis project Ga0075418, IMG submission 81776) | Bulk soil microbial communities from a Populus tree surrounding site in Tennessee, USA - Soil MetaG P. deltoides SBSDD2 | ecosystem: Environmental > Terrestrial > Soil > Tree plantation...
ATCGCTGCGAGTTGCCTCGAGGCCGGCGTGTCGGCCAGGGTCGCGGCCACGGCATGATCGCCGAACCGTAAGACCACCCGCTCGCCCGGCGTGCCGCCTGGTACGACGCTCGGCATGACCTGCACCGGCGAGGGCGCAGCCGTGATAGCGACGGTGTCGCTGGAGCCACGGCCTGTCGAGCAACCGGTCCATATGGCCACCAGCATGGCCACCAGCGTGCCCACCAGTACGGCGGTCAGGGGTGTACCGGTGGCTCGGCGGTCGGCCCGTGGGGTGAACGTCGTCGCGGTCATGCCTCAAGCACACCCGGACTGCGGGACGCGAGGAAGTCACTACTGATGGGTGTACTGCCAGTACGTCCCACGTTCCCGCGGGGCGTCGTACCGTCGATAGCGTGGACAACCGAGTCGAAGTGCGCGAGTTCCTCACCACGCGCCGCGCCAAGATCAGCCCCGAGCAGGCCGGCATTCCCACCGCCGGGCAGCGCCGCGTCCCCGGGCTGCGGCGCAGCGAGGTCGCCGCGCTGGCCGGGATGAGCGTGGAGTACTACGCGAAGCTCGAACGCGGTTCGCTCGCCGGGGTGTCCGCCGGCGTCTTGGACGCTCTCGCGCGCTCTGCAGCTCGACGACGCCGAACGCGCTCACCTGCTCCGCCTCGCCCACGAGGCCGACGGCAGCAGCGCCATCCTGCGCCGCCCTCGCCGTCGCAAGCACGGGTCGGTCCGCCCCAGCCTGCAATGGTCGCTCGACGCCATCACCACCGCGCCGGCGATCGTTGGCAACAACCGGTTGGACCTGCTCGCCGCCAACCAGTTAGGCCGGGCGATGTACTGCGACGTGTACTCCGATCCGACCAGTCCGCCGAACTTTGCCCGGTTCACCTTCCTCGACAGCGCAGCTCACCGGTTCTACCCCGACTGGGATCTGGCCGCCGACATGGCCGTGGCCAACCTACGCACCGCCGCAGGCAAAGACCCCCACGACAAAGGTCTCCATGACCTCGTCGGCGAACTGTCCACCCGCAGCGACGACTTCCGCCGGCGTTGGGGTGCGCACAACGTTCGCACGCATGGCACCGGCGTCAAACACTTCCACCATCACATCGTCGGCGACCTCACCCTCGCCTACGAAAGCATGGACCTGCGCGCCGACCCGGACCTGACCATGACCATCTACGCCGCCGAAACCGGCTCGCCATCCGAGGACGCGCTGCGCCTGCTCGCGAGCTGGGCGGCCACAACCCGCGACAACGTACTGCCAGACCTTCGGCGTGACGCCTAGCCACACGCTGAAACGTGAACCAACCGCTCCTCCGTTATGCGGTCAGCGAAGAGCGAAGCAGGGGGAGGGATCGGTGGAGCTCGCGCTGCCAGTACGGCCAGCGGTGCAGGCCCGGCCCGTACAGGTCGGCCTGGACGCGTACGCCGGCCTGCCGCAGTCGGGCCACCAGGGCCCGAGACTGACCGACCAGTACGCCCTCGCCGTACTCGTCGGTCATGCCCGGCGGATCGAGCGGACCAGGGCGGCCGTCCCCGGCGGAGACGAACACCGGGATCGGGCGCAGACGCTCGGCCAGGTCGTAGGGGTTGTGCTCGCGCCAGATCTGCTCCTGCTGCTGCGGATCACCCCACAATGCATCCGGGTCGCCGCCTTCGCGCTGGATCACACCGCGGACGATCCGTGCACCGTTCGGCTGGAACCGGGTGTCGACGATTCCGCTGTAGGAGGCGGCGGCGCGGAACATGCCAGGGTTGCGGGCGGCGTACGACAAAGCGCCGAACCCGCCCATCGACGGACCGGCGATGGCTCGCTGCGGCCCGGCGCCGTACCGCTCCTCGAGCAGGCTGCGGAGCTCGCGCAGATGGAACCTCTCCCAGCGCGGTGGACCAGCGCGGCCGTTGTTCCACCAGTCGCTGTAGAACCCGGCGCGACCGCCGTCGGGCATGACGACCAGAACGCGGCGCAGCGCGGGCAGGGCCTCCACGTCGGTCTCGCGGATCCAGCTGGTGTAGTCGTCGCAGCAGCCGTGCAGCAGGTACAGCACCGGCCAGTGCTGGCCGGGACGGCGCTGTTCCCAGCCATCGGGGGTGAGCAGCCGGACCTTTACCGCCTGACCCATCGCCGGTGAGCTGATCGTGAGATCACGCTGTCGCGGGCCCACGACATGCTCGTCAGTGACGACCGGGGGCCCGGGGGTGCCCGGCGCGGGCGTCGCCGACTGGCCCGCGCAGCCCAGCAAGGTTGCGACAAGCACCGAGACAGCGACCATCCGTCTCATCAGGGACGACGACCGCAGGCGGAGGAAGCACGTTCCCACGGGTGCCGCTCCGAACGCCTCGTCAGGGCCTTGTTGCCGTGTCCACCCCAAGCAGCATGCGCGCGCAGAGGTTCGGTCACCACGTCAGTTCGATCTCGAGTTCGCTCTCGTCGTCCCCGACCTCAATCTCGAGCTTGAACGTGACCTGATCCGGTACGTGCACCTTGAAGCGCATGCCGCCGCGCTCGAACTCGACCTCATTGTTCCGGGCGAGCGCAGTGGCGAGCGCGTGCAGGCGATCGGCGGCAGCTTCGCGGCTCAGCCGCGCCTCGTCGGTGATCTCTATTAGGTCCATCTGCCTTCCTTCGGTTGACCTCGCTGGGTTGGGTTCGCCCGGCTACACGGCAGTCGGGATGCAGTCATGGTCGCGGGGCGCCGCTCGATTTTCGTCATGCACGCTGCATGAACAACCGTCGCGCTCCCTCCTGGCATGCCTTGGCCTCGTCGCCGATGTTCAAGCGACGTGATCACGGGTACGGGGGCCGTCAGCGGGCAGGTTCGCTCGAGGGACCCTGCCCGTAGGCCTCCAGCGGTTCAGACAGCAGCCGCCGGAGGCCGCTCAATGGCCAGGCATGCACAAGAGTGGCGTCAAGCAGAGTGGGAACGTGTGGTCACCAAGGGTTCGCTCAGTCGAGAAGACCGGTGGTCTGACCGATCTCGATCAAGTGGCCGTCCGGATCGCGAACGTACGCGCGGATCTCGCGCCCGTGGTCCTTCGGCTCGGTGAGGAACTCGGCACCCTTCGCCGTCCACTGCACGTAGACCTGCGCGATGTCGGCCACCCGCACGTTCAGGAACGCGCTCGTACGGTCGGGGTCGGGCGGGGTTTCGAGCGTGACGGTCGGCTTGTCGTCGGTCGGTCCGCCACCCTCGTTGAGGATCAGCCAGCTGTTGGCGACCTTCATGATCACCGGATCACGCTCGAGCAGCACCCGCGCGTCGAACAACGAGCGATAGAAGTCGCGGGAGCGATCCTGATCCGACACCACCAGGAAGTGGGTGATCACGAAGCCCTCTGTGGGTGCGGGGAAGTCGTCGGGGTTCACTGATTTCTCCTCGGGATCTGGAGTGATCGATGCGCACCCTCGTGCGACGGTGCGCCCATGTTCCGTGCATACACCAATGGTGTCCGCGCTTACACGACCCGGTCGCGTGCGCCACCGTATGCGCGGCTGTCACGGTGTGGCGGGATCCGGCCAAGACGGACCGAGCCGGTACACGCGCCGGGCGTTGTCGCCCGCGATCATCTGCGCGAACCGCACCGCGTCTCCCGTGGTAAGGGCATCCTGTGCGAGCCAGTCCTCGAGCACCCTGCCGAGCGCCTGGCGGAACTGCACCGCACCGAGGTAGTGCAGTTCGGCCAGCCCGAACCCGTCCGAGGCGTACAGCAGGGAGCCGAACGGCGCGAGCTCCAGCGTCTCTGCGAGGACTGCGGCCGCCCGGGGACCGACGTGGTTGACGGCCAGGCTCACATCGAGCACCACCTGCGGGAAGACGTTCGCCAAGTAGGCGGCCTGCCGGTGGTACGGGTAGCAGTGCAACAGCACCACCGGCGCCGCGTCGCTCGGAAGCGAACGCAGGAACGGCGTCAGCAGCGACGGATCGGATCGATGCAGGATGAGGTCGGGGTCGCCATACCCGGTGTGCACCTGGACCGGGAGGCCCAACGGCACGCAGCAGTGGACGGCGTAGGCCACCAGCGTCGGGTCGTCGAGCCGGTACCTGCCGGTTCGCTCACACGCCGCCAGCCACCGGTCCGCAGCGCGTTGCACCTCCCGTCGAGAGGGTGCGGTCGCGGGCAGATCGAGCCCGACCCGATAGGCGGCGATCGACTTGAAGGCGACGGATCGCGACGCTCGCTCCGCCAGTGCCTCCGCGAGCGCGAAGCCGAGATCGGCGGCGCCCACTCCGGAGGCGGCCAGCTCCTCGGCGACCGACTCCGCCCGCGTCACCTGGTGCACCCGTGCCCCCACAAGGTCGGCCAGCTCGGGCAGGTCGCACAATCCCGGACGGTGCAGACCGGTATCGACCAGCAGGTCACTGGCTCCGCAGGCCCGCAGCAGCCTCCTGGCGGTTTCGTTCGGTCCCAGCGTCTCCCGACGGGCCAGGTAGACGTCGGGATCGGCATGCGGGCCCAGGCCCAGCAACGGTGCACACGACCGGCGCACGGCAAGGCCGACCTGCGAGTCGAACTCGCTGGTGCCCTCGGCGCCGCGCTGGTGGGCCTCGGTGAGCAGCAGCTCGAACTCACTGCGGTCGAGCGGGTCGACCACGACCGGGTGACAGTGCTGGTCGACCAGCGGGATCGCGGCGATTTCGTCCGCGATGCCCATCGCTAGTAACGCCCGCGGGTCGCGGCGACGACCTGGTCCGGGGTGGAGTCTGCGAACAGAGCGATCTCCGCCCGCCGTACGGCGGTGAAGGCGTCGTACAGCCATTCCCCCATAGCCGTCTTCAGCAGGTCGCTCTTCTCCAGGCAGGCCAGGGTCGCCTCCGCGGAGGCCGGCAGCCGCTCCACGCCGAGCCGCATCAGCTCAGCCGGATCCACGGCGGCCGGGTCACCGGTCACCTCCGGCGGCAGCCGCAGCCCCTTGTCCACGGACTCCAGGAGGACCGACAGCACCGCGCCTACCACGAGGTAGGGGTTGGCGCTGGCGTCGAAGCACTTCACCTCGACATTGGCCGCCGTGCTCCTCTCGCCCGTCGACCCGGTCACGAGTCGAAGCGCGGCCTCGCGATTCTCCCGGCCCCAGCACCGGTAGACGCCGGCCCAGTGCGAGGGCACCAGCCGCACGTGGCTGGCGACGCTCGGCGCGCCGACTCCGCACAGCGCAGGCAGCGCGTCGAGTACGCCGGCCAGGAACGACTCCCCCGCCGCGGTCATGCCATAGGGACCGGGCCCGCCGGCCAGCAGGTTGCCGTCGCGGTGCACCGAGAGATGCAGGTGCTGGCCGTTGCCGACCAGACCCGCGACGACCGCGGGCGCGAACGAAGCGGCCAGCCCGTGCTGCCGGGATACCGCCCGAATGGTCTCGCGGACCAGCAGCACATGGTCGGCCGCACCCACCGGGTCCAGCGGAGCGGTCGACACCTCGAACTGCCCGGCGGCGTACTCCGGGTGCAGTTGGAGGACCTCGACCGACTCGGCGGTGAGCGCCACCATCAGGTCGCGGCAGTAGTCGGAGAGCTCGACCATCCTGGTCATCCCGTACGCCGGTCCTGAGCACGCCGGCAGGAACTGGCCTGGGCCGTCGACCCCGAGCGCCCACTCGATCTCGAAGCCCATCCGGATGTCGAGTCCCGCGGCGGCCGCCTCGGATGCCATCCTCCGTGCGAAGCTGCGCTGGCATCCGGGATGCTCGTCGCCGTCCTGGGTGAACCGGTCGACCGGAGCCCAAGCCCATCCGGGCTGGGCCGCGAGCCGCACGACGCGGTCGAGGTCCGGGTAGAGACGCAGGTCACCCGTCGGGCCACCGGCCAGCCGACCGGCGGTGATGCTGTCGTCCACGCAGAACACGTCGAACACCGGCGACATCCCGACACCCCATCCGGCTGCACGCGCGAGCCCGCCCACAGGCACGGTCTTGACCCGCGTGACGCCGGCGTTGTCGACATACGTCAGTGCGACACCGGCCACACCGTCCGCCGCCAGGGTGTCCCCGAGCGCTCGCCCCCGCCGCTCCCGGTCTTCACGCCACCTGGCATGCACGATGTCCCCTTGGTCGGGTCGGAGCGCACCGGCGCCGATGACCCCAAGAACCGTCGCCGGCAGCCCGCCTGCCGCTCGGTCGGGGAGAGCGTCGCCGTGCGAGTTCGCAGGCTCCCTTCGGACGCCCTCAGGCTAGATCCGGGCTTCCGGTCCGGCAATGGTCGCCGCGGATGGCCGACAGCCTCGGCGACCGGCCCTGACGCCCTTGGCCGAGTGCTCCGGGTCCGGCACTGCGACCGCCGCGGTGCCGGACCCGGAGCCGAGCGTCGGTCAGAAGGGGCTGTAGCAACGCTGGCTCGCCCCGTGGAGGTTGTTGGTCAGACGCCAGACCATCGCCTTCATCGTGGCCGGTCCGTAGATGCCGTCGACCCTGATGCCATGCAGCCGCTGGACGCGTTCGACCGTCGCCTTGGTCTGCGCGCCGTAGTAGCCGGTGGCCGGGAGGCTCGCGCGGTAGCAGTCGCGCAGACTGTTCTGCAGCGTCGTCACGCCGTACCCGCGGTCACCGGGCTTGAGGTAGCACGCGAAGTGCCCGGTGCCGGTGGTCCTTGACACCGTGGCCGGGAGCCAGGCCCACCAGCCGTTGCCGGCGTAGCGTCCCCCGCCCACCGCGCAGTACGGGCTGAACGAACCCGGCGGCGGGTTGGCCGTGACCGTCCTGGACACGAACGGGCGGTAGCACTTGATGCTGTTGATGCCCTCCGCCTTGAACAACCGCCACCGCATCGCCTTGAACGTCCGCGGGCCGTATACCCCGTCGACCGTGATCCCGTGCAGCCGCTGGACGCGTTCGACCGCCGCCTTCGTCGTCGCGCCGAAGTAACCGGTGTCCCCGATGTTCGCGCCGTAGCAGTAGCGCAGCGCGTACTGGAGCTGGTGCACACCGCCGCCCCGGTCGCCGTACTTCATGTAACACGCCTGGCTGCTGCGGCCCGTCCGGTGCACCGCGGTCGGCGCGAACACCGACCAGCCGTTGCCGGCGACCACCGCGAACACCGTGTCGCAGAACGGTTCGGTCGTCGGCGCGGCGGCCGCCGTACCTGGTGCCGTGATCGCGGTTCCGAATGCGACGGTCGCGAGTACTAGAACTGCCCTGAGTCTCATGCCTGCCCCCAAATGAACAGCGCCATGTCCTCGATGAGGACTCCTGCCTGCTTGGACAATCTCGGGTCGCCCGCGAGTTGAGCGGCCACGATCACAATCCGGTGTCGGTGAGCAGGACGCCGGGCATCGTGGGTGGCGGGTAACGAGCATGGCCACCATCGGCACCACAGCCGACGCCTCTAGCGCGTAGCTGTCGCCCGGACCGTCAGCTTCATCGTCTCGGTGGTCGTCCTGACTCCATCAGGCCCGCAGTACGAGAAGCGGTACGTGAAGGTGTAGGTGCCCGGTTTGGCGTACGTGTGCGGCTCCCTGGCCGTGTCCGTGCCCGCGCCGCTGACTCGCTCGTGGGCGCCCTCGCAGGTCACCAGTCCAGCGTTCGCCCCTGCGCCCGGTGAGCCGTCGCCCCACGTGTACCCGGTCATGTAGGCGTAGTTCTGCCAGCTGTCGGCCCGGGACGACTGGCCTGTGCGCTCGATGATCGGGGCAAGCATCGAGCCTGACTGTCTGAACCGCATCGTCACGGTCAGCCCGTTGATCGTCGGATCCAGTCGAACGGTGACCCCGACCGGTTTCACGGCTGGCGAAGTCGGCTCGCTCGGAGACACGGGATCGGTCGGCGGCGGGGTGTCTGTGGCCTCAACAGGCGGCAGGGTCCGAGCCGATGCCGACACCGACGTCTTCGGGCTGGACATCGGACTGGTGCTTGGCGAGATCGTCGGTGGTTGTGTCACAACCGTTTCGGGGCCGCTCGGGCTGTGGGTGACGGGCGGGGCAGAATTGGGCCCGGCGAGAGTGCCCGCAGCCAGTGCCACCACGGCAACCGCCCCCACTGCCGCGGCAGCCGCCCCAGCCGCACGGCGGCGGCGTACGGTGCGGATGCGCTGGTACACAATCTCGCTCGGGACGCCGCGCGGCGGAGGCGGGTCGGCCACCAGTTGACGGAGCTGGTGCTTCAGCTCGTCGGGCATTGGTCTGCCCTCTTCTCGGACGGTGCGGTCAGGGGCGCGGTGTCGGCCAGCAGGTGGTGCTCGCGGAGCCTGGCCAGGCCGCGGGAGATGCTGCTCTTCACGGTGCTCGTGGAACAACCCATGATCTGGGCGATCTCGGCGTCCGGCAGATCCTCGAAGTACCGCAGCACTAGCGCGGCACGGGTCCGGCGGGGCAGGGTCGCGAGGGCGCGGAGCAACCGGTCCCGGTCTTCCACCACCCCGTACTGCGAGGGCGCAAACACCTCCGGAAGGAACTCGGTCGGCGTCTCGCCCTTCCACTTGCGACGCCACCACTGGGTGCTGGTATTCACCATCACCGTGCGGGTATAGCCCTCCAGCGCGGCGACGTGGCGCAGCGACTTGCGGTGGAACCACACTTTGGTGAGCGATGTCTGGACCAGGTCCTCAGCGAGGTGCCACTCGCCCGTGAGCAGGTAGCCGAACCGTTGCAGAGCGGTGAACCGCCCGTCGACGAAGTTCGCGAACTCCTCGTCCAGTCCCGGGTCCATCCGCTGTCCCTCGCACCCTGGTATGCGGTCCGGCCGCTGGAATCCCAGTACGGCGCGGGCCACGGCTGACCTTGCTCAGGAGTGAGATGACGCGAGGGTTCCGAAAGGTTGAGCCGAGAGCATCCCGTGAGCAGGTCGTAACGTTTCTGCCGCCGCCGCGCTCGCGCTCAACCGGGCCGGAGATCAGGCCTTCAAGAGTTCGATGAGGGGTACCGAGGTGTCTGCGAGCCGGTCTGGGTCGACGGGCCGGCCGCTGCGGATCAGTTCTTGGATGGGCTCGACGCCGTCATTCCACAGGTTGACGTGCATCCCTGCAATTACCCGGTGGTCGCCGAGCCAGAAGGCGTGGAACGCCCGGCCGTCGACGTCGCCACGGGTGACAAGCTGGTCGTAGCCGTCGGTGCCGAGCCAACCCGAGAACTCCATGCCGAGGTCGTATTGGTCGGTGAAGAAGTACGGGAGGTGATCGTGGGTCACCTGCCGGCCGAGCATTGCCTTGGCCGCGACCGGTCCTCCCTGCAGGGCATTGGCCCAGTGCTCAACCCGGATCTGCGTGCCGTACAAGGGACTGAATGAGCTCGCGACGTCCCCGACCGCGTAGACGTCCGGGTCGTCGGTGCGCAGCGATTGGTCGACGACGATTCCGTTGTCGCAGCTCAGGCCGGACTGTTCGGCGAGTTCGGTGTTGGGTCGCGCGCCGATTCCGACGATGACTGCGTCGGCCGGGAACTCGCCGCCATCGTCGGTCGTGACGCTCGACACCCGTCCACGGCCCCCAAGGCTTGTCACGCTGCGACCGAGACGCAGGTCGACGCCGTGCTGACGGTGAAGGCCGGCGAAGAACTCCCCCATCTCGCTGCCGAGGGCGGCCAGCAGCGGAGTCGGCTGTGGATCGATGACGGTCACGTCGCAGCCGTACTCGCGTGCCGCCGCGGCGGTTTCCAGGCCGATCCAGCCGCCGCCCACGACGACGACGCGACCGCCGCCGCGGATCGTTTCGCGCAGCCTGTCGGAGTCCTCGACCCGGCGCAGGTAGTGCACCCCATCAAGGTCGCCGCCGGGCAACCGGAGACGCCGTGGTGACGCACCCGTGGCCAGCAGCAGCTTGTTGTATCCGATCCGCTGTCCGTCATCGAGCTCGACCTCGTGGGCCCTGCGGTCGAGCCGCGTCGCCCGGCGTCCGAGCATCAGCTCTACCGACTTCTCGCCGTACCAATGTTCGTCGTGCAGATAGATCGTCGCCCGTTCCGCTGTCCCCAGCAGGTAGGACTTGGACAACGGTGGCCGCTCGTACGGCAGCTCGGTCTCGGCGCCGATGAGGACGATCCGTCCCGGGAAGCCGTCCTCGCGGAGGGTCTCGGCTGCGGTCGCACCGGCCAGGCTGGCGCCGACGATGACGTAGGTTTCTTCGCTGTTCATGACAAGTCCCTAGGGAGAGTGGTGATGGTGGCAGATTGTGGCGGCGCGGTGGCCGGTCGGACGGGGCGAGCTCAGATCCCACATCCGGTCAGCGCGAAGAACTCCTGCCGCGAGCCCGGGCTGTCGCGCAGCAGTCCGTGCAGCGCCGAGCTGACGGTCCGCGAGCCGGCTGCCTGCACACCGCGGAGGGTCATGCACAGGTGCTCCGCTTCGATCACGACACCGACACCCTTCGGATCCAGCTGCTCCTGCAGCCAGTCGGCGATCTGCTTGGTCAGACGTTCCTGCACCTGCAGGTCCCGTGCGAACAGCTCCACAGACCGGGCCAGCTTCGACAGCCCGAGGATGCGCTGCCCGGGCACGTAGCCGACGTGGGCCACGCCGTGGAAGGGCAGCAGGTGGTGCTCGCACAGTGATCGCACCGGGATGCTCCTGGCCATTACCAGCTCGTCGTAGCCCTCGTCGTTCGGGAATGTCGTGAGATCGAAGTCGGGTGGCGTGAGTAGTTCGGCGTACGACCGTGCCACGCGGCGCGGGGTGTCGGCCAGGTGCTCAGACGACGGATCCTTGCCCAGCGCCAGCAGGAGATCGGCCACGGCCCGTTCCGCGGCCGGCAGGTCGACGCCCTCGCCGCCAGAGATGACGCGTAGCCGTTGCTGCACCGGTGACAGTGAGGACAGGAGTCGGTTGGACGCGGAGGTGCTCATTGGCTGTGCTCTGTCCTCAGTCAGGAGCCACGGCGCACGGGCGCGTACCTGACGGCGAGCCGGGCCAGCGCGAGCGCGGCGACCAGCAGGCCGAAGTCGCGCAACGCGACGTCGTAGAAGCCGGGGATCGTCAGCAGGTTGACGATGATCCCCGCGAGCCAGGCGGCGACCAGCAGACCACCGAACCGCGGCAGCAGGGCGACGACCAGTCCGGCAACGATCTCCACCACGCCCACGGCGTACATCGCCTGCTGGGCCGAGCCCGGGACGATGTCGTTGATCCACGGTGCGAGATAGCCCGGCCAGTCGGTGAGCAGGTTGGCGAACTTGTCCAACCCGAACACGATCGGGGCCACAACAAACGTCATCCGCAGGGCCAGGAAGGCCTGGTACGCCGGATCGGACAAGGGTGCGCGGCTCGTTGTTCGGGTGCTGCCCTCGGTAATGGCCATGATTCCTCCTCTAAAGCTTAGATAACTTGACTTTAGAGCCTCTTGCCTGTTCCGTCAATGGAGGTTGGCTTTAGAATGAGGGGTGTGGATGATTCGTGGGAGGCCCGCGTCCAGGCGGTCGCGGCGCTGGAGGAACCGACTCGGCGCCGGTTGTACGCGCACGTCATAAGCCAAGCGAGACCGGTGACCCGCGACGAGGCTGCCGCGGCGCTCGGGCTGCCACGCACCACCGCCGCGTTCCACCTCGACCGGCTCGCCGACGACGGACTGCTCGACGTCGCTTTCGAGCGCCGCACAGGCCGGTCAGGCCCCGGCGCCGGCCGCCCGTCCAAGCTCTACCGTCGCTCAGATCGCCACCTGGTGGTATCACTCCCCGAACGTCGCTACGACGTGGCCGGGCGCCTGCTGGCGGCTGCTGTCGATGACGCCGAGAGCTCCGGCGACTCACCCCGGGCGGCTCTCGACCGACGCGCACATCGGCTGGGCACCCAACTCGGCGAGGCCGCCCGTGCAGCCGACGGCGAAGCGTCCGACCAGGACGCCGTCCTGCGTACTCTCGAGCAACACGGCTTCGAACCCCGCGCCGAAGGCAGCGGGATCGTCCTCGGCAACTGCCCGTTCCACATCCTGGCGCAGGAATACACCGACCTGGTGTGCACCATGAACCTCTGCCTGCTTGACGGGCTTCTGACCGGCCTGGGCCACACCGACCTACGCGCCCACCTCGACCGCGGGCCGGGCCGCTGCTGCGTGCGCCTCGAACCCCGTCAAGACCGAGCCTCAGGTGCCACCCCGCAGGTGGGTCAGGCCCACACCGACCGGGATGCTGACCAGGAGCAACAGCAGCAGACCCCGGTAGGCCCGGATCGCGAGCGGTGACATCGAGTCCTGCCCGGCGGTGGTGCTATGGGCGGTACGTCGGACGGGGCGTAGCGCGATCCCCAGGCCGATCACCAGCAGCAGCGCGCCGATGTCGACGAGCAGGGGGATGTCGGTGAGGGTTCCCCCGATGACCGCGGCGTTACCTAGGTTCCAGGACGCCACCTGGGTCCAGCCCAACACACGAGGATCGAGCGGTTCAGCGGGTCGAGCCCACGCCTGGCCGATCGCGTACTGCGCGACGCCACACACCAGCACGAGATAGGCCGCCAACCAACTCCCCTCGTCCAGCTCCAGCGGCCCGGTGACCGCGGCGACGACTCCTCCGAGAACGACACAGCATGCCCCGGCCACGACCAAGACCCTCGCAGGGCGGCTCGTCAGCCCATATCCGAGGCCGGTGGGCCGGGAGTCCACGGCTTTCGCTTTTGACGGCGTGGTCATGACCTGGCTGCCGCTGTCACGCGTTCACGCCCTGCTGTCAACGCCAAGGTCAGCGACCCCATCACGATGCTCCCGCGCCAGTGAGGTGGGCCAGGCACAGGTCCGGTTCGACGAACGCGTCCAGCCGGTCGACCGTGATCGTGGAATGCCAGGCATCCATTGCGCCCTGCATCAGGCCGAGATGAACTGGGCAAACGATCTCGGACCTGTTCGCCGCGAGCTCGAGGAACGGGCAATGTCTGAGCCCGATCTGTGCCTGATCGTCGTCCTCGCGTCGTTCCGGCGCGAATCCCAACCCGTCGAGCAGGGTGATCAGCCGATCGACAGAATCCCCGGTGCCGCTGGCGCCACCGTCTCCCGACGAGGAGACCTGATGGCGCCCCCAGGCGCGGCCGGCCTCGACAGCACGGCTGCTCGGATCTTGACCGGTGGCGATATTGTTGGCGAGAACCTCGGCCAGCAGCCGGTAGTGCCGCGGGCCCGTCGGATCCATCCCTCGAGCCACCCGGAACAACTGCGGAGGACGTCCCGGAGTCCGACGATCAGCCGCGATCCGCTCCACCTGACCGCGCCCGACCAGCGTCTCCAGGTGGAACCGGACGGTATTCGGATGCACCCCGAGGCGGTCAGCGATGTCGGCAATGCTCAGCGGTCCCGGTGCGTCCCTGAGCGTCCGCAGCACAACCTCGCGTCGCCCCACGGGCTCCCGGCTCTCGTTGCTCTGTTTCGCCACGGTGATCACGCACCCCTCGTCTCGGCCTGAGGTGGAACGCTCGCGACCAGCGGCGTGTCGGTACCGATCGCGCCGTCCATCACATCTACACACGGCTGACCGATCACGTACGTCATGCCCTAGAGTTTACACAAGTCCGACTTGTAGAAACTAGCAGG
>Ga0075418_10006261_pt1 | contig 13418 bp, 8 predicted proteins | sample SoiMetdeltSBSDD2_FD_81776 | JGI IMG/M metagenome (GOLD analysis project Ga0075418, IMG submission 81776) | Bulk soil microbial communities from a Populus tree surrounding site in Tennessee, USA - Soil MetaG P. deltoides SBSDD2 | ecosystem: Environmental > Terrestrial > Soil > Tree plantation...
AGCCGATCTTCCTTCACGAAAATGATCCGCCCGGCTATCGGGTGTCGAAAGCCCGCGCGCGGAAGAAGTGCCGTGGCTGACATCGAGGCGGCGGTCACCGATACGCATGCGCTGCTGTATCACGCCGCCGGCCGCGGCCTTGGACCAAAAGCCGCCGCCGTGTTTCAAGCCGCTGAAGCACGGCGAGCGGTGATCTACGTCCCGATCGCGGTGATCTGGGAGGTCACGCTGCTGGCGCGCGCTGGCAAGATCAATTTGCGGCGCACGCCGCGCGTGTTCTTCGTCGATCTCTTCACCAACGTCGCCTACCAACCCTACGACCTGACGCGCGAGCAGGTGTTCGAGGCCGACGAGTTGCGCTTCACTCGCGATCCGTTCGACGGATTGATCGTCGCCGCCGCCCGCGCACTGGAATTGCCGCTGCTCACACGCGACACCGTCATCGTCGCATCGCAAGCGGTCACGGTGATGTGGTGAATCCATTTGCGAATTGGTGATTGAGGATTGGGTGATTGTTTGGTGATTTGAGATTTGGGATTTGGAGATTCATTGGGTCATTGGTGATTGGGATCGTCTTTGCGACGACGACGCTGCGCGGTTTTTCGTGAGGCCGACAGAATCGCGGTAATCTCCCACGCCTCCTGCCTTAACGGCGCCAGTTCGGCCGCGGGGGCGAGGTGCGCTGCGTCGAGTTTGTGCAGCCAGCCGACGCATTCGTCCGCCTCTTCTACGGCAATTGACAGCTTCGCAATGAACTGCGCCCGGCTTTGCGCGCGGCAGGCGGCGTGGTAATTCGACGCGACCGACGTGGCAGCATCCTGAAGTTGCGTCAGGATCTTGAGCAGCAACAGATCGCAAGGAATCTTGCCGCGGCAGAACTGAATGATCGAAACGGAAAACCGGTCGGTGCGATCGCGCATCTCTTGTGGAGTCATGCGCGAGATCAGTGCACGGGTCGTGCCGCAGCGCGCCGGTGCGCGCCCAATCACAAATCATTCGATAAATCGCGAATTCGCGAATTCGCCAATCGAATGCACCAATCTCAAATCGCAAAATCAGCAACAATCGCCAATTCGCAATATCGCAAATTCTTCAATGGGCGCCTATCCCCTAAGAATCTGCCGTATCGGATCCGGCAACAGCTTCGTTCCCAACTTCCAGCACGTGTTGCACGCGTTGCAGTCGTAGTAGTGGATTGGCATCTGCGGCATCGATGCCGCTTGCGGCCGGAAGGCGCCGGAAGAAATCTCGCTGTCGACATAGATCAACGTTGCGCCGCATTGCGGGCACGAGGGATCTGGTGGTCGGCCGGACGCGTCGATCTGCATGTCTAATTGAGAGTCAGCTGCGCCGGCTTGCCATCGAACGAGATTGAACGCACGGTCTGCGTTCCCGCGATCCTGATTTCTATTCTGCGTGGCGCGGGTCCGCGCGTCCGCGATCCCGGCGCGAGCGCGAGCGAGAATCGACGCGCGGCATCATTCCAAGTCATCACCAGCTTCATGAAGTCGCCGCGCTTGTGCGCGAAGGACTTGCCGTCGTCTTCGTAGAGCGTGAAGGCGCCGTTCGCGCCAGGATATATAGTCACCGCCAGCGGCGCGTCGACGGGCTCGTCGACGTATTGCTTCACCGGCCCCATCGGCAGGATCGCGCCGGCGCGGACGTGCAGCGGCATCGTCGACAGATCGACGGCGCGCGTGATCTCGCGGCCGCCTTCAACTTTTTCTTCCGTCCAGAAATCAAACCACGATCCGCGCGGCAGATACAGACGCCGCGATGTCGCACCCTTCTCGACCACCGGCGACACCAGCAGGTCGCGGCCCCACAGGAAGGCATCGCCGGTCGCGACCGCGCGCGCATCGTCGGGGTGATGCAGCCACAACGCGCGAATGATCGGCAGGCCGGTGTCGCAACACTCGCGTGCGATCGTGTAGGTATACGGAAGCAATCGATACCGCAGCTCGAGATACTTCCTGATGATCGGCTCGATCTGCGGGTTGTTCAGTTCTTTGGGATCCGGATCCGCGGCGCCGCCGGTATAGCCGCGCAACTCGGAGGGACCGATCTTCCCCATGTTCCATCCCCACGGCAGGCGCAGGTGCCAGTTGCGTCCGTGCGCGCGGAATGACGGACAGAACGTGCCGAACTGGAACCAGCGCACGTGCAGCTCGCCGGTGTAGTCCGCAGTGGGAACGAAGCCGCCGATGTCGGTGCCCCAGAATGGAATTCCGGAGAGACCCGTATTGATCGCGACGGGCACGTGCGTCTTCAGCGTTTCCCAGAACGAGTAGACGTCGCCCGACCACAGAAACGCGCCGTAGCGTTGCATGCCGGGCGATCCATTGCGATGCAATGCAAACGGACGTTCGTCGGGCCGATATTGCTGCGGCCCCTCCCAATACATGCGAATGCGCGCGAGCCGCGACGGCTCGTCGAGTCCGTCGCCTTGATCCGGCCACATCCCGTCGACACCAAGATCGTACAGAGGCTTGTGATACGGCCAGTAACACGGCACCGCGCGATCGGCGGGCCAGCGATCATCAGGTGTGCGGCCGCTTGGCACCGCCTGATCGGGCGTGCACGGATCGGCGACCGCGCCGCTCATGCGCTGCCCTTCAATGACGATGTGCAGCACGACCTTGAAATGCTGCGCGTGCACGTCGTCGATAAACTGTTTCGGGTTCGGAAAGTTTTCCGGCTTCCATCCGAACTCACCGTTGCGCGTGTTCCATCCCGACGGCGTGAATTCGGTGCCGAGATAAATCAGCGCATCACACGGCAGCTTCTTCTCGCGGAAAGTGCGCGCGACCCAGTTGATCTCGTCGGGACCGGCCAGCGTGCGATGCGATTGCATGTAGCCGAACGACCAGAGCGGCGGCAGCTCTGCGTAACCGGTGATTCGCGCATACTCGCCGATGATCGTCTTCGGATCATCGGACGCCACGACGAACGCATCGAATGGCAAGGCGTCATTCGACGGCTTGAACGTGATGGTGCCGCCGATCATGTTGAAGCCGCCGAGCGGTTGATGAACGTAGACGCCCCAACCATCGGGACTCACGAGCCATTGGATCGGCACGCGGCCGCCGTGCGTGCGCAGCTGATAGCCACCCTGGCCATTGCGCGTGGCGTATTCCGATCCGCGCCGATCGAACTGCGGGCCGCCCTCGCCAAGGCCGAAGATCTGCGAGTTGCCCATCGCGAGCATCACGTTCGAATCGGTGTTGTTGAATGTGAAGGTCTGGATGGTCTTCTTTCCGCGCGTGACGACGACAGTCGGCGACGGGCCTTCGACGACGCTCACCACTAATTCTGACTTCGCCCGCTGATCTGCGGCCGCCACTAGTGCGCCGCGATTCACAATCGTTTCGAGTTTGCCCGCGACAATCGGCCGCACGGTGATGCGCACCGTCGATGCGCTCACCGGGACGTAGGCGATCTCAACCGGCTGGCCCGCAACGACGATCGGCGCCCTCTGTCCGCGGATCAGCGAAGGGGCCAATACCGTCCCGGCGCCCGCCACCGCAAGCCTGGTCAGCGCTGCACGTCTCGTCACCGCCATGGCAGCGCATGTTAGCCGAAAGCGCGAAAGCGTCTAACATACGCGCGTGGGTTTGCGGCTCGCCGTCGCCCGTCTCATCGCTACGCCGCTGTTCACGATCTTTTCGATCGTTTCGCTGGCGGCCGGCGTCGCCGTGACGACCGCCGTGTACTCGGTCGTCGACACGTTATTGCTCGCCGATCTTGGCGTGGCGGATCCGGAGCGCACGGCCGTCCTGGTGACGCCGTTCAGTGGACAGTCACAACGCAGTTCGATCTCCGAGACCGACTTCGAGGACCTGCGCCGCGCGCAAACATCGTTCAGCATGCTTTCGGCCGCCGCGGCGATTCAGCCGGCGATCGCCGCCAATGGCAATGCCGAAGTCGCCATCACCGAGGCTGTGGACGGCGCCTATTTCGCCACCCTTGGGATCGGCGCGGCGCGCGGCCGGGTGCTGCAACCGGCGGATGATGTGACGGGCGCTCGAGTGGCGGTGCTCAGCGACGAATTCTGGCGCGGCCGCGTCGCCGCGGATCCCAACGCCGTCGGGAGAGAGATTCGCATCAACGGTCAGGTCTTTGAAGTCGTGGGAGTCGTTCCGGCACGATATCGCGGCGTGTTCGGGGCGTTCCTCAGCACGCGCGTGTGGATTCCACGTTCCACGGCGTCTCTTCTCCATGCGCAGGCGCCGTCGAGCTCGTCGCCGGACTCACGCCAGCGTTTCTTCGTGTTCGGACGATTGGCGGCGGGCCGCACGATTGCGGACGCCTCGGCGGAACTGGGCACGATCGCCGCACAGCTCGATCGCGCGGATCCGCCGGCCGTGAGCGCCGCCGCCGCGGCGTCGAGCAATCGACAGTGGTCGGCGAAGTCACTGGCCACCTTCAGCGTCGAAGACAACGGCTTGCGGCGCTTCGGCATGACGCTCGTCGCACTGACCGGGTTGGTCCTGCTGGTCGCGTGCACCAACCTCGCGAATCTCGTGCTCGCGCGCGGCACCGCGCGGCAGGGCGAGCTCGCCGTGCGAATGGCGATGGGCGCGTCGCGCGGCCGGCTGATCTGGGAGCAATGCATCGAAAGCGTGCTGCTCGCTGCCGCCGGCGCGTTCGCGTCGTACCTGATGTTCCAGGCGGTGTCCGCCTTGATGACGACGGACTTTGCACTGGCCCTGCCCTTCGGTGGAACCGCGACTTTCTCGATTCGTCCCGCCGTCAACGCTCAAGCCGTGACGGTGGCGGCCGTCGGGTTGCTCCTCTCTCTCGGCGTCTTCGGTCTCGAGCCGGCCGTCCAACTGGCGCGAGCCCTTGACATCCGCAGTGCGCTGGCCGCGGGAGCGACCGGCATCCGGCCGCGCGTGGCCAGGCAGCGCATGGTGATTCGCTGGCAGGTCGCGATTGCGGCCGGCTTCTTCATCGTCGCGACCATGTTCATTCGCTCGACGATCAACATGGCGCGACACGACCCCGGCATCGACATCGATCGGATCGCCGTCGCGGTCTTGAATTTCGACAACGGCGTCTGGAACGAGGGACGGATCCGGCGTGGGATCGATCGCGTGATCGAAGAGGGCCGCAACACGCAGGGGATCGAGAACGTGGCGGCATCAGCAGGATTGCCGTTCGGCGTGCCCGCGATGCAGGTGACCATCGGGATCCCGGAAGACCTCGACTCGGTGAAACGCAACCCCTCGGTCGCGGTCGCGGCCACGCCCGCATTGTTCCAGACGCTCGGCATCGACATCGTGCGCGGCCGGCAATTCACGGACGATGACGGTCCGGCGCGCGCGCCGTCGATCATCATGAGCGAGCTGGCGGCGAAGCAACTGTTTCGCGATGCCGATCCGATCGGGCGCGCGGTGATCGTGAAGCTGCCGCAAGCCACGGAGACTCACGCCGTTGTCGTTGGCGTGGCGCGCGACACCGACGTGGGCTGGATCTACAGCGATCCCCGCGCGCTGATCTACATGCCGCTCGCCCAGCAATTCGGGAGAGGTTTGACGATCACGGCGCGATCGACGGGTGCGGGCGCGCAGGCGGTCCCGGCGCTCCGCGAAGCCATCCGCAAGGCCGATCCGGATCTCGCCGTGACGGCCATTGGCGCCGGATCGACGCTGCTGGCCGGCCCGTTTGTGATCGTCAGCTCGCTCGGTCGAGGCGCGTTGTACCTGGGCGGCCTGGCGCTCCTGCTGTCGATGGTCGGCCTGTTCGGCGTCCAGTCGCACGTCGTTGCGCATCGAACGCGCGAAATCGGGGTGCGCATGTCGGTCGGCGCCACCGCGCGGCAGATCAAACTGATGGTCCTCAAGGACGGTTATCGACCGGTGTTCGAGGGATTGCTGCTCGGCCTCTGGGGCGGCGTGGCGGGCCGGATCATGGTGCGCTCGTACTTAGAGCTGGAGAACGTCACGATTTTCGATCCGTGGATGCTGTTCCTCACCCCAATCCCGCTGATCGCCGCCGCGTTCTGTGCGTGTTACTTGCCCGCTTCTCGAGCCGCGAGTGTCGATCCGACAGTGGCGCTGCGCTGCGAGTAGTTACTTCTGACCGTAGTACGCGCTCTTCCCGTGTTTTCGCAAGTAATGTTTGTCGATCAGAAACTGATCCGGCTTGGGCGCGTCCGGCGCCATCGTGCGCGCGCGCCAGTCCATGCGGGCGAGGAATTCCAGGATCTCCGCGGTCTCGATCGCTTTAGTCGTGTCCGCTCCCCACGTGAACGGCGCGTGATTGGCGACGAGCACGGCGGGAATCGCGTCCGGCGATATGCTTTCCTTCTTGAAAGTTTCAACGATCACCTTGCCGGTGTTCGCCTCGTAGTCGTTCTCAACTTCCTTCTTCGTCATCGCGCGTGTCACGGGCACGTCGCCGTGAAAGTAATCGGCGTGCGTCGTGCCCATGCAGCGAATCGGCATCCTCGCCTGCGCGAACATCGTCGCGAACTCGGAATGCGTGTGCACGATCGCGCCGCAATTGAACGCGCGATACAGCTCGAAGTGCGTCGGCGTATCGGACGACGGCTTCCACCTGGTGTCGACGGGCTTGCCGTCTTTGAGCGACACCAGCACGATCTTGTCGGGCTTCAGCTCGTGATACGGCACGCCGCTCGGCTTGATCGCGAACACGCCGCCGTCGCGGTCGGCGATCGAGAGATTGCCGAAGGTCCCCATCACCAGGCCTGTTGAGGCAAGCTCGAGATTCGCGCGGCAGCAGCGTTCTTTAAGACTCATGGCTTCTGATCTCGAGCAGCCGCTTCATCACCGAGCCAAGGTTCATGTTCTTCACATTGCCGAACTCGTCGTGCAGCTCTTTATAGATCGCGTAGAGCTGATTGTAGACGGCATGCGCCGTGGGGTTGGGCGTGAATCGCTTGTCCTTCACCGACGTCATCGCCTGCTGCGCGGCGGGCCACGAATTGAATTCTCCGGCGGTGACCGCGGCAGAGAGCGCCGCGCCGAGCGCCGGCGCCTGCGGCGAGCCGGCGATCAGCATCGGCTGACCGATCACATCGGCGTAGATCTGCATGAAGACGTCGTTCTTCTCGGCGATGCCCCCGCAACAGACGACGCGCTCGACCGGCACGCCGTATTCGCGGACGCGATCGATGATCGCGCGCGCGCCGAAGGCGGTCGCCTCGATCAGCGCGCGATAGATCTCCGCGCGCGTCGTGTGCAGGGTCTGGCCGACGATCAGGCCGGTGAGTTTCGGATCGACGAGGATCGTGCGGTTGCCGTTGTTCCAGTCGAGCGCCAGCAGGCCCGACGCGCCCGGCTTGATCTCGCCGGCTTCGCGCGAGAGTTCGTCGTGCAGCGAATCGCCGCCTTTACACACGACCTCGACCCACCATCGCAGAATGTCGCCAACCGCGGACTGCCCGGCCTCGATGCCGTAATACCCCGGCATGATCGATCCCTTGACGATTCCACAAATGCCGGGAACGTTGTGGATGTTTCCCGAAGCGATCGCACAATCGCAGGTCGATGTGCCGATGATCTTGACCAGCGTGCCTTCAGCGATCCCCGATCCGACCGCACCGTAGTGCGCATCGAAGCCGCCCATCGCAATCACGATGCCCTCGCGCAGCCCGAACGCGTTGGCCCACTCGCGGCACAAATTGCCGGCAGGGATGCCGGGAGGAAATGCGCGATCGTAAAGACGATCGCGAAGCTCGGCAAGTTTCGGATCCAGGCGCGCGAGAAATTCCTTCGACGGCAGTCCTCCGGATCCCGGTTCCCCGTTCCCGGTTCCCGGCTCGAGATACATCGCCTTGTGACCGGCCGCGCAGATGCAGCGGACGATGTCCTTCGAGTTGTCGACGCCGGCAAGGACGGCAGGCACGAAATCCGCGAGCTCAACCCAGCTCGCCGCCGCGTCGAATACGTCGGGCGCGACTTTCAGGCATTTCCAGATCTTCGACCACCACCACTCCGACGAATATGTGCCGCCGATCGGGGCGAGGTATTGCGGCGCGTGCGCCGCTGCGATCTGCGTGATCGCCGCAGCTTCCTCTGCAGCAGTGTGGTCTTTCCACAGCCACGCCTGCGCCGCCAGGTTCCCTTCCCAATGTGGATCGATCGCGAGCGGCCGTGCCCTCTTGTCAACGGGCAGCGGTGTCGATCCGGTCGTATCGATGCCGATACCGATCACGCGATCGCGCGCAAAGCCCGGGTTCATCGCTTGCGCCTGCGCCAGCGCAATCGTGACGGCATGACTCAGCGAGCCGATGTAGTCCGCCGGATTCTGTCGCGCCAGGTGCGGATCTGTCGGATGCGTCAGCACCCCGTGATCGCCGCTGTGGTAGTCGCTGACGCCAGTGCCGGCAATCGATCCGTCCGCGCACGACACGACGATGGCGCGCGCTGAGTTGGTGCCGAAGTCGACACCGATCGTGAACGCTGTACTCATCCCACTAACACCGGGGCAACGACATCGAGAATGTCAGGGCCCGTACCGGCTGCGCGCGCCTTGTCGAGCCGCCCCTGATCGGCGTAGATACGCACCGCCTTCAACGCAAGATTCGCGAAGTTGATCATGCTGCGCTCCATCGCGCGCGTCGGATCTTCGCGATAGGTGAACTGATCCTGGCTGTAGTAGCCGCGATAATCGCGGACGAACGTCGTGTAAAGGTACTCAACTGATTCCGGAATCGACAGTGTGCCGAACATCAGGTCCTGATCGTTTCTGCCCTGCCGCGCGTCGTTGATATCGAACTTGTGCACGGGCACGCCGGCATACGCCGCCAGATCACACGACGTCGATGCCGTCGTCGCTTCCATTTTCTGGTGACCGTAATCGATCGTCAGGCCGCAGTTGTTGCCGCCGCAGGCCTTGTTCACCTGCTGCGCGACGAGAATGGCTGACGCGGCCGTCGGGATGATCATGTAGAGCTCGCGAGGCTCGTACGGCTTCGGCTCGATCGCCAGCTTGACGCCATGCTTGAGGCATTCTTTGTTCACCGTCACGAGCGCTTCCGTGAACCATTCGATCGACTGCTTGTAATCGATCTGAAAGTGATAGTCGGCGCCGTCTGATCCCGGCCACACGCTCAACACGGGGATCTTCAACAGCTTGCAGATCTCAACGCCCTTCAGCACTTCTTCGAGCGCCGCCTTGCGCAGCGCCTGGTCGGGATTGCACGGGCCACCAAGACGGAACTTCGGATTGGTCCACGTGTTGATGTTGCACGCCGTGATCGTCATCCCAAGCTCGGCGAGATAGCCCTTCGGCGCGCGATCGATGGCATTCGGATCGAGATCGCCATTGAGAGTCTTCTCGAACACGCTCTGGTGAATCTCGATCGCGTCGATGCCGGCGGCCTTGGTGCGGCGGCACTGCGATTCGAAATCGGTGCCGAAGCCTGGATCGTCCGAGTGATACCCCGGCGGCGCAAAACGATCGCAGAAATCCCCGGCGGACCAGTGTCCCACGCTGTGCCTGATGTCCATCTTTTTCAGGAACTCGATGGCAGCGGGACGATCGAGATAACCCTTGAGACCGGCGGCATATCCAAGCTGTGCGGATGAGAAGCGAGGCATAAGCGCGAATGCTATCATCCGCCTCATGACCGAGCAGCGGAAACTGCGCATCGTGTTGGTGATCGTCGGACTGGCAGCGGCGGCCACGGTGACGCAGGTCGCGTGCGAAGGCGCGCCGATCAACTTCCAGCTCTTCGCGCAGGGTGGCCAGCCGGCGAAGCCCGACTATCCGATCAAGCCGGTGGCGTTCACGGCCGTGCATCTCAACGACGAATTCTGGGCGCCGCGCATCGAGATCAACCGCACCGCCAGCATTCCGTCGGCGTTCGAGCAGTGCGAGCTGACCGGGCGCGTGAATCTCTTCGAGCGGGCCGCCGCCGTGCTGCGCGGTGAAAAGAATGTCGACACGCGGCCGCCCGGGTATCCGTTCGACGAGACCGATCTCTACAAGGTGATCGAAGGCGCGTCGTATTCGCTGAGCGTCACGCCCGATCCGAAACTTGATGCGTATGTCGACGGCTTGATCGCGAAGATCGCCGCGGCCCAGGAACCCGACGGCTATATCTATACGACGCGCACGATCAATCCGCAGGCGCCGCATCGCTGGGCGGGACCGGACCGCTGGGTCTTCGAGCGCGATGACAGCCACGAGCTCTACGATCTCGGTCATCTGTTCGAGGCGGCGGTCGCGCATCATCTCGCGACGGGAAAACGCACGCTGCTCAACGTGGCGATCAAAGCCGCGGACTTGCTCGTCAAGACGTTCGGTCCCGGCAAGCGCACGATCTGGCCGGGCCACCAGATCACCGAGATGGCGCTCGTGAAGCTCTATCGCGTCACGGGCAAAGAGGAATACCTGACGCTGGCGAAGTTCCTGCTCGATGAGCGCGGGCCCGGGCCGTATCCCGAGGGCGAGCGCGCGAATCCACGCGGCCTCACCTATAACCAGGCGCAGCTGAAAGTGATCGAGCAGAGCGAGCCGGTGGGTCACGCCGTTCGCGCTGTCTATATGTACTCGGGCATGGCGGACGTGGCCGCGGTCACCGGCGATCAGGCGATGCGCGCGGCCGGCAAGCGCATCTGGGATTACCTCGTCACGAGCAAGCTGTATCTCACCGGCGGCATCGGCGCCTCTGGTTCAGGAGAGGCGTTCGGGCAGCCGTTCGAGCTTCCGAACATGACGGCGTACAACGAAACGTGCGCGTCAGTCGGCATGGACTTCTGGAACCATCGGCTGTTCCTGCTCGAGGGTGACGCGAAATACATCGACGTGATGGAGCGCACGCTTTTCAACGGCCTGGTGTCGGGCGTGTCGCTCGACGGCAAGACGTTCTTCTATCCGAATCCGCTCGAATCAAACGGCCAGCACGCGCGGCAGGAATGGTTCGGCGTCGCGTGCTGCCCCGGCAACATCACGCGCTTCATGCCGTCGGTTCCCGGTTACCTCTACGCGACGAAGGGCGATTCCGTCTACGTCAACCTGTTCGCGAAGGGCACCGCGAATATCGATCTGCCTGGCGGCGCCATCACCATCGATCAGGACACGCGCTATCCGTGGGACGGCGCGATCAAGATGACGGTGAAGCCGAAGCAGGCGCGTCGATTCGCGATCAACGTGCGCATTCCGGGATGGGCGCGGATGGAACCGGTACCGAGTGCGCTGTACCGATTCATAGACAATGCTGGCGCGGGACCGACGATAAAAGTGAACGGCGACTTGGTGCCGTCGCCTACTCTCTCGCCGGCCGCCAGCGGACTGGCAAGGGGTTATTTCACGATCGATCGAACCTGGTCGCCCGGTGACATTATTCAGCTCGACCTGCCGATGCCGGTGCGCCGCATCGTCGCGAACGATAAGGTGATCGCCGACAGCAATCGCGTCGCCTTGCAGCGCGGCCCGATCGTCTACGCCGCGGAGTGGCCCGACAATCCGAACGGCAAAGTGAGAAATATCGTGTTGCCCGACAGCAACACGCTCACTGCGGAATTTCGCAAAGATTTGTTGAATGGCGTTGAGGTCATCAAAGGACGCGCGGTCGGCCTCGCGTTTGATGCGAAAGGCGCGATCACGCGCACCGAGCAGCCGTTCATGGCGATTCCGTATGCGACCTGGGCGAATCGCGGCCGCGGACAGATGGCCGTGTGGCTCGCGCGTGTTGATGCGGCGGCGAAGCCGACGCCGTTCCCGACCGTCGTCACGACGGCGGAGATCACCGCGTCGCCGTTGCCGAATGGCCGCGGCAAGAACCCGCGCAACATCATCGACGGCGAAGAGCCCGCGAACTCGTCTGACTCGACTGCGTACTTCGACTGGTGGCCGGTGCAGGGCAGCAAGATGGAATGGGTCGAGTTGAAGTTCGCGAAGCCATCGATGGTGTCAACGAGCGAGATCTACTGGTTCGATGACACCGGCCGCGGCGGCGTGCGCGTCCCGGCCTCGTGGCGCCTGCTCTACAAGTCCGGCAATCAGTGGCTGCCGGTCGAGACGACCAGCACGTTCGGCACCGCCCGCAACGCGTGGAACGCGTTGACGTTCAAACCGGTGACAACGCCAGCGCTGCGCATCGAGCTGTCGATGCAGCAAAGCTTCTCGGCTGGATTGCAGGAGTGGAAAGTTAAATAGTTCGGGAGAACTAAAGTTCTCCCCTACGATTCTCCCCAATGACGTAGGGGACAACTTTAGTTGTCCCGGAATCAATGGCCCTTTACCTCGGTCTTGACTGTTCAACTCAGGGCTTCACTGCCATCGTCGTTGAGATCGACGGCGACACTCGCCGCGTTGTTTTCAACAGCTCGCTGAATTTCGATCGCGATCTTCCCGAATACGAAACGACCGGCGGCGTTCGACGCGGCGTCGATGACAACGAGGTCTTCGCATCACCCGTGATGTGGGCCGATGCGCTCGATCGCATCTTAGGGCGCCTCGCGAGCGCGGCCGAGATCCCGGTTGACGAGATTCGCGCCATCGCCGGCTCCGCGCAACAGCACGGCAGCGTATATCTCAATCAGGACGCGCCGAAGACGTGGCGCGCGCTCAATCCAACAACGCCGCTCGCTCCCCAGTTGACGAAAACATTCACGCGCGAGCTCTCACCGGTGTGGATGGACGCGACGACCTCCGCGCAATGCCGTGAGATCGACGCAGCACTCGGCGGCGCCGATGCGACCGCGGCGCTGACTGGATCGCCGGCGTGCGAGCGATTCACCGGGCCGCAGATCAGAAAGTTCTTTCAGCAACAACCTGATGCCTACGCCCAGACGACGAAGATTCACCTGGTGAGCTCGTATCTGGCGTCATTGCTGGCCGGCGTGGATGCGCCGATCGATCCGGGCGACGGCTCCGGCACGAACCTGATGAACGTTCGGGCCAATCGCTGGTCGTCCGAGGCGCTCGATGCGACGGCGCCTGGCCTCGGCGATCGGCTGCCGTCGATTCGACCGTCATGGGAGATCGCCGGCACGCTGTCTCAGTATTGGCAGAAGCGCTACGCGCTGCCGCCGGCGGCGATCGTCGCGTGGACCGGCGACAACCCGTCGAGCCTGATCGGCACCGGCATCATCCGCGAAGGCGCGCTCGCAGTCTCGCTCGGCACCAGCGACACCGCCTTCACGTGCACGACGGAGCCTGCCGCCGGTTCGTCGCACGTGTTTCGATCGCCGACCGGCGACTTCATGAACCTGATCTGCTTCCGGAATGGATCGCTGGCGCGCGAGTGGGTGCGGCAGGAGTATCAGCTCGACTGGGATGCGGTGGCGAAGATTCTCGAAGCCTCACCCGGCAACGATGGCCGCGTGATGCTGCCCTGGCTCGACACCGAGATCACACCTCGCGTCACGCACGCGGGACTGCGTCGCTTCGGTTTTGATCAACATGATGCGGCCGCAAACATTCGTGGCGTGATCGAAGGC
>Ga0075418_10006262_pt1 | contig 13417 bp, 13 predicted proteins | sample SoiMetdeltSBSDD2_FD_81776 | JGI IMG/M metagenome (GOLD analysis project Ga0075418, IMG submission 81776) | Bulk soil microbial communities from a Populus tree surrounding site in Tennessee, USA - Soil MetaG P. deltoides SBSDD2 | ecosystem: Environmental > Terrestrial > Soil > Tree plantation...
ATGCAGATTGGCGGCTCGTACGCCAGACGTTACCATCAATTCCGTGTCCCAGCGATTCGACTAGAGTGATGCCAGCTTTGTCGGCGTATTGCTGGGCTCGCAATTCCACATCCGGATGAGAATCAGGCATGACCGCCAACTCCGCTGGCTACTCGGCACATGTCGAGATGTTCCTGATTCTGAACGGCCAACAGTTCGATCTCGGCCAGATTGGACCGGAGCATTGTATTGTGCGGAATCCTGCGGAGGTTCCCCCATCGCCGGGCGAAATCGTGCTGATCGTGGACGGCAACGAAACTCGCTTGCAGGTTTATCTGCCGCACGGTATTTCGTCGTCGAGTCGCAAGGTCGCTTATCGGCCGGCCTCGCCCGCTGCTGCCCCGTGGCCTGCGGCTGCCGCGTCGCGCTAGTTTCTCTGGAATTCATTTCACCATGTCCATCGACCTCCGCTCCGACACCGTGACCCGGCCGTCTCCGGAAATGCGCTTGGCGATGGCCAATGCGGAAGTGAACGACGATGTGATCGACGTCGATCCAACTTGCGACCGGCTGCAAAAGCTGACGGCCGAAATCCTGGGCAAGGAGGCGGCGATCTTCATGTCGTCGGGGTCGCAGACCAACCAGGTCGGCGTGCGGGTTCACTGCAAGCCGGGCGACGAGTTCATCTGCGAGACCGGCTGCCACATCTACAACTACGAGCAAGGCGCGTTCGCACAGCTCAGCGGCATCGTGGCCCGCACGGTGGACGGGAAAGCCGGCGTGCTGCACGTCGATCAGCTCCGCGGCCTGGTGCGGCCCGAAAACGACCACCTGGTCCGCACGCGGCTGGTCTGCCTGGAAAACACGCACAACCGCGGGGCGGGCAAGATTCAGCCGCTGGAAAACGTCGTCGGCATCTGCCGCTGGGCGCACGACAGTGGCCTGGTCACGCACTTGGACGGCGCCCGCCTGTGGAACGCCGCGGCGGCAACCGGCGTTCCCGAGGCGGAGTGGTGTAAGCACTTCGACACCGTCAGCGTCTGCTTCAGCAAGGGGCTCGGCGCTCCGGTCGGCTCGGCGCTGGCGGGCCCGAAGGACCTGATCAAGGAGGCCCGCCGGCACCGCAAACTGTTTGGCGGTGCGATGCGGCAAGTCGGCGTCATTGCGGCCGGCGCACTGTACGCCCTGCAAAACAACCGCGCTCGGTTGAGCCAGGACCACGCCAATGCGCAAATCCTGGCCGAATCGATCCGCGCCGCCGAAGGACTCTCGCTGATGCCCGAGGCAGTCGAGACCAACATCGTGATTTTCCGCGTCGAGCCCAAGCTCGGATCCGCGGCGGAGTTTGCCGCCGAGCTGAAATCGCAGAACGTGCTCTGCCTGGCGATCGGCCCGCAGCAGGTCCGCCTGGTCACGCACCTCGACGTCAGCGAAGCCCAGTGCCGCCAGGCGGCCAAACTCATCCGCGAAACGGCCGGCCGCCTCGCCAGCGGCCAGAAGTCGGCCAAGGAACTCGAGCCGGCGTATTGATCAAGCGCGGGTGCCTTTTATGCGCCAGCGCCCGCACTCGCTTGCGGATAAACTGCGGATGCTGGCGCTTCGCCCTTCGGCTCGACAAACACGAAGCTGAGGGCGACGAGCGCTAGGGCCACGCCAAAGTCCAGCGCCAAGATCGCCAGGATCTCCGGGCCGGCCCCCACTTCGGCCGCGCTGGCCCGGGCGGCTTGCCACAGCCCATATCCGCCCCACGCCGCAAGCGCCGCTCCCGGCGCGAACAATACCGCTCCGCAAATGCGGCGGCTGCCGGCCGGCAGCCAATCGGAGAGCGCGTGCAGGCCTTCGACCATAATCAGCAGCGGCGACATCATCTTCAGGACGGCTTGCTCCGGCGTCGCCCGCGGCCGGCAATAGACGAACAGGAACATGCTGAGCGTGAAGATTCCCACGCCGGCGGCAAAGATGCCGCCCAGCAGCCGCGAGTCGGCAGGGTGACGATTGATGGAGACGATCCAGCAGGCCCCCGGATCCATGCCCGGATTGTAGGACGCCAGCGCCGCAGCCCCTTCGCCGCGAATCCCGTGGCCGGATACGATGCCGGTCAATTCGCTGCCGGCCATGAGCCGCCGCAGCCCGGCGTCGTTGCCTGCGCCGTAAACCCGCGCCAGCACCCGCGGCGGGGCCGCCGAACCGGCCACCCGCAGCGGCACGTCGCAGAAGGTCCACCGGCCGTCCTCGCCGGGCCAATAGATATAGCCCTGCCACTCGACTTCGAAATCGTTCAGCCGGACGTAGTCGCCGGCCGTCGGACCGTGCTGGGCCAGTTCGGCGACGCTCGCCGGCGAAGGCGACGCGCCGCAGCGCAGCGACGTCAGCAGCTCGTGGCCGGCGATAAAGGACGTTGCAAAGCCGATGATTAGCGCGATCAGACCGAGAAACGAGCCGTTGAAAACGGCGAGCGGCGATATCTGCGGTTGCGTGCTCATAGATTCTCCCGGCGCTGGCAGGGCCGACCTGCAAGAATAGGCCGCGATTGTGCTGCTCAAGCGTGAGCCGGATTTGCCGGCCGTGCGGATTTTGCCGCCAGGCTATAGCCATACCGCTCGAAGTACGGCAGCCAGCGGCGGCTCACTTCTTCCTGCCAACGCGGCTCCAGCTCGTGACGGTTGACTGCAAAACTCGCGCGGGCGGCGAAATACTCCGCTACTTTCGGCTCGACGACGGCGAAGTCACCCAGCTCCAGCGCCGCATAGACTCCGCGCATGGTTTCGACCGGCGCAGCCAGCAGGTCTTCAAACCGCACATCGACGATGCCGCCGGCCGGCGCCAAGGGCCGCGTTCGCTCCAGCCGCTCGTGCATCCGCTCGAACGTGGCCAGGACAAACTCCTCCAGCCCGGTCAGCCGCGGCCGCTGATAGCCGTAGGCCTGATACATCGAGCGCCACAGCCGCACGGTCGAGGAAAAGACCTCGTACGGGTTGCGCGCGATGTTGATCCAGCGGGCCTGGGGAAACAGCCGCGTGAGCGTCGGCAAGCGGAACGTGTGCGTCGGCGACTTGAGCAGCAGCCGGCCGGGCCGGGCATAGGTCAGCTGGCGGAAAAACGCCACGACTGCACGCTCCCAACGCTGGCGGTCGGGCGTCGGCAGCGTGTCGAGCTCGAGCCAGGCATCGTTGGCACTTCCGTCGTTCGGAAAGGCAATCGTCGCATAAGGGCTGGGCACGCCGAGGTTGACGAGCGCGAACTCGTCTTCCTGCGGCGCGTCCCAAGCGACCCGCATTTTGTCGGGCGGGCGGGTTTTGGGCAGGGCGAACGTCGTCAGCCGCGGCAGCCAGCTCCCGGTAAGCAGGAAGTGGTGCGGCGCGAGACACTCGTAGGTCGTCGGCGCTCGCAGCCGAGGATCGAGGGCCAAGAGCTCGTGCAGCAGCGTCGTGCCCGTCCGCCAATGACCGATGACAAAAACCGGATCGGCGGTCAGCTCGGTGCGGGCCGCCCTACCGCCGAAGATTACTTTTTGGACAAGTCCTGCAGCCGAATTGCCAGATGCAAACACCAGATCGACGAGGCACTCGGGCCACGAGGCTAAATCCACGCGAAACCGGCCGCCGGCGAGAATTCGCACGAGCGCCGGCAGCGAGCAGCCCATCCACGGCGCGGCCTCTGTCCAACCGGGATGCGAGCTGCGGTCGGCTGGCGTGGGGGGCATGCGTACTACTCTAATCGAGCGGCTGCCACGCGGCTTGCACTGTCCGCGGAGGCCGCTACAGTGACGATCTCGCATTGATGGGCCCGCCGTCGGTTTTGGAGAATCTGCCTCTCATGAGCGACACTCTCGCGGTTCGACCGGACGCCGAGCCTGCCGCTAGACGGAGCGACTCTTCTTCCATTTCGCCGCCGGATGCCAGCGGTCACCCCGCGCTGCACGAACGCCTGCTCGAGCCGCTGGCCGCGCGGCTCAAGCGGCACAAGATCACGCGGATCGGCCTGGAATTTCTCGACCGCTGCGCCGACTTCCACCTCAAGGACCTGCGGATCGACGACATGGACGATCATCGCGGGGCGAGCATCCTCGGCCGCCGCGTGGTCAATTTCGGCTCGGACAGCTTCCTCGGCCTGGACCGCGACGAGCGCGTGCAGAAGGCGATTGTCGAATCGCTGCCGCAGTGGGGCACGCACAACGGCGCGTCGCGAGCGTTCTCCAGCGTGGCCCTGTGCACCGAAGCCGAGGCCCGGCTGGCCCGCTGGCTGGGCGTTGAGGACACGCTGATATTTCCAAGCGTTACGCTGGCCAACGCCGGCCTGATTCCGGCCCTGGCGTCGAAGGGCGACCTGCTCGTGGTCGATCGGCAGTCGCACGACAGTATCCACCAGGCCACGAAGATCGCGTCGTCCAACGGAGCACGGGTCGTCGAAATGCATCCCTGCCGGGGCGACGTGCTCGAATCGCTGCTCTCCTCCCACGAGGGCGGCAAAGGCTCGATCACGGCGGTGGACGGCGTTTACAGCATGTCGGGCAAAGTCTCGCCGCTGGCCGAGCTGAACGAGGTCGCCCGCCGGCACGGCGGTTTCCTGTATATCGACGACGCGCACGGCACCGGCGTCGTCGGCCCGCGCGGCCGCGGCGCGGCGAGCGTCGCACTGCCGTCGCTGCGGGGCGTGCTCCAAGTCGGCTCGCTTTCCAAGGGATTCTCGTGCCTGGGGGCCTACGTCACCTGCCATCCCGAGCTGAAGCGGATCCTCAAAATCCGCTCCAGCACGTTCATCTTCGGCGGACCGGTGCCGCCGCCCTACCTGGCGGCGATCATCGCCGTCTGCGACATCCTCGATTCGCCCGAAGGGGACGAGCTGATCGCCCACCTGCGGTCGCTGGTCGTGCGGCTGACGGAGGGGCTGAATCGCCTTGATCTGATTGTGGCCGGCGGCGTCGCGCCGATTGTCTCGGTCCAAGTTGGCGAGATCGAAGAGACCTTTGCCGCCGGCAAATGGCTCTTCGACCGGGGCTACTACGTGCAGTCGGCTACCTATCCGGCCGTCGGCATCAACGAGGGGCTGATTCGCATCCAGGTGAACGCCAACCACCGCCCGGAGGCGATCGACGGGCTGATCGCGGCTTTTGCCGATCTCAAGCGCGAGCATCGCTTGCCCGCCGCCTCGGCCCAGCGGCCCCGCGCGGTCCTATGACCCCTACGCAGAAACAGCGCATGGCCTGGATCATCCTGGCAATCGCCGGCGTCCTGGAAATAACCTGGGCTGTTTGCCTGAAAAAGAGCGAGGGCTTCACGCGCCCGCCCTGGGGCGCGATCTCGCTCGTCCTCAGCCTGGCCAGCGTCATCCTGCTGGCCCTCGCCCTGCGAACGATCCCGCTGGGCACCGGCTATGCCATCTGGACCGGCATTGGCGCGGCCGGCACGGCCCTGCTCGGCATCTGGCTCTTTCAGGAAGCCGCCTCGCCGCTGCGGCTGCTCTTCATCGCGCTCATTGTGATCAGCATGATCGGCCTGCGGCTGACAGCCAGGTGAATAGTAGACCTCACGCTCCGCGTGAGGCAAACATCTCGCGGAGCGAGATGACTACTATGACCGACCGTTATTCCAGCAGCTCGCCGGTTTGCGGATCGAGGGCTTCGCCGTGGCACAGCCTGGCAAGTTTGTTCAGGACCAGGAGCAAAGTGCCGGGGTCGAGGAATCCGTCGTCTTCTTCATCGGGGATGGTGCTGATTTCTTCAAAGTGAAAGACGTCGAAGCGGGCATCGGCGTGCAGGGCCCGGGCCAGGTGCGGCTTTTCTTTCTCACCGGGCCGCTTGCCTTTCCACTCCTGGCGGAGCTGAACGATCTGTTCCTTGACTTCTTCGCCTTCGACGTAGGTAATGTCCATGCCAGCCGCGTCGGCGTGCGACAGGATCGTCATCGACTCCAGCTGGCCGCTCTCGCTGGCGTTGATCTCGTGCACCTCGATCCGCGGGCCCAACTCGACCAGGGCCCGTTTCACGTCGGCGGCCAGCGGCCGGCGCTGACGGTCGAAGAGCACAAAATACGTTTCGCGCCACTGATAGCGGCTGTCGGCAAAGAGCGACATGCGGAGCCCTTGGCGAGTGCGGGGCGAAAGTTGCAGGCAATCTAGCAAGCTGGCCGCGGGGAAACTACCTGCGGGGCGGAAATCTTCACATGTACTTGGTCAGTTGTCAGTGGTCAGTTGTCAGTTGGAGGCGCATCAACTGACGACTGACAATTGACCACTGACATTCGCGGCTATTCCCCCTCCGTCTCGCCCTCTTCCCAGCCGTGGTCGTGGTCGTGCTCGCCGTTGTACCACTCTTCGATGGCCTTCAACACCTTGTCGCGCTCGGCCCGCGAGGCCCAGACCGATTCGTCCTGCTCCAGCCGCACTTCGTAATCCCCTTCGCACTCGCAATCGTCGTTGCCGCAGAAGTGAGGCACGTCGGAAATCCAGAGGATGCGGAACAGCGGAACGTGCTTATCGTCCACAACGACGAACAGCGGCGGTGACGGCATGGCGGAATCCCCGGGGCGACGAAACTACGTCTATTCTACGTCGCGGGCGGGTTTTTGGGTAAAGGCAACTGATACCAACCCTAAGCGTGAGCGAGGGACTTTTTGAACGCAGGCCGCGCCTAGAAAGCCCCTCGCTGACGCTTCGGGTTTGTATTACGTCCCCAGCTCCTGCGATCGCCGGGTCGCGGCGGCGACGGCGGCGATCAGGGCGGCGCGGAGACCCTGGTCTTCCAGGGCTTGCAGGCCGGCGATGGTGGTGCCGCCGGGGCTGGCGACTTTGTCCTTCAGCACGGCGGGGTGCTCGCCCGTGGCGATCACCATTTCGGCCGCGCCGCGGACGGTCTGGGCCGCCAGCGCGGCGGCGATCTCGCGGGGCAGGCCCATCCGCACGCCGCCGTCGGCCAGGGCCTCGATCATCACATAGACGAACGCCGGCCCGGAACCGGACAGGCCGGTCACGGCATCGAGCAGCTTCTCGTCCACGGCAAACGCGCGGCCGACCGCGCCTACCAGCTTGCCCACGAGCTGGCCGTCGGCAGCTGTCGCTCCAGGGCCGAGCGCATAAGCCGAGGCGCCCTGCCCGACCAGCGCGGGCGTATTGGGCATCACGCGAACGACGCGGCCCGTCTTCAGCCCTTCGCTCAGCCGGCCGATCGTGATCCCGGCGGCAACCGAGACGACGAGCTTGTCGCTGCTGATCTTGCCCGCCAGCTCGTGCATCACCGCGGGCATGCTCTGCGGCTTGACGGCCAGAAACAAGACGTCCGCCCGCCGCACCACTTCGGCGTTGCTGGCCGCCAGCGCCGCGCCGCGGACCACCTGCGTGAAGGCCTGCCCCGCCTCGGGCACCGGATCCCAGGCCACGATCCGCTCACCTGGAATGAGCTCCGCGACCTGAAACCCCTGCCCCAGCGCCCGCGCCATCTGCCCCGCGCCGATGAAGCCAATCGTCTGCGTTAACATCACGCCACGACCTCCAGCACCGGTTTGCCGCCGATGACGAGAGGGCGGTTGGTGCGGTCGTGAATTTCGGCTTCGGGGTTGATGCCCATCAGGTAATAGAGCGTGGCGGCGAGGTCGTCGGGCCTGACGGGATGCTCGTCGGGGTACGAGCCGGTGGCGTCGCTCTTGCCGTACACGAAGCCCCGCTTGACGCCGCCGCCGGCGAGCAGTGCCGTGTAGCACTGCGGCCAGTGGTCGCGGCTGACGTTGGCATTGATCTTGGGCGTGCGGCCGAATTCACCCATCCAGAGGACGAGCGTGTCGTCCAGAAGGCCGCGCTCGGAGAGGTCGTCGAGCAGCGTGGGCAGCGTCTCTTCGGTCCGGGGAAAGTGATACTTTTTGACGATCGGGAACATCCGCGTGTTGTCGAAGCCGTGCGTGTCCCAGCCGCCGCTGGTGTCGCTGCGGCCGCCGATGCTGGCGGCGAAATAGACGGTGACGAATTTGACGCCGGCCTCGACGAGGCGGCGGGCGAGGAGGCACGACTGGCCATAGGTCGAGCGGCCGTAGCGGTCTCTGATCTCGGCGGGTTCGGTCGAGAGGTCGAACGCCTGGCGGACCTTGTCGCTGGTCAGCATGCCAATCGCCCGGTCGTAGTATTCGTCAAAACCGCGGGCTTCGGCCGAATATTCCAGCAACCGGGCCTGGCGATCGACCAGCCGCTGCATTTCGCGGCGGCGGTGCAGCCGATCGAGAGGCAGATTGTCCGGCAGGCTCAATTCCGGCAGGCGAAAATCGCTGGCGGCGGGGTCTTCCGTGAAGAACAGCGGGTCGTGGGCCTTGCCGAGGAAGCTGGCATGCTGGCCTGGCGTGATCGAGCCGTCGGCGATCGTGTAAGGATACGAGACAAACGTCGGCATTCCATTTTTCGACGGCGCGAGCTTATCGACGACGCTGCCGTAGCCCGGGAACAGGTCGAGCGAGTCCCGCAGCCGCTGGTCGTCGGTCGGCGGGGCGTGCCCGGAGAGGGCGTAGTAGCCGGCCGAGTTGTGGTTCTTCATCGCGTGCGTGAGCGTGCGGATGAGCGTGACGTGGTGCATCCGCCTGGCGGTCTCGGGCAGCTGTTCGCAGACCTGGATTTCCGGGCAGCTCGACGCAATCGGCGCCAGCGGCGAGCGGTAATCGTCCGGCGCCTTCGGCTTCATGTCGAACATATCGACGTGGCTCGGCCCGCCCCACTGAAACAGGAAGATCACCCGCTTGGCCCGCACCTTCAGCCCCGCCGGCTGCGCCTTCGCACTATCCGCGGCCCTGAGCAGCCCCGGCAGCGTCAAACCGAGCAGACCTGCGCCGCCGGCGCGGAGCACGGTACGGCGCGGAAAAACAAGTTGGCTCATAGGCTCACCAGGCAGATTGAACAGAAGGTAACGAAGCAAACGAAGCAGACAAGAATCAAGAAACGCAAGCTCCTCTTCGTTACCTTCGTTTCCTTCTGTTCGATTCCTCTGTTTCCTGCATCAGTTGGTCCGCGTCTGGAACTTCCGCTCATGCTTGTTGGCCGGGATCGCCACGGTGTAGCTCTTTCCATCGGCGGCGACGGAGAGCTTCACGTAGTTTCCCTGGCAGTCCTTTTCCTTGTTGGCGATGTATTCGTCGGCGACGTTGCCGATCGCGCCGTCGGGGCGGAGGTTCTTGTGAAGCTGATAGACGGCTTCCAGCGACTTCGTCTCCTTCAGGTTCGAAGCGACTTCCGGCAGGCAGCCCTTCGTGCTGCCGTTGTTCATGATGGCGACCCGCGGCTGCAAGCTCCGCAGGACGAGCGGATTGTTGCTGGAGTCGAGGCCGTGGTGCGTGACCTGGTAGACATCGACCTGGCCGATCAGGTTCTTGGGGCAGACCAGCCGGGCCTCCTGGTTCCAGGTCAGGTCGCCGGCGTCGTAGAACCGCCAGGGGCCGAACTGCACCAGCATCACGACGCTGTTGGCGTTGTCCGAGAGGTCGCGCTCTTTCTCGCGGCCGGAAGCGCAGAGGTCGGCGTTATCCGCCGCGCCGGCCGGCGCATCGACGAACTTCTTCGCGCCACCGACAAACGTGAAGCTGATCTTCGCCGCGCGGTCCGCCTGCGCCAGCGGCAGCGTCAGGCCCGGCTTCACGACGTGCCGCTTCTCGACCTGCAGCTCGAAGTAGGCCTTGCCCGGGTTTTCGGTCAGCCCTTCGAACTGCCCGTTGTCGTACATATTCTTGACGGGCAGCTGATCGACGAGCGTCAGCGCGCCGCCAAAGTGGTCGCCGTGGTAGTGCGTGACGATCAGGTGGTCAATCTGCTTCATCCCGGCGGCGGTGACCGCCTTCACGATCCGGTCGGGATCGCGGCGGCCCGGATTGCCCGTGTCGATCAAGACCGTCTCGCCCGCGGGCGTCACCAGCAGCGTCGCCGCGCCCCCCTCGACGTCGATCCAGTAAATGTCGAGTTGGTTGTCGGCTGGGCCGGCGAGCGCGGCGGTACACAACAGGAGCGATGCGATGGGGGCAAGCGTGTGACGCATGTGTTGTGGATGCAGTAAGGATGAAGAAGTGATTATGCAGGCACTTTCGTGGTCAAGTTGCTCACAATGATGCTCTGCACCATCGCGCTGTCGTCGATGGTGGTATGCACGAGGCTCTGGCCCCAGGCCGTGCTGGTGACGTTCAAGTTGACAGCTCCAGCAACGTTATTGCCGCGGAGCAGCCAGTCGCGGCGCTGGAACAGATTGTCGTGATAGAGGGTGCCGGGCGGCAAGCGCGTCTCGGCGCTGATCGTGTTATGCCGGATGCCGTCGATGGATGCGGTGTATTTCAGCTGGAACTGACCGGCGAGGCTAGCGTCGGCCTTCAGGCCCGCGGCCAACTCGTACGTCGCTCCGCCGCCCCAGCTATAGCCAAGAATCGCGACGTAATCGACGTTGCGCTTCAGCACCGCGCTCTTCACCTCGTTGAACGCCGCGCCCTGGCCGGTCGATTGAACCTTGTCGTGGCTGTAGAGATGCACGTCGTAGCCCTGCTTGTACAGGGTCAGCCCCGTCGTGAAAACGCCCAGCCGCGGGTCGCCCACGTTGGCCGGGTTCTGCGAATTCCCGCCGATGACGATCACGTCGCTTTGAAAGCTGTGGAAGGTCACGTCGTCCTGAGCGACGTCCGCGCCCGCTCCCACGATCAGCGACAGCGTCGCGGCGGAGGAATGTGCCGCGCCGACATATTCGACCCACCACGTGCGCGGGCCCGCCAGGTAGAGCGCACCCTCGGTGACGGCTTGCGTCTTGGTGCTCGTCGTCCACAGCCGCAGCTCATCGGGCCAGCTGAGTGTAAAGTCGCCCCCCGAGGCATTGACATCGACGCGGACCAGGTCGTTCTCGGCCGCCGTGGCCGCGGCGTCGGAAAAATCGGCCACGCCGTTGGCATTGTCGTCGTCGCCGTTGACGCGAATGCCCGGTCCGGCCTTGGGGTCCGTTTCAACGGCGGCGGCCACCGGATAGTTGGCATAGTTGATGTACTCGGTCACCGGCCGATAGGCGACCAGGTCCGCGAAAGCCGCCATCAGCGAGCGGTCCTCCAGCCGCTCCAGCGCCAGCCTTGGCCGACGCTGCACTCGTGCCGGACGCACGCCCCGCCAGTTCTTCCCGAACATGGTTGCTCCTCCTAGTGGCGAAACACAAATTCCTTCGCGTTCAGAATGGCCCAGGCCAGGTCCTGCAGCGGGCTCAGCCGATTCTCGCCGCCAGAGGCCAATAGCGCTTCGGCAGCGGACAGCTCGTCGGGCGCTGGCCCGCGGCTAAGGGCGGACCAGTAGAGCTCGGCGATGATCTCCGCGCTGGGCCGCGCGGAGCCCGCGAGCTCGGCCAGCCGGTTCTGCTCGCCCTCGAGCATCTCGTTCAGTCCTTCGTCGCCGATCAGCGTGAAGGCCTGCTTCAGCGTCGTGCCGTCGGAACGTTCGCATTCGCAGGCCAGCAGCCGCTCAGGCTTGCCAAACGTCTTGAGGAATCGCTCGGCGGCGGTCGGCCTGCGGTCGCGGGGCCGCACGCGCTGCGTGCCGCGGACCTGGCCGGCCCGCGTGCCGGCGTCGTAGCCGTGAAATTCCGGCCGAGTGCCGAGCACCTGGCACTGCGCGTCGAGCAGCGTCTCGGCGCTCAGGCGGCGGACGATCGCCCGCGAAAAGCAGCCCTCGTCGTCCGCGTTCGTCTCGTTCGGCTCCGCGGCCGCCTGGTACGTGCGGCTGTTCATGATCGCGCGGACCAGATGCCGCAGGTCGAAGCCACAGCGGGCAAAGTCGCGGGCCAGGGCCTCCATCAGTGGCGGAATGCTGGCCGGGTTGGTGACGCGGAAGTCGTCGATCGGCTCGACCAGGCCGCGGCCGAGCAGGTGATACCAGATGAAATTCGCCTGCGAATTCACGAACAACTGGTTCTCCCGCGAGGCCAGCCAATCGGCCAGCGGCTCCAGGCGGTCGCCGGCCGGATGCAGCGACGGCGAGTAGGCCCCCAGGAACTTGGGCGGGGCGTCCAGTCCCGTGCGGGCGTTGGTAACCTCGCCTTCCTCGGCGATCAGCACCAGTTGCTCGCCGTTGAACTCGTGCTTGTCGAGCCGGTCCTTGCGCGTATTGCTGAGAATCTGGTAATCGATCCGGCCGAACACCGCGGCCCAGCTGTAGTAGTCGTCCTGCGTCCAGCGGTCGTAGGGATGCGTGTGACAGCGGGCGCATTGCAGCCGCACGCCGAGGAACAGCCGGGCGGCCGTCTCGCCGCGGGTGGCCGGGTCGCGATTGGCCCGGTAGAAGTTGGCGGGCGGGTTCTCGTACGTGCTGCCGCGGGCCGAGACCAGCTCGCGGACAAAGCGGTCGATCGGTTTCCCTGCCGCGATCGAGTCGCGAATCCAGCCGTAAAACGTATCGACCCCCTTGGCGTCGAGCACCTTCTCTTCGTTGCGGAGCAGGTCCGACCATTTGAGCGCCCAGTGCTCAGCAAACTCCGGCCGGGCCAGCAGCTGGTCGATGAGTTTCGTCCGCTTCTCGCTGGCGGTGTCGGCGACGAACGCCCGGGCCTCGGCGGCCGTCGGCAAGAGGCCGACGGCGTCGAGCGTGGCCCGGCGAATAAACGTCGCGTCGTCACAGGTCGGCGAGGGGTTCATCCGCAGCTCACGCAGCTGGGCGAAGACCAGCTCGTCGATGTAATTGGCCGGCGGCGGCGAACTGGCGACGAAATCGGGCCGCGCGGGCAGAAACGCCAGCGGCACCGCGAGCTGCTTGTCGAGATAGCGGACGATCACCGTCGCTTGGCCCAGCTTTTCACGCCGCACCAGGCCGCCCGGACTGATGGTCACGCTGCGGTTCGTCGGCTCGTAACAGGCCAGCGCCGTCACGTCGCGCGACTTGCCGCCGGCGAAGTGGGCGATGGCCATCAGCTGCACTTGCTCGTCGGGCGACATCACGATCGCTTTGGCCGGAGTAACTTCCAGCTTTTCCAGCTGCGAGCCCTCTGGGCTCGGCCCCGGCGCTCCGGCGGCGATCCAATCCAAGAGCAGCCGGTATTCCTGCGAATCGCGTTTGAACCGCAGGCCTCCTTGATGCACGACCTGGGCCGTGGGCTTCAGCAGGATCAGGCTCGCCTCGGTATCGAGCAGGTTGACCCGCCGCTGCTCGGCGTCGCGCGTCAGCGACAGGTAATCCGCCGCGGGATTCTCGCCGCGGAGCGAGAGCTTGAAGCCCCCTTTGCCGTTGGCGTTGCCGTGGCAGGCCCCCAGATTGCACCCCGCCTTGGAGAGGACCGCCATCACATCCCGATCAAACGAGGGCTGCTCGGCCCGCGCTGCCAGACAGCACAGCGCCGGCAGCAGCCAGAGCCAAGCGGTGCGCCGGTGACATAGACTCAGCATCGGCACTTCACGGCGGGAGTTTCAGCAGGCGGGAAGTCGAACACCGCAAGTATCGATTAGTTCGCTTCAATTTGCAACGAACG
>Ga0075418_10006265_pt1 | contig 13414 bp, 13 predicted proteins | sample SoiMetdeltSBSDD2_FD_81776 | JGI IMG/M metagenome (GOLD analysis project Ga0075418, IMG submission 81776) | Bulk soil microbial communities from a Populus tree surrounding site in Tennessee, USA - Soil MetaG P. deltoides SBSDD2 | ecosystem: Environmental > Terrestrial > Soil > Tree plantation...
CGCGGCACGTGCAGCTGTTGCAAGCGATCGACGGCCGGATCGAGGGCGTAGAACAACAGTGCGCCCAACACGAGCGGGAGCAGCACGGGCTGCATGAATTGCAGGAGCAGGACGACGATGGCGATGGACACCAGGACGAACGCGATATTCCGGACCTGGATCGCTGGCGCCGGCGGCGGCGGCGCGCCAGGTTCGGCTGGCGGGTCGACTATTTCCGAGGCCTCGGGGCTGTGCATTGCTTACCGAAGGGTTAGTGTCGGCGCACAGTGACGATTCGTGAGGACTTGGCGACCATAGGAGATGGAGTTGTCCGTCGTCTGTTCAAAATTGATCACGACAGGTGCGTCGACCTGGGGACGTTCAATGCAGGACATCGCCACGGGGGCAATGGGGTTACCGTCGCTGTCACCGGCTCGGATTTTGAGGTACGAGGATATGGATATCGACAACGACCGCCGTGGCGCCGACGCTGAAGCCGAACGCCAGCAACATGAGCTTGCTCGTCAAACCGCTGAGCGTGCGCGTGCTGTCGCCGAGGAGTTACGAGTGTCCGCAGAACACGGGCGCCGTGCGCTGGCAGAAGAAGTGGGCGAGACGATCGCGACGCTGACGACGCTCCTGGGTCGGATGGAGGCGGTCGAAGCGCTCAGACGCGAGGCTGGCAGAGATACGAAGTAACCGTCGTCACGAATGAAGCACGACGCTCAAGAGCGCCGGCTTGACCTTGATCCCGCCGTTGTAGTCGATAAAGCCCAGCTTCCGAAACTTGTTCATGAAGAAGTTCACGCGCCCGCGTGTGGTCCCCACGATTTCGGCGAGTGCTTCCTGCGACAGTTTTGGCACGATCCGCTGAGGGGAGCCATCTTCGGTTCCGTAGCGCGCCAGGAGCAGCAGCGTTCTGGCCAGTCGCTTTTCGACCGAGTTGAAGAGATGGTCGATGAGATCCTCTTCGACGCGGATATTCCTCTTGATCATGTGCGCCAGGAACTGTTCGTTGAGCTCGGCGTGCGTGTGCAACATCTCGAGCATGTGCTTCTTGTCAATCACCGCGACGGTGCTCGGATTCACCGCCACAGCGGTGGCGATGTGGAGCTGCTGTCCAGCCAGACATCCTTCCCCGAAAAAGTCCCCTGGCTGAAGCACGCTGACGATGGCCTCCTTGCCCCGCGGCGAGAGCACTGAGAGCTTCACCGATCCTTGCTGGAGATACATCACCTCCGCGCAGTCCGTGCCCTGCGCGAAGATTACGGCTGAGCGACGGTACTGCGTCACCCTGTGAACGACGCCAAGGGATTGAAACAGCGAGGAAGTATTCCTCGGCCCGGGAGCCTCGCCTTTCTCGGTAGGCATCGGTTTATGCTAGCACTGCCGCGGCTGGCTCATCGACGGGCCGTGACGCTTCTCCCACCCCCACATCCACGCAACGGACGGGCTTCCGCACGTCTGAATCGACGCGCATCGAGTGGCCTCAAAACTGTCTCGAACGAGACAGACAGCGCTTAGCGCGCACGGTAACGTAGAAGTTCTGTCGCCGGCTAAGAGCAGTCGCGACCGATCCGCTCGATGGTCGCATCGCATAGCGGGGCGGCGACCGACGACTTCGTCGCGGCGATCGCCAAACATCGGCACTTCGCCCGAGAGACCGATCCGCCACGCATGTGAGGACACGGCGGCAACCTCCTAACTAAGGAGACTCGACCATGCCTGAAACGGGACCATTCCACGACGCGCGGGGTCCTTCCTTCAGAAGGCGTTCTCGCTTCGGGGCCTTCGCGAAAAGGAATTGGCTCCTCAGCCTGGACTCGAACCAGGAACCCTCCGGTTAACAGCCGGATGCTCTACCATTGAGCTACTGAGGAACGGACAGCGAGAATCGCTCGTGAGGGACCCCTCAGTTTAACGGATAGGCCGCCGCGCGCGCAAGGGTTCGTGCGTCAAATCATCGACACGGCGGCCGATGACCTGTATAGTGCCCGTTGTCCCCGGCGCTGCCTCAGGCCACTGGCAATCCCACGTTAGTCACATTCGAGGATCCGCGTTTTTGCAAGTTCATCTTGTCAATCCGAGCCATGTGTCGTTCGGCGTCGGCGTCATCACGCCGCGCTGGCTGTTCGTCATTGCCGCCGCCACGCCGGCGGCGTTCGGTGACCCGCGGATCACCGACGAAACCCTGGAGCCGCTCGACGTCGGCACCATCCGCCAGGGCGACGTCGTCGGCATCGGCATCCACACCGGCAACGCCCTGCGCGGCTACGAGATCGGCCGCGCTGCGCGCGCCGCTGGAGCCTCCGTCGTGTTCGGCGGGATTCATGCCACGTTGTACCCGGAGGAAGCGCACGAGCTCGGCGGCGCTCACGCGATCGTCAAGGGCGACGGCGACGCGATCTGGGGCACGGTGATCGCCGACTGCACGAACGGCACACCGCAGCGCATCTACGACGGCGGCCGGATCGAAGCCGGAAGCTTCAAGCCGGCGCGATGGGATCTCCTGCCGGAAGGCCGGTACATGTGGGCATCGGTGCAGACGGTGCGCGGATGCCCGAAACACTGCTCCTTCTGCTCGGTGTGGCGCACCGACGGCCAGCGTCCCCGTCAGCGCCCATCTGACGCGGTGGTCGAGGAGATTGTCGAGCTCCGGCGCAAGGGATTCCGGTTCATTGCGCTCGCGGATGACAACTTCTATCCGGTGACGCTGACCGACCTGCACCAGGCCTCGCGGCGGGCCGATCCTTCCCGGCTCGAACAACTCAAGGCGTTGCGGCAGGACCGCTTCGAGCTGATGGAGCGCCTGGCAAAACTCCCGAGCGACATGGTGTTCTACACCCAGATCACGATGGAAGCCTCGGAGGACCCCGAGTTCCTCGAAGCGATGCACCGGGCGCACATCAAGGGCGCGCTGGTCGGGATCGAGTCGGTGACCGCCGACGGGTTGAAAGACATCTACAAAGGCTTCAACGCCACCGGCGACGAGCTCGTCGCCCGGCTCCGGGCGTTCCGCCGCCACGGCGTGCACGTCCTGGGGTCCTTCATCTTCGGGCTGCCGAGCGACAATCCCACGACGTTCGATGCGACCGCGGCGCTGGCGGAACAGGCGGAGCTCACCTTCGCGCAGTTCGTGATGCTGACGCCGTTCCCCGGCACCGTCGATTTCGCGGAATGGGAGAAAACAATCGACCCGGCTCAAAGCATCGCCGGCGTCCCGATCAGCCGGCACTGGCTGATCCCGCAGGCCTCGCGCCCGAAGGTCTACACCCCGCACCCCGTGATGTCCGCCGACGAGATCCGCCAGCGGACACAGGCGGTGTGGGATCGCTTCTACAGCCTGGAGCAGATCTGGAAGCGATCCGGCTGCGTGACCTCGTTGCGCGCGCGCCTCGCGTTCGTGCTGATCTCCAAGCTGTACCGGCAGATGTACGCCAACACCGGCATCGCCACCGACAGCGCGCGGGTCAATCGATCGGCACGCTGGGCCCGGGTCATCGCCAAGCCGTGCCGGCGTCTCTTCGCAGCGAAGCCGATGCCGCACCTCGCGATTCCGTAGCTGGCCTGGGGACCTGGGCTACGCGCTCCGCAGCGAACGCGCAACCAGCCCCAGGCCGCCAAACAGCAGCCCGAGCATCACGATCGTGTTGAACAGCGATGTCTGCCGGAAGTAGATGTCCATGTTCATCAGGACACCGGCCAGGATGATCGCGGCACCGACGCTGGTCAGCAGCCAGCCCGCAACCGATCGCCCGTTGTAGAACAGGAACGCGATGCCGATGAGCAGCGGCAGCAGCGTCAGCCCGAACCCGCCGTACTGCCCGAACCGCCAGAACGACGTCGTCACCTGCACCTGATTCAGAGTCAGATAGCCTCCGGCCGCGGCCATGATCAGGCCGGCGAAGAACTGACCGATGCCGCCCGGCGTGCCGCCGGCTCCCGGACGCTCGCGTGATGAAGTCGACACGGCGGAGAGAATAACAGCTTGTGCCACTCCTGATCCTGCCGCTGCTGATCGTGCGTCGCCGATACCGGCGCCACGCCAGCCGCACCCGCTTCGGAGGAGGCGAGAGCCGTGCACGGCCGCGAGCCGCGAATCGGCATAGACTTCGGCGATGCGAACAACGTGGTTCGTCGCTGCGGCAGCCACGGCACTGGCTGCGTCCCTGTCAGGACAGCCGTCGACCGGCCAAGCTCCCGATGCCGTGGTCCACGCGCGCCGTTTCGAGCGGGCTGTGCAGGCGTCGCAGCGTGTTCTCTACGCCTGGTTGAAACATGCCGATCCGAAAACGCTGCTGCTGCCGGATCGACCCCTCGCGGACCGCCAGAAGTGGATCTACACGCCCCACAACTCGGGCGCCGATCTGTACCCGTATCTGATCCTGACCGCGGAGCTGACCGACCCGGACCTCTATCACGGCCGGCTGATGGAGATGCTGCGGAACGAGGTGCGCTACACCACGGTCCAGCGATCGATTCCAGCCGACCTCACGCTTGCGGATCACAAGGTCGGGGCCGCCAGCTTCTTCGGCGCGGCCGAGTACGCGAAAGACGGCCTGATCGCCGTCACCGAATACCTTGGCCGCACGCCATGGTTCTATCGCATGGTCGACATGATCGCGGACGCGATGACCGATGCCACGGTGACTTCGCGATTCGGGGCACTCCCGGCGGCCGACGCCGAGACCAACGGCGACTATCTACAGGCGCTGGTCCGAATCGCCACGATGACCGGCGACCAGCGGTTTCTCGACTGGGCACGGCGGATCGGCGACGCCTACATCGAGGAAGTCCTTCCCGGCAGCGGTGGCGTTCCCGGCTACAAGTGGGACTTTCAGACGCACTCGGGCGAGCGCCGGCTCCGGCTGCGTGATCACGGCAACGAAACGATCGTCGGCCTGGTGATGCTGTTCGCGCTGGAGCACCAGCTCGGCTCCCCGCGCGCCGCGAGCTATCGGCCCGTCATTCAGCGGATGCTGGATCGGGTCCTGGCGTCGGCCAACCCGGACGGCCTGCTCTACAACGAGGTGAACGTCGACACGCTGCAGCCGATCGATCGCCATCTCTCCGACAACTGGGGCTATGTCTACGGCGCGGTCTACAGCTATTACATGGTCACCGGCGAGACACGGTACCGGGACGCGGTCCGCCACGTGCTGCGTGGTCTGCCGAAGTATCGCAAGTACGCCTGGGAACCCCGCAACGATCCGGCATTGCCGCTCGGTTCTTTCGACGGCTACGCCGATACGATCGAGAGCGCGATCTATCTGGTCTCGCGCGAACCCGTGCCGGAAGCGTTCGACTGGATTGAATCGGAGATGGACGTGATGCTCGCGATGCAGCGAGCCGACGGCCACGTCGAGGACTGGTACGGCGAGGGTAACTTCAACCGGACGGCGCTGATCTACGCCTATATGCAGAGCCAGGGTGTCCGGCCCGAGCGCTGGCAGCAGGGCATCGGCGTCGGCGCCACGCGCGAGGGCCCACGTCTCCGCCTGCACCTGGCGATGAACGCGCCCGAGCGCATTCGGTTCGATTTCGCCCGCCACCGGCGGGTGCTGAACTTCGCGCAGAACTACGTCCGGTTGAACGAGTTCCCCGAGTGGTTCACGGTTGACGAGAACCACCTGTATCGGCTGCGCGGTGCCGGGCCGGAGCAGGTCCGGCTGGGCTCGGAGTTGATCGCCGGCGTCGAGCTCGCCCCCGGCGACTGGATCGTCGAGCCGGCCGGCGATCCTCCGTATGGGCGGTGATACACTCCGCCACCAGTCACGTCGGTATCGGCACAACAGGGAGGCGGTCCTATGACCCGGTGCAGCTCGGTCTTCGTCATTGGCATCCTTTCTGGATTCCTCGCTGCGTGCGGCTCTTCGCAGGAAGGGACCCGAAAGCCCCAGGGAGAGCCGCGGCCGAAGATTGGCCTCTTGATGGACACGCTCAAGGAAGGAGAACGCTGGACGCGCGACCGCGACCTCTTCGTCGAGCGCGCCAAGGAGCTGCGCGCGGACGTGCTGGTGGAGTCGGCTGAAGGTGACGCGGCGAAGCAGCAGCAGCTCGCCGAGTCTCTGTTGGAGCGCGGCGTACAGGCTCTGGTCGTGGTGCCCCACAACGCGGAAGCCGCTGGCGCGATCGTGGAGGCCGCCAAGAAGAAATCCGTTGGCGTCATCAGCTATGACCGGCTCATCCTGAAGGCCGACATCGACTTGTACCTCTCGTACGACAACCGGATGGTCGGGCAACAGGAAGCGCAGTTCCTGCGCAACCGCGCCCCGAAAGGCAACTACATCCTCATTGGCGGCGCACCCACCGATCACAACGCCAAGCTGATTCGTGAGGGACAGATGGGCGCGCTCGAAGATGCGATCAAGCGCGGCGACATCAAGATCGTCGCCGATCCCTGGGCCGCCGACTGGCAGGCCGACGCGGCCTCGAAGCTGACTGAAGAGGCACTCAAGAAAGCCAAGAACCAGGTGGTCGCGGTGGTCGCCTCGAACGACGTCACTGCGGGCGGGGTCGTCCAGGCGCTGGAAAAGAATGGCCTCGCCGGCAAAGTCCTCGTGTCGGGCCAGGACGCCAATCTCGATGCCCTGCGCCGGATTGTCGCAGGGACGCAGGCGATGACGGTCTACAAGCCGCTCAGGCCCCTCGCGCGCGAGGCCGCGCAATCGGCGGTGCAGATGGCCAAGGGCGAGAAGGTCGAAGGCACGTCAACCGTCGACAACGGCCTGAAGGAAGTGCAGGCAGTGCTGTGGAACCCTGTGATCATTCACAAGGACACCATCCCCATCCTCATCAACGATCGGTTCTACACGAAAGAACAGGTGTACGGGGCCGGCGGGAAGTGAGAATCAGCGACAGCCGCTCAGGAATTCTTCCTGTTCACACGCTCGTGAGGAGCGGCTGCCGTCTGAAGAGACCTACCTCACTTCGGTTTCGAGTTCGATCTGGAGGGAGCCGCGCAGAGCGTTCGAGATCGGGCACTTGCTCTCCGCTTCGCGCGCGACCTCGTTGAACTGGGCCTTCTCGATGCCCTGCAGGTTCTCGGCAACGACCTTCAGCTTCGACGTCGTCAGCTTGATGCCCGCATCGCCCTTGTCGGCGACGATCGTCGCAGTGACGATGGTGTGACCGATCGAGCCGCCCTTGCGGCCGACGGTGGCGTTGAGCGCCATCGCGTAACACGACGCGTGCGAGGCCGCCATCAGCTCTTCGGGGCTCGTCTTGCCGGCCGGTTCGCCAATCCGCGACGGAAACGACACCGGCAGGTTGAACGCTCCGCTGCCGGCCTTGGCCGTACCCGTGCCTTCCATGATCGGTCCGGTCCAGTCCACTTCTACGCTTCGAGAAAAGGTCGCCATTTCACTGAGCTCCAATCAAATACCGGTCACTTTTTGCCTTTTGCCGTGACCGCCAGCTGTACGAGCAGGCCGACGGCCCCCAGCACGAGGGCGGCGGTCGCATCCCAGTGGGTGTTCGGCATCGGATCCAGCGGATACACGCGGTACACGGTCCGTGCCGCCACCTGGGCCGCGGCGGGGTCGCCCATCAGCGCGGCCGCGCCGACCAGCGCCGTCTGCGCCCCGCCGAACGCCGTCGCGATGATGATGACATACCGTTGCAACGCGAGCGCAGCGAGGGCGCCGGCGACGGAGAACAGGATGAGCATCAGCACACCGGGCTCTGACGTGAACGCGGCGAAGATCATGTGCGCCGCCGCGGCGCCGATACCCGCCCCGAGCAGCGCGACCCCCGCGAAGTACGCCACGAGCAGGATCAGCGCCCCGGCGATCCCCCCCGCCATCCAGCCGAGCACCATCCACAGCGTCTGCTCCGAGCCCATGAACGAGCTCGCGAGCAGCGCCCCGAGAATGAATCCATAGATGGCCAGGACCAGTCTGAACACACGGTACCCGGCAAAGCACGCGAGCAGACCGCCCAGCAGCAGAATGATCGCCGCTGGTGTCTGGAAGGTCGCAGGAAGCATGAAGCGCTGATTATATTCTTCGCAGTCCGCAACCCGCGGTCCGCAGCCCGCGATCCGCGGGCCGCGATCCACATTCGGAGCGCGAATCGATCGGGAAGGAAACCGGACTGCGGGCTGCGGACCGCGGCCCTTCGACTTCGCTCAGGGCCGCCCCGAGCATCGTCGAGGGGCGGGCTGCGATCAGTTGATGCTATTCGTTATCATTCCACGTGCCCCCCGCCGAGCGTCGTTCGGTCGCCGCCATCGCGACGACCGGTGTTGGCATCCTCCTCTTGATCTGGATCGTCTGGAGCGCCGGGCCCGAACGGATCTGGAGCGACCTGCGGCAGATCGGCTGGGGCCTTGCGGCGATCATCGCCATCGCCGGTCTTCGCTTCGCGGTGCGCGCGGCGGCGTGGATCCGGTGCCTCGAGCCGCCGCATTCGCTGCGATTTGCCGACGCGTTCGTGGCCGTCGTGTGCGGGGACGCGCTCGGCAACGCCACGCCGCTCGGGCCGCTGGTGGGCGAGCCTGCGAAAGCCGCGTTCGTCAGGGATCGCGTGCCGCTCGGCGTGGCATTCACCGCGCTGGCGATCGAAAACCTCTTCTACACGCTGTCGGTCGCCGCGGTCATCGCGGCCGGGATCATCGCGCTGCTGCTGCGTGGCGGGCTCGACCGCGAGCTCCGGCTCGCCGCAGAGCTCGGCATCGTCGTGGTCCTGGCGATGTATGCGGTGGCAGCGTGGGCACTGCTGCGGCGTCCCGCGCTCATCAGCCGCACGATCGCCGCCGCGAGCCAGATTGCGCCCTGGGCGCACCTCGACGCACGGCTCGAGAAAGTCCGCCGGCTCGAGCAGGACATCTACACATTCGCCAGCCGCCGTCCCGACGCGGCAGCGATCCTGATCGCCACCGAGCTGACATTTCACCTGCTCGGTGTGATCGAAATCTATTTGACGCTCTGGATGCTGTCCGCCGCCGCCCCATCAATCGTCACGTCGTTCATCCTCGAAACCGCCAACCGGCTCATCATCGTGCTCTTCAAGTTCGTGCCGATGCAGCAGCCCGGACTGAACGAGGTTGGAACGGTGCTCGTCGCGCAGGCGCTCGGCGTGTCCAGGCAGATCGCCAGCACCCTCGCCATCGTCCGTCGCGCCCGGATGCTGTTCTGGCAACTCGCCGGCACGGCCCTGCTCGTCCGCCACGGCGTCACCACGCGCCGCATCCTGCACGACCGCGAACTGAACGAACAGCGCGTGCATCACCTCACGACGCGCTCGAACCGCACCACGGACTGAGCCGATTCGTCACCGAACGGCGTCTTAGCCTTCAGACCCCGCACCGCGCGACTGTCGAGCTGCCAAGCTCAGCTCGTAGCCGCGGTCTGTCCGAACGGGCACGAGTCGTGAACGTGGCTGACAGTGGGGGCTGAGTGAGCATGATTCGAGGTGACCGTGACAGCAGTGCCGTTCGTCCCCGTCAGGGATGCGCTCGTTCTCGCCGCCGGCAACGGTGATCGCTTCCACGACGGAACCCGCCAATCCAAGCTCCTGCAACCGATTCTCGGCGAACCGATCATCCTGCGCACGCTGGCCAGCGTGCGCGCGGCGGGCATCACGCACGCCGAGGTGGTGCTCGGGTATCAGGCCGTACGGCTCCGCGCCCTCATCGAGGCTCATACGCCGTCGGGTCTTCATCTGCACTTCTGCTACAACCCGGACTGGCACCTTGAAAACGGTGTGTCGGTCCTGACGGCACGACGCCGGCTCACCAATCGGCGGTTCGCCCTCCTGATGGGAGACCACCTCTTCGAAGCGCCGGTCCTCACGCGGCTCCTTGCCGAACCCGCGAGGCCACGGGAGTCGCTGCTCGCGGTCGATTCGCGATCCGTCGCGGCCGATGTCGCGGCCGAAGCGACCAAGGTGCGCATGTCGGGAGATCGGATCGTGGCGATCGGGAAAGATCTCCAGCGCTACGATGCGCTCGACACCGGCATGTTCGTCTGCTCGCCGCACGTGTTCCGGGCGCTCGATCGTTCGCGCGATCGGGGCGACACGACGCTGAGCGGCGGCATTCGCGAGCTCGCGGCCGAAGGACTGATCCGGGCCGTCGACACCGGCCCGGCCGACTGGTACGACATCGACACGGTCGCCGACCTGCAGCACGCCGAGAGCCTGCTCGGCGAACGGGCCGAGTCGGCATGAAGCAGCGGCTCATTACCTGGGGAACGCTGGCGCTCGGCATCGTCCTGTTCCTGGCGGCGCTCTACTACGTCAATGTCGATCTCGCGGTCGATACGATTCGACGGCTCGGGCCAGCGCTGCCGCTGGCGTTGCTGTTCAGCGGGCTGTGGCACCTGGCCCGCACGTGGGCGTGGTCCTGGTGCTTTCCGCAGCCGGGCGTGAGCTTCTTGCGGCTCGCGCGGGTGCGGCTGGCTGCGGAGGCGTTCAGCTACCTGACGCTCCGCGGCATCGCCGGCGAGCCATTGAAGGTCGTTCTTCTCGCGGACCGGGTTCCAGCCCGTGAAGCAACTGCCGCGGTCGCGCTAGAGCGAGTGTCGTACCTGGTCGGGACGACGTTCATCGTGGGCATCGGCTCGTTCGCTGCGCTTGTCGGCCTGCCACTCTCGCATCTGTGGTTCAGGGTCTTCCGTGCGTTCGCGATTGCGGCAGGCGTGCTGGCGGTCCTGACCGCGCTGGTGATCGCGGGACGGGGCACCTATTTCCAGGCCGCGATCCGCCGCATCGACAGAGCCCTCGGGACGTCGCTCGGCACGGGACTGGTGGCGCGCTTCGTCGGTGCAGTCGAAGCGCAGATGCTGGAACTGGTCCGCGGAAATCCGCAACGGCTGCTCGTGCTGTCGATCGCCACGGTGTTCTCGTACATCTGCATGGCCGCGGAAGCCTGGGTGATCCTCCGCGCCAGCGACGACGCGATCACGCCGAATGGGGCGATGGCCGTCGAGACCTTTTCGCGGGTCGCAAGCTTCGCGTCCTCGTTCATCCCCGCCAATCTTGGGGCGCTCGAGGCCTCGAGCCTGGCCGCAGCCGCCGCCGTGGGTGCGGCGGGGGGCGCGGCGCTGGCGATTGCGCGCCGGATTCGCGGCCTGTTCTGGGCCGGACTTGGCCTCGCGATCTATCCGAGAAACGTGCGGAGATCCGATGCGTCCGTTCCCGCAGCCTCGGAGCGCTCGAGCGCGCACCGCGGCGCAACCTTGCTGTATTTCCCGCAGGATGCGGCCGGCGCCGTCCCCGCAACCACACGCCTGGCCGGTCTTCCACTTGCCGAGCGCGTGATCAGGTCCGCGGCCCGCGCCGGCTACACCACGATCGCGGTCTGCACGACCGGCTGTGACGACGGCGAGCTGACGTTACTTGACCGGCTCGCGGCCACGGTACCCGGTGTGATTCTCGGCAGCTCACGCGAGGCCGCTGCTGAGGCGATAGAGGCAGCAGGCGAACCGTTCATTACCGCGATCGGACCTGGTACGACGGTGTCGCCTGCCCTGCTCGAGTTTGCCGCGGCCGTCATGGTGTCCACGGGTGAGATTCGTGACGTACCGGCCGGCCCCGACTGGCCTGAAAGCGGAGTGCTGCGGCTGCCGACGGACGACGCCAGGGACATCGGGATGGTCGAATCCGCGCTCGGCGCGCGCGCGGATCACCAGGCCGCGCGCTTGCCATCAGGGGAGGAGGTCGCCAAAGGCCGGGCGCTGCTCGCGGTGCGTGTCAGGACGCCCGCTGATCTCGTTGCCGCAGAGCAGACGATCAGGCGCGCGAGCTACAAAGACACCGACAACAAGCTCGCGAGATTCAACCGGCGCCTGTCGCTCCCGATCAGCGTGGCGCTGATTCGGACGCCGCTCACCGCCAATCAGCTTTCGGTTCTGCTCGTCGCGGTTGGCTTCTACTCGGCGTGGCTGTTCAGCCTCGGTCACTACGTCGCCGGTGTCGCCGCAGCATTTCTGTCGCTCGCGGCCAGCATCCTCGACGGATGCGACGGGGAGATCGCCAGGCTCAAGTATCAGGAGTCCGCGCTCGGGTGCTGGATAGAAACGTTCGGAGACTATTCCTACTACATCGCGATCTTCGTCGGGTTGACGATCGGCGCGGTGCGATCGACACACCTGGCGGCGTTCTACTGGGTCGGGGGGCTGGCACTGGCGGGTACGCTCGTGTCGTTCGCGCTGCTGGTCTTCCTGCGCACGCGAATCACGGAGGGACGACCGGAGCGTCTGCACGCCATCGCGAGGACGCGGTTCAAGGCAGCGCCGACGTGGTGGTCGCGAATCGTCTGGCGCCTGGCGTTCACGGCCACGCGTTCGGCGATGCCCTATGGGATTTTCGCGTTCGCGCTGGTGAACCTGCTGCCGGGGATCGTCGTGCTGGCCGCGATTGGCAGCAACATCTACTGGGTCAGTGTAGCGGTGAAGCTCAGATCGTTACTGGGACAGGCCGACGCGGTCGCCGCCTGAAGACCAGCAGCCTCCTTTACACTTCCCGGCGGCCCTCCATCGCCTTGTGCATCGTGACCTCGTCTGCGTACTCGAGGTCGCTGCCCACCGGCACACCCATCGCGATGCGGGTCACGCGCACGCCGAGCGGCTTCAGCAGCTTGGCCAGGTAGATGGCGGTGGCTTCCCCCTCGACGTTGGGGTTCGTTGCGAGGATGACTTCCTCGACGCCATTCCCCACCCGCGCCAGCAGCTCCCGGATCTTGAGGTCGTCGGGGCCGACGCCGTGCAGCGGGGAAAGCGCCCCCATCAGCACGTGGTAGAGGCCGTTGAAGTCGCGGGTCTTCTCGATCGCCGTGACGTTCTCCGGCTCCTCGACGACGCAGATCTGGCGGTGATCGCGGGTCGGATGCGTGCAGAAATAGCAGGGATCGGCGTCGGTGATGTTGCTGCAGACCGAGCAGTAGGTGACCCGGTCCTTCACCTCGCGCATCGCCTCGACCAGGCGCTCGACCTCTTCTCGCGGTGTTTTCAGGATGTGGAACGCGAGCCGCCCGGCACTCTTGGCGCCGATGCCGGGCAGCCGCTGAAGCTGCTCGATCAGCTTCGTGAGCGGACCGGGCCTGCTCATCAGAACAGGCCGGGGATCTTCATGCCGCCCATCATGCCCTGCATCTGCTTCGACATCGCCTCGTCGGCCTTGCGATGCGCGTCGTGGAGGGCCGCGACAATCAGATCCTGCAACATCTCGACGTCCTCTTTCGAGACCGCCTCGGGATCGATCTTCAGCGACTGGACCGCCTTGGAGCCGTTGATCACGACCGTGACCATGCCCCCGCCGGCCGTGGCCTCGATGCGCATCTCCTCCATCTGTTTCTGCATGCGCTCCTGCATCTGCTGCGCCTGCTTCATCATTTGCTGAATGTTCATAGCACTGATCTCTAATCGCTAAGCCCCGCCTTCGCGCTGCGCGCTACGGCGGGCAAGCCGAGTCGCGAGTCCCGAACCCCGGATCC